>Ga0209511_1000053_pt1 | contig 185400 bp, 168 predicted proteins | sample SSSSmetaG_FD_184141 | JGI IMG/M metagenome (GOLD analysis project Ga0209511, IMG submission 184141) | Glacier valley bacterial and archeal communities from Borup Fiord, Nunavut, Canada, to study Microbial Dark Matter (Phase II) - ​SSSS... | ecosystem: Environmental > Aquatic > Freshwater > Ice... | reverse complement strand
AATATTTTAATTAAAATGTAGATAATTTATAGATATTTATATTCTATATTCTTCTTAAAGAGAAACATTTCTCCATTTAAAATGGTAAGGATGTATTCTTAACGATTAGCGCTGGCGAGGCTTGCGTCTGATTGGATGGAAAGGAAGAGTATCTACGATGAATATCAAAATTGAGGATTTAAACAAGTCTTATGGAAAAAAACAAGCACTTAGTGGGGTGTCATTAACCATTGAACAAGGTATGTTCGGATTATTGGGAAGAAACGGTGCAGGGAAGACAACTTTAATGAAAGTACTGGCTTCTTTGCTTGCGCCTAACAGCGGGAAAGTGGAGGTATGTGATGTTCCGCTTACGCATGCGTCAGAAATCAGGAAAATGACGGGTTATCTGCCACAGGAGTTTTCGATGTATCCAAATATGACCGTATACGAAGCAATGGATTACCTTGGAGTATTATCTGGAATAGAAAAATCAGAAAGAAAAAAAAGAATACCAATTTTGCTAAAAAAAGTGAATTTAGAGCAAAAAACGAAGACCAAAGTGAAATCCTTATCGGGAGGAATGAAGCGACGTCTAGGAATCGCACAAGCAATTTTGCATGACCCTAAGGTGTTAATTGTAGATGAACCAACAGCCGGGTTAGATCCAGAGGAAAGAGTACGCTTTCGTAACCTGCTTTGTGAGATAGCACAAGAGAGAATCGTAATTCTGTCAACCCATATTATCGGCGATATTGAGGCAACTTGTGAGAATATTGCGATACTAGATACCGGGAAATTAATATATAACGGAACGGTTACCGCGTTGGTAGAACAAGTAGAGGGGAAAGTTTACAGCCTTGAGGTAGAGAAGAAGGATTTGGCTGCTCTAAAAACGAAGTATCTTATTACAGGAACCTTAGCGCTTGGTAATCATGTAAACGTACGATTGATTTCTGAGGAAAAGCCCAGTTCGAAAGCAGAAGCTAGCAAAGCAAGTGTAGAAGATGCATATATGTATTTGATGCACCACTTTGCGGGCTACAACTTAGAAACAATAGAATCAGCATGTTCTTTTGGCAGAGAGCGGGGTGAAGACTAATGTTTTTGCAATTATTTCTGAAAGAATGTAAGTACTTGCTTCATAGTTTGACCTTTTACTTATATCTTGCATGCGTAATTTTTATGTATGTGTCACAGGTACTACCTGAAATGAAAATAATCGAGGAACCAAAAGTAGGGCAGGAAGATTACGGAATGAAATATTCAAAAGACCAGAATGACATTAGGAAGGCAGCAGTAGAAACCCTTATTAGAGAGTATACAGCTAATTCCTATACAGCCTACCCCTTCGGCTTCTATAAAAGAGTTATCTTAAATGAAATGAAACAAAATCAGGTTCAGGATATCTTGCTAAAGCTCACTGGATTAAGGATAGAAGAAATCAACGAGAAAATAGAGGCTTATATCTCGCAGTTTAATCAAAATGAAGAGGGATATTCAATAGATGAAGAAGGTAATATTATTAGTCCTGTAACAGAGGAAGATACAGTGGAACTAGATATCCAGGTAGTGGATACGATAACTTATGAAAACTTTTTAGAGTTAATGGAGGATCTAAATAATATCATAGGTGGCGGCTCCAACTATACCGGAGTATTTTTAAGCAACTTGGCAATGGAGCCGAGGACTTATGAAGATGCACGAAATGAGTACCATGAGATTATTGAAAAAGACAAAATGACAGGAGCGTATGCAAGAGTTTTCTGCGATTATATCGGAATATTTCTAGCGATTCTTCCAGTATTCGTTGCAGTTACGATGGGACTTCGTGACAAAAAATCAAAGTGTAAGGAATTAGTGTATGTAAGCAATACATCTTCGAAAGTAATTGTTCTGAGCAGATATCTAGCAATGGTAGTGATGATGTTTCTACCTATCCTTATTTTTGCACTAGAAATTACATTTGAATTTATTATGTTTGGTAGGGATAGAGGAATAGCAATTGATTCCTTCGCCTTTGTAAAATACAGCACAACGTGGCTACTTCCTAATATATTGGTTGCTACGTCAGTAGGTATTTTTTGTACAGAAATTTTTGAATCAGCGGTTGCAATTGCAGTGCAAGGCTTATGGTGGATTATTAGTTTGTTCCACGGGATGCAGTATATCAATGGAGGTTATAGTAATCTTCTTTTAATCAGACATAATGAATTGGGTAATTATGATGTTTACCAAAAGTATTTGAATACATTAATTGTCAACCGTGTTGGATATACAGCCTTGGCATTAGCGCTTGTCGGTGTGACAGTAATTATTTATGAGGAAAAGAGAAAGGGGAAATTCCATGCTGTTCGAACAATATTATCAAATCGCAAAAGTAAATGTAAAGCATAATTTGTGGAAGTATTTATTAATGGCAAGCTTTTTCTTATGCATTTCTCCCACAATACTTAGTATACAAAACCTAGACAAGAAGATGTCAGCAAAAGTTCTCGAACTGTTTGTTGCCTTGATCGGTATTATATTATTCGTGCCGAGCTTCCTGCCGGAAAATGATTCGGATATTGCAGACTTAACAGCATCAAAGTACAGAAGTGTTGCAGGAGTTTCTCTAACCCGGATACTAGAAGCGGGACTCGGTTTATTACTGCTTGCAGGCGCCTATATCTTTGCGATGAAGCAATCAGGATGTCAGTTTGATACAATGCCATATTTGTTTGGTACAATATCAGAGGGAGCATTCCTTGGGGCGATTGGTTTAGTTGTTTACACAGTCACAGGAACAATTGCAATCGGATATATGGCACCCATGCTTTACTATATGATAGCAATATCAACCGGGGATAAATATTTGAAGAAGTTCTATCTATTTTCAATGATGAAAGGAAGCTATATTGAAAAATATTATTTGGGGTTGATTTCGATTGGATTGTTTGGACTAATTATTTTGATAAAGCATTGTAAAAGAAGATAAATAAATAGGAAAAGAAAAAAATATTTTATTAGACCGCCAATATCATATTAACGAGATTGGCGGTAATAGATGAATAGGTATATACACTAAATGGCCAGGTGATTCAAGATTATTCTACAGAAGCAACGATAATTGTTTTGATTGCAATATTCAGAATTTGTCTTCCTAAAAAGCGAAATTCCCATTAGATTTTTGCAATTTTGTACTGCTATTCTTGATTGCCTTTTATTATGCTATATGCAGCGCTGAACATTCCAAACAGTATTCCTGTGATAGGGAACACAATCCATGCGATATACCATAGGCTATATACAAAACCGCAGAATAAGAAGATACATGTAGCCAAAGGGAATACGATAGAGGCTACTGCGCCAATTACCTTCTCTTCCTTTTTAGTATGATTCGAGTATTCGTCGATTTCTAAAAGCTTACCATAGCCTTCTCGGAGGGATCCATAATAAATGAATACATAGACTGCGATTGCTACCATTAATAATAGGATAACAACACCGTAGGTGCTTGCATTTTCGCCCATGACAGAGGAAATAAAGAGTGCAATTGGTGAGATGAGAATAAGGCAAACACCAATAATTACAGTTACGGAATAAGTTGGAGTGTAACTGTCGTATTTTTGTTGGATGTAAGATTTCACACTGGAAGGAAGGTGAATACCTTTTTCAATGTAAGCATATTTTTCCATTTTCATTCCAGAGTAAATAAAGATACCTACAGCGATTGCAACCAAAAGGAAAAGAGGAATAAGACCGAAAACATCTTTTGCTTTTGATGAAAGATCTTTTCCAATAATCTGGTCCGCTACTAGTTGGTTGATTAAAATTAATGATGCTGCAGCCAAAAAACAAAGAAACACACCAATCCCAATGAGAGAACCAGATTTGCTTTTTTCCGTAAGATACGTATCAGCTTCCTCCTTTGTTATCGTTTGACGTGTATCTTCTTTGGTATCTAAATTAATATCCAGTTCACTGACTAATTCATCAATATTACCAAACTCTGAAATCACGATACCAATCGCTTCATGTTCTGATTTTCCAGCTTCTTTGAGCTCGTTGTATTTATCCTCCATATTGGTCATGATATTATTCTTTAAATCTATCATTTGTGCTGTTTTCGGGAGTCTCGCAAACATATTGTCTAAATAAGTTGTAATTGTTTCCATTATTTATCTGTCTCCTTCATAAATCGATTAATTACATCTTTTGTTATGTTCCATTCTTCACATTTTTCCTTATAGTAAACTTGACCTTTGGGGGTAATTCTGTAATAAGTACGCCTTTTTCCGAAGGTTTCATCTCCATAAAAAGATTCAATATATCCATTTTTCTCGAGTCTTTCAAAGGCAGAATAAAGTGTGGTTTCCTTCATGATGTATTTCTCATCAGACTGTGCTTTGATATTCTTGGATATTTCATATCCATAGGATTCTCCCTTTAATAAAATGAAAAGGATCATCGTATCATTATAGCCCCGGATGACATCGCTGCTGATCACATTAGTTCCTCCTTAAAATAATAATTACTGTATGGGCGCGCCACCCATTTAAAGTACTTTACCTGTCGTAGTAATTTGAGTATATCACAATTACTACGACAGGTAAAGTACTTTTTCAAAAATATAAAAAATAATTTGTGAAGTAGGTACACATTATGGTTTCTTATAGTAAGGAAGGATAGAAAATAACTTGCAAATTGTGTAAATAAAAGTTAAAATAAATTGCAAGTGAAAAGGGTATTTGTATTAATACATAGGGGGTTTCATAAGGTGGGGGATATAATAATTGAAAAAACAAACTATAAGATATTCATTATGACATTAGCTAATATATTTATGCTGATCGCTTCAATAGCAATCTGGATTCTGGGTATTAATGAGAGTAACACACGATTTCTTAGGTCAGGCATTATTGCAACTATCTTATTTTTTGTTGTGTTTATCGTTTTAATATCGAAAGCAGCAAAGGTAAAACTCCTTTTAACAATATCAAGAGAAGGTATCACCGATCATTCTTTAATAGGAAGTATCGGTTTTGTTCCCTTCGATGATATTGAGGAATTTGAAATGGTTAATTTATTAGGCACCAGAGCGATTGGAATTATTCCAAAGAATAGGAGGAGCTTTATAGCAAAGCTATCTCCGGTAAAGCAAAGGACTGCAAGAGGAAACATAACGATGCATTTGCCTCCAGTTCTCATTAATGTTACGTTGGCAAAAGATATGACCTTGGAAGATATTTATTCCTTGCTTAAAAAAAGACTTTCTGATTATAGTAGACTATATGATTAATAAATAGAGAACACTTTAATAGTGAATGCTTTCGGCATGAATGAACTGAGATAGTCGTTCAGTCTTTCATGCCTTATATTTTAAAAAAATAAGTTGTATAATCTACAAACATATGGTATCATAACTAATTGTGATATGTTATACTAAATATTCCTTGCTCTTTGCATCCAATTTTTGATTGCTTTAGTAATCAAATTGTATGAAAAAAGGGCCAGAGACCAGAAGGAGGTGCTAAACAACTATGAACCAATATGAATTATCCTTAGTTGTAAATGCAAAAATCGAGGATGAAGCCAAAGTGGCGACATTGGAAGCAGTAAAAGATCTAATAACAAGATTCGGTGGAACAATTACCAATGTTGATGACTGGGGTAAGAAAAGATTAGCCTATGAAATTCAAAAAATGAAAGAAGGCTTTTATTATTTCATCCAATTCGAATCTGATTCAAAATGTCCAGGCGAAATCGAACAAAGAATTCGTATTATGGAAAATGTAATCAGATATTTATGCATTAGACGGGACGTAAAATAAAGGAGGTATTCCTTATGAATAAAGCCATTTTAATGGGCCGTTTGACAAGAGATCCCGAAGTGAGATATTCACAGGGTGAGAATTCTTTAGCAATTGCAAGATTTACAGTAGCTGTAGATCGTAAATTTAAGAGAGCCGGCGAGACTCAAGAAGCGGATTTTATTAGCTGTGTTGCTTTTGGCAAACAAGCAGAATTCGTAGAAAAGTATTTTAAGCAGGGCACTAAAGTTGTAGCATCTGGAAGAATTCAAACAGGTAGTTATACAAATAAAGAAGGACAAAAGGTCTACACTACTGAAGTTGTGGTAGAAGATCTAGAATTTGCAGAAAGTAAAGCAAGTGGTGGAGAATCGGGATATCAACAAGGTGGTTATCAAAAAGGATCCAAACCTGAGCCAAGCTCAGCAATGGGTGATGGTTTTATGAACATCCCTGATGGTATCGACGAAGAATTGCCATTTAATTAGAATCTGATTTAAGAAATATTATTCGGATAAGGAGGTTATATTATGCCATATAACAAGAGCGGCGGCAGCGGAAATAGCGATAGAGGCGATAGAGGCGACAGAGGCGATAGAGGCGACAGAGGCGATATGAAGAGAAGAGGCATGGGACGCAGAAGAAAGAAAGTTTGCGTATTCTGTGCTGACAAAAATCATACCGGTATTGATTATAAAGATATCAATAAGCTAAAGAGATATGTATCTGAAAGAGGAAAAATTCTTCCTAGAAGAATTACTGGAAACTGTGCGAAACATCAGAGAGCACTTACAGTTGCAATCAAGAGAGCAAGACATATCGCTTTAATGCCTTATACAGTAGATTAATCCTTGTTAACACAGGGCTTATGAGATTGTAAATCCCTTATTACACCACTTTTACACCAATTGTGTGAGAGAATGGATTAGGGAATAATATTGAAAATATGAAGACCGTTATATCATCATTGATATGACGGTTTTTTTGTTGTCTAAATTTTCAAGTATGAAATTATTTTAAACTTTAGAGAAGCAATTATAAAAAACACTTTATTTTTACATATTCAACTGCTATTATAGTAAATATTGGAATATAATATTGAAATATAATTTTTTTTGTAGTATTATACAGTAGATTGATTAGCAGGTGTTAATAAAAACGTATTTGTAGATTAGCTATGCACTAGAAAATATCTATATGATAGCTGTTGTATTTGAATGCATGCTATAAGATTGGTGACTCTAAAAAGTGGTGAAATGAATATTATCTTAAGGGGGGGTATAATGTCTAGGAATTTAACAAAAGAAGAGCTAACAGCGCACAAAGATCAAGCTTTAATGAAACTTGATAAAACAATAAAAAAATATATAGATTCATCTGATCATAAAATGACGTGCAAGGCTGATATTTTGAGTTTTTGGATTGAACAGTATAGTGACTATTTATTAAGTGAAAGCTCTTTCTCACCACAGAAGTTAAAACGATATGAACGTGGTGATGTAATTCAAATTAACTTAGGATTTAGGGTAGGAAGTGAACAAGGTGGGCTCCACTATGCTGTTGTTTTAGACAGTAATAATGCAGTCAATTCATCTGTTATTACTATAATACCACTTTCTTCAAAAAAAGAAACTGAGACAGTTGTAAAATATGATATTGATTTAGGCGGCGATATTTATACAAAAATGAAGCTAAAAAATGATACTTTATTAACAAGTACTCGAAAAAAATTAGAAGAATTAAAAAAAGTTTTATATGAGCTGCCTGATACTGAAAAAGATCAAGATAAAGCACCTGAAGAAAGTGAAATAGTGAAACAATTGGTAGTGAGATACAATGTTAATATTAGTGCTGTGATAAGAGATATTAAAACTCTCGAAAAAATGAAAAGCCAAATTGCTAGAATGAAAGAAGGAAGTATTGCTTTAGTAGGTCAGATAACAACCATAAGTAAAATGAAAATTTATAATCCCAAAGGAACGCAGGACACGCTTTCGGGGATTAAGCTTTCACCTACAGATATGGATGAAATATCCGATAAAATGAAAGAATTATATTTTCATAATTTTATAAAAAAGGAGTTGACTAACTGAAAGTCATGTGTTATAATCAACTATGCTGATTAGAAAAATCTAATCACAATATTATAAAAAACAACGCCGTTTAGCGGTATTTAAGAAGACAAAAGGTTATTATTGAAAAGCCTCGCACAAAAATGCGGGGCTTTTCCCGTGGAATAATTGTAATATAAATTATAAAGTTTTGAATGGGTTTGTGAATTGATACAAAGCATTGATACAACTTTAAAAACGATAAAGCAAGATAAAAAATTTATTAATACAATATAATTGATTTTGTGGCACTACAGAGAATGACAAATAATGATAAACCTTATCGAACCATATTGCTTTAATGCCTTATACTGTAGATTAATCCCTCATTTTACTGGGGTTTCGGAGGTTGTGAAAGTCGATTTACACGACTTCTACACGACTTTCATAAGACATTGAGAACAGCCGCTACATGACTTCATTAGGTTGTGTAGCGGCTTTTTATATACAAATATATGCAGAATTCATAATTTATCATAATACAGTTTTAAGGTAGAAGACTGGAACCACTTGCGCAAAAATAAATTCTACCAGCCTGATACTTTGAGACAGTCCCCACCCTCAGAGAGTCTAAAATAAATGAAAGTTGCTCTGCTATGCATGAAAAATGAATTATATACTGGGACTTTTTAAATATTTAATTAGCTTTACAGAAATCCATAGTTTTCTTGACAATTTACTATGTGGAATATAAAGTAAAAGAAAAGAACAATAATTATCTTAGAAAGGAGTTTTATGTTGAAAAAGTTACTATTTTACATGATTATAATTTCATGTTGCTTTATTAATGTAAGTTGTGAAAAAAGATCACAGATGAGTGAATCAAATATAGACAGAACTAGAATATCAACGGCACCAACGCAAGCTCCTATGGATTCAACTACATCGAATGATAATATAGAAAGTGAAGAAAATAATCTAGATATTGTAACTGTGACCCCAAGTGTAGATGCTTTACAAACAAATATTTCAATAGAATCAAACCAAACATGTCTGCAGGATAAAAAGCACAATGTTTTCTTCGGTACAATAGGCACCGAGGAAATATGCATGGATATTTATCCAGATGGAAACAACATAACTGCTTTTTATGTTAATAAAAACAATGAGAATGAAATTAAGTTGGTTGGTAGATTGGAGGGACTTGAAATTTCTTTAACAGACGATGCCAAGGATACTTTAACAGGTACTGTAGCCTTAGTGGATGAACCAAGCGAACTGAAAGGAACATTTACACAAAGTAATGGTGAAAAATTGCCCGTGGTTTTGAAAATAGATCATGCCTGTGGAGATAGTTTAGATAATTTCTACGAAATTATGGATTCTAGTAATCAGGAAGTTGACGCCTTCCTGATTAAACTAAAAAATGACATAATATCAGCAGACAAACATGCGGTTGCTCAATTCATTCATTATCCAATTAAGGTATCAATTGATGGCAAGGATATTACAATAAATTCGTCACAAGAATTTATTAATAATTATAGCAAAATTATGAATAATGATTTTGTTAATGCAATCTCAACTGCTTACACAAAATTTGTGTTCTATAATGCTTATGGTATCATGTTTGGTGATCATCAGTTTAATTTTTGCATCTATAAAATGGGAAGCGAATTAAAAATTATCGGTATTAATAATGCAATTATCCTCCCAAATTTAGATACTCCCCTTACCCCAATGAATACATCAGAACCATTTATCGGTCATATGGAGATTGATAGTGAAACAGAAAACTTTGTATATGGAACCTGGCAGGTTGAAAAGCTTTTAGGATTTGCAAATTCATGGAATGATGCTTCGGAATATCCAACAGGGCAAAAAGTTATTGGTGATGAAATTATAATCAAAAAAAATTTATTTGATTCAAGAGGATTTGAAAACTATAATGGTTATCAATATATAACAAGAGATCCACTCTATGAGATTGAAACTATATGCTATAACGCAGACTCTTTTTATAGACTATGGAAAATAGATCTACCAGGTTTAAATAGTAACGATGAAGTAAAATCGTTAGTAGTATATCTGGTTTCTAAAGAACATGGCCTTAGTATACCTGTAAATTTTTTTGTTGTTAATAATGAAAGACTTATCATGACATTAGAGGCAACCTGTTTTGAGCTGAAAAAAGTCGATGATTAAATGAATTAAGGTTATGTTTTGTGCTACGGGGTGAAATCCAAGAAGGCAAGGATAACCTTAGTATTGTCAAGAAACATAGAAATAAGTAGTATTAGAATAAGATGTAATCAATTACATATTTATATAAATATTCTGTTATAAAATTAAATAAAAGTATTGATTTTCAAGCATGAATATGTTATATTACAAATGTAATCGATTACATTTTCTGCGCAAAACATGTAACGAAAGTATGAAAAGATTAAAGGAGGAAAAGGAATGAAAAAAATTGTAAAAATAGCTATATCCCTTTTACTGACAATCACAGTGTTTACTGCCTGCTCAAGTAAGAATTCAACCAAAGAGACAACAGACAGTGATAATGTTCAAGAAGATGTTCAAGAAGGGTCAGTAAAGAATGATTCGGAGCAAGGTATTTCTATCGCTCTGCTAAATGCTTCCAATGGAAATGCTTGGAGAGCTCAGATGGAAGAAGAAATGAATGACTTGGTAACAGACTATAAGGAGCAAGGAATTATTGAAAATTATGTAGCTTATTCTGCGAACGATGATGCTACAACGCAATCACAACAACTCAGCCAGATTGTAAGTGCTGGGAATGTGGATGTTGTGATTATTAACCCAGTATCCGCTACTTCACTAAATCCTGTGATTGATAAAGCGTTAGAGGCAGGAATTGTTGTATTGGGTGTAGATTCCATTATTAGCCATGAAGGAACTATTACGTTAGCAACTGATCAATATAAATGGGCAGAAGTACAAGCTGAGTTTCTTGCAAAAACTTTAGATGGTAAAGGTAATATTATTGTATTTGAAGCAATGGCAGGTAATCCGGCCAGCGATACAAGAGAACAAGCATTTCACGATGTACTGGCGAAGTATCCCGATATTAAAGTATTAAAGGAAGTATATCATAATTGGGATGAAGGAGAAGCAAAAAAACTTACAACAACAATGATATCAACTTTTCCTGATATTGACGGTATTCTTAACCAAGATTGTTCACCTGGAATTATGCAAGGATTTCAAGAGGCAGGCGTGGAATTACCAAAAATAATTACCAGTGATGGTTCAGTTACATATTTAAACATGTGGAATGACTATAATTTAGCCAATACAGATAAGGGGTTTGAAAGTATTATAGTAGGAAACCCACCTGGAATTGGTTGCTCTGCAATTAAAGTTGCTGTTCGCATGGCAAGTGGAAAGAAATTTAAAGATGGAGTCATCACAGAAAGAGATGGAGGAAAAGCACTCGTGCTTGCACCTGCACCAATTATTACTAATGAAAATAGAGTAGAGTGGGTAGACAAGACAAAAGAAATGTCCGAAGCCTATACTTTTAGTGCAGTTATGACAGATGAGGAAATAGATGCTCTTTTCCAGTAGTTATATAGATCAGACTGCCGCTTTATTTCGGCAGTCTGGTTTCAGAAAAGACAGATATGGATGGAGGAGGAACGCACGTGCTTAAAGTGACAGGATTAGTGAAAAACTTTGGCGCCGTACATGCACTTAAAGATGCATCTCTAAGTATTGAAATAGGAGAAATTAGAGCACTGCTTGGTGCTAATGGATCTGGAAAAAGTACCTTTGTCAAAGTGCTTTCCGGAATCAATAAAAAAGATGGGGGGAGTATCCAACTCGAAGGAAAAGAACTTAATATTACTTCTCCTATTACAAGCATTCAGAATGGAATTGCAATGGCATACCAGGATTTAAGTCTTATCCCCAGACTTTCGGTAGCTGAGAATATGGTAATAGGGTATGAACCAATCAAAAAAAATGGGACGATCGATAGGAAGTCAATGTTAAATTATGCGGAGAAAATGATTGAAGAATTAGGAATCCGTGCATATCCAGATGTAATGACAGAAAATATAGATCTTTCAAACAAAGGACTTATTGAAATTGCGAAAGCTCTCTATATGAACCCCAAGCTATTAATTATGGATGAAATTACAGCATCCATGCATCATGATCAGGTAGAAAGATTATTTGCATATTTACGAAAGCGAGTCATGGGTGGACTTTCCATAATATTTGTATCCCACCGGTTTGAAGAAGTTTATGATTTCTGCACTACAGCAACCATTTTGCGTGAGGGTATCAGTGTGGCAGATTTAAAATTGCTAAATAGTACACCTGACGAACTAGTCTACCATATGACAGGCAAAAAGACAGCGGGAATTCAACACGAAAATGTTAGCAATGAAGTATCAGATAGTGAAGCTAGACTGTTAGTTGATCAGATGAATGTATTGAGTTTCGCAAAAAACATCAGCATCTATGTTGGTAAGGGTGAAGTGGTTGGAATTGCAGGGCTACAAGGTCAGGGACAGGGTGAATTCCTACGTGCATTATTTGGAGCAATATCATATAACGGAAACATTGTGTTAGACGGTGCTAATATACGAATAAAGTCCCCATCGGACGCAATACGAAAAGGAATCGGATTTATATCTGGAGACAGGGAAAAGGAAGGCATTTTTTCCACACGAGCCGTATCAGAAAATATATTGATTACGGAGACGGCTTTAAGAAAGCTACCGATTATGTTAAGTGTAAGAAAAGAACGAGAAAAAGCAGAACAAATAATGAAAGAGCTCAATGTTGTAGCAGCTGGAGCCGGAGTTCCGGCTAATAGTCTCTCAGGAGGAAATCAGCAAAAACTGATCGTTGGGAGATGGCTTTATCGAAAGCCTAAAGTCTTACTATTAGATGATCCAACCAAAGGAGTAGATGTAAATTCTCGCAATGAGATAAATAGCCTTCTAAAAAATATGACAAAAACAGGAATGTCTATTTTGTATTCATCAAGTGACAATGAAGAATTACTTCGAGTTGCAGAACGAATTTATGTGTTTTACGAGGGTAAGATAATTAAAGAACTGAAAGGAAAAGATAAAAACAGTGAACTGTTAGCAGCAACAATGCTTGGAGTTGACAAGGAGGCGAAAGATGGGAAAGAATAGCTTGAAACATAATCCTTCTTGGTCTGTCGGCATTTCGGGATATGTACTTCTTTTAGGAGCTGTACTAATTAATATTCTAATTCAAGGTTTTGGCTTTTTTCGCGTTACCAGCTTTGGCTCACTACTTAGTTCAAATCTTCCGCTTATATTGGCGGCATATGCACAAATGATTGTAATGCTATCAGGAGGCATTGATATTTCCATCGGCAATATCATGGCACTAGTGAACGCTGTTGCTATTGTTCTGGCTAATGCTTATGGAATGCCGATTGGGGTGAGTTGGACGATTGCAGTAGCGATTGGTACTGGAGTCGGACTTCTAAATGGTCTGATTATTGCATATTTACGAGTTCCACCGTTATTAGTTACCTTTGCAATGGCTACCTTTATAAAAGGAGTAGCGCTTGTCGTTTTACCAAAACCGGGAGGGACTGTTCCAAAAGTAATTTATAGGACTTATACGGGAACTATATTAGGAGTGCCTACAGCCATTTGGCTAATTTTAATTTCCACAGTTATCTTATTATTGCTGTCTAAATTTAAATTAAGTAAGTCAATATCAGCAATAGGAAGTTCAGAACGAAATGCCTTTGCATCTGGAATTAAAGTGGAAAAGACCAAGGTTCTTGCATATACACTAGGAGGATTGGTAGCATCTTTTGCAGGATTAAGCCTGACAGCATTAACAGCTTCAGGAGATGTACGAATTGGAGGGGCCTTTGCGTTACAGTCCATAGCAGCGGTTACAATCGGGGGCACATTAGGAGCTGGAAAATGGAGTAGTTATGTATATGGTGCTATTAGTGGTTCGCTTTTCCTTGCAGTTGTAAGCAATATTGTATTTTTTGCATTTAATATCCTTGCCACTAATTATCCTGGAATGCAGATATCAACTTATTATCAGCAATTACTCTCTAATTTTATTATTATTTTCGGATTAGCGAGTGCGGTACTGATGGACCGACAAAATCATCAAAAAACAGGGAAAGACAAAAGTAAAAGGGGGATAGCGTTATGAAAAAGAAAATCCCCCAACAGACGATAATATTAGTCGGAATTATAGTTGTATTGCTCATATTGGGTAGCATTATAAATCCGCAATTTATGGCATCCATGAATGTGGCTAATATTCTAACCATGTCTGCATTACTTGGTTTTATAGCAATTGGGCAGACCTTTGTAGTGCTGTCTGGTGACAATGGACTTGATTTATCAGTAGGTGGAGTTATGTCATTAGGAGCTATTCTAGCAACTACTTATATGTCGGGTCAAAATAAGAATTTTCTACTAGCTATGCTGATTGTACTCGTATCAGGTGCCATCTTTGGCTTCTTAAATTCAATTGGAATTGTATATGCAAAAGTACCTGCAATGGTCATGACGCTTGCAATGGCAAATGTACTTACCAGTATACAGCAAATATTTACAGGGGGTTACCCTAAGGGAGGACCATCGCCCATCGCTTCTGCCATAACAACTACAAGGATCCTTCCATTTTTACCGGGCATAGTAGTCCTATGGATCGTAATGATAGGAGTTGTTCATTTGATTTTAACCAGATCCTCTTACGGCAAACAGCTTTACGCAATGGGAGCAAATAAAAATGCTGCGTTACTTACCGGTGTTAAGGTTCGAAAAATTAAAATTATTACATATACGTTGTGCGGTATGATGAGTGCATTTGCTGGGTTTTGGCTATGTGCCTATAATGGAGTGGTCTATGTGAATGCCGGGAGCTCTTATATCATGCCCTCTGTTGCAGTAGTAGTAATCGGAGGAACCTCATTAGCCGGAGGAAAAGGCAGCTATAGTGGGACAGTAGCTGGAGCAGTTATACTAACAATTATAAATAGTCTTCTTGTTATGGTGAACACAAATGAGGCGGGTAGGTTTATGATGAATGGGTTCCTATTAATTATTTTGCTTGCTATCTACACCAAACAACCTAAAAACAGACAATAAAAAAAATAAAACAATTAGGAGAAAAACGATGTATAAAATTAAACAAAGTATGGATGCAGTAAACTATGGAGGATATTTTCATGAAGGCGGTCCTCTAACAATGAAAGAGATTATAGATAAGGCTGCAGAATTTGGATATGATGCAGTTGATATTTGGCCTCATAAACCATTAATGTTTCCAATGGATTGGAGCAAATATGAAAGAAAAGAATTATTGGAGTATGCAAAATCTAAGAATATTAAATTTGCAGCAGTTGATGCTTGTACCAATTTCATGCGTTCACAACATGCGTTAGTAGCAGATATAGAGAAGGAATTACCGTATCTAAAAGAATGTTGTGAACTTGCAGCAGATATGGAATGCCCAGTAGTTAGAATCTTACCTGCATTTATTGGATATTTTTGGAGTGAATATTCAAACCTCGGTTATTGCCAGACAGCATTAACAGCACGTTCTATGGAAGTTTCCAAGCAGGAAGATTATTACCTTGAGTGGAATCATGTTAGAGATGGTATTAAAGCTGCAGGAGAAATGGCAAAAGTATATCCAGTTATTCTAGCACTTCAAGGTCATCCACCAGTAGTAAATTGTGTAAAGGATCTCTTTGATATGGTAGAAGAAGTAGGTATGGATAATGTTAAGCTAGGTATAGATCTTCCACTCTTTGATCACCAGACTGAGGAATTTATAACTGAAACTGTTAAAAAAGCGGGTAAAAATATGGCGCATTCCCATACATTGGGAGTAGCAATTAAATATGGTCCAAGCGATTCTGTTTATGCAACGGAAGAGGTTGTACCTGGTGATGGGGTAGAAAATTGGATTCCATTCTTTAAGGTATGCAAAGAAGTTGGATATGAAGGGTATTTTGCTTACGAACAGTGTGCTCCATTCTTTTTGAAGGGACACAAAAAACCTCAAGTAAAGGATATTGATGAACGTCAAAAGAGAGGTTACGCCTTTATTAAAGGATTAGAAGATAGAATTTAATAAATTTACAGTTTGAGTCTGCATATGTTATAATAAGCGAAAAGTCAAATAAAGAAAATGGTATGGTGATCAAATGACAAATATTCAAAAAGTAGCAAAACAAGCGAATGTATCAGTAGCTACGGTATCAAGAGTGATCAATCAGGCAAATAATGTATCTCCAAAAACACGGCGCAAGGTAGAACATGCCATTCAGGAGCTAAAATATGTGCCTAATATGTTAGCAAGGAACTTCAGGACATCTCAAAGTAAATCAATTTTAGTTATACTCACAAGTATATCTAATTTATTTTACATGGAATTGGTACGTGGGATTAGTGAGTATGCCAATAATAAGGGTTATGATATATTATTAAGTGAGACAAATGGAGATCCTAAAAAGCAAATTGATTGTTTGGAAAAAGTGAAAAATCGAATTACAGATGGCGCTATTATCATTGAAACTACTGTATTTAGCAACGCACTTATGACATTGGAAGAAAGTAATCCTATTGTACAATGTTGTTCACATAATGACAAAGTGGCAATGCCTTATGTGAGGATAGATAATGTAAAAGGCGGTTATATGGCAGGGAAAGTTCTGCTAGATGCCGGTTGTAGAAATTTAGTAATGGTAGGAATTCAGGGCTCTTCTCAATATAATATTGAGAGGAGACAGGGGTTTTTAAAAGCAGCGGTAGAAGTAGGGTTACAAGAAAGTGATATTTATGAAATAAATGTTGTTGAGCTTAGTTTCCAAGGAGGAAAACAGGCGGCAGAGGATATTCTGTTACGAAAGAAAACGGATGGTGTATTCTTTGTATCTGATATGCTTGCCATTGGAGCTATGCAGGTATTTCAAAAACATGGGGTTAGAGTACCAGAGGATATTTCTATTATTGGTTATGATAACTTGGAAATATGTGAAATGGTAACGCCCACACTTTCGTCTATCGCCCAACCAGCAAAGAAGATGGGCGAAGAAGGAGCAAGATTACTAATTGATAGAATAAATAATGAAGAAGATATAAATTATAAGAACGTGATTTTTCAACCGGAACTTGTCTTAAGAAATTCCGTAAGAAAAAGTTAAAAAACCGGCTGAAGATGGAAATCTCATGAAGAGGGGAGGTTTTGGCTATGATTGAAATTGGAATCATTGGGTGCGGAAAAATAGCACAAATCCGACATTTGCCTGAATATGCGGCTAATAAGGATGCTCATATAGCGGGTATTTTCGATTTATCTAATAGTCGTGCACAAGAGGTTGCCAAGGTTTACCAAACAAAGGCATATGCTACCTATAAAGAATTATTAGAAGATCCTAAAATAGAAGCAGTAAGTATTTGTACGTCAAATGCAACACATTATGAAATGACGGTTGAGGCATTGCGTGCTGGAAAGCATGTACTTTGTGAAAAACCAATGGCTGTTACTTTAGAGCAGTGTAGTAGCATGGTTAAAGTTGCAGAGGAAACAAATAAATATTTAATGATAGGACATAACCAACGTTTGGCAAAGGCACATACACATGCCAAAGAATTGATAGAGAAGGGTGAAATCGGGAAAATACTGACCTTTCGTACTAGCTTTGGACATTCGGGACCGGAAACTTGGATTATTGATGAAAAGAATAATTGGTTTTTTGATAAGAAGTCCGCTGCCTTTGGAGCTATGGCAGATTTGGGAATTCATAAGACGGATTTAATTCAGTATCTAACAGGACAGAAGGTATCGGAAGTCTCAGCATATATAGGAACACTTGACAAAAAAGATAGTAATGAAGATTTAATTTCTGTTGATGATAATGCTATTTGTATTTACAAAATGGACGGTGGGTGTGTTGGAACAATGACGGCTAGTTGGACCTATTATGGTAGCGAGGATAATTCCACTACATTATATGGAACAAAAGGAATTATGCATCTATATGAGAATCCAGAATACTCCATTGTAATTAAAAAAAGAGATGGAACACAGATCTTTTATAAAGAAGAAAATATTCAAACCAATTCAAATCAAACAAAATCGGGAATAATCGATTTATGGGTAGATTGTCTCAAAGAACAAAAAGAACCGGAGATATCAGGTAAAGAAGTACTTCATGCTATGAAGGTGATCTTTGCAGCAGAAGAAGCTGCTAGGACAGGAAAGACTGTATTAATCGAATAGGGGGAGAAATCGAATGGCAAGACTAATTACGCTGGCATCGGGTCAATTCGGTGATTTAGACCTAGAAGATTTGTGCTTACTGGCGCGGAATATGGGATATGAAGGATTAGAATTGGCAACTCATGCTCACTTAAATGTCAATAAAGTATTACATGAGGATGGCTATATTAATTGGGTTAAGAATACTTTGGCAAAATATGATTTAAAATGTTACGCAATATCGGCGCATTTGGTTGGCCAATGTGTCGGAGATCGTTGGGATCCACGACTAGATAATTTTGTACCAAGAGAATTAGCGGGGCAACCAAATAAAATAAAAGAGTGGGCAATACAAGAAATGATTGATACCGCTTATGCAGCGAAAGCACTCGGAGTAGATGTTGTAACCTGCTTCATGGGTTCGCCTATCTGGAGTTGGTGGTACTCATTTCCACAAACGACGCAAAAAATGGTGGAGGATGGATATCAGGAAATCTTTCACTTATGGACACCAATCTTGGATGTTTTTGAAAAATTAGAAGTGAAATTTGCATTGGAGGTACACCCTACAGAAATTGCATTTGACTATTATTCCACACAAAGGTTGTTAGAGACATTCCATTATCGACCTACGCTTGGCTTAAACTATGATCCAAGTCATTTGGTATGGCAGGGATTAAATGAATTGACCTTTTTAAATCATTTTGCAAATCGCATCTATCATGTGCATATGAAGGATGTTAAATTGAATCAAGATGGTCGAGCAGGGATATTAGGATCACATATTGAATTTGGCGATAGCAGAAGAGGCTGGAATTTTGTATCCATTGGCCATGGAAACGTTGATTTTGATGGCATTATTCGTGAGTTAAATCAGATGGGGTATACTGGAGCGCTTTCTGTTGAATGGGAAGACAGTGGTATGGATCGTGTATTTGGTGCAACAGAAGCATGTGAATATGTAAGGAAAATGAATTTTTCTCCATCTACGATTGCTTTTGATGCAAATTTGAAAGCTTAGTAAACTTTAAACAAACCCAAAATGGACTTATGTTGATGCTATTGACATAAGTCTTATTTTTTATTATGACTTTAATAAGCTGAGTCAAGGAAGTGAGCGAAATTTTTTGAAAGGTCTTTTATTCGATCGCTGTTAATGATATAATATATTTTGATACCTCAAATTGTGTAGTGGTATTTTTTGACAAGGTTTTAAGTAAATGTTGAAACTATAAAGGAGTCTGTGTTATGAAAACGAAAATAAGACTTAAGGGAGCGCTGAAATCATATTTACGATGGCCAATCATATTGACCGCGCTATTGTTATGTATGAATTTAAGCATTTTTATAGTTGATCGTATAGCAGGACTTGTAATGTCTGGGTTTGTGCTTATCTATTTTTTGATTGCATTTGTTTTGTATTACTTCCAAAGGCCCAATATCATTAGAGAATTAATCGGTTTTGCTGCTGACTATGGCCAGGTGCAAAAACGTCTGTTAAAAGAATTATCGCTACCCTATGCAATCCTCGATGTGGATGGAAGGATGCAATGGGGCAATGATGAATTCATGGATATCATCCAAGAGAAGAAGGCTGCAAGGCATTCTATTACAAATATTTTTCCCGAGATTACTAGAGAGATACTTCCAAATACGGAAAATGATGAGATAGTACATTTGCTTTTGAATAAAAGAAATTACAAGGTGGTTTTGCGTAAAATCATCACACCTGAATTTGATGAAGATGTTATTTGGAGTTTTTATGAGAATGAAGATACTTGGCAGGGAAGAAATGCCTTAATTGCGATGTACTTATATGATGAGACTGAGATAAAAGTACTCAAAAAGGAAAACACAGAGCAGAAATTAATTACAGGTTTATTATATATTGATAATTATGAAGAAGCATTGGAAAGCATTGATGAAGTGAGACGTTCTCTCCTATCTGCATTAGTTGATCGAAAAATCAACAAATACATGCAGGGTATGGATGCAATTATTAAGAAATTAGAAAAGGATAAATATATCTTTGTATTTCAGCAAAAATTTCTTCCGATGTTACAAAGCAATCGATTTTCACTGCTTGATGAGGTAAGGGGAGTAAATATCGGGAATGAAATGTCAGTTACAATTAGTATGGGGCTTGGTGTAAATGCAGATAGTTATATCAATGGGTATGAGTATGCAAGAGCGGCAATTGATTTGGCACTTGGTAGAGGTGGTGATCAAGCCGTTATTAAGGATAGAGAAAAGCTATATTATTATGGTGGAAAAAGTATTCAGATGGAGAAAAGCACGCGTGTAAAAGCGAGAGTAAAAGCACATGCTTTAAAGGAATTCGTGGAAGCGAAGGATAAAGTTGTTATAATGGGACATAAGATTGGCGATGTGGATTCTTTTGGAGCTGCAATTGGTGTATACCGAATAGCAAAAACTTTAAATAAGAAAGCGCATATCGTAATTAATGAAGTAACGACGACAGTAAGGCCAATGATAAGCCGATTTATTGGCAATGCAGAGTATGAAGAAGATATGTTCTTAAATAGTGATCAAGCAAAAGAAATGGTAGATATGAATACATTGGTGATAGTAGTGGATGTTAACCGTCCAAGCTATACAGAGTGTCCTGAACTACTTGATCTTACCAGAACAATTGTTATCTTAGATCACCACCGGCAAACTGGTGAGGCAGTGGAAAATGCAGTTCTTTCTTATATAGAACCTTATGCATCTTCTACCTGTGAGATGGTTGCAGAGGTTCTGCAATACATTGGAGAGGGATTAAAGTTAAAACAAGCGGAAGCAGATGCACTTTATGCGGGAATTATTATTGATACGGATAACTTCCTAACAAAGACTGGCGTTAGAACCTTTGAAGCCGCAGCCTTTTTGCGCAGAAATGGTGCAGATGTTACAAAAATCCGCAAGTCTTTTCGCTGTGATATGATTGATTCTAAAACAAAGGCAGAAGCGATTAGTGGCACAGAAGTTTACTTAGACCATTATGCAATCGCTATATGTGAGAGTTCTGAAGTGGTCAGTCCAACGGTATTAGGCGCACAGGTTGCAAATGAACTTCTTAATATCACGGATATAAAAGCATCATTTGTATTAACACTATATAATGATAAAATCTATGTGAGTGCACGTTCTATTGATGAAGTAAATGTACAGGTTATCATGGAGAAGCTTGGTGGCGGAGGTCACATGAGTGTAGCTGGTACTCAGTTCGCGGATTGTACAATGCCTGAGGCTATCTTTAAAATAAAATCTATTATTGCAACTATGACTGACAGAAGAGAACTATAAACGAAAAAGATAGGTTTGTAAAGGAGAGAGACAGATGGATATTATATTAATTGAGGATGTAAAAGCGCTTGGTAAAAAAGGCCAAATAGTTAAGGTTAATGATGGTTATGCAAGAAATTTTATTCTACCAAAAAAGCTCGGACTTGAAGCGTCAGCAAAGAATTTGAATGATTTGAAATTACAAAAAGCAGCTGAAGTAAAAAAACAAAAGGAACTTTTGGAAGAAGCACAGATATTTAAGAAAAAGTTGGAGGGAATCACAATCGACCTTACAATTAAGGCCGGTGCGGGAGGACGTACTTTTGGATCCATTTCAACGAAAGAAATTGCACTTGGAATGAAAGAGCAGTTTGGAGTGGATATTGATAAGAAAAAATTGCAACTTCAAGATCCAATTAAAAATGCAGGTACTTATACCGTGCCAGTGAAAATACACCCACAAGTGACAGCACAAGTGAAGGTAAAGGTAGAAGCTATCTAATGAATAAAATGGGGGCTAGGAGGACAGACAATGGATGAAGCTCTTATAAGGAAGATCCTTCCACATAGTGCAGAAGCAGAACAATCAGTGATTGGCTCCATGATAATGGATCGTGATGCAATTGTAGCAGCATCTGAGTTAATCACGAGTGATGACTTTTACCAACATCAATATAGCATTCTGTTTGACACAATGACGGAATTGTTCAATGAGGGAAAGCCAGTAGATTTAATAACCTTACAGGATCGCTTGAAGGAAAAAGATGTTCCTGCAGAGTTATGTAGTCTTGAATTTATCAGAGATTTGGTTACCTCAGTTCCAACCTCTGCAAATGTAAGGTATTATGCACAAATAGTGAAGGATAAAGCAGTACTTCGGAGACTGATAAAAGTAGCGGAAGATATTGCAGGAGAATGTTATCTAGACAAGGAAAAGCTGGATTCAATTTTAGAAAAGACGGAGAAACAAATTTTTGATGTTGTTCAGAATAGAGGAACAAGGGATTTTGTTGGGATTAAGGAACTGGTCCTTCGTTCAATTGATAGTATTGAAGCAGCAGCTAAGAATCAAGGGAGTGTTACCGGAATAGCAACAGGATTTTATGATCTTGATTATAAGACCGCCGGATTTCAACCTTCGGATCTAATCTTAATTGCAGCAAGACCATCTATGGGTAAGACAGCCTTTGCACTGAATATAGCAGAGTATGTTGTATTGAAATCGAACATTCCGACTGCGGTTTTTAGTTTGGAAATGTCTCAGGAGCAATTGGTAAAACGTATTTTATCAATGAATTCAAAGGTGGATTCTCAAGCAATTAGAACAGGCTCCCTCTCTGGTGAGGATTGGGCAAGTTTGATGGAGAGTGCAAGAAACGTGGGTAATTCCAACCTTATTATAGATGATACCCCCGGTATTTCTATCGGTGAGCTTCGTTCTAAATGTAGAAAATTAAAATTAGAACAGAACCTTGGAATGGTTATTATTGATTACTTACAATTAATGTCCGGTAGTAAGAAATCGGAATCGAGACAGCAAGAAATTTCTGAAATATCACGTTCCTTAAAATCATTAGCAAGAGAAATTAATTGTCCAATTATAGCGCTATCACAGCTCAGTCGTGCAGTAGAACAACGTCCTGACAAAAGACCAATGTTATCCGATCTTAGAGAGTCTGGTGCTATCGAGCAGGATGCCGATGTGGTTATGTTTATCTATCGTGATGAGTATTATAATCACGATACAGAAGAAGCAGGTGTGTCGGAAATTATAATTGGAAAGCAAAGAAATGGTCCTACAGGAACCATTAAATTAGCATGGTTATCACAGTTTACAAAGTTTGCGAATTTAGAAAGATAAAATTAGATTTTGTGTTGAAACGAGGAAACTTCTTTGAGGTTTCCTTTTTTTATGTCGATAAGTTAAATGGGAATATGAGGAAATATTATTGCAATTGAGGTTTGCTATGATATAATGTAAAAGTGGAAAAGATTTACAGATAAAAGGAGGGAAAACAATGGGAGAAATTCGGTGTATGATTTCAGAAGCCTCAAAAAAAATACAAGTAGAAACACATGTACTTCGGTATTGGGAGGATGAGTTAAAGCTTCCTATTTCACGTAATGAATTGGGACACCGATATTATAGGGAAACAGATATTGAACTCCTAAAAGCAGTGAAAAAACTTAAGGAACAAGGGTTTCAGCTAAAGGCCGTAAAAATGCTCTTACCAAATATAAATAAATTGGATTCCCTTGATCCACAGACAATGGTTAGACTAAAAGATGAACTGAATGAGAGGGTGATCGGCATGGAGGACACAAATAAGGAAATAGAGGAAGATGAGGGGACAAGCCTTATTCCAAGAGAGGACGAAGATGGAATAGAGGAGAGTTCCCATGATAAGATGGGCAAGTTCAAAACTATAATGATGCAATTGATTTCAGTAGCATTGAAAGAGAACAATACCTTGCTTGCAGAACAAGTAACTATGAATGTGACGGATGGAGTGACAAAAGAGGTTAATTTTTTGCTGAGATTACAAGATGAAAAAGAAGAAGAACGATTTAAGAGGTTTGATGCAACATTAAGAGAATATCAAAAAAGCAGAACGCTAGTAGCAGCAACGAGTGAAGGGAAGAATAAAAAGAAATCAAAATTCTTTAAAAAGAATAGAGCATATATTTAGCATATAAAAGAGGCTGTCCGAACATTAGCATGTAGCTAAAATGTTTGGACAGCCTCTATGTATGATTATATTATGCTTCGATGGAATTTGTTGGACAAGTTTCAGCGCAAGCTCCGCAATCTAAACATGCGTCAGCGTCGATTTCATAGTGACTTGCTCCCTCTGAAATTGCTCCTACTGGACATTCGCTTGCACAAGCTCCACAACTAATACAATCATCTGAAATAGTGTATGCCATGATAATTACCTCCTTTTCCAAATAGATTTATTACATTTTAATATAAAAGAGATAATATTGCAAGTCTATTTTTAGTTTAGTAGATACATAGTGCTGAAATTATACTATTGCATCGCATTTAAAATGATAGCCTTCGCCAGTGCGGCATCCTCCTTGTTTAATGGGGGTATGTCCTTCAGGGGATAGTCTAGGGATAGTTTTTCGTATTTTGGTATGGCTAGGTTATGATAGGGCAGTACGTCAAGGAGTGGTGGGTTCACTAAGGTTTTAAGGAAAGCACCTAACTTAGCTAAATCCTCTGCATCATCCGTATAGCTTGGAACAAGAACATGCCGTATTAATAGGGTAAGGGGTAGGGAAGACAGATATTTTGCAAAGGCAAGAATATTGTCATTAGGAACACCAGTGAGTTTTATATGCTTTTTATTATCAATGTGCTTAATGTCGAGCATTACCATATCGACGAACTGCAACAATGTATTTAAATCGCTAAGATAGAGAGGATCCTCGTGAAAAGTGACACCAGAGGTGTCTAAACAGGTATGAATACCTCGTTTCTTGGCAGCCCTAAAAAGCTCCGTCAAAAAAGGAAGCTGCATGAGGGGTTCGCCACCGGTCGCAGTAATTCCACCATTTTTATAAAAAGTACGATAACAATCGTAGTTATCTAAAATTTCATCTACCGTTTTCACTTCGCCGACTGAAAATTCTTGTGAATCAGGATTGTGGCAATAAAGGCAGCGCAAGGGACATCCCTGAAAAAATACGACAAATCGTATTCCAGGACCATCCACCGTACCAAAAGTTTCAACCGAATGGATATAACCTTTCATGAGCAACCTCCTATCTTTTTGAATACTATAAAGTTTATAAAATCATTTTATCATACTATAGTTGAATATAGTCAAGAAATATACGAAATGATTTGCTTGACGATAATTAGTCAATAGAATATAATGATCAATAAGCTTTTAAGCTTTCAATAAAATATTAGTTATAAGGAGGAAACAACATGGCTAACATCACAAAGGACATGACAATCGCAGAGGCGATCAACGTAGATAGAGGCATAGTTCCAATTTTATTAAATGCAGGTATGCATTGTCTCGGATGCCCATCTTCACAAGCAGAAACCTTAGAAGAAGCAGCAATGGTTCATGGAATGGATCCAGCAGAACTCATGGCAGAAATTGACGCATACTTAGCGAAACAATAGAATACAAACGTTGTATACATTTTATTGTCATAAATAATAAAAAAGAAAATGAGGTATCCAATATTATTTTGGATACCTCATTTTTTATTCATAGCCCTTGACTTACGAAGTCAATGGTCGTTACATAACGGATAGAATTTGTAGTGCATTTTCTTTTACGATGATTTCAAAGTGTTCTTCAAAATAAACCGGGCTAGCATACGAAGAACGTTCTGCTTTGCCATATTCTGAAATGATATTACAGATTTTATTAAATTCTTCCGGCGTATGCTCGGATTTATTAATAACTAAATAATAGATCGAATTCAATGAATTTTTGTAAAGTGTATTCGCACCATTATAATAACCTAATAATACATTAGCCAAATTAATAACTTCGCTTAATGAATGGAAAGAATAGACTTTGACCAGGTTCACTACGATACTAACACTATTTTGTTCAGCAAAAGTATTTTCCTTAACCTCTTGCGTATCTATAATGTCTTCTGAATTGTCTGGTGCTTCGCCTAAAAGGTCCTCAGCAGGACCAAAACAGTTGATAATCTCATCTGCATAGGATTCTTCTTCCGGTTCATCGTCTTCATCATCCTCAGTAGAATTACTGGATGAAAATTTAGAAAAACGAGTATCGAGTTCGTCTGGATCTTCCACTTTTGTGATGACTAATATGAGACATTCTGTTGAAACTGGAATTGCTTCAATCATCAGAGGAATATCATCAGCTTCAAACCCAAATTCATAGGAAGCTTGCTGCATCATATCACGAAATAATGCTTTTGCTTTTTCTGTTCCATAGGCTAATTCGCTGATCCTTAACTCTCGGTCTATTAAATCACTTTTATTTAATGTACATCGTATTTGATTGTCACTAATTTTTTCTATCTTCATAATGAACACCCCTTTCTGTATTAACAGGAATTGATTTCACAAAATGCAATTAAAACATCCATCTGTCGGTGTATAGAAAGTATAATTTAAAAAAGTATTAAAGTCAATAACATTAGTTGTAAAAATTCTATTAAATAAGCGCCTTGAATCTACAGGAAGAAACATGATGCGACAATGAAAAATTATACAATTTTTTATAAAAAGATTGTGAAAATAGTCAATGAAAAAAAGATTGCTACAATGCTTTCCTCTAGGTATAATAAATGTAGATGGCCTGATTACATAATCAAAAGTATAAATACTGATAGGAAAGGAGAGAATGCAGCAGGAAATATTGTTTCACAAGTACCGCATCATTAAATTACTTGGCAGGGGAGGCACTGCGCAGGTATATCTCGCTGAACATATCAAGTTAAATTCTTATCGAGCTTTAAAATGCATTCCGAAAAATCATCCCCTATACGATTTACAACTAAAAGAAGCTCACATTTTAAAAAATCTGAAACATTCATGTATTCCTATTATTTATGATATTGAAGAAGATGAAGATTGTTCCTATATTATCGAACAATATCTTGAGGGAGAATCCTTAAGAGATTATAAAGATAACAGGAACGATATTGAAGAAGATATCATAACTCATTTCGCAATTCAACTCTGTGATTTAATTCATTATCTACATTCCATTGAACGACCCATCCTATATCTTGACATCAAACCTGAGAACATTATTATCGCAGGGAAGACATTAAAGTTAATTGATTTTGGTAGCGCAGTATATCAGGATGAATTGAAAGAAAAACAAATTTATCAAGGTACTAGAGGATATGCAGCACCAGAGCAATATAAAACAAAAAAAATCGATGAACGGTCAGATGTTTATGGAATAGGAATGTTACTTTTTTTTCTAGTAACTGGTGTTACTTTTCAAAAAGACATGTCCAGAGTAGGGAATATTGATTTTATCAAAAACTGCTCCAAGCAAATGAAAAATATTATAAACCAATGCCTCAAATATAACCCATCCCAAAGATATGCTTCTGTATCTCAACTTAATAAACATTTATCTGCTATTGTACGGAGAAAGAAAAAAAATATTTGTTGTGAATCAGGTCAATCCATTCGGTTTGCGATAGCAGGAGCACAACCTAGAATAGGAGTAACACATCTCGCATTTTGTCTTTGCAATTATTATATTAGCCAAAAAACAACATGTCTTTATGAGGAAAAGAATGAAACCCATTGTGTTTGGTCCATAAAAAAAAGGTATGATGGATTAGTCAGTCGTGACGGTATCTTTGAAATGGAAGGAATTCCAATGTATGCACAAGGATTAGGTGATGCGACAAAGAAGACGAACTATCAGGCTTTTGTACAGGACTATGGGTGTTTGACAGCAGAGAACCTTACAGAGTTTTTGAAGGCAGATGTTAAAATCCTTATTTTGGGAGCAAAAGATTGGGAACTTGCTTATGCTGAAAAGGTATTAGATATAGTAACAGAATATAAAGATATTTTTTACTTGTTTAATTACATGGATGGCAGACAGTTTCAACAAGTAATGAAAAGTATGGAGAGAAGGAATTGCTATCGAATTCCTTACGACCCCAATCCGTTTGCTAAGCCGAAAGAATCAAACAGTTCTGACTTTATAAGAGAACTGATACGTGCTGCATTGCCTTAAAAAGTAATATGAAAAGAAAACCAATGCTATTACAAAAAGTAATAGAACAAAAAAAGACGAAAGCAGGAGAGATGATTGGGCTTGTTGGAACGCACCGTGGAGCGGGGGTGACACACACAGGTCTTATGATTGCATTTTATTTTGGAGAGGAGCTAGGAAAGAAAACGGCCTTTCTTGAATTAAATGATCACCATGACATGAGCTTGCTTCAATCTGTTTATGAATGGAGTAAAGAAGATGAGATATCATTTTCTTATCATCAAATCACTTTTTATAAAAATGTAACACGGAACATACTTGCAGAACTGCGCAGCGAAGACTACGACTGTTATATTCTAGACTTTGGGGCAGAATGTAAGACAATATGGGACGAGTTTTTACGATGTGGTACAAAGATTGTTATTGGAAATCAAGTTGATTGGAATCGAGTTAAGCTAGAACAATTTATGGGGTACGTTCAAACCATAAAAGGAAGCAATACTTGGCTCCATCTAATACCCTATGCAACGCAAAAGACAATCAACAAATTGAGGAGTGAACTAGAAAGATTGATTTATTCTGTTCCATTAGAGGTAGATCCCATGATCCTTTCAAAAGACACAATTCGATTATTTGATGAGCTATTTCACTGAACAATGATAAATGCAGACGATCAAATAGGATGAGTATAACATATCACAAATGGCCTTCTTATCCGAAGCAATTAACTGAAAGAAACAATAGTACCTTTGGTAATCAGTTTGAGAAACTGCATATTTTGTTCATGATCGTGCATAGGAAAGTTGTAGTATAATATCACTGCAGGCAATAAATGCAAATCAGTATAACCTACACTTAAAAAGCCCTCTATACTTTTATATTTGTAACGGCTGATATTCGCATTATTGTTTGTACTATATGGTTTATGATAAAGATAAGTCGGGGATGATCTTCAAGGTGTCTTGAGAGATTAAAATAAATGGTATTTTCATTTGTTCTATTCTTTCAAGACACCTTTTTTCTCTAAATATTTGTAAAAAAGTCGAATTTCATAATGACTGTGACAAAAATAGATGCTATAATAATGAAAGAATGAGGGGGTGCATCAATATGGATAAAAAAACAAGGATTGCGATCATAGGATCTACTGTGATGGTTTTAATAATATTGATTACGCTTGGAGTGACTATTGTGGATAAATTAACTCCAAGTGAAGAAGTTATGCTTTTGACAGATTATTATAAGGTAGAGGATACGGAAGTTTTAGTTATACTTCAGGATAAAATATATGAGAAAAAAGGAATGCTGATTGATGGAGTTGTATATTTGGATTATGAAACCATAGTCCAGAATTTTAATCATAGATTTTACTGGGATAATAATGAAAATATATTAACTTATACTACTCCAAATGAAATCATTCAGGCGGAAGCAGGAAATAGCGAATATTCCGTTACAAAGAATATGATTAAAACAAAAGAAAGCTCTGATTACCCGGTTGTAAAAGTATTTGCCGAGGATGTCTATTTGGCGCTCGATTTTGTAGGAAAGTATTCTGATATGACATTTACGTATTATGAGAATCCAAACCGTGTTGTGATTAAATATCTGCCGGGTGAATATTTATTTACCGAAGTAGCAAAGGCCACGCAGCTAAGATTTAGTGCTAGCATTAAGAGCCAGCTCTTAGTACAGCTTCCGGTAGGAACTAGTCTTATCTATGTGAATATGGAAGAAGCGCCGAAAAAAGGATTTTCTAAAGTTATGACAGAAGAGGGAATTATCGGATACGTGAAAAATAAGCATGTAAAGGAATCTTATTACCAGACCATTAATAGCACGTATCAGGAACCGGAGTATACCAATATAAGTAAGTCAAAGAAGGTTAATCTTGTATTTCATCAAGTGTTTAATACAGATGCTGCTGGCAATCTTGAAAATTTAATCAAGAGTACCAAAGGAGTTACAACGGTAACACCAACGTGGTTTACAATCGATAGTGTAGAGGGAACGATTTCTTCTTTGGCAAGTAAGGATTATGTGGAAAAAGCGAATGAACTTGGGCTTGAGGTATGGGCCTTGGTTGATGATTTTAATACAGAGATTAGTATGTTTGACTTATTGTCCCACACTTCAAGACGAGAAACCTTAGCAAATTCACTGGTAGAAGCTGCAATTGAATATAAACTGAATGGCATTAATATTGATTTTGAAAAGATATCAAATGATACAGGAATACATTATATTCAATTTTTACGTGAGCTTTCGGTAAAATGTAGAAATAATGGAATTGTGTTATCCGTAGATAACTTTGTCCCAACACCATACACCGAGCATTATGACAGAGAAGAACAAGGTAAGATTTTAGATTACGTGATTGTTATGGCCTATGATGAATATTTTGCGGGTTCAGAGGTAGCCGGACCGGTCGCATCTTTGGGATTTGTACAAGATGCGATTAATAATACGCTTGACGTGGTTCCTAAGGAAAAAACAATCATTGCAATCCCATTTTACTCAAGATTATGGAAAGAAAGCGAGGATGGGGATATCTCATCAGAGAGCTTAGCGATGACGCCGGCTTCAGAGTTATTACAAAGCAATAAGATAGAGACAGTATGGGATGAGACAACTGCTTATAATTATGCGGAATATAAGATGGACGGCTTCGTATATAAAATATGGCAGGAAGAAGAAAAATCAATTGAAGAAAAATTAAAAATAATCTATGATGCAGATGTCGCAGGAATTGCAGCATGGAAATTAGGACTTGAAAAAGAAAGCACGTGGAATATAATTACCAAATACTTAAACTAGAAGAAAAAGGGTTTCGGCAATTTGAAAAAGAATGCTTGAATAGGATAGGGAACTCTTTCATAAAATGTATAGAATATGAATTATGGAAGAATACATTATATGAAGAAAAAATATTTTAGTGTGGTATTTTTATTTCTGGTATGTTTGGCATGTTTGCTGTGTTCAGAAAACTCTGTGCAGGTTATGAAGAATATTCTTAACATAAATAAAATGGAAAAAGAACAACTCATTATAGTAATTGATGCAGGACATGGCGGAAGAGATCCCGGTAAGGTAGGCATCAATAATGCACTTGAAAAGGATGTAAATCTTAGTATTGCATATAAGCTGAAGGATTTACTTGAACAAAATGATATTAAAATTATTATGACAAGAGAAGATGATAATGGGCTTTATTCTGAAACCGATTCAAACAGGAAAAATGCAGATTTAAAAAAAAGGGTAGAAATAATTCAATCAAGTAATGCTGTAATTGCAGTTAGCATTCATCAAAATAGCTATGAAGAAGAATATGTGAAAGGGGCTCAAGTCTTTTATCATATAAAATCACCAGAAGGAAAGCTACTCGCCGAAATCATCCAAAAACAACTAAAAGCTTCTATTGATGATGGAAATCATAGAGTGGCAAAATCAAATAGTAACTACTATATGCTTAAAAAAACAGAGTGTCCTCTTGTAATTGTAGAATGTGGCTATATGACAAATTATAAGGAGGCAGCCCTCTTAATTGACGATCAATATCAGGATAAACTGGCCTGGGCAATTCATCTAGGCATTATGCAATACATCAATCAGTCTGAAATCAAACCGAAATAACCGCAATCAAAAAATGCTTTAACTAATCGACTTCGAGTAATGCTTCAAACAATCGGGTTTGTAGGTATGGATTTTGATTTATGATAGTGGTATAATGGGGTTTGGCTGATGAATCAGTCATAAGGAGTGTTTCGCAAAAGATGCAGACAATAATTCAGAAAATAGATGCCGATCAATTTGAAATGAAAGAACTTGATCAGGCAGCAAATATATTAAAAGCGGGCGGATTAGTAGCGTTTCCAACTGAAACTGTATATGGACTTGGTGCAGATGCATTAGACGCAGCGGCAGCAGCAAAGATTTATGAAGCAAAAGGAAGACCATCCGATAATCCGCTTATTGTACACATAGCAAGTGTAAATGATATGGCGGCAATTGCAATCGAAATTCCACAGGAAGCTTATCAATTAGCAGAAGCATTTTGGCCGGGTCCTCTTACCATGATACTGAAGAAAAAGGAGTGTGTTCCTTATGGAACCACAGGCGGTCTTGATACCGTGGCAATTAGACTTCCGGAAAATAAAATTGCAAGAGAATTAATCGCACATTCTGGCGTTTTTGTTGCAGCTCCAAGCGCCAATACATCCGGAAAACCAAGTCCTACGAAGGCAGAGCATGTAAAAGTCGATTTAGATGGAAAAATTGATATGATTATTGATGGGGGCAAAGCGATACTAGGACTAGAATCGACAATCATTGATTTGACGGGAAAAATACCGGTAATTTTGCGCCCGGGCTTTATTACCCAGAAAATGTTAGAAAATATTATTGGTCGGGTAGAGGTTGATCCCTATATTCTTGGAAAAAAGCAGAATGAGAACTTAGTGCCTAAGGCACCCGGCATGAAGTATCGTCATTATGCTCCAACGGGTAGTCTTACGATATATGAAGGGGATACACAAGCGGTCATTGATGCAGTTAATCTTGTTGCACAGGAGAAGATTTTGTGTGGTAAGGTCGTTGGTATTATAGCAACGGATGAAACAAAGATTTTTTATAAATATGGTATTGTAAAAACGATTGGGACAAGGAAAGAGGAAGCATCCATCGCTGCTGGACTTTATGATATCTTACGAGAATTTGATAAGCTGAAGGCGGAATACATTTATACAGAAAGCTTTGCAGATAACCGATTGGGACAAGCAATTATGAATCGATTATTAAAGGCAGCAGGATATCATATTGTCAAAGTAACGAAATAGTAGTCATTGAACTCAATAAAGGATTATGGAGGCTTACCTTGGAAAAATATAATAAACTTATATTTGTATGTACCGGAAATACTTGCAGAAGCCCTATGGCGGAAGTAATATATAAGAACCTTGAAACAGACAGCGAAAGGAAGGTGATTTCAAGAGGGTTGGTTGTATTATTCAGCGAACCAATTAATCCGAAGGCTGATATTGTATTAAAAAATCATAATTTAGAATTTGGTAGTCATGTAACAAAGGGATTAAAAACATCTGATATCGATAATAACACGCTGATTTTGACAATGACAGCTGATCAAAAAAGAAAAGTGATAGATACTTATGAACTTGCTAATAATATAGCTACGATTAAGGAATTTGCAGGAGAAAGTGGTGATGTTATAGATCCCTATGGTGGAACCTTGGTAGACTATGAGGATTGCTTTATTGAGATAGCAAGAGTGGTGAAAAAAACTTTCTATAAATTGCATGAAGATAATTAACAGTTAAAAAAAAGGAGAATACAAAAATGATAGCAATTGGTTGTGATCATACTGGATATGAATTAAAGAAAGCAGTTATTGAATACTTAGTGGAAAAAAACATAGAATATAAAGATTTTGGTTGTGGGGATGTTACTTCAAGTGATTATCCTATTTATGCTAAGGAAGTTGGAAAAGCGATTCAAAATAAGGAATGTGAATTAGGAATCTTAATTTGTGGAACGGGAATTGGAATCTCCATTACGGCAAATAAGATGAAGGGAATTCGAGCAGCATTGTGTCATGACTGTTTTAGCGCAGAAGCAACCAGACTTCATAACAATGCCAATGTTTTGGCAATGGGAGCAAGAGTAATTGGAGTGGGTCATGCAATTAAAATTGTAGACACATTTTTAAATACAGAATTTTCAAATGCAGAAAGACACATAAAAAGAATTCAGATGATGGAAGAATAAAGCTGTTCAGCGCGATTTATTTCATCTTGTAGGATGCTAAATTTACCCTGATCAATGATTTTTAGTAACTTATCAAGGGTACGTAAGGCATCCTTTAACATATCTTCTGTAATTAACTTGGTGTCAAATGCATCTGCAAGTTCATCTAAATCTAAGATACGCAAAGTACCATCTTCATAGAGTAAAACATCGACGAGTAAATCTTCAAAAACAATGATATTTTTGTCTGATTCTACCTTAGTCTGTATTATGTCACAATACCAATATACAATGTTATCATTCTGGTCATAAATCTTACTAACCTTAAATCCCTTATCGATATAATAGGCCGAAATTCCTCCAACAATATCCTTGCGGGGTTTTAAAGCACGCCATTTTGTAATAATTAAATCTTGATCTTCTTTTAGAATAATATCATTTTCTAAGTGAACTAGTTCATTAGGAATAAAACGTTTCCGATAAAGGTTAAGTTTCGACAAAATGTAAGACCTCCTTAATAGCTTGAATATTGCACCTATTATAACATGAAAGATCTTTATTGAATAGTGAATATTAATTAATAATAGAATAAAACTCCGGAAATGGGAAAGAATATTAGGTGAAAAAGAAATTTTATGCCTGCATAAGTTGCTTTGCATAATAAGTAGGCAGATGGGAGTTTTATGGAGAAGACAAAAACATTGAATATCTCTTCCAGGGTCAAGCAGTTGTTATCTTTAAGAAGAACGAAAGTTACCGTATATATGGCAGTAGTACTATGGTTAGCAGTTGCTACGCAGGTGGCAGTAAATAGCTTATTTAAAGAAAACTTTAAAATAACAGAAGCATTTGTAAATACCAATACGGAGGAGACACAAAGTAGTATTGAAATTGTTGCAGAATATGATAAGGGATTCTTAAGTGAGACGGATAAGGAAGATGTCTTAAAATATCTTGCTAATGCCATTGGGCTTAAGGTGGATCAAGAAATTACAGCCCAAATAGAGGATGGACGAAGTGAATATTCAATCAGTAAGCAGGCGAAAAGTGCAATGACGGAGATAAAGGTTATTAGCATGGAACAAGAAGTAGAAGCTGCTATTGAAATAAAACACTATATTATGATAAGACTTAGCATTTCACAAAGCATTGAAAGTATAGATAAATATAAAAAAATGTTAGAAGGGGCTTTAAAGGACTTAGAGATAAATGATTATCAGACCACACTTCAATATACCGGGAGTTATGAGGGTGTCCTTACTTTGGAGGAGAAAGATAAGATCGTGAACCAAATTGTTAAAGAATTACAAGGTAAGATTGCATATAAATATGAGAAAGACGAATTGTTCACAGTTTATGCATATACGGGATTATTAAAGGAATATATCGTAACAGCGGGTAGCAAGGTCAATATTCAAATAGCAATTGCATATGATGATCTTTTAAACAAAACGAAGGTTTATCTTGCAACACCAACGCTAAACCAAGATTGGTAGGAATATACGCTAAGCATTGGATCCAAATGGCTTGGGATTATAAGGGCGGTTACAAGATGCATATTCACGTATGCATCTTGTAACCGCCTGCAGGTTAAATAGTTGTAACTATAGACGATTAAAACCAGCGCTTTCTGCTACGATAGCGCCTTCTGCGGTTGAAAAGCTCATTCAACAATAGAATTTGAATTAGATCACGTAAGCGATTTGGGCGCCGTCTAGGATAATATCCATAATCTATACTTTTTGCTTCTAATTGTGGCCTTTCTTCATTATCATTCACTTTTTCATAGATACGATCTGTAATTTTTTCTATATACGTTTTATCTGGGTATTCATCAAACATAGTACTACCATCATACTCCATTTTGTCACATTCTTCATCAACTTCATTTTGAATAGATCTTACTGTACTCGGATAAAGTTGTTTTATATATTCAAGATCTTTATCTAGGTCTTCACTGTTATCATATCCATAAAGAGGAAACATCGGTACTCCCATAGGAGTGTTATATGGGTTATAATTTGGCATATACATATTAGATGGCATTCCTTGAAAACCAGGATAGTTCATTAAGTTTGGCATAGGCATTCCCATAGAATTATCTGGAGTATAGCCACCCATGTTAGGCATATTAGGCATCATCATAGGAGTTGGTGATGTACCACCCATGTTAGGCATATTAGGCATCATCATAGGAGCTGGTGATGTACCATTCATGTTAGGCATAGTAGGCATTTTCATAGGAGCTGGTGATGTGCCATTCATGTTAGGCATAGTAGGCATTTTCATAGGAGCCGGTGTTGTGCCATTCATGTTAGGCATAGTAGGCATTTTCATAGGAGCCGGTGTTGTGCCATTCATGTTAGGCATAGTAGGCATTTTCATAGGAGCTGGTGTTGTACCATTCATGTTAGGAATAGTAGGCATTTTCATAGGAGCCGGTGTTGTGCCATTCATGTTAGGCATAGTAGGCATCTTCATAGGAGCCGGTGTTGTGCCAGGAGTCGGAGTGATACTCATTGGAGGTTTCATAGGTGGGGTTGGAATGCTCATATTAGGAGTTCTTGGAGGAGTTATTGGAGGGTTCATTGGTGTGGTTGGATTACCCATTGGAGTTCTTGGAGGGTTTGTTGGAGTAGTAGGGTTGCCTATATTAGGCATATCGGAAGAGTGAATATCAAACATTACATTAGATACAGGTCCCCTATTTGATCTTGTCAAATAATTTGGAACTGTATAACGAGTACTTCGAGTGGTAGCAGTATCCCATGGTGATATGTTATTCGAATTTGGCATTAAAATACTCCGATGCATTTTTATTATTAATATATGCAATTGCAAGGGGAGTGTGAAAAAGGAATTGATTTCGCGTAAGCAAGTATTAAGATAAAATTAATAAATATATAGTTGTGATTTTTGGAAAAACCCATTAAAATAATGATTAGGAAGATTACCTGTATGAAAAGATGATAATTTATGGTAAAATAAAAAATATGGTTCAAGTGCCAAGGAATGGATAAAATAAAATGGATGTAAAAATTAGAAAAGCGTTTGAAGATACGATGAATCATGATTTGCTGGAAGTAGTGATTAGCAATTCATCTAATAAAGATGAAATGTCTAAGGTTAAAATTCGTCCGGTTATATTAAAGGATGAGTTTTATTTTCAGGTAACGGAATATAAGGGTGATCAAGTATTTCATAGTAATGATACGAAAGAGGCATTGCTTGATCGGCTACCTGTTTGGTTTGAAGGTTTATTTAAACAAGTAGAAATAGAGACAAAGAAAGTGCAAGTGTTCCTGCTCATTAGCAAGAAAGGGAATGCTACCGTAAAGATTAAGAAGGCGCAGGAAAGGGAAGAAGAGAATACAATTTATTTGCATAACAGGAAGAAAAACTATATATTGGAAGAAGGGAAACCAATTCCATTTTTGATCGATTTAGGTGTTATGACAAAGGACGGCTTAATTATTAAGGCCAAATCAGATAAGTTCAGGCAGATAAATCGTTTTTTAGAATATATTGAAGATATTCTTCCGAACCTGGACAAGGAGAAGGAACTATCAATTTTAGATTTTGGTTGTGGTAAATCCTATCTAACCTTTGCTATTTATTATTATTTGAAGGAATTAAAAGGATATCAAATACGTGTAATTGGACTTGATTTAAAAGTAGATGTTATCTCAAATTGCAATACACTTAGTCAGAAATATGGTTATGAGAAGCTGCACTTTTTACAGGGGGATATTGCAACTTATGACGGGAGCAATTCCGTTGATATGGTTGTTACATTACATGCTTGTGATACAGCAACGGATCACGCCCTATATAAAGCAGTATCTTGGGGAGCAAAAGTAATCTTGGCAGTTCCTTGCTGTCAGCATGAACTAAACGGACAAATTGATTGCAAACCATTAAGGCCGGTTTTAAAATATGGTCTTATCAAAGAGCGCATGGCAGCACTTTTTACCGATGCATTTCGCGCTAACCTTTTGGAGTCGAAGGGATATATGGTGCAGATTCTAGAGTTTATTGATATGGAACATACACCAAAGAACATATTGATTCGTGCCGTAAAGAAGAATAGCACGAATTCGGATCCAGAGAGTAAAATTGAGGATTATCTAACCAGCATGGAACTACTGGGGGTTGCCCCTACCTTGCAGAGGTTGTTTCAACAGGATGAAGTTTAAAAAAGAAAATTAGCGTAAAAGCTGTCTCGTGCTTTGTGCGAGACATGGAGGATAAAGTGCTAAAACATATCTATAAAGCAATCATTTTAATTTGTGTTTTTATTGCTGCAATTTATTATTTTAGTCGGGATATCAAGGAAGTTATTTTTAATATTGATAATACCACACAAATGGAAGAGGCAGCATTTCCTTTGGTTACGCTAAAAACAGCAGAGGAAGAGATAAACCTGCTACATGGTTACAGTAGCAACTTGAATGCGAATTTAATGAGAGAAGGGATTACACCACTTGATTTTAATCAGACGTTTGATGTGGTGATAGATCAGGAAGATAGTATTATTAAAAAGTTAAAGTATGAGCTTAGAGAAATTGTGGGCAATGATTTGGTTGAGACGGATTCAATTAGTGTATTTGAGGAAAACGATAATACAAAGATAGCTAAAATCAAATTTAAAGCAGAACTTACAACAGCAAAAGAGTATGCGGTTAAAATCACTCTGATTACGAGCGAAAGTAAGAAAATATATTATTATCATAGAATTAAAGTATATGAAGATGCTAATTTAAGCGAAAAGATAGCATTTGTAATGGATTTTCATAATGCAATTATGAAGAAGAACACAGCAGAGGATATGATTAAATATCTGGAACCAAAGGAAGAGGCAGATAATACTTCACTATGCTATGTGAATATCAATTCGAGTTTTGAGCTGGTGAGTTGGGGTAATTTAAATCCAACGATCATCACAGAGGTGATTCCAACGGTGAAGGAATGCTATGTGGACACCGCTTCAATTGAATTGGATTATACAGTGAAAGCAGAAATATTGGGCGTAGAGGAGTATTATACGGTAAAGGAATTCTATCGCGTACGTTTCACATCAGATCGTATGTATTTATTGAATTATGAACGAACTATGGAATCTTTATTTGATGTAAACGTAGCAAGTTTGGCAAAAAGTGAATTTAAACTTGGGATTTCTTCTGAATATGAAGTACCATATGTGGAAAGTGATGATGGAAAAAGGTTAGCCTTTGTGCGAGGAAGAGAACTTTGGTATTATGATCTTGTGAAAAACCAAATGGTACGTGTTTTTTCCTTTCGCCAGAAGAACTCGGATTATATTCGTGATACTTATGACCAGCATGATATTAAAATATTAAACATGGATGCAGAGGGAAATATCAATTTCATTGTATATGGTTATATGAACCGAGGGCAGTATGAGGGAAGCGTAGCAATCATATTATACCAATATGTTTGTTCGGAGAATAGGATTGAAGAGAGGGTTTATATTCCGGTGGATGAGCCATATCAAACCATAAAGGAAAATATGGGAAAAGTCGCTTTTGTTAATTCTCTTGATGTTTTCTATTTTAATATTTACGATAAGCTGTATTCCTTTAATTTAATTACAAAACGTTTGAATGAGCTTGCAAGTAAGATTGATGAAGAAATTATGGTGGAATCGAATGGTCTAAATTATATTGCTTGGCAAGATAGTGCAGATCCACGTATTGCAAAAAAAATTCATATCTTAAATCTACAAACAGAGGAAGAACAGACAATAAGTGCTCCTACTGGATATAATATTCGGTTATTGGATATGATAGATTCAAATATAATCTATGGTTATGTGTTAACGAGTGATATTACCAAATTGGTTGATGGTAGTGTCATTGTACCATTAGATCAAGTAGAGATTGCTACAGTCACGAAAAAGGTTTTAAAAAGTTATCAAAAGTCTGACTACTATGTAACAGATATAGTAGTAAAGGATAATGTAGTTGAATTATCCCGTGTTCAAAAGGTAATAGACAATGAGCGTACAACTTATAGGTCGGCGGCACCAGATTATATTATGAATCAAGTGAATAATGAAACTCCTTTGATTGCAGTTACTGCAAGGGTAACAGACCAAGCATTTAAAGAGCTATATTTATCAATGCCCATTGGATTTGTCATGAATGGCCTACCTACGGTTACAAATACGGTGAACACAGTTATTGATCAAGATCCTACGCTGCGCCTTCCTGAGTCTTTAGCAGATGAGGAGTGTTATTACCCCTATATTATGGGGGGGATTGAAGGTTCCTATGAGAAGGCTTCCGATGCAATTAAGGTCGCAGAGGCAGGAGCTGGTTCAGTCTTAAATAATAATCAACAGCTTGTTTGGGAGCGCGGAATTAGAACTACAATGAGCACGATTTCTAAATTTGAAGATATTACATGGACTGCGAGTAATAATGATAGTATAGAACAATGCATCGAAATGATGCTTTCTTATCAAGGAATCAATGTAAAGAAGGAACTACTTAATGTAACCGACAGCTCCATCTACGATGTTCTATTGAAGAACTCGAATAAAACACCGATTAGGGTAACCGGTATTACCTTAGAGGAAGCGTTATATTATGTATATAAGGGTAGACCTGTACTTGCAATGAAAGATCAAAAAAATGCAGTACTAATGTATGGATATGATGCCTATAATATTATGCTTATTGACCCACAGTCAAATAAAAAAGTGAAGATGGGCATTCAAGATAGCACACAAATGTTTGAAGAAGCCGGTAATGTATTTTTAACCTATCTTGAATAATTATGTTGTTAATGAAATGAATTAAAATAAGTGAGGAGATTAAAAAAATGGACGAAAGAATTAAAGTATTAGCACACAACTTAGTCAATTATTCTATGGAGGTGAAGCAAGGCGATAAGGTGTACGTTCACTATATTGGTGAAACCACCCAGGAACTTGCGCAACAGCTTGTGAAAGAAGTTTATATAGCAGGGGGTATCCCATTTATACATTATACAGATCAAAGATTGCAAAGAGAAATTCTCCTTCATTGTACGGAGGAACAAATGTCCCTTATGGCAAAGATTGATGGTGCAGAGATGGAGCAGATGGATTGCTATGTTGCAGTTCGTGGTACGGATAATGTGTCTGAGCTAGCGGATGTACCTTCTGAGAAAATGAGACTTTATGAAACCTACTATCAAACACCAGTACATCATAATATTCGCGTGAAGAAGACAAGATGGGTTGTTCTTCGCTATCCAAATTCTGCAATGGCCCAGCTTTCCAATACAAGCTTAGAAGCATTCGAAGATTTTTATTTTAAAGTATGTAACTTAGATTATTCTAAGATGGGTGAAGCAATGAAGAGTTTGATTGATTATATGAATCGAACAGATCAAGTGAAAATTGTCGGACCAGGAACGGATCTTCGTTTCTCCATTAAAAATATACCGGCAGTTCCTTGCGCAGGAGATCGAAATATTCCAGATGGTGAGGTATATACGGCTCCGGTAAGAGATTCTATCAACGGAACATTATCTTACAATACACCGGCAGTATTCCAAGGTTTTACGTATGAGAATATCTCTTTACAGTTTGAGAATGGGAAGATAGTTAAGGCAACTGCAAATGATACAGTTCGTATCAATCATGTTTTTGATACAGACGAGGGTGCCCGCTACATTGGTGAATTTGCAATCGGCGTTAATCCATATATTTTAAAGCCTATGAAGGATACACTGTTTGATGAGAAAATCATGGGATCCTTCCATTTCACCCCGGGTAATTGCTATACAGAGGCACCAAATGGAAATTCTTCCGCAATTCATTGGGATTTAGTATGTATTCAAACACCAGAGTATGGCGGGGGAGAAATTTATTTTGATGATGTTTTAATCAGAAAAGATGGACGCTTTATGGTGAAAGAACTTGAGTGCCTAAATCCAGAAAACTTAGCATAAGGAAAAGGATGGGATAAAGTATGAAACTATTAACAGTGGCAATACCTTGTTATAATTCGGCAGAATATATGAACCAGGCTATAGAAACTTTATTATCGGGTGGTGAAGAATTAGATATTATCATTGTAAATGATGGCTCTGTTGACGATACACAAGTAATAGCTGAGAGATATGCAGCGAAATATCCAAGTATTATCAGAGTAATCAAACAAGAAAATGGAGGTCATGGTGAAGCAGTTAATACGGGACTAGCCAATGCCAAAGGTCTTTATTTTAAGGTAGTAGATAGTGATGACTGGGTAAATGAGAATGCATTGAAGCAGGTAATGGAGGTTCTTAAGAGCCTGATTGCGGATGGTAATAGTCCAGATATGTTCCTTGCCAATTATGTCTATGAGAAGGTTAGTTTGAATAAGAAAAAAGTAATTAATTATCGTAGCGCACTGCCTAGAGACAGAATCTTTACTTGGGATGATATTATGTATTTTAAGCAGAGCCAGAATATTCTTATGCACTCGGCCATTTATCGCACGAAATTATTAAGGAATTGTGGATTGCAGTTACCGAAACATACCTTCTACGTGGATAACATTTTCGTATTTCAACCACTCCCATATGTGAAGACCTTGTATTATATGGATGTGAATTTATACCGTTACTTTATTGGTAGGGAGGATCAATCGGTCAATGAACAGGTTATGATTAGGCGCATTGACCAGCAGATAAGAATTACGAAGATTATGTTAGAATCACATGATTTGATGCAAATAAAGAGTAAGAAGCTTCAAAATTATATGGTAAAATATCTTTCTATGATGATGACAGTAAGCTCGGTATATCTGATCAAAGAAGGAAGTGACGAAAGTCTGGATAAGAAACAGGAATTGTGGGATTATCTTCAAAACCATAATAAGAAACTCTATAAGAAGATTCGCTCTTGTATTCTTGGAAGGTCTATGAATTTACCGGGTAAATTTGGACGTAGAATTGTAGAAGTAGGATACAATATTTCAAAAAAGATATATGGATTTAATTAGAAATTAAGCCAAAATAAAGAGCGGGCAGTTATAAGATGAAAGGATATGCATCTTGTAACTGCCCGCTAAGTTTAGAACTAGGATAGGTTGATTAGATTTTGGAAAATGCTTGCTTTGCTGCTCTAGATTGTTTTACTTCTCTAGCTTCTTTACCCCATGCCAGAACATAGACAAAGAAGTACATTAGGATACTTAGAGCAATTCCACCAATCACATCAAGGATGGAATGCTGTTTTAAGAATACAGTTGACATACAAATTAATATTGTTAAAATAAGGGATGACCACTGTAGCCATTTCTTATTACTCAAACGTTCACTCTTGTGAATAGCGATTAAGGCACCAATTGAGTTAAATACGTGAATGCTTGGGAATACATTGGTTGAAGTGTCAAAACTATACAGATTTCCTAACATATCAAGTAATATATTATCTCTACCTAATGAGGTTAAATCTACTCTTAAGTGATGTCCGTTAGGCCATACCGTGTAGATAATTAGGCAAATAGTCATACCAATGAAAAGATAAGCACAGCATTTATAAAAATCTTTTTTTGAGGTAAGTAAAAAGTATGCTACAGTAGCAAATATATAAACAAACCATAAAAAGTATGGGATGACAAACAATTCATTAAACGGAATGAGATCATCTAGCTTCGAATAAATAGGAGTAAAATTAGTAGTAACAGTACGCTCAAGATATGAAAACCAAATCATATAAACAAAGAAATAAGATAGTATGACACCATGCTTGTATTTGTATAATAAGTTTTTAATTGTCGCAAAGGAGCTCATGCTTGCACAACCTTTCTAGTATTTGGTCACCTTTATGATTAGCTTGTTTAAGCAATCATTACCTTGATAGATTATAGCATATTAGGGGGGGGATAACAATAGAATTCAACTAATCTTAAGTCATTTTAGGTAAACTTAAGATTTTTGCAAAGGACTCAAATAATATAACATAGACATAATAGTATAAAATATCTATAATAAATTATGATTACTAGTTATAAAACAATACCAAATTTTCATGATGATAACAGTACAAAGTGTAAAAGATAAGATAAGTGAGAAATGAATAAACTTAGTCAGATAATTAGGAGGTAGAAGATGAAAAGAGTATTTTTGATTGTTCTTGATAGTGTTGGAGTTGGTGAGCTTCCCGATGCCAACTTGTATGGTGATATTGGAAGTCATACATTATATGCCGCATCTACTAGTTCATACTTTGCAATGCCAAATATGAAGAGACTTGGTTTATTTCATATAGATGGTGTTGCAGAAAAATTTCCTGCTATAGAAAGCGATGGAACTTTTCAAGGCGCTGTTGCAAGATTAGCAGAAACTTCTAAGGGAAAGGATACGACTACAGGCCATTGGGAGATGGCGGGGATTATATCGGAAAATCCATTTCCAACCTATCCAAATGGTTTCCCGGATGAGGTAATCAAGGAATTTGAAGCAAAGACTGGGCGTAAAGTAATCTGTAACCTTCCTTATTCTGGGACAGAGGTTATCAAGGAATATGGGAAAGAGCATATGGATACCGGTGCATTAATTGTGTATACTTCAGCCGATAGTGTATTTCAGATTGCTGCACATGAAAAGCTGGTACCAATTGAGGAACTTTATCGTTATTGTAAAATAGCAAGAGAACTATTGGTTGGTGAGCATGCAGTGGGCCGCGTTATTGCAAGACCATTTGTTGGAAAAGCTCCAAATTTTGAGCGCACCACGAATCGCCATGACTTTTCTTTGGTACCAGGAAAGACAATGTTAGATTACTTAAGTGAGGCAGGCTTAGATGTACTGGCGGTTGGTAAAATCAACGATATCTTTGCTGGCAAAGGAGTTACGGATACCGAGCGTACGCATAATAATGCGGAGGGAATTGAAATAACCATTCAGGATACGAAGAGAGAATTCGAGGGTTTGTGTTTTATCAATTTGGTTGATTTTGATATGCTTTATGGACACCGTAATGATGTGGATGGCTATGCAAAAGCGCTTACTTATTTTGATGAGCAATTACCAAGGATATTAGAAGGATTAGAAGAGGAAGACATTCTCATGATCACGGCAGATCACGGTTGTGATCCAAGTACCCCTTCCACGGATCACTCAAGAGAATATATTCCACTTGTCATCTACGGGAATGCTGTGAAACAAGGTATTAATTTTGGTACGCGCACTCGTTTTTCTGATATTGCAGTAACCATCTTAGAATATTTTGGAATACAAAATGAGGTAATTGGTACCTCATTCTTACAGGAAATCTTAAAATAAAATTGAAAGGACGTGGGTGATTTTGCATGAGTGATATAGTGACACATCCATTGCCACCTATTTTTGATGAAAATTCAAGAATATTAATTCTTGGTAGCTTTCCATCTGTCAAATCAAGAGAAGGGGAGTTTTATTATCATCACCCACAAAACCGTTTCTGGAAAGTGATTAGTGCAGTTTATGGTGAGAAGCTTCCAATTACAATCGCAGAAAAGAAGCAACTGCTACTTTGCCATGGCGTTGCAGTTTGGGATGTTATAGAAAGTTGTGAGATTACGGGATCTTCTGATAGTAGTATTCGTGAGGTTAGCCCAACAGACTTGTCGATCATTTTAGAAACTGCTAACATAAGCCGTATTATTGCAAATGGTGAGACAGCATATAAACTTTATATGAAATATATCTATCCGGTGACAGGCATGGATATTGCAAAGCTTCCTTCTACGAGTCCTGCGAATGCAGCTTATTCTTTAGAAAAGCTAATTGATTGTTGGAACTATTTGAAAACGACTTGAACTAATAATACGAAAGGAAAGTGCGAATAACGAATTCGTATTTTAAAGGAAAATAGTAATTATGAGAGCTGTGATACAAAGAGTCAAGGAAGCCAAGGTTACTATTAATAATCAATGTGTAGGTAGCATTGGAATAGGTTTTCTTATATTCGTAGGAATAGGCAGAGAAGACACAAAAGAAGTAGTAGATCGCTATGTAGATAAGATTCTGAAGCTGAGAATATTCGCAGATGAGAATGATAAAGTAAATCTTTCCTTACAGGATGTACAGGGAGAAGTTCTTGTGGTATCTCAATTTACATTATATGCAGACTGTAGAAAAGGAAACCGTCCAAACTTTACAAATGCAGCAGAGCCAAAAAGTGCCAAAGAGCTCTACGAATATTTTTTGAGTTGTATCAAGGCACGGTTAGGTAAAGTAGCATGTGGTGAATTTGGCGCTAACATGCAGGTATCGATTATCAATGACGGACCATTTACGATTGTTTTAGATGAAAGCCTAATCGCACCACTTACATAATCAATTTTATCAAAATATAGATTTAAGCGTCACCCAGAAATCAATAAGTTGGTTAATAAATGAATATATATTTAATATTCATTTGAAAACCTAACTTTGATTTCTGGGTGACAATGATATGCGACATAATAAGGAATAGAGATCTATTAGAATTTTTTTAATAAAATTATAATACATATCTATAGCTTTTTTAATTAAAGTAAAGTATTATAATTTAGTAAAATATGGATATCAATAATACGATGGGTGGGTGCAAAGATGATTATCATTAATGATTTAACCAAGGTCTATAAACTATCAAAGAAACAAATGATGGAGCAAAAGACCAAGAAAAACATGAAAAAAGCAGTAGATCATGTTAGCTTGACTGCTAAGCCAGGCGAAATCTACGGACTTCTTGGGCCGAATGGTGCAGGTAAAACCACAGCACTTCGTTGCATTGCAACGTTATTAAAACCTACGGAAGGCAATATCACTGTATGTGAATTTGATACCGTAGTTGCACCAGAAAAAGTAAGAGAGAATATCAGTTTTTTAACGAATGAGATTAAATTAGATCCGCAATTCTCTCCCAAATATATGTTTAATTTCTTTGGCAGATTACATGGATTAGATGAGAAGACAATCAATGAAAAAAGAGAGAGATTATTCGAGTATTTTGGGATAAAGGATTTTGAGGATAAGAAAATAGAGGAACTTTCTACCGGTATGAAGCAAAAGGCATCTGTTGCGGTCAGTCTTGTACATGATCCCAAGGTGGTTATCTTTGATGAACCTACCAATGGACTTGACATTGTTACTGCAAGAAGCGTAACAGATTATTTGAAATTACTTAAGAGCGAAGGAAAGACAATTATTATTTCCACACATATTATGTCAGAAGCAGAGAAACTATGTGACCGAATTGGAATCATAATTAATGGGGTAATGGTTATTGATGGAACCTTATCTGAGATTCTAAAAAGTACGCATACCAAAGATTTGGAAGATGCATTCTTTGAGTTATATAAATTGCATAATAAGGAGGAAGCATAAGATGAACGGAACAAAAAATATTATTAAAAAGGAATTGACAAGAGTATTTAAAGATAAAAAATTAATATTTAGTTTGTTTATCATGCCTGCAGTTTTAATTATTGGTATGTATTCTTTGATGGGGCAGTTAATGTCAAACATGATGAACGATATAGAAAAACATATTCCGAAGGTCTATATTCAAAATGCACCGGAGGATTTGGGCGAAATTCTTACAGCAACAAATTATGAAGCAAATATTGAATATTTAGATGCATCGAAAAATACGGACAGTATAAAAGATGAAATTTTAAATGGTACCGTTGATTTACTTGTTGTATTTGAGGAAGGCTTCCGTGAGACAATAAAAGCATATGAGACAATAGGAGATGAAATTCCTGAGGTTAAGACCTCTTATAACTCTGCAGAGGATTATTCTAGTGCGGCACGTGAGAATTTTGTAAGTGGCGTACTCGCTACCTATCAGCAAACAATTTTAGCAGAGCGACTTGGAAATATGGAACAGCTTCAGGTATTCATTATTGATAAAGATCCGGAAACCTCTAATATCGTTGATAAGAAAAAAGAAGACGGAAAGGCTCTTTCCATGCTATTACCTTTTTTAATTAACATCATGCTATTTGCCGGGGCAATGGGTCTTGGTGTTGACGCTATCACAGGGGAGAAGGAGAGGGGTACCTTATCTAGTATGCTTCTATCACCAATCAAAAGAGGAGAAATCGTCTTTGGAAAGTTAATTTCCTTGGCAATCTTATCCGGTTTATCCGCTGCTGTTTATGCAATTTCAATGATTGCAGCAATGCCAATGATGATGAAAGGATTATCTGGAGGTGAACTAAATGGTTTGAGCTTAAGCTTTGGAGCACTAGAGATGATGCAGCTCTTTATCATTATGGTAGTACTAGTTTACCTTTACGTGGCAATGGTTTCCTTAGTTGCTGTTATTGCGAAGACCTCAAAGGAAGCGACTACCTACGTTATGCCGCTATACATCATTGTTATGCTTGCAAGTATGATGACAATGTTCTCCGGTGGTACTGAGAAGAACATCATGTTTTTCTCAATTCCAATCTATAATAGTGCAATCAGCATTCAGAACCTTTTCACTGGTGAGCTTACTATGTCACAGTTTGGACTTACCGTTGGTTCAATTGCATTATTGGCGGCTATTATCACAACACTGATTACAAAAGCATTTAACAGTGAAAAGATTATGTTTAACGCGTAATAATATAGAAAGATAGTAAGCCTGATTACATGGGTAAAATGAATATAGTATAAATTGAGGACGTAAGATAAAATCTTACGTCCTTTTTACATTTATTTAACCCAGACTTTGTTGTAATTGAAATTCAAAAAGATTAATGTTAATTATGACTTTTAATAAAAGCTACGTGGGGGAATGGAAGGAAGTTACTTATGAAAAGTATTAAAATGAAGTTGGTTTGTTCGTTTTCAGTCTTAATTATCGTTGCAGCCATGATCATCGGATTAATCTCATTAGGAATAGGGCAAAGTGCATTAAAAAAAGAAGCAGAAAAATCCGTTCAATTATTAGCGCTAGAAGGCGTGAAATTGACGGAAAGCAGAATGGATACGCTTATAAAGACATTAAATATGGTTGCGATGAGGACGGAAATACAAGAAATGGGTTGGGAAGTACAGCAATCTATATTGAAAGAGGAATTAGAAAAAACAGAGTTTTTAGATATAGCATATGTACTACCGAATGGTTATGCTTACTTTTCGGATGGAACAGAAAGCTTACAAAGAGATAAAGATTATGTCCAAAAGGCGTTTGAGGGACAGTCAAGTATATCAGATGTAATCATAAGTAGAGTCACGCATGAGCCAGTAATCATGTTTGCTGTTCCCGTTATCAAAGAAAACGAAGTAATTGGAGTATTATTAGGTAGTAAAGATGGGAATGCGCTAAGTGATATTACAAAGGATGCGGGATATGGTGAAAAAGGATTTGGCTATATGATAAATGCAAGTGGAACTATCATAGCGCATCCGGATAAAGAAATGGTCCTAAAGCAATTCAACCCAATGAAGGAAGCTGAAGGTGATGTTAATCAAAAAGCTCTTTCTACGGCATTTGAAACTATATTACAAATGAAAAGTGGAATTACGAGTTATAAACAGGAAGAAAATAATTTGTATGTTGGTTTTGCACCAATCGAAGGGACACAATGGATATTTGCTATTACAGCGGATGAAGAGGAAATCTTGTCTGCAGTACCTATCATGGTGAGAACAATTTTGATTGTAATGATAATTGTTTTAATTACAAGCATAGCAGCGATCTATTTACTTGGTATTACAATTACAAAGCCCTTAGTAGAAATGGCAAAGCAAGCAGAGAAGATAGCAGAGCTCGATATAACACAAGACATATCGGACATTTTTCTGAATAAAAAGGATGAAATTGGGATTCTATCCAGAGCACTGAAGAAGATAACGATTAATCTTAGAAAAATCATTGTTGAAATTGCTGAGACTGCAACGAATGTAACTGCTACTGCAGTGGAATTAACAACTACATCAGAACAATTAACCAGATCATCGGAGGAAGTAACTAGGACGGTAGAAGAAATTGCAAAGGGCGCCTCTGAACAGGCAGGTGGTACGGAGGTTGGTTCAGCACAAGCGATTATGTTAGGGAATATGATAGGAAAAAATCAAGCGTATATGGCAAATTTAAATTCAGCTTCCAGTGAAATAGCGAAGGTAGTACAGGAGGGGATAGTAGGAATTGATAGACTAACTAAGATAACAGAAGAAAACAATGTTGCAACAAAGGAAATTTATGAGGTGATTTCAAGAACAAATAAGAGTACAAATCAAATCGGAGAAGCTAGTAGAGTAATTGCATCGATCACTGCACAGACAAATTTATTGGCTCTAAATGCTGCGATTGAAGCAGCTAGAGCAGGAAATGCAGGAAATGGATTTGCGGTTGTTGCAGAAGAAATCAGGAAATTGGCAGATCAATCGGCATCCTCAACAAAGCTTATTGATGGAATTGTGTGTGAAGTTCAAAGCAACGTGGAAAAAGTAGTGGAAAGCATTGAAAGAGTGGCTTCTCTATCAGAAGAACAATCAAAAAGAGTACAAGATACAAATAGTAAATACATATCCATAGCAAAGGCAATGGATAATTCTCAAAAAGTTGTCGGAGAGTTAAACATTTCTGGAGTGGAGATGGAAAAAGCAAAAAATGAAATACAGGATATGTTACAAACGCTTTCCGCAATTGCTGAAGAAAATGCTGCAGGAACACAACAAGCATCCTCCACTATGGAGGAACAGACTGCTTCAATGGAAGAACTCACTATATCGAGCGAAAAGCTTTCTACATTAGCAAAGAAATTACAATCTATTATTATGAGATTTAAGGCATAATGTAACAATGGTTTGCGAATTTGACTCAATATTAAAGATTAGAATAATGGAAAAAACGAAATAAAAATAAGGAACAGGTGGATGAAATGATAATTCACGTGTTCCTTATTTTAATGTAATTAATATAAAAATAGATGATATGGAGGGAGATATTTTCTCATATATTAATAGTATGACAATATATATAATATCGAGACAAATATTAAAAGGGGAGCTTATGACACCTGAGGAGAGAAATAGAATCGTAAGTTATGAATACGCTGATATATTAGTAGAATATAATGGCGATATGTCTGTATTCGAAAGATTCCAAAATGCTACAATTCAAATAATAAATCTTGCATTTGGAGTTGTGCATGTTCCAATTATACAAATTACAGGACTTAGTATTCTACAACTAGGTTATGCTGCTATGCCAACTTGCTTTGGAATGATTAGTGAGGCAAGTCTGAATGCATCCGGGATAACTAAACTACGAAATACACCCAATTTTGATCTTCGAGGACAGGGAGTTTTAATAGGAATCATAGATTCGGGAATTGATTACACTAATCCTATATTTCTGAATGAAGATAATACGACTAGAATAATAACAATATGGGATCAAACAATAGTCAGTGAGAATTATCCAAAGGATTTTTATTATGGAACAGAATATAATAGTGTTCAAATTAATGAGGCTTTAAAAAGTGAGAATCCATTGAGTATTGTACCTAGTACAGATGATGTTGGACATGGTACGATGTTAGCAGGAATTGCTGCAGGTAACGAAGTTCCAGAAAGCGATTTTTATGGAACGGCACCAGAAGCTGAATTAATTATTGTGAAATTAAAACCGGCAAAGCCGTACTTAAAAGATATTTTTGTGATTCCTGAGAGTGTCATATGTTATCAAGAGAATGATATTATGGCAGGCTTACAGTACATAATTGATAGAGCAATAGAACTGAAACGTCCGATCGCAATATGCATTGCACTTGGCACTTCACAGGGTGCGCATGATGGTAGGGGCTCATTAAGCAATTTTATATCAATTATGGCAGACGTGCCAGGGGTTGCTGTTATAATTGCAGCGGGAAATGAAGGGAACGCAAAAAGACATTATTACGGAATCGTTGATCCTAATATTGGATACGAAACAGTAGAACTTAATATAGGCGAAAATGAAAGTGGTTTTTCCATGGAACTTTGGGGAGATTCACCAAGTACATTTTCAATTGATATTTTAACTCCAACGGGTGAATATGTTCCTAAAATAACAGCAAAACTAGATGAAAATAGAGATATTTCGTTTGTTTTTGAAGATACGACTATCCTTGTTGACTATCAGATGGTGGAATCACAAAGTGGGGATCAACTTATATTGGTGCGTTTTCGTAATCCTACTGCAGGGATATGGCGCTTTAGAGTATATGGAAGAGGAGATTTAACCCTAGGCTTTCATATTTGGTTACCTATGCATGGCTTCATTTCAGACAATTCTTATTTTATTCGCTCGAATCCTGATACTACAGTTCTCTCACTAGGAAATGCCATTGTACCTATTACGATTACAGCATATAATCATGAAAATGACAGTTTGTATCTGAATGCAAGTAGGGGGTATACAAGAATAAATATCATAAAACCCGAAATAGCAGCTCCCGGTGTTAATGTTATTGGCCCGACGCTTAATCATGAATTTGCGGCCATGACAGGTACCAGTGTTGCGGCAGCACATACCACAGGAGTTGCGGCAATGTTATTAGAGTGGGGAATTGGAAGAGGAAATCTATTAAATATTGATACGATTGAAATTAAAAAATTAATGATGAGGGGTGCTAGAAGAAATGTGAATGAAGTATATCCAAATAAAGGATGGGGTTATGGTATATTGGATATCTTCAATATATATAATAGCTTAAGAATGGAATTACCACAGTAACGGGTTCGCTTCTACAGAATTATTTCATATTATATTTTGATGAAAATATATTTATATAGAAAAGAGGTTATCTATGACACAGGAGGAAAAGGACAAAATAATAAGCAATGATTATGTTGATTTGTTAATCGATTATAATGGAATTGCGCCCTTGTTAAATAAATTCCAAAATGCTACGATTCGGATTATTAATGAGAAATTTGCTGTTGTTCACATTCCCTTTGTACAAGTTGCAACTCGGGTTGTTGAACTGTTTGGCTACTCAGTAATACCACTTTGCTTTGGGCTGGAGAGTCAGTCGAGTCTAGATGCATCTGGGATTCCAAGACTTCGAAGCATACCTAATTTTGATTTGAGAGGGCAGGGGGTTTTAGTTGGGATCGTAGATACAGGAATTGATTATACCAATCCGATATTTCAATATAAGGATAACACTACAAGGATAATATCCATATGGGATCAAACAATAGACAGTGAAGATCGTTATCCGAATGAAACTTTTTATGGAACAGAATATAGTGGAGAGCAAATAAATCAAGCATTGCGAAGTGATAATCCTTTGGGCATTGTGCCTAGCATGGACGAAATTGGACATGGCACAATGTTAGCAGGCGTTGCTGCAGGTTCTGAGGTAGAGGAAAGTGGCTTTTATGGTGTTGCACCGGAAACGGAATTAGTTATAGTAAAACTAAAACAAGCAAAAGAAATTTTAAAAGGCTTTTTTATGATTCCAGAGAATGCAATTTGTTATCAAGAAAATGATATTATACAAGGAGTACAATATTTATCTGCGGTTGCAAGGAGATTAAGAAGACCAATAGCCATATGTATTGGACTTGGGTCTTCCCAAGGCAGTCATGATGGAAGAGGTTCATTAGCAACATATTTATCAGTTGTTGGGAATATTCCTGGTAATGCAATTATTACTTCAGCAGGGAATGAAGGAAATGCAAGGAGCCATTACTACGGAGTTGTTGATCCTGACATAGGATATAACACCGTAGAACTTAATGTAGGTGAGAATGAAAGTGGTTTTTCGATGCAAATATGGGGGAATTCACCGGGTACCTATTCCATTGATATCTTATCTCCAGAAGGTGAATATATTCCCAGAATAGCAGAAACACTTGTAGTGAATCAGCAAATTTCATTTGTTTTTGAAAATACAATTATCTACATTAACTATCAAATGGTGGAGTCAATAACGGGGGATCAGCTGATTTTATTACGATTTAAAAATCCTACGGCGGGTATCTGGCGAATTAAAGTATATGGACGAGGAGATTTAACCTTAGCGTTTCATATTTGGTTACCAATACAAAGCTTTATTTCGGCGAATACGTATTTTATTCAACCAAATCCAGATACAACTGTACTATCACCAGGAAATTCGGCTATCCCTATTACTGCAACTGCATACAATGATGAAAATAACAGCTTGTATCTGAATGCAAGTAGAGGATATACAAGAACAACAAATATTATTAAGCCGGAATTAGCAGCTCCTGGTGTTAACATTCTAAGCCCAACGCTTAATCATGAGTTTGCTAGTGTTACTGGTACCAGTACCGCTGCAGCACATACTACAGGAGTTGCAGCTATGATTCTTGAGTGGGGAATATTAAGAGGAAATTATACTGGAATTGACACAGTAGAAATCAAAAAATTTCTGATCAGGGGAGCCAAAAGAAACGTAAATATTATATATCCAAATAGAGAATGGGGATATGGCATACTAGATATTTATAATGTATTTGATCAATTACGCACCGATACAACACGAAATAAATAGCGTCACGATAGATCCTAGAGAAATGTAGTTTTGAGAAGGAGTCCTTATGGCACCGCTGAATAGAGAAAGGATTATTAGCAATGAGTATGCCGATTTATTAATAGAATACAATACTGATTTAACTCTACTAAATCGATTTGCAGAATATTCGATTCATATTATTAACTCAATCTATGCTGTCGTGCACCTTCCAGTGGATCAAATTACGAATCGTACTATCTTACAATATGGTTATTCGGCTATGCCCTCCATATTTGGGCCAATTAGTTCAGTGAGTTTAGATGCGTTGGGAATTACAAAACTTCGAAATAGACCCAACTTAAATCTCAGGGGGCAAGGTACGTTAATTGGAATTGTTGATACTGGAATCGATTATACTAATCCAATCTTCCAGAATGCTGATCATACAACAAGAATACTATCGTTATGGGATCAGACGATAGTAAGTGAAAATTATCCTGTTAATACTTACTATGGAACAGAATTTAGCAGGGAACAAATAAATGAGGCTCTTCAGAGCGTGGATCCGTACGCTGTTGTACCTAGTATAGATGAAGTTGGGCATGGTACGATGGTGGCGGGAGTTGCTGCCGGAAAAGAAGTTCCAGAAAGTAATTTTTCCGGTGCTGCACCGGATGCTGATTTGATAGTTGTAAAACTAAAACTAGCGAAAACTTATTTAAAAGAATTTTTTTGCGTTCCAGAGTCTGCCTTGTGTTATCAGGAAACGGATATTACATTTGGATTACAATACCTAGTTGAAGTTGCACGGCGTTTTAATCGACCAATTGCCATTTGTCTCGCACTTGGAACTACACAGAGTGCACACGATGGAAGAGGTACTTTAAGTAATTATTTATCAATCATTGCAAGTACAGTGGGAACAGCGCTTATTATAGCTGCTGGGAATGAAGGTAATGCTAAGAGACATTATTATGGAGTAGTGGATCCTGATATTGGTTATGACACAGTAGAGCTTAATGTGGGTGAGAATGAAAGTGGATTTTCCATGGAATTATGGGGCGATACACCAAGCTCATATTCGATTGATATCTTGTCTCCAACCGGCGAATATATTCCAAAAATAGTAGCGAGTCTGGATGCGAACAGAGAAATTTCTTTTTTATTTGAAGGCACAATCATCAATGTTGATTATCAAATGGTGGAGTCACAAAGCGGGGATCAATTAATATTATTACGGTTTCGAAATCCTGCACCGGGTATTTGGCGTTTTCAAGTTTATGGAAGAGGAGATTTAACCTTAAGCTTTGATATTTGGTTACCAATGGAACATTTTATATCAAATAATACCTATTTTCTTAGACCAAATCAATACACTACCATACAAACGTTGGCAACTGTAACTATTCCGATTACTGTTACTGCATATAATCCTGAGAATGACAGCTTATATCTTAATGCGGGTAGGGGATATACAAGGCTTGAGATGGTGAAACCAGACATAGCTGCTCCCGGTGTTAATGTTACAGCTCCAACACTAGATCAAGGATTTGAGCCTGTTACAGGTACAAGTGTTGCAGCAGCACTTGCCACTGGGGTATCTGCAATGATGTTAGAATGGGGAATACTAAGGGAACGTCATACTCGTATTAATTCGGTAGAGATTAAGAAATTTATGATGCGAGGTGCAACTAGAAGTACAGTCTACGAATATCCAAATAGAGAATGGGGATATGGTATATTGGACATTTATAACATTTTCGATGTGTTAAGAAAGGATTTAGAGATTAATGTTTAGCGTACAAATACTCATATAATATTGATATAATAATATATATATTAATGAACTAGCTCACTATGAAAGGGTGTTCTATGACACAAGAGGAACGAAATAAAATTGTAAGTAATGAGTATGCGGACCTAATCATTAGATATAATGGAGATGAAGCCCAACTAAATAGATTCCAAAATGACACGATTAATATTGTGAGCACTCGATATGCAGTGGTTCATATTCCAGTGGAAGAGTTTGGTAATTCTATTATCGCAGAGTTTGGGTACGGTGCCGTACCGGCATGTTACGGACTTGTAAGTGCAGCTAGCTTAGAAGCGTCCGGGATTCGAAGGCTTCGGAACCTGCCTAATTTCGCTCTTCGAGGTCAGGGCATTTTAATAGGGATAGTAGATACCGGAATAGATTACACCAATCCGGTATTTAAAAATGCGGATAATACAACAAGAATAGTATCGATATGGGACCAAACCATTTACAGTGAGAATGGCTATCCGCCAAATACTTTTTATGGAACAGAGTATAAGAAAGAGCAAATAAATGAAGCACTTATTCATGACAACCCTCTAGAATTTGTTCCTAGTACAGATGAAATTGGACATGGCACGATGTTAGCAGGAATTTCTGGTGGAAATGAAGTTCCGGAAAGTAATTTTTATGGCGTCGCTCCAGATGCAGAATTCGTTGTTGTAAAAGTGAAACCTATAAAACAGTATTTAAGAGATTTTTTTTCCATTCCGAACGATGCTATTTGCTATCAAGAAAATGATATTATGTTTGGTGTGAGATATTTGCTGGATTTTGCAAGGCAATTAGGACGGCCGATTGCTATCTGTATTGGACTTGGAACTTCGCAGGGTTCTCATGATGGTAGCAGCCCATTAAGCGAATACTTATCCATTAATGCCGATGTGGTTGGTACTGCAATTGTAATTGCAGCAGGAAATGAGGGTAATGCAAAAAGGCATTTCTATAGCCTGGTGGATCCTTCAATAGGACATGTAAGCGTAGAGCTTAATGTTGGAGAAAATGAAGGTGGTTTTTCAATGGAAATATGGGGGAATACTCCAAGTACGTATTCAATTGATATATTATCCCCGACAGGTGAATACATTCCTAGAATACCACCACAAATAAGTGCATCCAGAGAAATCTCATTTATATTTGAAAAAACAAAAATAAATGTTGATTATCAATTAGTAGAGTCACAAACAGGGGATCAATTAATTTTAATTCGTTTTAAAAATCCAACCGCCGGGATTTGGAGCTTCAAAGTATATAAAACGGGGGATTTAAAGGTAGGATTTCATATTTGGCTGCCAATGGGTAATTTTATTACAGAAAACACATATTTTATCAGATCCGATCCTGATACGACGGTTCTTGAATCGGGTGATGCGTTTGTGCCCATTACGGTTACTGCATATGATGATCAAAATGACAGTTTGTATTTGAATGCAGGAAAGGGATATACTAGATTGGGTATTGTGAAACCGGAAATAGCGGCCCCGGGTGTTAATGTCATATGTCCGACATTAGACCACGGGTTTACTAGTGCTACTGGTACAAGTGTAGCAACAGCACACACAACAGGAATTGCTGCAATGATGCTGGAGTGGGGAATAATAAATAGAAATTATAATAGTCTTGACTCGTTAGGGATAAAAAAATTTCTAATGAAGGGAGCAAGAAGAAATGTTAGTATGGAATATCCAAACACGGAATGGGGATATGGGATATTAGATATTTATAATGTTTTTGACATCTTAAGAGTTGAAATGGAAGGTGGAGAATAGAGTTAATAAAAAATAACATGCAATTATGTAAGAATATTGATAAAATAGTAAAATTATTTAAAATAATTATCAGTACAAATGTATAAACTTTCCCATTTTACAAACAATATCATTAGATAGATAATTTGCTTACTTAACTAGTATTTTATTAACGTAAAAATGGAGGAAGATCATGTATGAAAGCTACTGGTATTGTAAGAAGAATAGATGACCTTGGGCGTATAGTTGTTCCAAAAGAAATACGACGCACATTAAGAATTAGAGAAGGCGACCCTTTAGAAATATTTACGGATAGGGAAGGAGAAATTATATTAAAAAAATATTCTCCTATCGGTGAATTGGGACTATTTGCAAAACAATATGCTGATTCACTTGCTCAGACATCGGGGCATATTATTGCAATTACAGACAAGGATCAATTTATAGCTGTAGCTGGACCGGCAAAAAAGGATTTGATTACGAAGTCGATTAGTCATGAGTTAGAGGAAATTATCAACGAGAGAGAAAATGTGTTAGCCAGCAAGGATGATAAAAATTTTGTTAAACTTGTGAATGATGATGAAGAATACACGTATCAAGTGATATGGCCAATTATAAGTGAAGGTGACGCAATTGGTTCCGTCATTATTATAACCAAAGAGGCCAAAGTAAAATTTGGTGAAGTAGAGACGAAGCTTGCAAATACAGCGGCTGTGTTCTTAGGAAGACAGATGGAGCAATAGGATAAAAAATCGCAAGATTGCTGCAATGGGATGTAGGTTTATTAGGCAGTTACAAGCTGCAAGTGCACACATGCATCGGAATGTGTTTCGGATACCTCTACATCCGGTTTCAATCGTTCGAATCAGAGAAGACATGATAAAAAAATATCATGTCTTTCTGATTCCGAACGATTGGAATCGGATGTAACGGTATACGAAACACATTTTCCGACGCTTGCATGCGCTTGCAACTTGTAACTGCCGTTAAAGATATGACCATTGCAACCGGGGTTTAAATGAAAATGTGTAAGGGTGAGGGATTGGTGTGACTTATCGCAGCATCTGTTCGCTTATCTCAGCATCTGTTTGCCAATCTCAGTATCTGTTTGCCTTTCGCAGCATCTGTTTGCCAATCGCAGCATCTGTTTACCTAGTGCAGCATCTGTTGGCTTATCTTAGCATCTTTGTTTACTGCAATATGGGAATATGGTATACTGATGAGAAATATTGGTACAGAAGGAGCGGGGGATATGTCGAAATATAGCTTTGAAGAATTTATGGATATCATAAGGAAGTTGAGAAGCGAGGATGGTTGCCCATGGGATAAGGAGCAGACGCATGAAAGCTTGAAGACGTGCCTGATTGAGGAATGTTATGAGACAATTGAGGCAATTAATAATAGTGATAAAGAAAACCTTTGTGAGGAGTTAGGAGACATCTTATTACAGGTGGCACTTCACAGCGCTATTGCAGAAGAAAAGCAAGAATTTACGATTGATGATGTCATACAAGGCGAATGTGAGAAGATGATTAGAAGACATCCTCATGTCTTTGGAGATGTTACAGTAAACAACTCTTTGGATGTGGTTAATAATTGGGAAGAGATTAAGAAGAAGGAGAAAAAAGCAAATAATATTGCAGAGGAAGTGCTATCGGTTCCCAAAGCACTGCCGGCGAATATTAGAGCAGAGAAAGTTCAAAAGAAAGCAGCCAAATCAGGAATGGATTTTGAGAACTATGAAAAAGCACTCGATAAGGTATATGAAGAGCTTGAAGAACTAAAGGAAGCAAGGGAAAATGGGGATGTAAACCTTATTCAAGAGGAATTTGGAGATATCCTATTCTCGATGATTAACTTATCGCGGTTTTTACAATTAAATGCAGAATATTCCTTGACAAATGCCACTAATAAGTTTATAAATAGATTTGTAGATGCCTTTTCTCTAGCGGAGAAACAAGGCCATAATCTATGTGAAATGTCTTCAGCAGAGCAAGATGCTTTGTGGCGACAAGTGAAATAATCATATGATTATTGAAAGAAATATATCAATTACTCTCGAGGAGGAGAAATCCATGAACAAATCAGAATTAGTTGCAGCAATTGCAGAAAAAACAGAGTTATCAAAAAAAGATTCAGAGAAAGCTTTAAAAGCTTTCATTGATGTTATTACAGAGGAATTAACCAAAGGTGAGAAGGTTCAATTAGTTGGATTTGGTACTTTCGAAGTTACCGCAAGACCAGAAAGAACTGGAAGAAATCCTTTAACTAAGGAAACAATTCAAATCGCAGCATCTAAAGCACCTAAGTTCAAAGCAGGTAAAGCTTTAAAGGACGTTATCAACTCATAGTTAGATGAGAACTCAAAGGCTGTTTTAAATTCCGAATCACTTAGGGGTGGGAGGTTTTTAAAACAGTCTTTTTTTTAACTAGAGATAGGGAGGCAATCATGAGATTAGATAAATTTTTAAAGGTATCCAGATTGATTAAACGAAGAACTGTTGCAAATGATGCTTGCGATGCGGGTAGGGTACTGGTAAATGATAGACCGGCGAAGGCATCCGCAACTATTAAAATAGGTGACGTGATTGAGATTGGTTTTGGAAGTAAGGCAGTTAAGGTTGAAGTACTGGATGTGCAAGAAACCACAAGAAAAGATGATGCTAAGGAGCTCTATAAGTATCTTTAATTTCGTCATGAAGTTTAAAGCTTTCTCATATACTTAAAAAGGTATATTCGATTCTATTGGATACAATAGGGAGATGACTATGGCTTAAGTAAGTGAGGAGGCTTTTTTTGATGGAAGAAAAACAACAACAACAAATTGTAAAGTGTCACAAATTAGTATTGAATGCTAGGAAAACGGCGGCAATCACAGGAGTAAGTGATGTGTTATCCTTTGATGCAGGTGAGGTGCTGTTGCAAACAGAACAGGGTATTCTAATGATTCGAGGCAATGAATTACACGTAAATCGATTGACACTGGAAAAGGGTGAAGTTGATATTGATGGTAGGATAGATAGTCTTACTTATTCGGACACTGCTGCATATAGTAAGTCTGGAGAAACTCTATTTGGAAGGCTTTTTAAGTAGGGGGCCTCTATGAATGAAGCAATTATGATTGAACTTAGATTTTTCCTCATTTCAATCTTATGGGGTGTTATTTTACTACTCGTTTATGATGGACTTAGAATATTTCGAAGGATAATAAAACAGAATAGCTTTGCAATTGCAATGCAGGATCTTTTGTTCTGGGTTGTTAGTAGTGTGTTTATTTTCTCTATGATGTATCGTAAAAATAATGGGATCATTCGAGGATTTTCTATTATGGGCATGATACTGGGCATGCTTGTGTATCATAATATATTAAGTGATCCTGTTGTTAATATTGTCACAAAAGTATTGCTTACGTTATTTCGCCCAGCAGTATTTGCTATCCGCCAAATCAAGAAAATGCTTAACTTTGTTGGAAAGACGGGAAAGAAGGCAACGAGTAGTATATTATTACGATTGAAAAAACAAGTGAAATCGGTTAAAATAGCAGTAGATAAGAAAAAGCAGGCGAGATTAGTAAGGAAAAAGGAATTGGAGCTAGAAAAGAAAAAGATAGTTAAGCGCAAAGAACAAGTTAAAGCACAAAAACAAGTTAAGCTCGAAAAACAAGTTAAGCTCGAAAAACAAGTTAAGCTCGGAGAACAAGTTAATCGCAAAGAACAAGTTAAATTCGAAGAACAAGTTAAGCCCCCAAAACAAGTTACGCTCGAAAAACTGGTTAAGCCTGATAAACAAGGCAGGTAAGAAAAGAGATAATATGAAAAGAAGATATAAAAACAGGACAGGCATAGGCATTATCGTACTTGTAGTGCTCGTGATATGTGGAATTGTCGCATACAAACGGGTTGATTTAAATGCCCAAAACACAGATCTATTAAAAAAACAGGAAGTATTAGAAAGCCAAATCATAGATCAACAGGAAAAGGAAACTGAAATAGAAAGTCTGAGAGCATATGCACAAACAAAGCAATATATTGAAGATATAGCAAGAAAAAAGCTAGGCCTTGTTTATAAAGATGAGATAATATTTAAATCGGAGGAATAACGAATTCATTTAAACTTTCAAACGATTCTTAATTTATTACTAAGATGGAATAAATAGATTGATAAGCATTGAAAAAATAGATTGATATGCACAGAAAAAATAGATTGACAAGCATTGAAAAAATAGATTGACAAGCATTGAAAAAATAGGTATAATAAATTTCGTCACTTTGGCGAAGTAGCTCAGCTGGCGAGAGCACGCGGTTCATACCCGCGGTGTCGGCGGTTCAAATCCGTCCTTCGCTATTAATGGGATTATATGCCACCTCAGATAATATTTGAGGTGGCATTTTTCATGCTCTTAAATTTAATGAGGCCCCTATATTCGATGATAACAACTTTTCTATGGAATTCTTGTCATAAAGTTTTTAAACATTGGGTATTGATTTTGACAAAGATTTCAAATTGCTCTGCCTATAATAATTACTTATCGGTACAACGAAAGTAATTAGGAGGAGCGAGAGAAGACATGAAAGGCATAAAGAGAAGGGCAATACTAATTCATATGATAGGAGTAATTATTGCAAGAGCAGCATTTTTTGGGATGAACCCCTTTGCAATTGGATACTTTGCAGCAGCATATTTAGAAAAGGCAGGGGGAGGCTTCGCCTTTGTTGCGGTGTTACTTGGAATCATGACGGTGATGCCACCGTTAAAAGTACTCATGTATTTACTAGCCATGGCAGTAACAATTGTTATATTGGAAGCACCAATCATTAAGAAAAAGCAAATACCGATTCAATTTAAGTATGCTTTACCTGCATTGGTAGTTGGCATATTTTCATCTATGGAAGTAATGTCAAGTAGTAATAAAAGTAGTTTTGTGATGCTGACTATTTTAGAAGTAAGTATTATATTTGTATCAGGGATTATTTTTCAGAAGGGAATTGCATATTTACTACATTCCGCCAAGGGAAAAAAGATGGATAATGAGCAAATGCTAAGTATGGCTGTGATTGTTGCTATCGTTGTTTATGCAATACCAGATTTCGCACAGGCTAACATATCACCGGTAGAGACAATTGTATACTTTGTTATCTTGTTTTCAACTTATAAATATGGAGTAGGGCAGGGTGCAATTACAGCTGCGGTATGTGGCTTTGTAATGAGCTTTCGAGGGGAACCAATAAGTGATATGGCTTTACTCTGTGTGATGGGAATAGTTCCTGCAATTTTCAGGGAGCTGGGAAGATTTCCGGTAGCAACCATGTATATGATTACAGCGACTGCAATGGGACTGCTCTATGAGGGGATGCTTTTAAATATGCATGAAATAGGTGGACTTGCCTCTGCTGTGATTGTGTTTTTATTACTTCCGAAGAGTCTTGCCTATCGGATTGATTCTTCTGTTTATAGAGAAAAATACGAGCTGCTAGCCGTTCAAAATATAAGAGATATCGCTAAAATTAAAATGGTGGATTTTTCGAATTCATTCCTAAAATTATCAAAAAGTTTTGGGACAATCGCTGAAAAGCAGTCAGCACTTGAGAAATTCGAAATTAATCGAATTTTTGAGGATTTATCAGAGAAATTATGTAAAAATTGCCGTAACTGTAGTAAGTGTTGGGAGAGTGATTTTAATGAAACCTACCAAGAGGCATGTCATATGTTTGATATGGCCGAAAAAAATGGATATATTTCAAAAGAAGACGTACCTACCCAATTTGCTGGACGTTGTATTTGTACAGATCAGTTTTTGATTGAGACCAACCGTGGCTTTGAAATTGCTAAACTAAACCGTAGTTGGCATAATAAAATGGCAGAAAGTAGAGAAGCAATTGCTGGGCAGCTGAAAGAGGTATCTTCTGTAATACGCGATTTTTCAAGTGATTTATACGGAACACCAGAAGCATCAATCACGAAAGAGGAACGAGTGATTCATAGGTTAAGGGCAAATCATATTCTAACGAAAAGTATTACTATGATTGAGAGAAATAATAAGCGGCAGGAAATTTATCTGAAAGTAGCTTGCAAACATGGGCGATGCATGACGACAAAAGAGGCAGCAAATATGATTAGTGATGAGCTTGGAATTCGCATGTGTGCTTCTCAGGCTTCAAAAAGTGTCATCTCCAAGGATTATGATACTTTCATCTTTGTTGAGGACACAAAATTTAAGGTGTTAACAGGTTTGGCTAGAGCAATGAAGGGGGATGAAAAGATATCTGGAGATAACTTTTCATTCTTAAAGCTGGATACGGGAGAGATGGTAATTGCATTATCTGACGGCATGGGGACAGGGAAAGCGGCAAGTGATGAGAGTGAAGCTGTTATTGTGCTCTTAGAGCAACTAATTGAGGCAGGATTTAAAGAAGAATCTGCAATTAGGCTGATTAATTCTAGCTTGGTGTTAAAAGAAGGGGAACAACCTTTTTCAACGATCGATATGAGCATTATTAATTTATTTACAGGAATTTGCGAATTTATTAAGATAGGTGCAGCAGCCACATTTATAAAGCGTGATCAATGGGTTGAAACCATACGATCAACTACCTTACCAGTGGGTATTTTAAACAGTGTTGATTATGATTCAATCAAGAAGAAATTATATGATGGAGACATTATTATTATGGTTTCGGATGGAGTCCTAGATAGTATTAGAGAAGAGGACAAAGAAAAGTTTATGGAAAATATGATTATGGAGATGAAAAGCAATAATCCACAGGAAATTGCTAATCTCATTATGGACCAGACGCTGGCGCAAAGAGAATATATACCAATGGACGATATGACAATAATAACGGCGGGCTTATGGTCGAAATTATAATAAATATAGAATTACATTGAAATTATAAAATTTAAAGGGTAGAATAAAGCTAATTTAAGAAAATCACAATGAAGATAACACAAAATAACGATTGGATGAAATGATGATTAATAAAGTAAATGACTTTATAAATAAAAATGACATGCTTAGTGAGGGAGATAGAATTGTTGTCGGTGTTTCTGGCGGCGCTGATTCTGTATGCCTTTTAAAGCTATTACATGAGTTCAGTAAGAACAAAAAAATAGAGCTCTTTGTGGTGCACGTGAATCACGGAATCCGAGGAGAAGAAGCCGATGCGGATGAACAATATGTAAAAAGTCTATGTAGCCAGCTTGGTGTTTTGTACCATGCTTTTACTTTTGAAGTTAAAAAGATTGCGCAGGAAGAGGGCCTTTCAGAGGAAGAAGCAGGAAGAAAGGTGCGATATGAAACTTTTTATAAAGTCAGTCGGTTACATCAATGTAATAAAATAGCAATTGCACATAATAAAAATGATAGCGCTGAGACCGTACTATTTCATTTGTTTCGTGGAAGTGGCGTTGCGGGATTATCTGGAATTGCTTCCATTCGAGAAATAGAAGCATATGATTATAAGGTAAAGATCATTCGTCCTCTCCTATGTGTAAGCCGGAGCGAAATTGAGGGGTTTTTGGCTAGGAATGAAATTTCCTATCAAACGGATTCTACGAATCTATTGAACGATTATAGTAGAAATAAAATTCGAAATCAAGTTCTTACTTATGTTTCACGGGAAATCAATCAGAATGCAGTAGAGCATATAACACAAGCCGCAGCACAATGGAAAGAAATTGATGAATATATTGAGAAGCAGGTTTCACTTAACTTTAATCGGTTGGTGGAAGTAGAAAATCACAATTTCTTTATAAAAGTGGAGGAACTCCTATTGGAGGATATTGTAATTCAAAAAGGGTTAATTCGAAAAGTGCTGAAAAATCTTGGAGGAAATTTAAAAGATCTTGAGGCAAAACATGTAGAACTTGTTCTCTCTTTAATGGAAAAACCGGTGGGTAAATCTTTAAATTTGCCATATCAAATGGTGGCAAAACGAGAGTACACAAAAATTAAGCTTTACATTAAGGGGATAGAAAAGGAAACAGTGGAACGAAGGATAAACCTACCTATTCCAATAGAAATTCCAGGGAGATACAAATTACCCGTGGATCAGTGTACACTTGAGGTTAGAATTTTTAATTACGAAAAAAATATTATTATTCCGAAAAATAGTTGTACGAAATGGTTTGATTATGATAAAATAGAGAATACTGTTGAAATCAGAACGAGAAAAGCGGGTGATTTTATCCAAATCGGTCATGATGGAGGTAGCAAAAAATTAAAGGATTATTTTATTGATCAAAAAATTCCCAAAGAAAATCGCGCTAATATGCTACTTGTTGCCGATGGTAATCATATCATGTGGATATTAGGAGATATGGTTAGCGGGCGTATGAGCGAAAAATATAAGGTGGATGAAAAGACAAAAAGAATACTTTTGATGAATATGACTGATATGGAGGATTAAAAAAATGACTGACAAGATTAGGGTTATGTTATCTGAAGATCAAGTTAATCAGAGAACAAGAGAACTTGCGGAACAAATAAGTAAAGATTTTGAAGGAAAGATCGTACACATGATTTGTATATTAAAAGGCAGTGTATTCTTTTCTTGTGAATTGGCAAAGCGAATTACGGTTCCTGTTACATTAGATTTTATGTCAGTATCTAGTTATGGCGATGAGACAGTTAGTTCGGGTAGAGTAAAGATAGTAAAAGATCTGGATGAATCATTACACGGCAAGAATGTCCTGATTGTTGAGGATATTATTGATTCTGGAAGAACGCTTGCCTTTTTAGTAGATTTACTGGGTAGCAGAGGCCCTGAAAGCCTATCTATTTGTACCTTATTAGATAAGCCTGAGCGAAGAGAAACCAAGGTGGATGTTAATTATGTCGGCTTTGAGATTCCGGATGAGTTTGTGGTTGGCTATGGTCTAGATTATGCCCAGAAATATAGAAATTTACCTTATGTTGGTGTGATAGAATAAGAACACTTGCGTTCTTTTGGTATAATTAGAAAGTAATGATAAAAAATAATACATAGATTTATAAGGAGGTTTTGCGGTGAGAAAACAGATGAAAGGGTACGGATTTTACCTGATTATATTAACAATTATACTAATGGCAATTTTCCTATCCGACAATATTGGAAAAGACAGTTCAGATTCCTATTCCCATGCTCAGTTTGTAGCTGACTTAGAGGCAAATAAGATACAATTCATTGATATATATCAGAATGAAGAGGTACCTACTGGAAAAGTAAAAGTAACATTCAAGGATAGTTCAACAGAAAGCTTCCCTACATCGGATGTCCGTAGTATTGAAGTAGAAGCGGCAGGAATAAAATATTATACACATGATATTTCTAAACCAAGTTGGTTTTTAACAACAGTACTTCCATATTTATTAATTTTCATTGTAATCATAGTGCTATTTTCTGTTCTATCAAATCAAGCATCAGCAGGTGGTGGCAACAGCAAAGTGATGAACTTTGGTAAGAGTCGTGCTAAGATGACGACGGAAGAAAACAAGACAACAACATTTAAGAATGTTGCAGGGCTTGATGAAGAAAAAGAGGAACTGAAGGAAATTGTTGATTTCTTAAAATCACCAAAAAAATATATTCAGGTTGGAGCAAGAATACCAAAGGGCGTATTACTTGTGGGACCTCCGGGAACAGGTAAAACGTTACTAGCAAAAGCTGTTGCAGGAGAAGCCGGAGTACCATTTTTCTCGATTTCCGGATCTGATTTTGTTGAAATGTTTGTTGGTGTGGGCGCTTCCAGAGTAAGAGATCTCTTTGAGGAAGCAAAAAAGAATTCACCATGTATCATATTCATAGATGAGATTGATGCAGTTGCTAGACGAAGAGGAACAGGCATGGGTGGCGGTCATGATGAAAGAGAGCAGACCCTAAACCAATTGCTTGTTGAGATGGATGGCTTTGGTGTAAATGAAGGCATTATCGTAATGGCAGCTACAAATCGTGTGGATATTCTTGACCCTGCGATTTTACGACCAGGCCGATTTGATCGAAAGGTTAGCGTGGGACGTCCAGATGTTAAGGGAAGAGAAGAAATCCTACAAGTACATGCAAAAAATAAACCATTAGGCGATGATGTAGACTTAAAGCAAGTTGCACAGACGACTGCAGGTTTTACTGGAGCTGATTTAGAAAATTTGTTAAATGAGGCAGCCATTGGTGCAGCACGCGATAATAGAACCTTTATTAATAGTGAGGATGTTAAAAAGTCGTTTATTAAGGTTGGAATTGGTACAGAGAAAAAGAGCAAGGTAATTACAGAAAAAGAAAAGAGAATTACAGCATATCATGAGTCAGGTCATGCCTTATTATTTCACCTACTCCCCGATGTAGGTCCAGTTTATACCATATCAATTATTCCTACCGGTAGTGGTGCGGCAGGTTACACTATGCCACTTCCAGAAAAGGATGAGATGTTTCATACCAAGGGAAGAATGAGACAGGAAATTATCGTAGACCTTGGTGGTAGAGCTGCAGAAGAGATTATTTTTGATGACATCACAACAGGAGCTTCACAGGATATTAAGGTAGCAACGAAGACGGCGAGAGCAATGATTACACGCTATGGTTTCTCCGATGCAATTGGAATGGTAAATTACGATAATGACGAGGATGAAGTTTTCATCGGCAGAGATTTAGCACATACGAGAAGCTATAGTGAGAATGTTGCAAATAAAATTGATGAAGAAGTTAGATCTATTATTGATGATTGTTATAAAGAAGCAAAACGAATTTTAAATGAAAATAGTAGTATCTTAGAAGCCTGCGCGAAACTTTTGCTAGAAAAAGAAAGAATTAGCCGTGATGAATTTGAGACTTTATTTGATACAAACTAAGTGCATTGTGCAAAATGACGAAAAAAAGAAATAAAATTTGTAATGTTTGTGCACACTTCTAAAACAATTCATGATATACTAACAAACGTAAACCCCAATACATTATATAGTTTTTGCTACACCCCATAAGTAACAAAAATACCTTCTCCGAAAAAGGACAGTTGCAGAACTGTCCTTTTTTACTACTTCAGTTTATTTGTTTGGCAGAGCTTCAATACGATATAATAGTTGAACATATGATAAAAATCATATAAAATATGAGATGGATTAGTGTGAAAACATAAGAACTGTTTTCACACATAAAAAGCCACTTAGTCTTTTTAAGTTATTTGTAATGGGCGCAAAGCCTTAATGGAGGTCTAAATGAACGATACAGGAATTAGTAACCCGATGCAGATAAATGCAAATGGTATTAATGATAAAGCTTTATTTTGCGATGGCACAAAGGAATATGTGATTCCTTGTGAGCCAAAGGAAAACGAGACAGTGAAACTTCGCTTCCGAACAGCGAAAGATAATATAGATCAGGTATATCTTATCGCGAATAATCAAAAGCTTTTAATGAATAAGATAGAAACGGATTTTTTGTTTGATTATTATGAGATCTCCTTTTTACTTAACAACAGTCCGTTTATGTACTATTTCCAAGCTACATTAGGACAAACAAATTGCTTTTATGATCGATTTGGATTCACTTATGAAGAAAAAGAACCAAATTATTTTCGAATTGTACCTGGATTTTCTACACCTGATTGGGCAAAAGGTGCAGTCTTTTATCAAATATTTGTAGATCGTTTTTGTAATGGTGATATTACCAATGATGTGATTGACAATGAATACTGTTATCTTAAAGGTAGAGTCACGAAAGCGGAGGATTGGTATCAGAATCCCGCTACGATTGGTGTTAGGGAGTTCTATGGTGGTGATTTAAGAGGAGTAATAAAAAAATTAGACTATCTTCAAGGCTTAGGGGTAGAAGTGATTTATCTGAATCCAACCTTTGTATCACCCTCCAATCATAAATATGATATCCAAGATTATGACTATGTCGACCCTCATTTTGGTATCATCCAAAAAGAGGAAGGGGAAGTCTTAACGGAGGAAAATCAAGAGAATTGTAGTGCAAAGAAGTATATAAGCCGCGTGGCAAAGAAAGAAAACCTAGAAGCCTCCAACCAACTCTTTATTGAACTTGTTCAGGAGATTCATAACAGAGGAATGCGCATTATTTTAGATGGTGTATTCAACCACTGCGGTTCTTTTAATAAATGGATGGATAGAGAAAGAATATATGAAGGAGAAGACGATTATGCTAAGGGAGCTTATATTGAAAAAGAAAGCCCGTATCATACCTTCTTTGACTTTGCAAAAGAGGAATGGCCTTACAACAGTAGTTATGAAGGCTGGTGGGGACATGAAACACTTCCAAAGTTAAATTATGAGGCTTCACCAAAGCTATATGAATATATCCTGCAGATTGCAGCTAAGTGGGTTGCACCTCCCTTTCTTGTAGACGGATGGAGGCTTGATGTGGCTGCGGATCTTGGACATTCAGAGGAGTTTAACCATAGGTTTTGGCAAGATTTCCGAAGAATTGTGAAAGAAGCAAATCCAGAGGCAATCATTTTAGCAGAACATTATGGAGATCCTTCGTCTTGGCTGAAAGGAAACGAATGGGATACGGTCATGAATTATGACGCATTTATGGAGCCTATCACCTGGTTCTTAACAGGGTTAGAGAAACACAGCGATGAAGCTATTGCACAAAGAGAAGGGCAAGCAGAGTTTTTCTTTGAGATGATGAAAAAAAACATGACAAGGTTTGGCACCTCCTCCTTATTTACTGCAATGAATGAGCTATCAAACCATGACCATTCTCGTTTTTTAACAAGAACCAATCGAAAGGTAGGCAGAGTTCAGACAATGGGTTCAGAAGCGGCAAGCATCGGTATAAACAAAGCCATCTTACGAGAGGCAGTTGTTATGCAGATGACTTGGCCGGGAGCACCAACGATTTATTATGGAGATGAAGCAGGGGTATGTGGATGGACAGATCCGGATAATCGAAGAACCTATCCATGGGGAAGAGAAGATCATGATCTGATTCAGCTGCATAAAGAGTTGATACGCATCCATAAAGACTATGAGGCATTGCGTATTGGCTCTACCTTGTTTTTGACCGGAGCACCCGGGCTGATTAGCTATGGTAGGTTTGATCGTAAGGATAAGGTAATAGTGGCTGTTAATCACAATCCTGAGAGTAAGGATATCATTATCCCAGTATGGGAATTGGGTATTACGAAGGAAGACAGATTGGTTCAGTTAATACAGACGAGCGAGGAAGGATTTAACCTCGAGGCAAAGATGTTTCAAGCAGAGGATGGTATATTAAAGCTTACACTATCGCCATTTTCTGCAGTAATTATTAAAAATTTTGTTGGGTGATTATGTAATGAATTACAAGACTGTGAAGTTGATTCCATAGAGATTTCAAAGATATATTCTGTTTAGAACTGCGTATACTGAAAGTAGAAATACCTGTAAGAAAGGAAAATCAGTATATGCTTAAACTATGTAATAATTTTATAAAATATATATTGCTGTTTTTTATTGGTGGGTTTGCCTATGGTGGAATCGAAATAATATTCCGTGGATACTCGCATATTTCAATGTTGGTTGCTGGCGGAATCTGTTTCATTTTGATTGGCTTGCTCGATGAAGTCTTTCCTTGGAATATGGCACTCATTAGTCAGATGTTTATCTCTGCAGGAATTGTCACAGCAGTAGAATTCATCATTGGATTAATAGTGAATGTTTGGTTAAAGTTAAATGTGTGGGATTACTCAGCACAACCTTATCATATTATGGGACAGATTTGCTTGCTCTTTACAAATATATGGTTTTTCTTATCACTGGCAGGAATACTACTAGATGATTATTTACGCTATTTCCTACTAGGAGAAGAAAAACCACGGTATAAGATATTCTAAGGGATAAGAACACAATATTTATCAAGTAAGCTTTCCGGGTGATAGGATAATTTGGAGGTGCGAAGACCTTCATCTCCGACATCCTCTTCCCGGTTAATGTACATTACATTTTCAGTAACTGTATTTTTTGCAAATTCATTGACAATCATCTGATAGGAACCTGGATAATCTCTGCTCGCTTTCTCAACATGAACATAGAGCGTATCGCTTACAATTTCTCCAATTGCCATAGCAATTATAGTTCCATCGACCTCTAGGAAGCCGCTAGGAAGGTTAAATGCTTCAAGAAACGGCATAAGTTCTAAGGTTCGGGCAATCTCTTCCACTGCAAGCGAGGAATCCTTAACAAAATTTCTCTGATAATCCTCTAAATATGCAATAACTTGGTCAAGATTATCTTTCGTTATCTTGTGATACTCATAACTAGGGAATAATTTCTTGAATTTATTGATATGATTGCGTTGTCCACTATAGCGTCGGCCACTAAGTTCTACTAAATCCGAAGCCAGATATAGATAATCGGCCCAATCACGACTAGGCTCGCAAGAATTAGCTCCTTGGAACTCTGCCTCTAAGATCTTTGCAGCTTCTAGAGGTACAGTACAAAACAACAAAGGGATATTTTGACTGGAACAATATTCTCTTAGGGCAGCAACAACCGTCGTTAAGGAACCGCTACCAACCGGATAGGTAAATGAAGTTTTATTTAAGAACTTTACTTGGAAAAAAATCATATTATCATAAATGGCATATGAGGTATTATAAAAATCTCGCCACATATACATTGCTCCGGCAGTATAATCACTCGTTCTACTTATTTTATATTTTAAAAATCCCGCGATAATCGGCATATTTTCAGCGGTAACACGTTCAAATGACAGCATATATCCTCCTTAAACTTTTAACAGTACTATATTTGATTAGAGTGTCATAAGTCCAACATTGACTGTATTTATGAATATCAATGTATATATATTCAGCTTGGCGTCGACCGGCTGAAAGTGGTGTTATTATTTCGTCAAGACTCATGGTTTTAGAGGCTTGTAAGAAATATACCACTTGAAGGAAAGGCAGCCAAATGAATGTATATACAGTGATATTCATTCAAATCACTAAAACGGACTTATGACACTCTAATCATATTTATTATTTGACAAAAAACACTATAGCATATGAGTTACCATCTGTCCATAGAGCAGAGTGTTAGAAAATATAACTTATTATTCGTTTTACTATCTGTTTTTATACAAATTATGATAAAATAGAAAAAGTATGAGATAATTTGATAGATAGAAATGAGAGAAGGAGATAAGATGAAGCTATTACTTGTTGCGATTAATGCAAAATATATTCATTCCAATCTAGCGATTTACAGTTTAAGAGCATATGCCAAGGAGTATCAAGCAAATATCAAACTTGCAGAGTATACAATTAATCACTCTATAGAAAATATTATCAAAGAGATTTATAAGGAAAAAGCCGATGTTATTGCATTTTCTTGTTATATATGGAATTTTAGTATAGTAACGCAGGTGGCAAAAGAAATAAAAAAAGTACTACCAAAGGCCAAAATATGGTACGGCGGCCCAGAAGTATCTTATGATTCCAAAGAGTGCTTAGAGACTTATACAGTAGTAGATGGGATTATGATAGGGGAAGGAGAACAAACCTTCTTAGAGCTTATCAGCTATTATGCAGATCAAAAGGGAGAGCTGGAACAGATTCAAGGGTTGGCTTTTAAGGAGAGTGCTAAGCTTTTGAAAAGCGACTTATGCTTAGTGAACTCTATTACACTCACGCCAAGCAGACAACCACTTGATTTGGATACTATCCCATTTCCTTATGATAATTTGGAATTATTTGATAAAAAAATTATTTATTACGAAAGTAGTAGAGGCTGTCCATATTCTTGTAGCTATTGTCTCTCCTCAATTGACCGCAGCATGCGAATTCGTAGTTCACAATTAGTGATAAAAGAGCTTCAATTATTTCTAAATCATAAAATCCCTCAAGTCAAATTCGTAGATCGAACTTTTAATTGCAACAAAAAGCATGCGATGGATATTTGGCAGTTTATTAAAGACAATGATAATGGAATTACCAATTTCCATTTTGAAATTTCCGCGGACATCTTAAGTGAAGAAGAACTTCTTTTACTGGCAACCCTAAGACCTGGACAAATTCAGTTTGAGATTGGAGTGCAAAGTACCAATTTGCATACAATAGATTCCATCCATCGAAAGATGGATTTTGATAAACTAGCATATATCGTAAGGCGAATTGAGGAAGGAAAGAATATTCATCAGCATCTAGACTTAATTGTTGGGCTTCCCTATGAAGATTTCAACTCCTTTGGAAAATCGTTCAATGATGTTTATGCACTAAGACCGGACCAACTGCAGATGGGTTTTTTAAAGGTGTTAAAAGGTTCTCGTATGGAAAAAGAGAGTGAAGAATTTGGTATTGTATATCAAAGCAGACCTCCATATGAGGTTCTCTTCACCAATTGGATTAGTTACGAAGAAATTTTGCTTTTAAAAGAAGTTTGTGAAATGATTGAAATTTATTATAACAGTGGACAATTTAATTACGCAATAACTTATTTAGAGCATTTTTATGATACACCAATACAACTTTATTCGGAACTTAGTCTGTATTACGAAACAAAACAGTTAGACCAATTAGCACATTCAAGAATCAGGCGTTATGAAATACTATTGGATTTTTATATAGAAAAAGTGATTGAATCAAATAAGATCAATAAATTGGATGAAATTGCAGTGTTTGAAGAATTATTAGTTTTAGATTTATATTTACGAGAGGATATGAAAAGTAGGCCGAAGTTTGCAAAAAGTCAGATGGAATATAAAAAGATATTTCGCGAATTTTATGAAGTCTCTCAGGAAGATAGAACCTCTACCCACTTGGAACATTTTAATTTTGACGTTATTATTTCCGCTCAAACAGGTCAAGCAGTAAAGAAGGAACAGTTACTATTATTTGACTATAGTAATCGAGATCCGTTAAGTAAAGCAGCGAAAACCACTGAATATGAGCAATAAGAAGCATTAAATATATGACACTCTAATCATATATACTTATAATTTGTAGTTTAGAAAGGGGAAGTGGATTTGACTAAGAAGAAAATATCCAAGAAGGAACGAGATAGAGTTGATCATATTATACAAGCACTCAATGAAGAATATCAGATGGAATACAAATGCTATCTCAATCATGAAAACCCTTGGCAGCTTCTCTTTGCAACGATTTTAAGTGCTCAGTGTACTGATGAGCGGGTGAATCTGGTAACGAAGGATTTGTTTCAAAAGTATCTTAGCATCGCTGATTTTGCGAATGCCAATCAGACGGAACTAGAAAGAGACATTTATTCAACTGGATTTTATAAAAATAAAGCTAAAAATATAATCGCCTGCGCCAATCGATTACTTACACAGTATCATGGAGTGGTGCCAAGAGAACTCGAAGAGCTCACGCAATTAGAAGGAGTGGGTAGAAAAACAGCCAATGTAATAAGGGGAAATATCTATCATGAACCAAGTATTGTTGTAGACACTCATGTAAAAAGAATTTCAAAACGGCTGGGTTTTACAAAAGAAGAAGATCCAGTAAAGATAGAATTTGATTTAATGGCGTTGTTACCAAAGGATCAGTGGATTTTGTACAATATTCAGATTATAACCTTAGGAAGAACTATCTGCATAGCGAGAAAACCAAAGTGTAAGGAATGCTTCTTAAAAGACCTTTGCTTATTTACAGGTGTTCTCGAATAACAAAATAGAAGGGAACTGTTGTTTTTCATCACGCTTTGTGATGAAACGAGCGACAGGATGTTGGTTAGTGTGATGAAGGAATATATAGCAGTTGATCTTGAGACAACAGGACTTGTTCCGTTAGCGGATCAAATCATAGAGATAGGCGCAGTGAAAGTGGTCGAAGGGAAAGTAGTGGATACATTCTCACAACTTATTAATCCACATCGGAAACTTCCTGAAAGTGTGAAACTTCTTACACAGATTGATGATGCTATGCTACGGGGTGCTGGGGAAGAGGCAGAGGTATTACATGATTTTATAGAATTTGCAGGAACAGACTGTATTGTTGGGCATAATATTATGTTTGACTATCGTTTTTTAAGAGTGGCGTCGAAAAGACACAAGCATGGTTTCGAACGTAAGGGCATTGACACACTCCTTCTTTCAAGACATTTTCACCCAGAGCTTGAAAAAAAGAATTTACAAAACATGTGCGAGTTTTACCAACTGCAAATAAAGCAATTCCATCGAGCATTCCAGGATTCCATGGCAGCAGCACTTTTATATGAAAGTCTGAATAAGGAATTCTTTCATAGAGAGCCAAAGGCATTCGAACCAAAGTTTTTACAATACAAAGAAAGAAAAATAGAACCAATTACAAAAATTCAAAAAAAAATCTTGATAGATTTGATAAAATATCATAGAATAGAATTCAATCCTTCGATTGAATTATTAACCAAAAGTGAAGCATCTCGTCATATCGACAAAATTATATTAGAAAAGGGTAGAATAGTATAGAAGACAATGACCATCATACTTTTGCTAATTGTTTTTAATTTCACTTAGAAAATGGCTTAATGTATCTTTACTCCGTATATTGGTGTTTGGTAGTACTTCTATTAGATGATCAATCTTATTAGGAAACATTTGTTCCTTATATAAAGTTGCTAGAAGCTTATAAGTATCACTTACTTCAGTAAGACAAACTACTGCAAATTCAAGCACAGTGGTTGCTTCGTTTAGATGACCTTGAGAAAATAAGCGATCGCCCCATTTTTGCAAGGTTCTTACTAATATAGTATAATTACTGTCACATTCCATTAATTTATTTATATTTGCAGTACCATATTTCAATTTTAAATCGGTATTTGTAAGTCCAGTAAGATTAATTATTTGTTTTTTGGAAAGCATTAGAATAGCATCACGATAAGAGTTTGTTGCCAAATCGTCTTGATCTTCCATTGGAAGCTGATCGATCGGAATGGTGATGTAATCAAGTGTAGTGATATCAGCTCGTCGGATAGAATTTGCTTCATACTCTGTCTGCCAAAAGTCATCACTGAGTTTCTTGGAAGATTTATCAGCCTTTCTTTTTTCATATTGCAACCAAATGATAAATATGATAAGGCAACTAAAGATAACAGGAACAACCATGGATACACGCATCCTTTCTTGACTTAGTAAGTAAATTCAAAATAATAAAAGAGGTGAAAATAATGAACTTTAATAATAGAAAAACGAAAAGGATAATTTCTACGGTTATCATCATAATATTGATTCTAGCGATGGTAGTACCGAGTGCTATTTATATGTTTAATTAAATATACATAATATTTAGTAAAATGTCAAACAGCTCAAATATTGACTTGATATATCTATCAATTATGTTACAATAGGAAGAAGTTACGCGAGAACAGAGGATGAACATAAGCATAGATTGCTTTATACAGTCAATTGAAGTGGAGGATGAATGATGAAAAAGAATAAAATAATATTATTCGCGACATTACTTTTGTCGCTTACTTTGGTCTTTGCAGGAAGTGCTTTTTATGTATCTGCTACCCAAGATAATGATATCATTTGCAATGGTGTTTATATTGATGAAGTAAATGTTAGTGGAATGACAAGAGCAGAAGCGGAAGCCGCCGTTGGTAGTTTTGTAGAGGGGCTTCGTAAGAAAAGTGTTACTATATCAGTACAAGATAATATGGTGATAACAACACTTGGTGACTTAGGATATGCGCAAGAAGTAAATAGCAATATTGACGAAGCGTTTGAACTTGGGAAATCAGGTAATTTAATTAAGAGGTACAAGGATTTAAAAGATATAGAAGAAGGACAGATGGTATTTCCTCTTACTTTTACGGTAGATGAAAGTAAAATTCGTAACCTTGTTACTGTGGATTGCGGAGCATATAACATTGCGCCAGTGAATGCTACTGTATCAAGAAGTGATAACAAATTTAAGTATACGGATCATAAATTAGGTAGAAAAGTTGAAGTAGAACAGACCACCGCAATGATAAAAGATGCAATTCTGAATGATTGGAATAGACAAGATCTTAAGATAGATGCTGCTATGGTTGATGATATTCCGGTCTATACGAGAGATATTGTTGAAAAGTGTGATACCATTTTAGGTACATTTACGACAGATTTTTCAAGCTCGGCAGAAGGAAGAGCAGCTAATCTTGCCAATGGTGCTAAATTAATCAATAATACAGTTCTTTACCCAGGGGATGTATTCTCGGGTTATCAATATTTGACTCCATTTACTGTTGAAAATGGTTATCACGTAGCCGGAGCGTATCTTGATGGCAAGGTAGTTGATAGTATCGGCGGAGGAGCTTGTCAGGTAACTACAACCCTATATAATGCAGTGCTTTTTGCAGAACTTGAAATTGTGGAAAGATCTGCTCATTCAATGATTGTCAGTTACGTTGATTTATCAAGAGATGCAGCAATTGCGGGGACATATAAGGATTTTAAGTTTAAGAATAATATGGATGTCCCGATTTGTATTGAAGCATATACAGTTGGAAGAAAAATTACTTTTAATATCTGGGGCAATGAGACTAGGGACACCGCAAATAGAAAGTTAGAGTTTGTTAGTGTTGAACTTTCTAAAACGGAGCCAGCAAAAGATATCATTACCAAAGATAAAAAACAACCTACAACCTATAACAAAGTCACTCAGTCTGCGCACATTGGTTATAAGGCAGAATTATATAAAGTGATTTACGAAGGTGGAGTGGAAGTGAGTAGAGTTAGACTTAATAAGAGTTCCTATGCAGCATCGGCGCGTAGAGTGACGGTTGGTACGAAGGTAGTGATAGATCCTCCAAAAGATCCAGTAGTGACTATCCCTCCAGTGGAAGAGCCACCTGTGATTGAAGATGAACCACTAGAAGATATACAACCAAATGCAATTGATAGCGAGTTTTGGGATGAATCATGGGATAATGAAGGCTATGAGGATGAATAATCTCTAGTCTGGATGTTGGAGATAAGAATGAACCTTGGAAAAATACCGGAAACAGTCCTAAAGAGGTCTGTATTTAATCAAATTAAGCATAGAAGAGAAGAAGTACTCGTTAGACCTTCTGTTGGCGAAGATTGTAGTGTTGTGGCCTTTGAAGAGGATGAAGTATTTGTGATATCCACAGATCCAATCACTGGAACAACGCAGGATATTGGAACCCTTGCGGTTCATGTTACAGCGAATGATATAGCTTCCAATGGTGCGGAAATCGTTGGCATTATGCTTACGATTCTATTACCAGAGGGCACCAAAGAACCAGAACTTAAAGCGATGATGCAGGATATAGAAGCGGCGTGTACCAAACTTCATATTGAAGTGTTGGGTGGACATACCGAAGTGACGAAAGCAGTCAATCAAGCGATTATTTCTGTCACTGGAGTTGGCAAGATGAAGCGCGACCAGATGATAAAGACAGCAGGAGCAAAGCCCGGACAGGAAATTGTAATGACAAAGTGGGCTGGACTCGAGGGAACGGCTATAATTGCCTCTAGTAAGGAAGAAGAGTTATTAACAAAATATTCGGCTCGTTTTATCGCAGGAGCCAAAGAAATGATAGAATATATTTCCGTAGTTCCAGAAGCGATGGTGGCACGAGCGGTTGGCGTGACATCCATGCACGATGTAACAGAAGGTGGAATATTTGGTGCTCTATGGGAAATTGGTGCCGCCTCTAAGGTGGGGTTGGAAGTCGACTTACAGAAGATTTTACTTAGACAGGAAACCGTAGAAATCTGCGAATTTTATGATGTTAATCCCTATATGCTAATTTCAAGTGGATGCATGTTAATGGTTACGGACAAAGCAAATCAGCTAGTTGATGAACTAAAGGCTAAAAACATTCCAGCTGCAGTAATCGGACGTATTATAGAGGGAAATGATCGAATTATCATAAATGCAGAGGAAAGACGTTATCTTGAACCACCGAAGAAGGATGAACTTTATAAAGTAATGTAAGAATATACTCAATTCACTTGTATGAAAGTTAGGAATTGGCTTGCCAGTTCACTTGTACGAAAGTTAGGAATTGGCTTGCCAGTTCACTTGTATGAAAGTGAGGGATTTTAGATGAAAGAAAAGGTTTTAGCAGCAATTGATAAAAATAGCAAGCAGTCTGCCGCCGAATTAGCAATATTACTAGGTTCTTCTGAAGAAGAAATTACTTCTATTCTGAAACAGTTAGAGGAGGAGACGGTAATATGTGGCTATCCAACGCTGATTAATTGGGATAAAGTACAGTGCGAAAGAGTAACCGCTTTGATTGAAGTCAAGGTTACACCACAAAGAGGACTGGGATTCGATAAGATAGCAGAGAGAATCTACAAGTATGATGAAGTAGAAGCAGTATATCTTATGTCAGGTGGCTTTGATTTAACTGTAATTATTGAAGGTAAAAGTATGAGAGAAGTTGCAAACTTTGTATCTGAGAAATTAGCTCCTTTGGATGCTATTCTAAGTACTGCAACTCATTTTGTATTAAAAAAATATAAGGAACATGGAATGCAACTTGTACAAGAGATGAATGATGAAAGGATGTTGATTACCCCTTGAGAAGTCCATTATCGAAAATGGTTGTTGAGATACAACCCTCTGGAATTAGAAAGTTCTTTGATGTAGTAAGTGAAATGAAGGATGCAATTTCCCTTGGCGTTGGTGAACCCGATTTTGCAACTCCTTGGCATATAAGAGAAGAAGGTATTTATTCTTTAGAAAAAGGAAAAACAATTTATACTTCGAATGCAGGTCTTAAGGAATTAAAAGTAGAGATTTGTAAGTACTTAAATAGAAGATTTGACCTTTCCTATGACTATGAGAAAGAAACCATTGTAACCGTTGGAGGAAGCGAAGCAATTGATATAGCACTACGTGCTATGATAGATTATGGGGATGAGGTGTTAATTCCTCAGCCTAGTTATGTTTCCTATCTTCCCTGTACTGTACTAGCAGGCGGCGTTCCAGTGATAATAGAGCTAAAGAGTGAGAATGACTTTAAACTTACCAAAGAAGAATTACTAGCTGCAATTACGGAAAAGACCAAAATATTAATCTTGCCATTTCCAAATAATCCGACTGGTGCCATCATGGATTATAATGATTTAAAAGAAATTGCCGATATCATAATTGAAAAAGATCTTTTTGTTATATCGGATGAAATCTATTCAGAACTCACCTATGGTAGTAAGCATGTTTCGATTGCTTCTTTTCCAGGTCTAAAAGAAAGAACGATTGTCATTAATGGGTTTTCAAAATCTTATGCAATGACCGGTTGGAGACTTGGCTATGCGGTTGGTCCTGCGAATATTATTTATGAAATGATTAAGATTCATCAGTTCGCAATCATGTGTGCACCATCCACAAGTCAGTATGCAGGAATAGAAGCTGTAAAAAATGGTGATTCTGATGTAGAGATGATGCGAGATGCCTATAACCAACGTCGTAGATTCTTAATTCATGCATTTCGCGGTATGGGGTTGGAATGTTTTGAACCATTTGGAGCATTTTATGTATTTCCATGTATTAAAAGCCTCGGAATGACATCTGAAGAGTTTGCAAGTAAGTTATTGAAGGAAGAGAAAGTAGCGGTAGTTCCTGGCACTGCATTTGGTGATTGTGGAGAAGGCTATTTAAGAATTTCTTATGCATACTCAATAGATAATCTGAAAATTGCATTGAATAGAATTGAGAAATTTGTAATTAAATATAGAAATAGTGTCGAAAAAGACTAATTTAGATTGATATTAGTCGTGTACCTGTGGTAATATACTAATAGGATACATTAGGAGGAAACAACATGGCAATAATGAACGTGGATCATATAAACCCATTCTTGATGGCATCAACAAAAATATTGAAAGATATGTGTTATGTTGACGCTAAGGTAGGGAAACCATATATAAAAGATGCTGACTTTAGAGATGACTCAATGGTCATTATGATTGGACTTACAGGTGAGATGCGTGGGCAAGTAATGATTGCTTTCGAGAATAAAATTGCTTGTGATATCGCTTCAAAAATGATTATGTCCCCGATTACAAAAATGGATGAATTTGCTACAAGTGCAATTTGTGAACTTGGCAATATGATTTTAGGAAACACAGCCACTATTTTCTCTACGAAAGGAATTGAAATTGACATCACTCCACCTACAATTTGCACAGGAAATATGTCCTTTACGAATAATTACGCACAGAATATATGTATACCTCTTATCTATGAAGATCAAAAAATGATTGAAATAAATGTTGCAATAAAAGGTGATTAAAACTCACCTTTTTTTTTCATCTAAATAAATGGATTTGCCAAATTATATTAAGATTTGAGAAGTGAGGAACGCTAGAATGAATGTTGTATTATTTGAACCAGAGATACCTGCGAATACTGGAAATATTGGGAGAACCTGTGTTGCATCAGGGACAAAATTGCATTTGATTGAACCCCTTGGTTTTAAGTTAAATGAAAAGGAAATTAGAAGAGCAGGGCTTGATTATTGGAAAGATCTTGATATTGCGATATATGATAACTATCAAGATTTCTTAGATAAGAATCCCGGAGCGAAAATCTATATGGCAAGTACGAAGGCAGTAAAGAATTATACAGATGCTCAATATGAACCGGATTGCTTTATTATGTTTGGGAAAGAAAGCGCTGGGATACCGGAAGAACTCTTATTAACGAACAAAGATAATACGGTTCGTATTCCTATGATTGGGGAGATTAGATCGCTTAATTTGGGCAATTCAGTGGCTATCGTCTTATATGAGGCACTTAGGCAGAATAATTTTGAGGGAATGCGGATTATGGGGCAGCTTCATGATCATTGTTGGGATGAAGCTTAAAGCAAGTTCAAAAGCAAGGTCAAAAGCAAGTTCAAAAGCAAGTTCAAAAGCAAGTTCAAAAGCAAGGTCAAAAGCAAGTTCAAAAGCAAGGTCAAAACAAGTCCAGGAGGAGTCACGCAGACTAGGAGCCCTGTGGGTTGAATGAAAACAAATGTCACAATCGATCGGTACTAAGCGTATCGCGGTTATGATTGTAAATGAGATATTTACTTTATAATGCTACAGGTCGGCCCATATGGACATCCTTGTCCAATGGGCCTAAATCCGCCATCCGTGGCGGATTTTCCTTTATGTTATTGAGCATTTACATTCATAACCACGATGCACTAAGTACGATTACGATTGTGACATAATGTTTCCTTTCTACCCATAGGGCTCCTAGTCTGTGTGACTCCGTTGAAGGTTGTGAAGATAGCGAATAAAGGATTGTTTTATAGGGGAGTGTTTAGTAGTCTGGCTTCATGATTGTTTTGTAGGGGAGTGTTTGGTAGTCAGGATAAACGATTGTATGTAGGCGAGTATTTAGTATTCTGGATTAAGGATTGTTTTGTAGGGGAGTGTTTAGTGTTCTGGATTAAGGATTCTTTTATAGGGAAGTGTTTAGTAGTCTGGATTCACGAAAAAGTTATATTAGCAGTGATAAAGGGTATTGCTTATAGGGGTAAATAAGTGGTAAAATATGGTGGCTACTCATTGTTGTAGCAAAAAGAGAAATATAGATTATTTATTTTAGATGAATATTAGGAGAATGGAAAATGAAAAATTATATTTTGGAAGATTTAATTGAATCAGTCAAAATACAAAATCTTCACGTCCTTAATGTAGTTGTAAGAAAGGATGGAAATATCATTGCTGAACATGATTTTGAAGAAGAAAAACCAAAGCTGCTATGGTCTGTTAGCAAGACTTTTACATCGATGGGAATTGGTATTGCTGTAAACGAGGGATTTTTTAGCCTGTATGACAAAATTGTAGATTATTTTACAGAGGATATTATTCAGGTCAATGATAATCTAGGAAATATGACTATTCATGATTTGCTTTGTATGGGAACAGGGCATGCAAGATGTCCTATGACAAAAGCGATGGAGGAAAATAAGTCACTTGATGATATTAGCAAGCTGTTCTTTGAGGAGCCTGTTGTGTTTGAACCGGGTACACACTTTTTGTATAATAACGCTGCAACTTATATGCTTTCAAAGCTTATTAGTATTACAACTGGATATAGTTTGAAAGAATATTTAATGCCTCGCATTTTTAAGCCACTGGGAATATCTGAGCCAGAATGGGAATGCGATGTAAATGGTATATCGTTTGGATGTTCAGGATTATATTTAACGGCACATGAATTATCAAAATTTGGTCAACTGCTACTTAATCATGGTGTATGGAACGAAAAACAGCTTATACCTGCAGATTATATTGCGCAGGCTACGAAATCCCAAATTGATACATCGGAGTTTAATGAATTTTTTGCAACTGCCGATCATAAACAAGGATATGGTTTCCAATTATGGATGAATTCATATCCTAATTCCTATCGAATGGATGGATTTTATGGTCAGCATGTAGTTATATTGCCAGATAAAAATGCAGTCGTTACTTACGTTTCAAATGAACCATCTAACATGACAGGGGTTCTAGATTTAACATGGAATACGATAGTTGATAAACTGTAATTGATAGAAGCTGTAATTGATAGAAGCTGTAATTGATACAAACTGTAATTGATAGAAGCTGTAATTGATACAAACTGTAATTGATAGAAGCTGTAATTGATAGAAGCTGTAATTGATAGAAGCCGTAATTGATACAAACTGTAATTGATAGAAGCTGTAATTGATACAAACTGTAATTGATAGAAGCTGTAATTGATACAAACTGTAATTGATAAAAGCTGTAATTGATAGAAACTGTAATTAATACAAACTGTAATTGATAGAAACTGGAATTGATAGAAACTGTAATTGATTGAAATTATAATTGGTAGAAACTGTTATCTTAGAAGGAATAGCTTTTCCTATGTTAAATAGGAGAATGGTATAGTGAGGGGAGGAATAACGATGGGAGAATTTAAACATAAAAAGTTTATAATAATATTTGCAATTACAGTGGTGCTTGTGACTATATTTATCCTTCTAGTTATTTTACCATTTTTAAAATCTTCTACAAACAATTCTAGTGAAATAGATAGCCTACAAAATGTGGGGGATTCTTGTGAGAATCCGTATCAATATATTACAGAATATATGCCAATAGAAGTACAAAGCATAGAAATGCAAGATGTGTCTATTGATTTTAAACAAATTAGTAACATAAATAAAGATACAGATAAAATAATAGATAATTTATACCCGGCTTATTCCGCTAACCAAGCGGAAGGAATTAAAGATTGTTACTGCGAATTTGATGAAGCTGGAAATGTTTTCTTTTCTCGGGTTTCGGAAGATGATTACGATAGATATGAGAATTATAAAGAGTATGCGGGAGAAACAGGGACCAAAATTGTTTATAATTTAGAAAATATACCGGAACATCGATATGTGGGAACGGGATGTGTAACCTTCCAGAAGGACACAGGTATTGAGGTTGCTTTATTAACAACAAGCTTATATAGTAACGTTGCAGTAAATGTGCTCATGTCAAAAGATTTTTCGCAGATTGATTCGGTTTCTGAAAATAATGAATATAAAGAATTAAAAAGCATTTATGATTCTGGTAATGTTTCTAGCATGAGTGACACAGATATGGCAGCTATTTATCACTATCAGCAAAGAGTATACAGACCTGAAGAAGATAATATTGTGGAGGAACAATTTGTTTATTATACTTATTTTATATTAGACGATATGGAGTATATCGTACAGTTTATTTCAAATTACACTGTAATGGAAGGGCAAAAAGAATATATGGTGGTGTCAGACTTGCATTCCCAGGAAGAATGCCAAACAACGCTCTTATCCGTATTAAGGACAATGATAGAGTAAATAGTAATTACATCATGTTGGTGTAAATGAAATGAAATTGTTGTAGCAATAAATAAAAGATAGCACGGGTATCTTAGTCGTATATTACTAAGGTACCTGCACTATCTTTTGTTATATTAAAACGATTACAACTTCTACAATTTCTACAGCCTCACAGCTTTTACTTTCCAATTTAGAAGTCGATTTGATCAAGTATTCCGGAAAGATGTGCAATTGCTACGCCGTAATTGGTCATCGGTATTTCTTGTACTTTGGCTTTTTCAATACGTGACATTACATATTTACGGTTAAACATGCAAGCCCCACATTGAATTATCAAATCATATGAGGATAAGTCCTCTGGAAAATCTATTCCGCTTACAATGTCTACGGTTAACGTTTCCCCGGCTCTCTTTCGCAGCATTCGAGGTAGTTTCTCTCTGCCGATGTCTTCTGATAAGGGAGCATGCGTACAGGCTTCAGCAATCAGTACTCTTGATTGACTGTTAAGTGCATCAATTGCAGCTGCGCCTTCAATATAATAGTTAAGATCACCCTTGTAGTTAGCAAATAGGACGGAGAAGGATGTTAATTTGCTTTCGGAAGGTTTCTTCTCATATACTGTTTTAAATACCTGTGAGTCAGTGATAATCAGCTTTGGGGGAGTTGATAAGCTTGCTAGAGCTTTATCAAGCTTATCGGTCGTTGCACTTAGCACAATACATTTTTTATCAAGCAATTCGCGTAAGGTCTGTACCTGTGGTAGAATTAGTCGTCCCTTCGGTGCTTGAATATCCTGTGGCATTACTAAGAGGACAATATCACCTTCGGAAACCAAATCGCCGGTAATACTGATATGGTCATAATCCTCGGGGATACTTCTTATGATTTCTTCTCTTATTTCCTTCATTCCGGTTTTCTCTTTGGCACTAACAACAATTGGCATAAGTCCACAGCTCTCGAAGATAGTTCTCTTGATTTCGTCTGTATTATCCAGTGCATCTGCTTTATTAATTAGCACGATGGTAGGTGTATTATTCTTCTTAAATACTTGTACCCAATCCATTTCGTATGAGATATCAATATCACAGCAGAGCACCAAGGCAACATCTGTTTTCTCTGTCGCTTGTTTGGTTTTATTTACTCTTAGCGCACCCAACTCGCCCTCATCGTCAAATCCAGCAGTGTCAATAAATACGCATGGACCGATTCCGTAGATTTCCATTGTCTTATAAACTGGGTCTGTCGTAGTACCAGCGATATCGGATACTACGGAAATCTGTTGCCCGGTTAAGGCATTGATTAAAGAGGATTTGCCGCTGTTTCTCTTGCCAAATATTCCGATATGTAATTGACTTGATCTTGGTGTTCCAGTTAAACTCATAGGTATTCCTCCTTTAAAATCTGAAGTCGCGTTCTCCGCCTTCAATTGCCAATAAATTATCAAATGCTTTTTGTCTTACCTTATCATTTGGAACGCGTTTCATCTCCTCCATGATCATTTGCTCACCAATCTTCTTTGTTTCCGTAGAAGCATAGTCTTCCAAATACTCTTTGAGCGTCATCAAAGAATTTGGTTGACAGCAGTTAACAATCTGACCGGATTTTACGAGTGACATAAACCGATCTCCGGTACGACCTTCCCGATAACATGCAGTGCAAAAGCTAGGAATATAGCCAAGTTCTAATAGCCAGTTAACAATCTCGTCAAGGGTACGTGTATCACTGACATCAAATTGGGCTGAATTATCATCCTCAGCTTCTTGTTCAACATAGCCACCGACGCTTGTTTTTGAACCTCCACTAATTTGGGAGATACCTAATTTAAGTACTTTTTCCCGTGTGGTTTGAGATTCTCTTGTAGAAATAATCATACCGGTATAGGGAACTGCTATTCGAAGAACTGCAACTATTTTCTCAAAGGTCTCATCAGAGATGGAATCCTTATAATCCTCCGGATTTACATCATCTGCGGGACGAATACGAGGAACACTGATGGTATGTGGTCCAACGCCCATTGCAGCTTCCAGATGTTCGGCATGCATGAGCAGTCCTACAAAGTCATAACGATAGAGGTTAAGGCCAAACAGTACGCCAATACCAACATCTTCTATGCCACCCTCCATAGCGCGATCCATGGCTTCAGTATGGTAAGCATAATCATGCTTTGGCCCAGTTGGATGAAGTGTTTCGTAATTCTTCTTATGATAGGTTTCCTGGAAAAGAATGTAGGTACCAATTCCAGCGTCTTTCAATTTACGGTAATTCTCTATGGTTGTTGCAGCGATATTTACATTTACACGCCTTATGACACCGTTTTTATGCTTGATACTATATATGGTTTTGATGCTTTCTAGAACATATTCAATCGGATTGTTAATCGGATCCTCACCGGTTTCAAGAGCAAGCCGTTTGTGCCCCATGTCTTGAAGTGCGATGACCTCTTTTCTAATCTCTTCTTGCGTAAGCTTCTTACGTGAAATGTGCTTGTTCATGTGATGATAGGGGCAATAAGTACATCCATTTACACAATAATTTGATAAGTACAGTGGTGCAAACATTACAATTCGATTTCCGTAGAACTTCTGTTTAATCTCTCTTGCGAGTGCGTTCATTTTTTCATTTAAATCTTGTTGATCACATTCTAACAAGACAGCAGCCTCCCTGTGTGATAGGCCTTTACAATCTTTTGCTCGTTCAATTAATGAGGTTATCAATTCTCTGTTACTTTTATTTGCATTTGCATATTCAACTGTAGAAAGAATTTCCTCATCATTAATAAATTCTGTTGCGTTCTTTGATTCCATTTGATACATAGCTATTCCTCGCTTTCTTAATTTAACGCAAGTGCATTTTACAATGGCATTATTCACTTGACATAGATGCAGTAAACTTTTAAAATGTAAGTATAAAATACAAAGGAGAGATGTAAATTTGGAAACAAGAATTGCCTTAATTGGCATTATCGTAGACAATTTGGATTCGACTGATAAATTAAACGAAATTCTTCATGAATTCTCCAAACATATTATTGGTAGAATGGGAATTCCATATAAAGAGAAGAATGTAGCAATTATCAGTGTTGTAATAGATGCACCCAATAATGTTATCAGCTCCCTTTCAGGCAAATTAGGTATGTTGCCGGGGCTTAATGTAAAGGTCCAATATTCTACTCGATAACAATAAAAAAAGTCCTTGTATTCGCAATGGAATACAAGGACTTAAATATTAGAATTAGCCTCTATTATCTACGTTCTCGCCTTCCTACTTGGGTGTTACCCCTCGTCACCAGTACGATTATATTTCTTGAATTATATCATATGTTTTTTTATATGGCAATAGAAGAGTTCTGGTTGCAAACTTATTACTTTATAGTTCAACAGTGATTGGCTTGTGTCCGGTATGGGGTAAGAACTTTTCCAATAGATCTGAAGTTTTTAGCTTCAGACTGGAGGTATTAACACAGGGATGGCAGCCGAAATATTCCGATTCAACAATTTCCTTATCCATCAAAAGCGTTATATTATGTTCGATATCATTCATTAGACCAAGAACACTCACAGAACCAGGCAGGATATTTAAAAAGCGCTCCATATATTCAGCACTTGCAAAAGAAAGCCTTGAAGTACCAATTTGTGTTGTTAAATCCTTTGTAACAAACTTTTTGGTACCAGGCATCATAAGCAGAAAGAATTTATTCTTTGCGCCATTACATAGGAATAAGTTTTTACAGATTTGTAGTTCTAAAAGGGAATCGACTTCATCACAATCATCTATTGTAGCAGCTGCATCATGGTCAATTCGCATATATGGAATGTCCAGTTTTTCAAGTAAATCATAGGTCGCTATTTCTTTTTCTTGTCGTTTTCCATCCGCTGGTTTGGTATAGTATAAAGTTCGATCAATATTTAGTGTGCTCATAAGTGCTCCTTCTATCAGTTTATAATGCAATAATAATATGATTGATTAGAGTGTCATAAGTCCAACATGGACTATATTTATGAATATCAATGTATATATATTCAGCTTGGCGTCGACCGGCTGAAAGTGGTGTTAATATTTCGTCAAGACTCATGGCTTTAGAGGCTTGTAAGAAATATACCACTTGAAGGAAAGGCAGCCAAATGAATGTATATACAGTGATATTCATTCATATTACTATATCTGACTTATGACACTCTAATCATGATTATATCATAAAACTAAATTGGTATTGCTTATTTTATTTGTATAGTGATAAAATATGGATACTAGTTAAGATAGCAAGTATATATGCCTAAGAGGAGGAGTTATGAAATTTATTTTAATATATGGACCACAAGCAGTTGGGAAAATGACAGTTGGGCAGGAGCTAGAAAAAACAACGGAGTTGAAACTTTTTCATAATCATATGACAATTGAATTAGTCTCTCCGTTTTTTAGTTATGGAACCGAAACGGGAAAAAGATTAGTTGGTCTATTTCGTCAGGAGATATTTGAAGAAGTTGCGAAAAGTGATTTATATGGATTGATATTTACTTTTGTATGGGCATTTGACCAACAATCAGATTGGGATTATGTTGAGAATGTTTGTAGTATATTTGAAGATCAAGGTGGAAGCATATACTTTGTAGAATTGGAAGCGGATATTAATGAAAGGCTTGTGCGTAATATAAGCCCAAATAGATTGCAATGTAAACCGACAAAAAGAAACACTGAGTTTTCTGAGCGCGAATTAAAAAGTACATTTGAACTGTATAGATTAAATTCGCACCAGGGAGAAATCCAAAAGGAAAACTATATTAGAATAGATAATACAAATTTGAGTCCAGAAGAAGTTGCAATAATCATTAAAGAGAAGTTTCAGTTATAGAATATAGCACGATAAAGTAAAAAATGGCAAAAGAGAAAATAGGATGTCAATTCAATATGTTCACACCAATAGTATTGAACAGGATGGAAAACGTTAGCAAGTTTTACGTTAATGTATTGGCAGCACGGCGAACCGGTGAAAAATAAATAAGATGGAATCAGGGAATTAACAGTTGCAGTTAAAGTGAGTTAAGTTATACGAAAGGAAGTAGTGGAATGAATCAAGTAATGATAGGAAATACAGGAATTATTGTTAATAAAAACGGATTTGGAGCACTACCTATTCAACGGGTTAATATGGAAGAGGCAGAAGTTTTATTGAAAAAGGCATATCGCAGTGGTATTACCTTTTTCGATACCGCCCGATTTTATTCAGATAGTGAAGAAAAAATCGGTAATGCTTTAAGTGATGTGCGTGACCAAATTTATATTGCGTCCAAAACGATGACAACGAAGGTAGAGGAATTTTGGGACCAGTTAACTACTTCGCTCAGCATGTTGAAAACAGACTATCTTGACATTTATCAATTTCATAATCCAAGTTTCTGCCCTAAACCAGGGGATGGTACAGGGTTATATGAAGCAATGCTAGAGGCAAAGGCCAAAGGTATGATAAAACATATAGGTATCACGAATCATAGACTTAAGGTTGCGATAGAGGCAGCAGAATCCGGTTTATATGAAACAATTCAATTCCCTTTCAGTTATTTGGCGGCGGACAGAGACATAGAACTTGTGAAGCTCTGTCAGGAACGCGGTATTGGATTTATCGCTATGAAGGCATTGTCGGGTGGACTTATTACCAATTCTGCCGCTGCTTATGCCTACCTAGCACAGTATGACAATGTGTTGCCTATTTGGGGAATTCAGAGAGAAAAGGAACTTGACGAATTTATTTCGTATATAGAAAATCCACCTGTACTAAATGATGCGTTATCAGCTATTATTGAACATGATCAGAAGGAATTAAGCGGAGAATTCTGTAGAGGTTGTGGGTATTGTATGCCATGTCCGGCAAAGATAGATATTCCTATTTCTGCAAGAATGTCCTTAATGATTAGAAGATCACCGACATCGGTATATTTGAGTGATGAGTGGAAAGAAAAAATGAAGAGGATAGAAGACTGTATCCATTGCGATCACTGTAAGAATCACTGCCCTTATGGATTGGATACACCAAAGCTCTTAGCAGTAAATTTGGCGGATTATAAAAGCTTTATATAATGGGGAGAGTGGGGCTGTCGTAACAGCCCCTTTATGAAAAGGTTTTATATTATCAAGGAGGGGGGAGTTTCCTTGAGGTATAAGATTATTATATAATCTATTTGTGTAAATAATTTGAGCAAAACATGAAAATAATGTGAACTCTTACTCATAAATAAAAGCCATATGGACTACTATGTTAACCAACAAAAAGAAACATAGAATAAATAACACAAATGTGAGCCCGGAAGAAGCTATATTATAATAGCACAAAACTTAGTATACGCTGTAATTTTTTAATTTTCTACCATGATGGGATAATATCTTATATGATATTGATTGAAACATTTTCCAAAGTACAGTCGTCTAATGAATAGAAACTGAAATATCAGAGAAAATGAGATATCCAATAGAAGTAATCACGTGGAGGGATTTATATGAAGAGAATAATATATCTTGTGCTAAGTATAATGCTAGTAAGTGTAGTTTGCAGCGCTTGTTCTAAGAAAACAGTTACAATAGGCGAGCTGTCAGATGATTTTACCACGATTGAGATTACAGATGGAACAACTGAAACAATGGTCGCTCTTGATGCAAAGCAATCGGAAGAACTGTATAAAAAAATAAAGGATATTGAATTTACAAGGGAAAAATCCTCAAAAGACAATAATGACATGAGCTATTCCCTTAGATTTTTAAATGATGACCGAGTAATGGAGATAATCATTGTTGCAAGCGAAGATACCATTGTCTATAATGGAAACTTTTATAAAAGCGAGACATCTGGTTTTGATATGGAATATTTGAAATCATTTTTTGAAACAACATTTCAAGCAGAGGTAATCGAAAATGGAGATAGCCTATTAATATCTCCCGACAAGGATAGTTCAGAATACAAATCATCTGATAAAATAGTGGTTAGTACAAAGGGCTCTAAAATATTAGATAAAGATGATAAGGAAATTGAGATTGAAGGAATTAAAGTAGGAGACATTGTGGAGATATCCTATAATGGTATTATTTTAGAATCCTATCCTGCACAAATTTCTAGCAGTACCATTCATATTATAAAACAAAACATTCTAATAGATGCCTATATGACGGTAATTAATGATATTTATACCGAAGATAACGGTCTCAACGGTGGCATTTCCGTCATTGCTATTGATACAAGTGAGATAACAAATCTAACAGCAAAAGAAAAGGAAATTCTTTTATTAAAAATGAAAGAAGAATTTAAAATAGAAATTATGGAAGCCACTTTCGATGAGCTGGTGGAGGAGGGTCTGATTGACGAAGAAAATCTCTACTTTCCGAAAGGTATCCTCCTACAAATTAAGACTCCGAATTATGATGAAGAAACCAAGACTTTAACCTGCGAAATGGAAAAATGGAGAAGCGGCCTTGGCGCTATTGGTTATGATGGCACCATACAATTTGATGGAACAGAATGGAAAATTACAAAAGATAAAATGTGGATTAGCTAATTGAGATTTACCAACATATTCCTTAACCACAAACTACCAATAGCCGATAGAACTATAGGCTATTGGTAGTTTGTGAAATACTTTATTCCGCCGTCTGCGTAAGAGAGAAAATAAACTCTGTCCCCACGCCTTCGGTGCTGATAACGTTGATGTTTTCGTTGTGTGCCTGAATGATTTCCTTGGTGATAGAAAGCCCGAGTCCAGTACCTTTTTTATCCTTGCCTCTCGAAGAATCTGTTTTATAAAAACGATCCCAAATCTTTTTGATGGAGTCCTTTGGAATTCCAACGCCATAATCCTTAACAGAGACAAAGACCTTGTCCCCTTTTGTCTCCGTTGAAACTTTAATCTTAGAATTTGTATGGCTAAACTTAATCGCATTATCAATTAAGTTATAAAGTACCTGCTGTATCTTTCCAACATCGGCATCTACATAGGTTTCTTTTGAGGAAAAAACAAGGTTAAGAATAATCTTCCTTTCCTTACAGGCACCTTCAAAGCTTTCTGAAGTTTTCTTAATAATGAGATTAATATCAAAGGATACAATATCTAAGAAAGTACCATTATTCTCAAAGCTGTTTAGTGTCAAAAGACCAGCGGTTAACTTGTTGAGGCGTTCCGTCTCAAAAAGAATAATGTTTAGATATTTATCTTGCATTTCATGAGGAATGGTACCATCGAGGATTGCTCCGGCATACCCCTTAATTGAGGTTAGAGGGGAACGAAAGTCATGGGATATATTGGCCACAAATTTTTTCTGATAATCCTCCAAGCTACTTAACTCACCTGACATATAGGTTATTGCATCAGCCAAATCTCGATATTCATTTAAACCATTTCGCTTTAATTTGTAAGCATAGTTACCCGAACTATATTCCGTTGCAGCCTTAATTAATCGCTTCATGGGTGACGCTGTAATGTGATAGACATATACAAAGAGTAAGAGCATCAGTGGAAGAAAGATCAAGAAACAAATATTTATTACATCTAAATAGTAGATGGTATCATTATTGATTCCACGAAGGGAAGTGTGAAGAACGATGTAGCCTCTTGTTTTAAAGTCATAGTTAACCGTCTCGATAACACTGAGCATGGGTTCAGTAAAAACACCTTTGAAAAAGGTATACTCAGAAACCGGATAACTTAAAAAGGTAGGGTCCAATTCATTAATATGAATTGTTGGTGCACTTGTGGGATTTTTCGTATCCGCAATTACAAGACCATTGGAATTCACAATCCAAACTCGAACATCTAAGAAGCTGTCAACCGATTTTAACTGTGTTTTTAAGTTAACTAAAGTAAGCCGATTACCGAAAAAGCTGGACAAATATTCATCCGATATAATTTGTGCTTCTTTTCGAAGATGTTCTATCTTATCTTTTGTCATTCTTTGCTCGATTTTGTCCATACCAAAGGTATTTAAGAGTACAAAAATGGATATCGAAGCGAGAAGATAACATAGTAACAACTGTGTAAATAAGGTTTTCTTCACAATCCACACCAAACCTTTCTTAATACTTTTCATCTACTGCTAAATTGCTGTGTTCATTCTTAATTATATGATTTGTTTTTAGTGGTTTTTGCTTCGAATTTATAGCCAATACCCCAAACGGTAGAAAGACTCCAATCGGAATGATCTTTGACTTTTTCGCGAAGTCTCTTAATATGTACATCAACGGTTCTGGTATCGCCAAAATATTCATATCCCCAAATGTGATCTAGGAGTTGTTCTCTTGTAAATACTTGATTTGGATTGGAAGCTAGAAAGTACAATAATTCTAGCTCTTTTGGTGGCATTTCTATAGTTACATTATAATATTGAACTGAATAGTTGGTTTGGTTAATTACTAAATCCGGATAGGATACATAATCCCCAATTTGCACGCTGGCAGTTGGCTCTTCGATTGCAATAGTAGGTTGAAAACGTCTTAATACAGCACGCACGCGGGCAACTAATTCCTTTGAATCAAAAGGTTTAATCACATAGTCGTCGGCACCTAATTCAAGACCCAATACCTTATCAAAGATTTCACCTTTGGCAGAAAGCATAATAATTGGAACAGAGGAAGTCTTACGTATTTCACGACAAACCTCATATCCGTCAATGCCGGGAAGCATAAGGTCGAGAAGGACCAAATTCGGTTGATATTCAATAAACTGATGAATTGCAGCTTCTCCATCATGGACCATTAAGGTGTCAAAACACTCTTTTGTTAAATATAAGGATATTAATTCTGCAATATTAACATCATCATCTACGATTAAAATTCTTTGTTTTGCTATCATGATTAGTTCCTCTCTTATTTAAATTCAACAATAGTAACGCCATGATCACCCTCACCAAAAACACCGATACGATAAGATTTCACATACTTGGTTTTCTTTAGATAAGCATGTACAGCATTCTTTAGGGCGCCGGTTCCTCTACCATGAATTATCGTAACTTGTGGAAGGTGGGACAGGTAGGCATCATCTAAATATTTATCAAGGATTGAAAGTGCCTCATCTACCGTTTTTCCAATCAAATTTATTTCTGGATGGATGGTTGCCGTTTTTGACATCTTAATCTTACCACTTTGGGTACGGTTTATATTGGGTGAGGTAATTACTTCTTCATCAATTAATTCTAAGTCACTTATATTTACTTGAGAACGTAATATTCCCATCTGGACAAATAAATCACCCTTTGCATTTGGAAGAGTACTAACCGTTCCTTTTAGCCCTAGACTAAGGACATTAACCGAATCTCCGACCATAAAACCTTTGGAATTTACTTTCTGTGGTTGCTTCTTTTGACTTTTTTGCAGGGAGATTTCACTATCACTTAGCTTTTCCCTAAGGCTATTACGTTCATTTTCCATGTCGCGAACATTACCGCCTTCTTGCATCCATTTATTATATTTCTTGATACTTTGATCAGCAAATTCCTTGGCTCCTTCTAGTAACGCTGCAGCTTGTTCTTTGGCGTCTTGAAGGATACGATCTCTTGAAATATCAAGCTTTTCACTTTTCTTAGCCAGATTTTGTTTTAATAGTTCTATTTCATTTTTATAACTTGCTATTTCACTCCGTTCTTTATCAATCGTAGTTCTACTTAACTCCAAATCACTAATTAAGTCCTCAAAGCTTTTATCTTGTTTGCCAATCAGTTCCCTTGCATCATCTATAATTTCATCAGAAAGCCCGAGCTTTGATGAAATTGCAAAAGCGTTACTCTTGCCAGGAATTCCAATCAGTAATCGATAGGTCGGACGAAGTGTCTCAACATCAAATTCGCAGCACGCATTGATAACACCCTTTGTTGAAAGGGCATATACCTTTAGTTCACTGTAGTGGGTAGTTGCCATGGTTCGAACATTCCTTTTGTGGAGATAAGTAAGAATTGCCATAGCGAGTGCAGCGCCTTCTGTTGGATCGGTGCCGGCTCCAAGCTCATCAAAAAGTACTAAGGAGCGTTCATTTGCTTTATTTAGAATAGATGCGATATTGGTCATGTGGGAAGAAAATGTACTTAAGCTTTGTTCAATACTCTGTTCGTCACCGATATCGGCATAAACTTCTTCAAAGATAGAAAGCTCAGAACCATCATAAGCGGGAATGTGAAGTCCGGCTTGCCCCATCAGCGTTAACAAACCAACTGTTTTTAAGGTAACTGTCTTACCGCCAGTGTTAGGTCCGGTAATGACTAACATATTAAAATCATTTCCAATCATGATATCAATCGGAACGACTTTTTTGGAATCAATCAGAGGATGACGCCCTTTTTTTATGTTAAATATACCATTCTCATTAAATATTGGCTCCGAGGCGTTCATTTGTTTTGATAATGTAGCTCTTGAAAAGATAAAATCAAATTCGGCTAAGGTCTGAAAATCAAATTCTAAACTTTCTGCATGTTCGGCTGCAAAATTACTTAGCTCCGCAAGTACCTTTTCGATTTCTTCTTGTTCTTTCACAGATAATTCTTTTAGCTCATTATTTAATTTTACAACAGCCATAGGCTCAATAAAAATCGTCGAGCCAGAAGAAGACTGATCGTGGATCATACCTTGAAATTGATTCTTAAATTCGTTGCGTATCGGAAGACAATATCGACCATTACGCATCGTAATAATATTTTCCTGTAGCATGGTTTTTGTATTGGACGAGCTTAAGATGGAGGAGAGTTCGCTGTGAATCCGATCGTTCGTATTACGGATGGAACGTCTTACATTTTTAAGAGCAGGGCTTGCGTCATCTGCCATCTCTTCCTCGGAGATAATGCACCGTTTGATCTCATTATTAAGAGGAGTGAGAGGTTCTAACGAAGCAAATCGCTCCGCTAAAGAATCTGCCATCTGTGCATCACTTTCTTTTCCTGTATATCCACCATAGGATTTGAGGCGAAGGGTTGCATCAAGATCGGAGCTAAGATGAAGTAGTTCACCCGCGCCGAGGGAAGACCCTACTTTCAGCCTCATAATTGAAGGCCTGATATCATGAATTCCACTAAAGGAAACACTCCCTTTTCTAAGTAAACGATTGAGTGCATCCGTGGTCTCCTTTTGCAATATTTTAATTTGTTTTAGATTTGAATGTGGCAAAAGATGAGCACAGAGCTCTTTCCCAAAGCTAGAGCCTGCAAGTGTACTCAATTTATCAATTATTTTATTATATTCTAAGGTTCGTAATGCTTTCTCGTTCATGGTAATCTCCTATTGTGTAAGGTCTTGTATATAGTACATATACTGTATCTATTTTACCTTATCTTGTAATAAAATAAAACACTTTATTATGAAAATTTAGAATACAAACGCATTGGCAATAAAACACGGTTTTTGTTTACAAATAATTCATAGTATGTTCATAAATAAATGGTAAAATAGGACTAATGTATTATAATTAAATTTTAGGAAAAGCTTTAAAGTCAGTAGTGTTACTATAAAGGAGAAATAGAATGTCTGAAGATAATAAAGACAAGGACTTTGATTTTATAAAGGAGCACATTGTAGTAAAGAAGAAAAAAAAATATAAGAAATGGATGATACCATTTCTTATGACAATAATTATGGCAATCCTATTTGGTATTATTGCCGCAGTTACTTTTTGTATTTCGGAACCGCAGTTTTATAAACTGTTGCATAAGGAAGAGGAAACGATAACTCCTGTAAGCTTCCCATCCGATGAGCAAGAGGAGGATACAATTGTTGATTCAGAAGGAAATAATGATAATCCAGACGACACAGGCAGTGAAACACAATCAGGAAATCATGATAATGACACAGTTGAGGATGAACCGGATAGTGTTGTCGTTGACCCGGAGCCGGTAATCGTCGAAAAGACCATTGCAGCGGATGTCGAAGATTTTACGAAAATGTATGATGAGATTAAAAGCGTTTGCTATGACGCAAACAAATCTCTTGTGAAAGTAAATAGTATTAAAAATGATACGGTTTGGTTTGATGATCCGATTGAAACGACAGTCGTCTCTAGTGGGCTTGTTATCGCAAATAATACGAAAAATTTACTGATTTTAGTTAGTCTTGATCGTATCAAAGACGCAAGTAGTATCAAGATAGAGTTTGCAAAGGATATCACGGTTGACGCGGTAGTGCACGATTATGATAGTGACACTAATCTAGCAGTTTTAGCAGTCAGTTTAGCAGATATTCCTGAAATTTTTCTACAGAGTATTACCGTAGCAACACTGGGTGAATCTTATTCTATTTCTGTTGGAAATCCTGTGATTGCACTTGGTAGTCCTAACGGCTATCCACAGTCTATGGAGATTGGATGGATCACAAGTAAAGGAAGTACAATCAGTATTATAGATAATAAGTTGGATTTATTTAATACGAATCTTGAGGATAATGAGAATGGCGATGGGGTTATTGTTAATTTAAAGGGTGAAGTAATCGGCTTGATTACACGTACTTTGAAGGAAAATTTAAATGAAAATATTAGCACGGTCATAGGAATTAGTAGGATGAAACAAATTATTGCACAAATGGCCAATCAATCGCCTAGAATATATTTTGGAGTTAAGGCGGAGGACATGACGCAAACAGCCTTACTGAGTAATGATGCTTTAAACGGTATTTATGTTACGAAGGTGGAAGAAAAGTCACCTGCGTATATAGCAGGCATTATGAGCGGTGATATAATTATGAAAGTAAATGATCAGTTAATTGCGACAACGAGTAATTTTAATGCGGTTATTTTGAAGTTTAAACCAAAAGATGAGATTACGGTTACGATTAAGAGAACAACAGCTTCCGGGAAAGAAATGGATTTAAATATAACTTTGTCTAAGAGAGGCAAATAAGAATTAGGGCTGTCCTTCCTATGTTGGACAGCCTTACTTTTGTAAATTGAGTGTCTTGAAAGGATCTATTTTATTAAGGAAGGTATCGAATTAATACATTAAGATAGGGAAACAATTAAATAGCATTCAAATTAATGCTTTATATATCTTGTTTGGTAAGGTATAATGATTTCATTAATAATATTATTGGTTTCAAGTAGAAAGGTTATGGTAAGGTTAAAATGAGATATATTAAAGATTTAAGAGATGGCGAGATGCTTTCAGAAACTTATTTGTGTAAAGTAAAACAAACACTAACGACAAAAGCAGGAAAAAATTATTATTCTCTAGCATTACAAGATAAAACAGGTTTATTAGATGCCAAGATATGGGATCTTGGGCCAGGGATTGATCACTTTGAGGCAATGGATTATATACATATCGACGGACAGGTGATCAGCTTCCAAGGTACTCTTCAGTTGAATGTAAAAAGAATCCGCAAAAGTCATGAAGGTGAATATTATCCATCGGATTATATGCCTGTTTCAAATAAAAATATTAATGATATGTATCAGGAGTTAACTTCCTTTATCACTGTGATAAAAGAGCCTCATTTAAAGACATTAGTAGAGTATTTCTTCGTAAATGATAAGCAATTCATAACTAGTTTCAAGAACCATTCGGCTGCGCGAAGTGTTCATCATGGTTTTGTTGGTGGATTACTGGAGCATACCTTAGGAGTAGTTAAATTCTGTGATTATTTAGCAATGAATTATCCAATTATTCACAAAGATTTGTTGATCTCGGCAGCTTTATTTCACGATATTGGCAAGCTGGAAGAGCTCTCCTCCTTTCCGGAAAATGAATACACAGATGCTGGACAACTCATGGGGCATATTTTTATAGGTGCCAATAAAGTGAATGAACAGATTAAAAATATTCCAAACTTTCCAGTGAAGTTGGCAAATGAGCTGGTACATTGTATCTTGGCACATCATGGAGAGTTAGAATATGGTTCTCCGAAGAAACCAGCAATTGTTGAAGCAGTGGCACTTAATTTTGCAGATAATGCAGATGCAAAAATACAAACCATGACAGAACTACTTAGTTCAAATGAGGACAAAGCAGACTGGATCGGTTATCAAAAATTATTTGAATCCAATGTTAGACATAGTTGGAAATCGAAGGAATAGGTATGGTGATACCACATGGAACAAGTAGTAAACAAAAATGATCTAATTGAGATTACAATTGAAGATATCGGCTCCGAGGGAGAAGGAATAGGAAAATATAACGGATATACCTTGTTCGTTAAGGACACAGTAATTGGTGACCGTGCACTTGTGGGCGTAACAAAGACTGGTAAAACATATGGCTTTGCAAGACTTGTAGAGTTGAAGAAACCATCTGAATATCGCGTTGAAACAAAGTGTCCTATTGCCGCTAAGTGTGGTGGATGTCAGCTTCAACATTATGATTATGCGAAGCAATTAGAGTATAAAGAAAATAAAGTAAGGAACTGCCTAACCCGTATTGGTGGTTTTCATGATTTCCTCATGGAACCGATTTTAGGTATGGAGGAGCCTTATTATTATCGTAATAAATCACAATTCCCAGTGGGAAAAAACAAGGATGGTAGTACTGCCATTGGCTTTTATGCAAGCAGGACACATTCTATTATTGATACAGAGCATTGTTGTGTCAGTGCTAAGGTAAATGATGATATCATAAAGATCGTACGTTCTTTTATCGAACAATATCAGATTGAACCTTATAATGAAGAAACAAACAAGGGTCTACTTCGCCATATCTTAACAAGGGTAGGATTTTGTACTGGTGATATTATGGTGTGTCTTGTTATCAATGGCAAGCATTTACCATACAAGGATGTACTGATTGAAAAGTTGCGTGAGATTCCCGGTATGAAGAGTATTAGCCTTAATGTGAATACTGCGAATACAAATGTAATACTTGGAGAGAAAGTTAAAACTCTTTGGGGCGATCCTTATATAACGGACAAAATAGGCTCTATTAGTTATCGGATATCGCCATTATCCTTCTATCAGGTGAATTCGCTACAGGTGGAGAAATTATATAATATTGTGCTTGATTATGCCGATCTTCATGGAGATGAAGTGGTGTGGGATTTATATTGTGGAATCGGGACAATATCATTATTTATTGCTGAGAAAGCGAAGCAGGTATATGGGGTTGAGATCATTCCTCAGGCAATCGAAGATGCCAAAATGAATGCAAGCATAAATCAAATTACAAACGCAGAATTCTTCGTTGGTGCAGCAGAAGAGGTGCTCCCAACAAAATATAAAGAAGAAAACCTCAATGCCGATGTGATTGTAGTAGATCCTCCAAGAAAAGGCTGTGAGGAAAGCCTACTAGACACCATTGTCCAAATGGCGCCAAAAAAGGTTGTGTATGTTTCCTGCGATCCAGCAACATTGGCAAGGGATTTAAAATATCTTTGCGAAAGAGGCTATGAATTAAGTAAAGTGAGAGCAGTGGATCAGTTTGCACATAGTGTACATGTGGAGACCGTCGTACTATTGTCCCAACAAAAACCGAATGATAGGATTTAGGTTGAATTGGACTTGGATGAGTTGGATGCGACTAGTGCTGAGATCAAAGCAACTTATGCGGAGGTTGAGTGATAATTTTTAAATTGTACATCTATGCCAGGTGGTTGCACCTTGGCTTAGAAGGGGCTGTTGCAAAACTAACTGATTTAGTTAGTTGAGCAACAGTCCCTTTTTTATGTAAAAAAACAAAAATGCGGATTCCTAAGAACCCGCAAAAATGGTATAATTAGTCATGCAAACAACTTCATTACACAAGAAAAATTATACCGAATTTAATGATGGATATCAACTAGTTTTACCATTAAATTTGGAGGGTTTGATACCAGAAGATGATTCTGCCCGACTGCAGAGCCACATATTGGAGGGATTAGAGTACACAAAGTTGTACAAGGCTTACTCTTCTACAGGAAGAAATCTGGCAGTGGAACCAATGACCATGTTCAAAATCATAACCTATGCATCTTCACAAAACATTTATACTACAGGGAAAATATCTTGCCGAAGAAGGAGAAATACAGTTTGAGAATGCTTTCATTGATGGAACAAAAATCGAAGCGAATGCCAACAAGTATACATTTGTGTGGAAGAAAGCCGTACTTAAGAATGAGGAAAGAATGTTCCCTAAGATAGAAACTCTTATCGCTGAATTAAACATTGCAGAAATCAAAGGTTTTTCTATTAGTAAAGAAACTATTGTAAGGGATATCGAAACAATCCCTGTATGGCTGGAAGAAGAGAAGAAGAATAAAAATATAGAATTCGTCCACGGAATCGGAAAGAGAAAAAGCAGTCTTCAGAAATGGACGGAACAACTAACAGAATATAAAGAACGCCAGGAGTATTATATATTTAGTAAAGGTCTGATGAAAGACCGAAACAGCTATTCAAAGACAGATCAGGATGCTACATTCATGCATATGAAGGAAGATCATATGAGGAATTCCCAGCTAAAGCCTGGATATAACGTACAGATAGCCGTGGAGAGTGAGTATGTAAAAACGTCGTTGGTATAAAGGGGCACATTATCATGTGATCACCCGTGGCAATAAAGGTGACAATATATGCCCTAACTCTTAGGCTAATGCCTCATCAAGGGTGTCTGACGCTAGTTCACAAAGTGAACGTGTAAATAAGCGGTGCGTGGCGTTTCGAATGAGACAGACCTGAGTATAGTTAAAGGACAAAACGGGAAGTATGACATTGATTCACTAAAAATGAATATGATCTCCTAAATGGTGCATCACTATCCGGATTTTTTAAGAATCTGATCACATCCTTTACGGTCATCAATTTTTCAAACCAAACCATTTGTCTCGAGTAAATGGATAGAAAAATAGATTCTGCAGATTTCCTGCGCACTATCTAGATTAATACCCGTCAACTCCTTGATTTTGTTAATCCGATAAAACAGGGTGTTTCTGTGTATATTAAGTGCTTTAGCCGCCTCGTTAGGTGAATGGGTAAAGTGAATATAGTTTTTTAAGGTCATGAGTAATTCGGAATTCTCTGCTCTATCTAAATTCATAAGGTGCATAACCGAGGGATGACAAAAATCAGTAATTTCATATTGAGATTTAATGAAATCGGAAAGAATATAAATCTGGCAATCTTCAAATAACGTCAAGCACTTTCCAAATCTTACACCAATTTCCAGCGCTTTGATGGCTTGGTCATAATGCCTTTTGCATTCTGAAATATGAATGGACTCTAAACTAAAACCTACATTTAATCGACTTATTTCTAAAAATTCAAGAAATTCTGTACGTCCCTCATTGACAAGATGACTATAGATATTTTGCTCAATAAAGCCCACGATTTTTGCCTTATAGACCGTGCAAAAACTAAGGGGTAAGAATTGACCGAGAGCTTGTAAAATCAAAGAAAGTTTGCTGTCATGGACGTTGGGGGTTCTGTCGGCAAGGACCATGATGTGTAAACTCTGTGGCTTAATCAGCTTTAAATAATGAAATTTGTGTTTAATAATATCTAAGTTGATGGCTTTACCATCGAGCAAATCTGTAAGAATATAATTTGGTAGAAGATTTTCGTCCATATCAAAAACGCTCTTTTGAAGTTCTGCGGCTAATAACTTACTGAATGCATCTATTAATTCGTAATCCGTTTCCTCAAATTTAATACCATATTCAAAAATAGCAAGATGGGCAACTTCAATACCGTTAATTTTTATGAGTGACAAAAGTGTGCCGTGATAGGCTTTGGCCTTCTCAACATAGCCAGCGGAAGCAGTTCTTCGAACTGTTCTGGCAATATTTGTGGCACGAATCATCTGAATGGTCGCTTCATTTAGATACTTGTTTCTATTGTCATCTTCTATGATCTTAATAACTTGATCAGCATCATAAGATAAAGCAAGCACCTTAAAAGAAGTGTCGTGAACAAGGAGAGGTCGTCCAAATATTTCACTCGCTTTATCAATCAAATTCTGTAAGCCGCGATTCATGTAAAAAACCTCGAAAAATTCTTGCATATGAAGGGCGACTTTATATTTCCTCAGTTCTATTTCTGATAAATTACCATTTAAATTCTCCATACAAATACCTCCAATTCGTTAATTGTGCTGGCGTACAATGGATATGAGATTTCACGATAAAATTTCAAACCCACGTACATTGTGAAGGTTTCAATAACTCAGTATAATAGCTATTATAGTGCAAGAGCATTTACTAATCAACCAAGCAATGTATTTATATTTATTGTGTTAGATGACTAAAGGAGAACCAATTATGATTTTGAAAAGACCCGGCGTAAATACGCAACAAACGATGATCGACAAAGCAAGTGTCAAAGAAGTGATTGAATTTGAAAGATTCTGTAGAGACAATGCTCTATGGGAAGAAATGGAAAAATGTTATGCAAAAGAGTCCCATGTTATGATCTCGTGGTTTAAAGGTACTGGAGCTGAGTTTGTTGCAGCTTCACGTAAAATGAAAGGACGTGCACCTCACAAAATTTACAACACAGAGATTTGGTTGAACGGTGATAAAGCCATTGCCATCATGCTCGTCTCCATACAGTATAGAGTCGTTATTAACGGATGTCCTGTAGAGTTAATGTCGGATGCAAAATTGGTGTTTCGTGTTCAGAAGATGGATGACCTATGGATGATTCAATCAATGGAAGGTATTTACGAAAAGGATGCATTGGTTCCAGTTTATCCAAACGGAAACCTTACTATTTCAAGGGACGAATTGTCCAAATTTAGGGACCCCTATGCCTGTCTATCCTATGTTTTAACCATGGAAGGTTATAAAGTTGACAGTGCTTTACCAGGGATCGATCAACCAGAACAAGTAGAAAAATTATATCATGAAGTTAACGAATGGTTAATAAAATAAGGAGGAAATTAATATGAAAACAGCAATAACAAATGTAAAAGTATTTAGCCAAGGAGGTTTAAGCGAACCTAAAACAATTGTCATTGAAAATGGTTTGATTTCAGAAAAAACAGAAGGTGATCTTGTTATTGATGGTAGTGGTTGTACTTTGCTACCAGGACTGATTGATGCGCACACCCATGTTGACGTTATAGAGCATTTAGAAATGGCAGCCAAAGCAGGTGTCACGACTCTATTTGAAATGGCTAATCATTCGCCAGCGGTTGTTGACAGTTTGAGAAATTGTGAAGGTGTCAGTAGTCTAATCGGTTCTTGCTACCCAGCTACAGCAGGGCAAAAAATGGGATTTGTAGAAAGTGCTATTGTGACAAGTGCCGAGGATTCGGAACGTTATGTCAAAGAAGTAATCGAGCTAGGAGCTGATTTTATCAAGATTATTATTGAGGACGATAAAGAAGGTAATCGAGGATTTACGATAAAAGAAGTTGCTGCGATTGTTGAGGCAGCGCATCAATATGGTAAAATTACAGTTGCTCATGTGACAACACCACAGTCCTACGCTACAGGTGTTGAAGCAGGTGTGGATATATTAACTCACATACCGATTGGGGCAGTTATACCACAACCAATCATTGACAAAATGGTAGAGCAAAATACAGTGGATATACCAACCATGACCATGATGGAAGGTATAGTAGGACGAGTCAAGAAAATGAATCCAGGTGCGCCAATTGATTTTGATTATGTGACAATTTCCGTTGGTAAGATGCATGCGGCAGGCGTTACAATTCTCGCAGGAACGGATGCTAACGATCAGTTACAAGCACCCTTTCAAACACCTCATGGCGAGTCATTACATCAAGAACTGGAACTACTTATTGAGGCAGGACTAACACCAAAAGAGGCTCTCATTAGTGCGACAAGCCTTCCAGCAGAAGTTTTTGGTCTCAAAGATCGAGGCGTGATTGAAGTCGGGCGCAGAGCAGATTTGCTTCTAGTTGAAGGTGACCCTACAGTGGACATTAGAGCGACTAGAGCTATCAAAGGTGTTTGGATTGGTGGCGTCAAGGTAGATAGCATAGGAGGTAAGTCGATATGAAACTTATTACATTAGAAGAACATTTTTTTAATACAGCTATAAGTGCCGCTGCAGTAAAAGAAATTGATCGATTGGCTCCTAGTTACAGGGAAGCCTATAGCGGCGGCCGCTCTCATTCACCGAGTTTTACTCAAATGACAGATCTAGGTGAAGACCGTTTGGCTAATATGGACGCAAATGGCATTGATATGCAAATTTTAAGTACAGGTGGGCCAGGTATACAACTGATTAGAGCAAATGAGGCGGTGCCACTAGCAATAGATGCCAATGACCAACTTGCAGAGGCTATTAAATTGAACCCAACTCGGTTTGGAGGGTTGGCTACCTTACCAACGTCAAATCCAGAAGCTTCAGCTTTAGAACTTACAAGAACGATCACAAAGCTTGGATTTAAAGGTGCAGTTATTAGTGGAGCAACTAATGACAAGCTCCTCGATGATAAATCTTTTGAACCTATTTTAGAAGCGGCCAATCGGCTAGAAGTACCTATTTATTTGCACCCGACGATAGCTGTAAAAGCCGTTCGTGACGCTTATTACTCAGGGATTGACCCTATTGTGGATGCTAGATTGGCATCCGCTGCTTGGGGCTGGCACATGGAAACTGGTGTACACATTATTCGTATGATTCTTGCAGGCGTTTTTGAAAAATATCCTAAGTTACAAATGATCATTGGTCATTGGGGTGAAATGATTCCTTTTTACTTGGCTAGAATTGATCAATCCCTGCCAAAGGAAATTACCCATTTGCCTAAAAGCGTTTCAGAATATTTTTTGAACCATGTATATGTGACACCAAGTGGTATGTTTACACTTCCGCCATTTATGTGTACCCTTCAAGTAATGGGTGCTGATAGGATTATGTATTCAGTAGATTATCCTTACATTGGAAATGAAGGAGCAAGGGCATTTTTAGAAAATGCGCCGATTAGCCCTGCGGATCAAGAGAAAATTGCCAATGGAAATGTCAGAAAGTTATTGAAATTATAAGATGTTTATGGTGATAGATAAGTGTTTATCCAAAAAGCTACTGCATTGAACCGACCCCCCTATGTTAGACCTAAAAATCTAACATAGGGGAGGTCGTTTTTTAATGGCAAAATATAGCTTCGAATTTAAGAAACAGATTGTACTAGAATATTTATCAGGTAAAGGAGGATATAAATATCTTTCAAATAAATATGGGATTCCACCAGAAAATGATCTTAGAAAATGGGTAAATGCATATAATGAGTTTGGTGATGAGGGATTGATGCGTTCCAGAAAAAACGAAACATACTCTTTTGAATTTAAACTTCATGTGGTAGAATTATATCTATCAACAGAGGTCTCTTATCAGGAATTAGCTTTAACGGTAGACATTAATAATCCACCACTAATTACTAAGTGGGTAAATGATTTCAAAATTGCTGGTCCTGATGTATTGAGACCTAAACGGAAGGGCAGGCGTTCAAACGTGTCAAAACCAAAAGAAATCAAACACGCAAACAATGAATTCAAAAATACTGATTCAGAATACCTGAAACAACTTGAAGATGAAAATCTTAAATTAAGAATTGAGAATGCATATTTAAAGGAACTAAGGAGGCTGCGTTTAGAGGGAACACCTCAGAACAAAAAGCGAGAATCATCCACAGTCTACGAGGATCAATCAAACTAAAAGATATTCTCGCAATTACAGGCTTTCCTAAAGCAACATATATGTACTGGCAGAAGCGATTTGATAGAGAAAATCCAAACCAGGAACTAGAAGAAAAGATTTTTGAAATACGAAGGAAAAATAAGGATTATGGCTATCGATGCATTTATGGAGAATTAAGAAAACAAGGGCTTGTTGTAAACAAGAAACGTGTTCAACGAATTATGCAAAAACTTGGGCTTCAAGTTACATCATTTACTAGGAAAAGTCGCAAATGCAGCTCATATAAGGGTAAAGTCGGAAAGGTTGCTCCTAACAGAATTCAAAAAGTGCGAGATTAATCTGAGGGAGTGGATCATGGTCTTTGTTAAGTCCATACTTTACCTGCTTTAAGGAATTAGAGTAAGAGGATATGCTGGTCGTGTCATATGCCCAGTATTCATTCTCACTCCTGCGTTTTCCCTGAAGACGGAAGAATTGCTCTTTTGCCTCTTCCGTAATGCTAGAAAACAGTTCGCTACTTCTCTGTGAAGGGATGTTCGCACCATAGGGATGTTTGTGCAGCCTGTCCCATTTAGGGAAACGAATTAAGGAATTTTTGTCTTCTAATACTGCTAGTCAGGTAGTCCAAATCAATCGATTGTAGAGTTTTCATATTAGGGGGAATAGGATGTTTAAAGTATAGAAACTAATTAATGTGGAGTAGGAATGAGATTTCATATCCCTATATAAAAAAGGTATATTCAATTGAATATTCGCTTGTAGTTAATTGTTTGAAACGTTATAATAAAAATACAATTTAACCTGAATTATTCATAGAGATGTAGAAAAAAATTACTCATCGATTTATCGGTATAGTTCATTTACGATGATTATTAAGATGTTTTCATTTAGTAATAAATTGCAACAAAATTGTTTGAGGAGGAAAAAGCAAATGCTTAGCAAGGTATTAAAAAAGCAAAAAAGAGGTTTAATTCAATATACATTAGGTTTATTTTTAGTGTTCGGTTTAGCTATACTTATTGTATCGTCCCTTTTGCAATATAAAATAAATGAAGTAAAAAAAAGTGAATTACTAAAAAGTGAACAAAACATAGTTGGTGTTGAAAATACAATAATATTTAATAAGATAAACAGAATATCAGGTGACTTATTGTATGTAGCTGATTGTCTTCGGTTAAATGATAACGGAACTAAGGATTATAAAGAAGTAGAAAAACAGTGGATTGCCTTTTCAAATAGAAAAACTCTCTATGATCAAATTCGATTTATTGATGTGGAGGGAAATGAAGTTATTCGTATAAACTATAGCCAAAATGGTGCACTTCTTGTTGATAAACCTGATTTGCAAAATAAAAAAGAACGTTACTATTTTACCGATACAATTAAGTTGAAAGAAAACGAAATTTATATTTCAAAATTAGACTTAAACATCGAAAATAATTCTATTGAAGAACCAATAAAACCTATGTTTCGTATTTCAATGCCATATTATGATTCAAAGGGGGTATTGAAAGGAATCATAATTTTAAACTATTTAGCCAATGATCTGTTGAATCAGATAGAAAAAGTTGCATCGACTAGCAATGGTAATGAGTTTTTGCTAAATGCTGATGGTTATTGGATCTATGACAGCAAAAATTCAGAGAATGCTTGGTCATTCATGTATGAAGATAAAGCAGATATTAGTTTCTTAAATAAATACAAAACTGAGTGGGAAACAATTCAAAGTAAAGATAGTGGGAATTTGATTAATAAAAATGGTGTTTTCGTTTTTTCGAAGGCGATAACGAGTAAGACATTCAAACAAGATAATATTGGTTATTCATTTGTTTTAGGCTCAGGTGACCTAACATTAGTTTCTTACATGTCATCAGATTCAGACAATGGAAAACTATTTACTCAGAGTTTTTTATTGTCTGAATTAATGATAATAAAGAACAGCTACTATTTATATATATTTACGCTATTGATTAGTATTATTATTTCGGTGTTGGTGGCAATAAATAAAAATGAAAAAGACGAGATAAAATACTTTTCAGAATATGACGTCATGACTGGTGTTTATAATAGACGTGCTGGGTTTGAAAAACTTTCTCAATTATATAAAAACATTGGAAGAGAAAATGGTATTATTAGCGTTTGTTTTATCGACATCAATGGTTTGAAAGAGGTCAATGATGCACTCGGACATGAAACTGGTGATGAATTGATTTTAAGTGTCATAGCAAGTCTTAAAAATAATATCCGTAATCATGATTTTGTGGCACGCCTAGGTGGAGACGAATTCCTAATTATATTTGAAGGACTTAATGAGAGTAAATCTGAAGAAATATGGGGGCGTATCATCAAAGAATATAACGAGGTAAATGAAACAGAGAATAGAAGATACCTAATTAGTGTTAGTCATGGAATAGAAGTCTTTCGATGTGATTCCAATCAATTTATCGATGAAATTGTAAACAATGCCGATGAAAAAATGTATAATGAAAAAAGGGAAATAAAGAAGAATTTGAAAGTACTAAGAACTACTGTAAAATAAATTGCTGGAAATATTTTGCTTCATTTAAGGAATTATACTATATGGTAATTATAATCTGTTATTAAAAAAGTTTTATAGATAAAAAACGTATACTGCAGAAATTGGAGGAAGTACATATGAGTGCAATACAAATAGAAAATGGTATTTACTGGGTTGGGAGTAGCGATGAAAATATAGGACTTAATTGTAATCCCTATTTGATTATTGATAATGGTGAGGGTATTATATTTGATCCAGGGAGTGTATTGGATTTTGAAACTGTATATAGTAATATTATAAAGCTGATTCCCCTAGAACAAATACGCTATGTGATATTGCATCACCAAGATCCAGATTTTTGTTCTAGCGTTCCATTGTTTGAGAAAGCAGGAGCAAACTTTCAGATTGTTACGCATTGGAGAGCAGCAATACTAATAAAATACTACGGTGTAGTATCCCCTTTTTACATCATTAACGAAAATGAGTTTAAATTAAGATTAAAATCAGGAAGAGAATTAGTTTTTATACCTACTCCTTATTTACACTTTCCGGGAGCTTTTGTAACCTATGATTTGCACAGTAAAATATTATTTAGCAGTGATTTATTTGGCGCATTCTCTTATAACTGGAAGTTATTTGCAGACGATTCCTATATTGAAAAAATGAAAATGTTCCACGAACATTATATGCCATCAAATGAAATAATAAGACCGGTTATGGAAAAATTGTTATCGATAGATATTACAATGATTGCACCACAGCATGGTTCTATTATTAAAGATAATGTTGTAGGTCATATTAAGGTATTGAGAGATCTTGAATGTGGAGAATATTTGAAAGATACAAAAAAAGAAATAGCAAAAAATGGGGGATACAAGTTATTAGTTAGCTTAGTTCTAAAAAGGCTTTATTCAATCTTTCATGTTAATGAAGTTGAAGAGGCATTAGAAGGTCTTGAAATAAGTTTTGACAGAAATTCCTATGAAGTCTTCGATTTTAATTATCGAGGAGTTGATTTATGGAATGGCTTGTTTGAAAACATTTCAAAAAAGATGGGTATGAACTGGCTAGTAGTATTAGAACCTTTTATAAATAAGATATCTAAAGAATATGATATTCTTGTTCCAGATATCTATCAGAGTAAGATGATAGATGCACAAAGTGAAGTTTGGAATCTAAATTCTGAAAATATGGAATTAAAAAAAACAAATGAAAAACTTAATCAAAATATTCAGGATGTTTATGAACAGATGACAAAATGCCCAATTACAGGATTATATAATTACACATTTTTTCGTAGTTATCTTTCAAAAAGTATAGAGGAAATTTTGGCTGAAAATAATAGAATACATACTTCACTAATGGTTTTGAATGTAGATAATATATCACAAATAAAATATACATTTGGTGATGATGAAGTAGATTCTATACTTAGAACATTAGCGATTCTGATTAATGAATATGCTTCCAATAATATGGTTCAGTTTCGGCTTCAAGGTGCATCTGTTGCATACTACTTTATTAATGAGACAAGGGAAAATGTAACTGCATTTGCAGAAGAGATAAGATATGAAATTAGCACTTCAAAAAAGTTCATTGATAAGATAACGGCATCGATTGGAATTGCATTTAGCGAAGAAATGGATGTGGTCTCATACAATTTTGAAAATATAGCAAAAGAATATTATGATTTGGCAATCAGTAGAGTTAATTTGGCAAAAAAGGCAGGAGAAAATAGAATTTGTTTTTCCTCAGAATTTGAGGAAAAACAAGAAGAATATATTCTTATTGCAGATAACGACGAAACTAATGTTGAAGTTTTGAAAAATGTATTTGAAAATTTAAAGTATAAGACAAAAGCTGCATATAATGGAGATGAAATAGTAGACATTTGTAGTGATAAAAGACCTTTGTTAATTATTAGTGAAATGATGCTTCCTAAACAAGATGCGATACAAGCATATAGAACGTTACAAAAAACGACCGATACAAAAAATATTCCGTTTATTATGATATCCAGTTTAAAAAATGAAGATGCTGTAAAAAGTTCCTATGCAGTAGGTATTAACTATTTTCTTAAGAAGCCTTATATGATTACAGAATTGACCGGCCTTTCACAAAATATCATTGGGGGGAATAAAATTGAGTCTTAGCGTAAAAATATGTTGGATTATTGTTGCTCTTCTATTATACTTGGACTTCCTTTTGCTTTGTTTGTTGTTATTTAGACGAATAAAAAATGTCAATAGCAAGAATTCATCCAAACTTAAAATGGAAAAAATGTTGAATAACATTTTCCATTCATCTGGACGTATGGAAAAAAACATAGAGGAAAAGGAATACGAAAGATTAAGTGATATTGTAAAACTTGAAGAAACAACGAAAAATAAGATTGAAAATCAATTTGAAAGAGAGAAAATCTTCAGGAAATATGTTAGACGACTAAAGTCTATTAGTTCTTACCGTAGATCGGAAGCTGCGGTTATCCTGGGGAAGCTGTCTACGAAGGAAGCAAAACATGCTTTAGAAAATGCTGTATTGCGTGAAAAAAATTATTCTGTAAAATTATATATGGCAAATGCTCTTTCTGATATAGGAGTAGCATCTTCCATATCGGTTTTAGTAAATTCTTTAATTGGAGCTCATCGTTGGTATCGGGACAAAGTAAATATGCTTATTGCTGATTTTGGAGAAGATTTCCTTCAGTTTTTTCCGCAAATACGTCATAGTCATAGAATAGAAATGCAGGAGCTGATCGTTGATTTTGCAACGGTATGCTACAGTAATGATTTAAAAGAATATCTTGTATGGTTGATAAATCATAAGGAGCAGGAACTAAATAGGGTAAATGAACTATATGGATCATCCAATAAAGAGTCCTGCTCTAATTGTAAGTTTTACATAGAAACAGTGGATGAAACACAAAGAGTATGTAAATATAATGGAAGTGTGAAAGCTAATTTTTGGTGCAAAAAGCACAAATTATTACCAGTTAGTATTTATACTTCTATAAATCTTGATAAAGTAGTTCAGCGAGCATTAGATGTATTAGTAAGGACGTATCCCTTTCTATTAGTCACACCAGAATATTTGGATTCCGAAGATCTAATGATTAAAAATGCCGCAATAAGAGCACTTACCAATTGCAATGAATTTAAAAATTTAGATAAATTATATCAGTTTTTAAGAGAGGATAATTTGTCAGATAGCGTAACATCTGCAATGACAAAGATTATTGAAGAGTATCCTGAGCGGATAAAAATAATTATAAGTTATTATGAACATGAAAATGATTTTCTGATAAAACAACACTTGGCTAGAGTACTGTCAGGTAAAATAGAGTATTTTATTATGTCATTACTAAAAAAGGATGCAAAAAGTGAGAGAAATATTATTAAGCAAATTTTAACATTGGGATTAACCAGTGAAACGATAGATTTTCTTAATAAAAATAAGAATATTGAACTGGAAAATGAAGTGATTTTTATATTGAAAGAAGTTCTTCCAGAATCAGAAACGGTAAAAAATGATGTGTCTGTCTACTTGGAGGACAGGCTCTGTGAAAAATGTGGACTAAAAAAAGTTGCTAAAATGACAGAAAAAAGAGTGGAACAAAAAGATAAATCTATGATAGTTATATTGCTTACAATTCTAACTTCGGTGATACTTTTACCACCTTTACTGTATTGTATAAGACATTATGATATATTATTTTCATTGGCTCCGATCGAACAGTTAAAAATTTTTGTGGTTGATTTTAATTATTATCTTGTGTATTATTCCATAACTATCAATTGTATATATTTATTGTTGTTGATTATGTCTTTTTATCAAGTTAACCGGCAATTTAAAAAGTGGAATATGAAACCTCAAACCATGTTATTTAAAAACAGAATGTTACCGTCAATTTCAATCATTGCACCTGCCTTTAATGAAGAGTTGACAATTATTGAAAATGTGAATTCTTTACTTAATTTGGAATATCCGGAGTATGAGTTGATTGTTGTAAATGATGGATCAAATGATAGTACGTTAGATACATTGATTACTTACTTTGACTTAAAACGGGTTGATATTACATATGAATCCAAATTAATGACAAAACAAGTACTTGGTATTTATTTAAATCCATCAATTCCTAAACTGGCTGTAGTCGATAAAATGAATGGTGGAAAAGCAGATTCCTTAAATGCGGGGATAAACTATTCAAAAAAAGAATATTTCTGTGGGATTGATGCCGACTCTGTACTGGAGCGGGATGCACTATTAAAATTATCATCATTGACAATGGATCAAAGTATGGAGACTCCGGCTTTGGGAGGGAATGTCTATCCTATTAATGGGTGCATTGTTGAAAAAGGATATGTTAGTGAAAAACATATTCCAAAAAAAAGTCTGGCCAGATTCCAAAATATTGAATATATCCGAGCATTTATGTCTGGTAGATTAGGCTGGGCATCCATAAACAGTCTTCTAATTATATCAGGGGCATTCGGTCTGTTTCGAAAAGAGCGAATTATTGGTATTGGTGGATATTTAACAAAAAGCGGAAAATATGAAAAAGATACGGTCGGAGAAGATATGGAACTTGTGGTACGTATCCGTAGACTGATGCGAGAATTAAAATTATCCTTTAAAATATGCTATGCCTTTAATGCAAATTGTTGGACAGAAGTACCAGAAGACAGAAAAAGTCTCCGTAAGCAGCGTTATCGTTGGCATCGTGGTTTAATAGAAATTCTGGTTTTTCATCGAAAAATGCTGTTTAATCCTCGTTATGGGAGAACAGGAATCATTGCAATTCCGTATTTTTTCCTATTTGAGATGATTGGACCGATTTTGGAGATGGAAGGATATTTGATGGTTATTGCTGCTATTTTGTTAGGCATTATTAATCAGCAGATTGCTTTACTTTTATTTATATCGTCCATTCTACTTGGTACACTAATTTCAATTGCTTCTTTGGTAATTGCTGAAAAAGATGTTGTTCATTTTCGGATGCGCGAGATTTGTTTATTAATATTTTATGCATTTATTGAAAACTTTGGTCCTAGACAAATAATTAGTCTTTGGAGGGTTGGTGGATATTTCAAAATGTTTGGTAAGAATAGCGGATGGGGAAAGCCAATAAGGAAAGGTTTTTCAAATCAGAAAGGGTAGGGAATTTAATGAAAGGCAAACTAAAACTATGCGGTATTTATTGTGCCATACTCCTGATCACTATAATTATGATTTGTTTTGTTATGGATATTGTTTATTATAAAAAGCCGCTCTCTTATAATGTTAAGACGACAAATAAAGGCTTTTTAGTAGAGACAGACGGACAATGGAAGGAGTTCTATGTAAAAGGAGTTAATATTGGTGCAGCTCTTCCGGGATATTGGTTTACGGAGTTCCCAGAAGATAAGGAAGTTTATTTGGATTGGTTTAAAAAAATTGGTGAAATGAGTGCAAATAGTATTAGGGTATACACTCTTTTGCCTCACCAGTTTTATGATGCATTGAAAGAATACAATAAGAAAAACAAAGAGAATCCTATTTGGCTGTTCCAAGAAATATGGCCAGATGAAAATCTATCAGATTCTAATTATTTAAATAGTACTTACGAAGAGAATTATAAAAAGGAAATTCGTATTGTGATAGATGCAGTTCATGGAAATGCGAGAATTCAACAAAGACAAGGAAGAGCTTTCGGAGTTTATACAACAGATATATCTGAATATATACTTGGGTATATGGTAGGAAGAGAGTTAGAACCTGACGAAGTAACCAAGACAAATGAAATCAATCATGGATATTCATTTCAAGGTGAGTATTTTTCTACTGGAAATGATGCAAACCCCATAGAAGGGTGGCTTGCGATGAATTGTGACTATCTGGTTTCCTATGAAGTTGAGGCCTATAGTAATGAACATCCTGTTTCCATTGTCAGCTGGCCAACACTTGATCCATTAGAGCATGATTCGGAATGGAATGTACAGGGGAATAAACAATTGGAATATAATGATAAAGTTTCAGTTGATATCAACCAAATCGATACAGAATCTAAACTTAATTCCGGATTTTTTGGTTCCTATCATATTTATCCAAATTATCCAGATTTTATGAATAATGAAGATAGCTATCAGAAATATTACGATGAGGATGGAAGTTTTCGGTATGGAGGATATCTTCAGGAATTTATTCAAGAACATACAAAATATCCTGCTTTAGTTGCAGAATTTGGAGTGCCTACGGGAATGGGAAACGCTCATATGAATCCCGATGGATTGCATCATGGTGGTCTTACTGAGGAACAGCAAGGAGAAGGTATTGTTCGGATGATGAAGACAATTAAAGAGGAAGGATATGCAGGAGGATTGATTTTCGAGTGGATGGACGAATGGGCAAAAAAAACTTGGATGACAGAACCATTCATGATTCCATATGAAAGACATATATTTTGGCATAATTTAATTGACCCAGAACAAAACTATGGAATAATGGCGATGGAAACCATTCCTCCTGAAAAGGATGAATATCAAAAAAATGGATATCAAACAATAAAAAGTATCGCAATGAAACATGATAGTTCCTATCTCTATTTTACCATTAAGCTAGCAAGGCAGATTGATTTCACAAAGGAGGAATTAAGAATAGGAATCGATACCTATAACAGGCAAACGGGAGAAATGAAGTTTATACCAGATTCTGAGATAGAAGCACCTTTTGGAATGGAGTTCGAACTGGTTATTAGTTCTGATAAAACTGCAAAACTTTTAGTAAACCCAGAATATAATATCACGAATAACAAATTCAGTTCTGTCTATAGTGCGTTGGGAATATTTGAAGAGATGAACATGATGATTAATAGCGAGCGCGTCACGAAAGATGGGCAAAACATTGCAGGAATTTATGCAGATTGTAGTACTTTGAATTATGGAGATTTTATTGATAACTCTAACTATCAATGGTATTTGGATGGTGATAATATTTATGTTCGAATTCCATGGAATCGTCTGAATTTTAGTGATCCCTCCAGTATGATGGTTATAGATGATAGCAGTGTTGTTGAAGTGTTGTTGCGTGACAAATTAAAGACAACAAAATCAGATGGAATTATGGTTTCAACATTATTATATAATAAGTCAAATGATAATATGATTGATTTATTAAGTACGGAAGATCCTTTTGTATGGTCTCAGTGGAATGATGTGAAATATAAGGAGCGATTGAAGCAGAGTTATTACATAATAAAAGATTACTTTCAAAAGCTAAAGTAAATAAAGAGGTCCTAAAATTCCAGATTGGAGGGAGTGTTATGGTAAAAAAGTTATAATCATTATTATAGGAGTGCTTTTATTATCAACTATTTTGTTCAATGTTAGTGATATTAAGTTGAATAAATTTAATAATAGGAATACAATTTCTGTTAATGAATCAGAATCAGATTTGGAAACAGAAGCTGTAAAGCAAGAACCAATACAAATAGCCATAAACCACTTTGCTGAAAAAATTTACACAAATGGAATTGTTGATATTTTGGTAATTTATCAGAATAATACATTGTGTGATATGGAATTGTACATAAGAAGTGAATTGCTTGATGTAGCAGGAAATGTCGTTACGACTGAGGAATCAATGCTTGAAATAAGGCGTAATGACAGTGGAGTGAAAAGGTTAGAAATATTGACTCCTGAAGGAATAAAAACTGGAAGATATAAAACCAAGGTAACAGTCTGGGATGGCGACCCAAAAGAAAATACGACAGAAATACTGATGCAAAGTACATCAGATAGTGAAATCATTTATTTTGCTAATACTGATGAATTTGATTTGTTGGATAATTCTTTTTGGGGATTGTCAGATAAAAAATTAGGTGAAACAACATTTACGCCCAATAATGTAATGATTCAAAATGGAGTTTTGAATATTAAATTATCGAAAGATGCTTTGTCTGGTGGAGAAATTTATTCTGTTGATAAACAAGGTTATGGTGTATATGAAATAAGTATGAAATTACCAAATGTACCTTCTTCGATTACGGGATTTTTTATGTATTATCCACCAGATTTTTATAGTGAAATTGATATGGAAATTTTTAATGACTCAAGTGGAAAACTTCTTTTAACAACTTATGCAGATGGTAAAGTAAGTAATGAGCGCGAAATTCAAATAGGATTTGATCCAACACAGGACTTTCATGATTATAGATTTGAATATAGTGAAAATCAAATAATTTTTTATGTTGATGACCAATTAGTAGATACATTTGATAGTGGAATTCTGAAATCTGGTATGCAATTGATGATTAATTGCTGGTATCCAAAATGGTTGGACCAAAAACCAGCTAAGGAAGAAAAAATACTGCTTATAGAGAGGGTAAGTTATTGACACCTCTTTCATGTATTTTATAAACAGAAAGATGTTGGCAAACGATATGTGCTCATCAGAGAATGACCACACATGTTGAAGTCGTGACATGTCTACAGAGGGTGAATACAGTAAATCAATAGATTCACTGGTAGAAATCCTTAGTTTTAGGCACTTTTTGAGGTATATGCAGTTTTCAAAAACTAGTATTTATAACCCGGCATTAGCAGATTTTATTATGTTTCTATTGATATGTACACCTATTATATGATAAAATGTGGAATTGAAATGAAGTTGAAATTGCGGGCATTATGAAGCATTTTGGTTTGATCAATTTTAGTATTATAATGGAGGTAAAAGCATGAAAAATGTTATTGTAATTGGAGTATCAGGAGGTTCAGCTTCTGGAAAGACAACAGTTGCTAATCGGATCAAAGAAGAGTGTAAAGATAGTGTGGAATTATTAAGCCATGATTTTTATTATCTTCCACATGATGATTTGCCATTTGAAGAAAAGACTAAGGTAAATTATGATCATCCAAATGCTTTTGACACAGAACGGCTTATCAACGATATTAAAAAGCTAAAACAATTAATTCCAATTGATAGACCAGTCTATTCATACAAAGAAAATACGCGGCTTTCAGAGACAGTCAGGGTAAATCCTGTTAAAGTGATTATATTAGAGGGATTTATGATTTTTGAGAACGCTGAGCTTCGATCACTTATGGACATTAAGGTATTTGTGGATACTGATGCTGATGAGAGATTGATTAGGCGTATTAATAGAGATGTAAAAGAACGAGGAAGAAGTCTGGAATCAGTAATTGAACAGTACATCAATACAGTTAAGCCAATGCATGAACAATTTGTTGAACCCTTTAAAAAATATTCCGATATCATTATTCCCAAAGGAGGTATGAATCATGTCGCGATAGACATGCTCATACACCGAATTAAAGCTATTTTGGCTGAAGACTAGATAAGGCATCTTTTACGCATTCCTGAGTTTTTTCAGCCAACAGGATAGTTAACATGGATTTAATAATGATGGAATTCCTTTCTCTACTATAACAGGTGGGGTGAGGAATTTTGTACGTTTTGGCGGAAGTATATAATTTTTTAGAAAAGCTATCTACCAGACAATACCTTTCTTATCACCTAAAATATCTGTAACTGTTCTCTTGGCATTAAAGTTATTTATAAAGGTTTGTGAATACTTATAGTTATCCTTCACTTGCCAATTTATAAGTATTCCTAATGTGTTTTGAATATAGGTGTTTCCACTTAAAACTATCCTTGTGAAGCTGCTTAAACCCATTCGCTCCGTTAGGGCTACTTACTAAAGCATATTTTCCCAAATAAAACACGTTATTCTTAACCACGATATTCTGGGCAGCTTTAGGAGGAAAGGCAAGGGTAAGAGAGCTGTTTCCATCGTTAACCTTACTGGCATACCCCCAGTAATAATCCAATTCTTGATGAGACCATCCGTATCCGGAGTACATGGAATAGTTGCCTTCAATGGTGAGGTTCTTAAAGATTAATCGGCTATCCCGGTTCGCATGAAGAGCCTCCCAATCACCAATCAGAAAGCCACCAGAGCATTTTTCAACAAGATTTCCCTTAAGATTCGTATCTGCTGCGTATCGGTCTTCTTTATTATCAAACCAATCACCAGTTTCTATACTTATCCCATAATCATACATATGGTGTACATAATTATTTAGTACAGTATTATTAGATCCATTGGCACATAAAATACCGTCCCCAAAGCGAATAATAGTCGTTTTATCAGTTCCCAGATTCGCTCCGTTAAAGCCGGCTACACTGCCTCCGATTCATGAAACCTCACAGTTTTGAACAGTACAATTTCCACCAATACTAATCCCAGCCTGGCAGTACATCAAACACAGATTGTCAATAATACAGTTTTGCCCAACTTGAAGTATAAAGGAACTTTTTAACTCTGGATTACCGTAAGGTTTGCTCGTGAATTCAATAGAATCATAAACTTTTCCTGGATTTCCGCTATCACAGCGCAGATATATTCTGCCCGGTATATTAAGTTCACCTATGGCCTCTTCTTTCGTTTTATCCATTTAAGATATTATCTGGTCACGACCTTGACAGGCTTGATTTTGAGCAGGTTACCATATTATATGGAGGCAATGGTTCGGGGAAATCTACAGCACTCAATGTTATTGCAGAAAAGACAGGCATCTGCCGAGATTCTATCTATAATAAATCTAATTTTTTCCCTGACTATGTCAAACTGTGTAGCATAAACACGGAAGAGGACATTCCAGAAAACAGCAGAATCATCACTAGCGATGATGTGTTTGACTATATGTTAAACATCCGTAACCTGAACGAAGGAATCGACTTAAAACGGGAAAAGTTATTTGATGAATACCTGGATGTGAAATACTCCCAATTTCAGATGAAATCAATGGCTGACTATGAACAACTGAAAAAAGTTAATAACACCAGACGTAAAACCCAGTCACGTTTTGTTAGAGGCGAATTGATTGACAACGTACGTGAATATTCTAATGGGGAAAGTGCTTATCTCTATTTTACTGAAAAAATCGGTGAAAATGGGATTTATTTATTGGATGAGCCAGAGAACAGCCTTTCTCCAAAGCGTCAAATGGAATTAACGAACTTTCTTGAGGAGTCGGCACGATTCTTTGGATGCCAATTTATTATATCAACTCACTCACCGTTCCTACTTGCTATGCGCGGAGCAAAAATATATAACCTTGATGAAAATCCAGTTAAAAAAGAACGTTGGACAGATTTGGAAAATATACGTACCTATTATGACTTTTTTAAAACACATGAAAATGAGTTTCTATAATAGTGGTATTAAGAGAAGCATAATACGAAGATGAACTAATTCGTTTTCTTTAATAAATTGAGTCGCGATTGTTATAAATTACGTCATATAATACTCATATTTGTTTATTAATTAAAGTAAGGGTATATATATTTAAGAAAAAGCTATAGAATGAAAAAAAACATTATCATACAAGAGGGGGTTAATTTTATTATGAGCAATACATTAAGGTTAGAAACAGAAAGATTAGTACTTAGAACTTTTAAATCAGATGATGCATATTCAGCTTCATATAACAGTCGAAGACCACACGTTGCAGCTGAAATGTCAGATATGATTTTAGCAGATGAAGCAGCCGGACGTGAGTGGATTAATTGGATAAATAGTATTTCAAATCTAGAAGAACCGTGGCAAGTATTAGCAATTGAAACAAAAAGTAATAACAAGTGCATAGGTCTAGTGGGAGTTATCCCACAGAAAAAAATAAACGGAGAAATTGAAATCCTATTTGAAATTGCTGACGAATATCAAAAAAATGGATTTGCAACAGAAGCAGCAACTGCACTAATAAAATGGTTTTTTGAAACGAGAGATAATAAGTATTTATGTGCCATTGTTAAAGTTAATAATATTGCATCACAGAGAGTGATTGAGAAAATTGGATTTGATTATATCGAGGAACGCGAAATAGAATATGACAAAAAAGCCACGATGTTTAGATATTATCAACTTAAATCTATTTGAACTAGAATTACATAATATGTCACAATTTTTACAAATGACGGAATATACAGTTGACGAATATTCTGTAGATGCAGTATATTCAGGTATAAATCATGATAAATTCAAAGCATATTGCATACAGGAAAGACATTATGCTTGTCCTCCTGAATTTACTTATATTTTGCAAGATAGTGATAAAAAAATTATAATATATGATTTGTTACTTTCTGTTAAGCGACATTCTCCAATCTGTTGTTGCTGCATGATAACCAAAGGAAATGAAATATACTTTATTAATCAGAGGTGAATATCAAAATGAAAAAAACCAATATCCTTTTACTCGTTTTTATGCTCATAGTGCTTATACTGACAGCAGTATATTATTGTATAAGAAAGGCTGAACCAATTGATGGTTTCACACAATTTAATAAGGACATTACATTGGATTTGATGTATTTAAGAAATAAAACATTTTACGATCAATCTAAGAACATAGATTATTATAATGGAATTTCTGATTTTGATTATTCTGAAATTCAAGTGGGTGACATTATACGCTTTCACGGTGACTTTAAAATCGCGGATTATGAATCAATAGATGGATCTATTGAAAAGATAGATAAATGGGATAATTTAACGGATGAATATTATCGTAATAATGATTTTGGAGCAATAGAAATAGTTGATGATTATAGCAAAGATTTATATTGTATGGCTGCCTCTAATCGCTGGTTTTATCTTCACAATAAAACAAAAGACAAGTAAATATCTATTGTATTCAACTACCCGAACGGATTTATGGTTATTGAAAATGGAGAACTACAGGGATATTATAAAGAGAAAAAATCTATATATTATGATGGAATGACACATTTTTATCTCGCACAGGATTATATATCCGAGAAAGATATTTTAGAAATGCTTGAAACCAATAAGTATCAAAATATTTACTATGTTGGAAAATCTGATGATGATATATTATATCACAATTCGTTCAAGTGAAGAACGCATCATATAATTGTTATATTATAAATTCTGTTGCAAATAATTCTGATAAATACGAACATTGTAAAAAACACCAAAGTAAGTTGGGAATTTATATAATTCTCAAAAGCTGGTTAATCAATATAACTTAACCTTTTATACTTGATGTGCCAGCTTGTCTTTCCAACAAATCTATAAAAGCGCCTTCCAATAGTACTACAGATCACGGCTAAAGAAAAAATTTCCGGACTAGTAGAGATTATTTATAGTAGTTGAAGTATTGACTTCTCTTAGAAACTATTATATTATTACCATTGTCATTATAAATGAACCTTAACTTTGCCACCGGGTAAAGTATTATAAGGTGTTCTGAAACATTCCATTAGGTCTTGGAAGGAATGTTTTAGGACATCTTTTTTGTTTTTAAGGAGTAGTAAACAATGGGAAAAAATATTTTTATAAATTTTGTAAAGTATGTGAGTTTGAATGTGTTTGGAATGATAGGTCTTTCTTGTTACATTCTTGCAGACACATTTTTTATATCAAAAGCATTGGGAGCAACGGGTCTTGCAGCACTTAATTTTTCTATATCCATTTATAGTGTGATTCATGGTACTGGCTTAATGATTGGGATTGGAGGTGCTACGAGATACAGTATATTAAAATCCCAAAATGAAGATAAAAGGGCGAATGTAGTATATGCTACTAGCATAAAATTAGGAATTCTTTTAGGTGTAATATTTACAATGATTGGAATATTTGGTTCAAATTCATTAGCGTTGCTATTAGGTGCTGATAGTTCTACATTACCTTTGACTAAAACATACTTGACTACAATATTATGTTTTGCACCATTTTTTATTATGAATAATATTCTTCTTGCCTTTGTGCGTAATGATAATAATCCAAATTTATCAATGATAGCAATGTTGACAGGAAGTTTTTTTAATATTGTTTTGGATTATATATTCATATTTCCGCTTGGGATGGGTATGTTTGGTGCAGCTTTTGCAACTGGACTCGCGCCTATAATTGGCATTGGTGTAATGTCGATACATTTTAAGAAAGGGAAAAATAACTTTAGTTTTATTAAAAATAGAATAAGATGGTCTTCTATTTGCGATATATCAAGTTTAGGATTATCTGCTTTTATTACTGAGGTTTCTTCCGCGGTAGTTCTAATAACCTTTAATCTAGTGATTTTAAGACTTAAAGGCAATTTAGGCGTCGCTTCCTATGGAATTGTTGCTAATATAGCACTGGTAGGAGTTTCAATATTTACTGGAATTGCCCAAGGTATTCAACCTCTTATCAGCAAAGGGTATGGTACTGATAATTACGTAGTGATAAAAAAGGTAATGAAGTATGCTTTGATTACTTCCCTCAGTATAGCATCATTTATATACTTAACTGTGTTTTACAATGCCGATAAAATCATTGGGATCTTTAACAGTGAGCAGAATTTGGAAGTAGCACAGATTGCTAAAACCGGAATAAGAATTTACTTCTTAGGTTTTTTCTTTGCAGGTATTAATATAATTATAGCGATGTATTTAAGTGCTACAGAGAGAGCCAAGGATGCGTTTATTATATCCATCACACGCGGATGCATAATAATTGTTCCTTTGGTTCTATTATTAAGTAGTATTTTAAAAATAACAGGTATATGGTTGGCTTTTGTTTTGACTGAGTGTGCTGTAACGATAATAATTATTATTATGGCAAGTTTAAAAAAACGTAGAATTAGAGAACATTTAGGGGGGTAAAACTACATTATTAACCTTACCCTACCCCTTATCCTTTTCGCCATGTAGTATTAGATCGTCTAAACGCATGTGGAGACATTGGTACTGCTTACAAGAAAAGGCTAGAAATAAGGGCTTTGCAATGATTTGGGTAGAATAGATATGTGCTTTTATTTGAAAATTTGATGGGATTCCTTACTCTACCGTAACAGGTGGGGTAGGATTTTTGTATATTTTGGTATAAATAATTACTCTTATGGTAGTATTGAAGCTTTTGACAAAGGGTAGTATAGGAAAGGCTTAATTTCATCGATATCAAAATACCGGATTGACATTATACCGATAACGGTATAATATTATTTTGAGGTGATATAATTTGAAGTATATAAGCATTAAAGAAGTAAGTGAAAAATGGCAAATAAGTGATCGTAGAATTAGAGTCCTATGCGGTGAAGGAAGAATAGAAGGCGCAGTTAAAATTGGACGAAATTGGTTAGTACCTGAGGATGCAGTTAAACCAGTAGATGCAAGAGAAAAAGAGAAAAAAAAGTATTTGGGTCTTAAGTACGATTTTAGTTATATTGATTCACTTAAGAAATCAATTGATGAACATAGACCCTTTTCAAAAAATCTCGCCAATTCGCTTCATGAAAAATTAATCGTAGAATGGACCTACAATACTAATGCTATAGAAGGCAATACACTAACAATGTCAGAAACGAAGGTTGTTTTAGAAGGTATCACCATTGGAGGAAAAAGCATGGTGGAGCATCTAGAAACGATCAATCATAGAGAAGCGATACTTTTTATTGAAGAACTCGTTTCAAACAAAGAAGATATTACAGAGTGGAATCTCAAAAATATACATGCACTGATTCTAAAAGAAATTGATAATCTAAATGCAGGAAAATACAGAACTGAAAATGTGTTAATCAGTGGCGCAAAACATATACCGCCAAAGCATTTTGAAGTGAGGTACTTAATGCAAAAACTTGTAGTTGAATTTCAAAATCAATGGAGCGAGTATCATCCTGTTGTGAGAGCAACATTATTGCATGGAGAATTTGTAAAAATCCATCCTTTTGTCGATGGCAATGGAAGAACAGCAAGACTCTTATTAAACTTCGAATTAATGAAAAATGGCTATACACCGATAATCATTAAAAATGAAAACCGTGTAGATTATTATAATGTCCTTGATTATGCTCATATGACAATGGATTATGGTCCATTTATAAAACTTGTATCAGAGTTGGTTGTTGAGTCAGAAAAACTTTGGTTATCAGTTTTAGACTGAGGCCTGAATAATTGCTAGTATGGTACTATATAATTCATGAATCTTAAAAATATTATGAACCATAAGGTTAATTTACAATGAGGATTTGGTAATAGGCTAATACACAAAGTAGATAATAGTAGTAGCGTAAAAATTGGTAACAACAAAAGGTCAACAACCGTAGAAATCATGCGGATTGTTGACCTTTGATTTGTGATATATTGAGCTACCAGATTTCGTTCATTTTTGATATAATTTACATTAGTATATCTTTGGTATATCTTTTAAAAATATAAATGTGACCTTTTTTCGTTATGAATTGTCTTATAAGTGAAAGGAGTAATGAGATGGAAAATGTACAGTGCGCTGAACAATGGATTTCAGAGGAATTGATTTTAGAAAAGTACAGTTTATACAAGAACATACTGTTTCAAATTGCTATTTCATATTTAGGCAATAAATATGACTGCGAGGATGTAATTCAGGAAGTGTTCATAAGATTGTGTTATCACGCTCCTGAGTTCGAACATGATGAAAATGAAAAAAGATGGTTAATACGGATAACAATAAATCTATGCAAAAACCATGTAAAGAGCTTCTGGAACAGAATGAAAGTACCTATCGACGGGCTAGAAGAATATTTTAGTCAGGATGAAGACAAAGAAATAATGTCGGACATCATACGTTTACCTGCAAAATATAAAACTACCATACTTCTACACTATATCGTAGGGTACAAAATATCTGAAATTTCCGAAATACTTAGCTTGACTGAATCTGCGGTTAAAATGAGATTAAAGCGTGGAAGGGAATTATTAAGGGTTGAATTGGAGGACGTAAAATGAAGGAAAGTGAATTAAAAAAGATACTAACAAAGCCGGTCATGGATCAGTCCATGGATCAGAGAATAACCGATTCTTTACTATACCATGAAGCAAACGCTGGTAAGAAAAATTATAAAGTTGGTTGGATGCGAACAGGATACCTATTTTCACAAAAAGTATTAAATTATAGCATTTCAAAGATTGCGATTGCTGTCTTTGTACTTGCCATAGTTGGAGTAGGAACTGCATGGGCAGCCAGATCTGATGTAAAATCGTATTCTACTGATATAAAAATAATGACAGAAGAAGAAATAGATGAAGAAGAACTACTCTATCCTGATTCAGAGAAAACGATTAAGAAAAGATACGGCACAGGCAATAAGATGATAGGGTTGCTAATGGATCATAACGGTAATATACGAGAAATTGACGAGGATGGTTATTATACTTTTGAAGATGGTTCTAAATTCCTCGCACCCTTTATACCCGATCCTAATCGTCATGACAATGACCGAAAAAGCGGGAATGAGGCGTTTGCGGAAATTGGATACTCCAATCTGATACCTACCTATCTATATGAAAATTATCTACTTGGTGAAGGGGGCTTTGTTTATAAGGAGGAAACCCTTTCGAATAACGTCAATCACCAGTATATTGATGCAAGCTTTTTCCAGGATTATTTATATAAAGATTTTACGGAATCTATTTACATTCATTTTACATCAAGCGAAACATCTGTAAAAGATCCGGCAAGTATTTTTATAGTGGATAATGATGATGAAAACAATTATATTTACTCCAGCTATACAACCAAAGGAGGCATCCTATGTTCTGCACTTGAGGATGAAGAGAATAACAGTGTAATGTTTCATATAAATTTTGATAGTGAGACAATGGGAAACGGTATGATGAGTATCGAATTCATTAATATGAAGATGGATAAAATGAAAGAGATTCTTGATACGATTCCGCTTACAGAAGATAATGCTGATTCGCAGACCATAGAATGATGTGAAAAACAATCAATATTCTATCTGCATTAATGTCAACTACCAATATTGCGATGATGCAAAAAATGAAATGTGTTCCTTTTTATGAAGAAATTAATATAATTCCTTGCTCTACTTTTAAACAGGTGGGGTGAGGAGTTTTGTAAGTTAGGCGTACATACATACTTTTTGGCGTATTAAACTTTTTGGCGTATTAAAAATTCACAACATATTAAACAAATTTTAGTATTTATCTATATTTTCCTTGAATAGCACTTAGCAAAATGGTAATATTTACATACTAGTTTTTTGGAACATTACATTTGGAACATTACATTTTGAACATTACATTTAGAACATTAAATAATGAAATCTTAATTTTTAGGGGGAAAACATGGACAAAGAAAAAAGTGTTTTTATGCGGATAATGTCCTTTATTATGCCATATAAATTTTTACTGGCGGCAAGAATCACTTTCACGATACTTAATTCCGTTGCAGGACTTATGGGCAATTATGGGGCATCGCTGGTGGTTAAGTCGGAAACGGATCGTAATCTGCACATACTATATTGGGGCATCGGTATATTGATTGTTTGTCTTATATGGGAAGGGGTAGCCACGATTTTTAGTGCTATGCTTATGTCCCGCGTTTCTTTTAGAAGCATAAGGGATATTAAAAATTTATTGATTCAGCGGTTTCAACAATTACCACAAAGGTTTTATGACAAAAACCATTCAGGGGATCTTTCTTCAAGAATGACGAACGATATATCGGTGATACAAAGCTTTATCAATGACAGGCTAACAATTTACATTTACTATCCTGCACGTTTTATGGCAGCATTTATTTTTATGCTATTTTTAAGCTGGCAGCTTTTACTTGCAAGCTGCATTATCATTCCTATTGCCATATACTTACCCAAAATGATTTCTAAAAAGATAGAGGAAGAATCAACGAGTTTACAAGAGGGTCTGGGAAAGGTTACAACATTTATACAAGATACTCTTTCAGGAATCGAGGTTGTGAAAGCATTTAACTTACAAAAATCAATGGATGAAAGTTTTACTGCTGCCAACAACAAGGCTCTTGAAAATGACTTGAAATTAAATCGACTTCATGTCATTACAGAAATTTTCTATAATATAGCTCGTTCAGGTCCCAATTTAGCCTGTATACTTTTTGGGACGTACCTTGCAATTACAGGGCACCTTGCGTTATATAAACTGACATTTTTTGTTTTCTCTATCGACTATCTTGCCCAACCAATTGCTAATTTCCCTTATATGATGGAGTATTGGAAGAAAACAGAGGGTGCAAGCAAGAGGATACTGGAGCTCGTGGATAGTCCAATAGAAAACAACGGAGCGGAAACACAAGCTAACTATACCAAAAGCAGTTCTATTTCTGTCCGCGCTTTAAGCTTTGCGTATGGAACTGAAAATATTATAGATGACATTAATTTTACAGCAGAGAAAGGTCGGATCACTGCGTTAGTTGGATCCAGCGGCTGTGGAAAAACAACTCTTTTTAAAATACTATGTGGTTTCTATGATGATTATAAGGGTAGTATAGAAATATTGGGACACGAACTTCGGGATTGGAATTTACAAGAACTGCGCAAAAACCTAAGCTTTGTTTCGCAAGATGCCTTTTTGTTCCCTACTACAATATACGAGAATATAGCTATGGGTAAGGAAGGGGCCACACATGATGAAATCATGGAGGCTTCAAGGAAAGCAAATGCCCACGATTTTATACTTGAATTGGAAAATGGATATGAAACCAATGCGGGAGAAAGGGGCGTTAAGCTATCAGGAGGACAGCGACAACGAATCACGATTGCCAGAGCGATACTTAAAAATGCACCTATCCTATTTTTAGACGAGCCTACGTCTGCCCTTGATGTTCACAGTGAATCTCTGGTGCAGGAAGCGATCGATCAAATGCTGGAAGGGAAAACGGTTTTTATAATTGCGCATAGGCTTTCCACCATCAAGAATGCCGGCAGTCTAATTGTACTTAACAATGGTAAAATTGAAGCTCTTGGCAGTCATGAGGATCTCATGGAGCATTGTTCACTCTACCAGAGTTTATACAACCGGGAATTTAAAATGCTGAAGGAGGTCAAAACGCATGCTTAAAAAACTTAAAAATTCGGATATCTATATCCTTTTTCGCTATATGTCACCGGAGAAACGAAAATATTTATTTTATATCATTTTAGGGGGACTGTTAGGTTCGATTGCCATTAATTTAACCTCTCTATCTATGAGGAATCTGGTTTTGGCGGCAACTGAAAAAGATAATAAATATTTTGCCGGCCTAATCGCACTGAATGCTTTATCCTTCTTTCTTTTCATATTGGGTGCTTTCACCGGTAGGAGCTTTAATAATTGTGTCAGTCGCATGTTGGCTAGAATCAGAAAAGCAACCTTTTCGAAAATCGGAGTATTACCCATGGACTATTTTGAGAAAAATCTTTCAGGAGATTTGATTTCCAGAGTGACCAATGATATCAACGTATTCAAACCCCTTTTTGCAGATTTAGTTCCTCAAGTATTTTTCTTCTTAATCTTTGGTCTGGTGTCGGTTGCGACTGCTCTATTCATCAACTGGTGGCTAGCAATTTTAATCTGTATTCTAGCTACAGGATTTAAGCAACTTAATGATTATCTGGCAAGAGAAGTTAAAAAATACAGCAATACAGCCTATGAAAAAAATGCAGTGCTAGTGCAAGAATTAATTGGAATTTTAACAGGAAACACCATAATAAAAATGTTCGGGTTGGAAGAAAAAACATTTGGCTCCTATAAAGAATTCAATCAGAGTTACACAAATACTTCTATCACCCTCACTTTTAAAAAATCCTTGCAAAACACCTGTAACGCTCTGCTGACATCTTTCCTTAATATATTTACCTTGATTTTAGGAGCCTACCTTGTGTTTAACGATATTGTGTCACTACCAACGGTTTTGGTGATAAACTCGCTTTCATTTAATATATCTATGATGTTTCGCTGGACAGGTCAGATATTTTCAGAGGTAGTTTCTACTTCAGTTGCAGGCATGCGTGTACATAACATATTAAAAGCACAGGAAGAACCGAAAAAGTTCGATATTCCATTGGCACAGCCTAGCGAATATGAACTGGAATTTAAAGAAGTATCCTTTTCCTACGAAAGTAAAAATGTTTTGAATAACATTAACTTCGGGATTGAAAAAGGAAAAGTTATTGCTCTGGTAGGGGAAAGTGGCGGTGGAAAAAGCACGATTATGAAGCTACTCATGGGTTTTTACCCGATAAACGCTGGTAATATATGGGTAGAACATCGTTGCATTGCCGAATATACCTTAGAGGAACTTCGCAACCAATTTGCCTATGTTTCACAGGAATCCTATCTTTTTGACGGAACCATTGAAGAAAACATACGCTATGGCAATATAAATGCCACGGAAGAAGAAATAATAGAAGCAGCGAAAGCAGCATACGCCCATGATTTTATTATGGAGCAGGAAAAAGGATACAAAACCATTGTAGGTGAAAGGGCAGTTAAGTTATCAGGTGGGCAAAAGCAAAGGATTGCGATTGCCCGTGCTTTGATTAAGAATGCACCTATCTTACTATTGGATGAAGCAACCTCCGCATTGGATACCAAATCGCAGGAGGTGGTACAAAAGGCTTTGAGTCGTCTGATGAAAAACCGCACCACAATTGTAATTGCCCATCGGCTTGCTACGATTGAAAACGCCGACGAGATACTTGTTATTAACAATGGCGAAATTGTGGAAAAAGGAAGACATAATAAGCTTTTTGATATGGGTAAAAAGTACTATGAACTTTACAATATGCAATTTTTGAATGTGAGTGAACTCTAAAGCGGACATACCAAATGATGGATCAACGATTTCCCAAGATTTATGAGGAATGGGATCTTTCAACCGTGTAATTAAGAGGTAGCATCTGAAGGATTTACACTTTTCTGTTTCGGAAAATTTACAGAAAGAGGGGTAAAGTTGGGATGCTACTTTTTTTATATATTAATGTCAAAATATATCTGATTTTGCTATCATATAGTATTTACTCCTTACCAATAATAGCATATAATTGTAACATAAATACTGTAAAAACGACTAAAATTATTTACAACAGAACCGATTTATAGAACAAAATATTGAAAGAAGTTGAAACTTGCAATTTTCATGTCGAAGTACTAGTAACAGCATTGTTTACTAATGAAAGGGGAACGTATAAAATACTATGAAAAGAAAAGAATTAAAGGTATTGGGGATACAGTTAAAACTAACTATGGCATTTTTGATTCCAGTCATTTGTATTATTATTCTTGGTATTGTATCCTATCAGAAGACGGCAACTGCAATGAAAGATCAATATCAAAAGTCAACAATGCAGACAATGGGCAAGGCGGTTGATTATCTACATCTACTAATGTTGGATGTTGAAGATAAAGCCTTGAATATTTCATCCGACCAAACAATGTTATCTTATTATAATGATCCGCCAGAAGGAAATATAGAATTTTCTGCTGTTCAAAAAATCATGAAATCCTATATTTCGGTTGATGAGTATGTTGAAAACGGTTATTTTATAGCAATCAATGGAGATCATATTTCCACAAATAATAAGGTTGTTTTAGACAGTAGCACGTATGATAAATATTTGGCTTCTGAAGATTATGCTCAAATAACCGCCCGTACAAATAAGGTTTGGATGGCATCTAGTCAATTCCTTTCAGATTTGGTATACGGTGGTGAACAGAAAGATGTTTTAACCTTTACAAGACGTGTAAATAATATAATAACAGGTAAAACGATGGGATATTTAATTCTGGAGGTAAGAGTCGATAAAATTGATGATATATTAACAGATCTTGATTTTGGGAAAGATAGCATTGTTGTTTTGGTAGCCCAGGATTTAAATGAAATAGCATTAGACGAAAATATCCCCGAAAACCCGGAAGAACGAATCATTTCAGATAAAGAGGAATTTAATAACATTTTACAAGGGGTTGAAACAGAGGGAAATAAAGAATTTAAATACAGTGGAAAACATCAACTATTATGTTATAACTATGTAGGAAATTTAGGATGTGTGTTAGTGGGTATTATACCTGAATCCACCATGTTAGAACAAGCAAACGGAATAAAGCTACTTACAATAATTCTAGTTGTTGTGGCTGGAATACTTGCAATCGGTGTAGGAAGTTTAATGGCGTCAGGCATGAGCAGTAACATAAGAAAAATAATTAACAATGCTAACCAAGCGGCAAAAGGTGACCTTTCAGTTAATATTACTACGAAGCGTAAGGATGAATTCTTAGAGCTCAGCAATAGTATTAACGGTATGATTGATAGTGTGAAAAATTTGATTGGAAATGTACAGACTGTATATTATCAAGTGGAGAATGGTGTACATACCGTATCGGATACTAGTCATAATGTGTATGGGATTGCAAAAGAAATCGGAACTTCAATTGAACAGATAGAATGTGGTGTCGAACAACAAGCCGAAAATTCACAGAGTTGTTTACGTAGTTTGGATCTTTTGTCAAATAAAATCACTGATGTTGCTGTGAATATAAAGGAAATTGATATAATATCCGGTGAATCAAAAAATTTAGTTAAAACAGGAATTCGAACCATGGATATATTAAGCAGCAAATCCATTGAAACTTCCGAAATAACGCATGCTATCATAGACGAAGTAGAAATATTAGGGGAACAAATTAAAAACATTTATAATATCATTGATGTTATCTCTGAAATTGCGGATCAAACCAATTTGTTATCTTTAAATGCAAGAATAGAGGCGTCTAGAGCAGGTGAGGTTGGTAAAGGCTTTGCAGTGGTTGCAAATGAAGTCAAAAATCTTTCGGGCCGTTCAATTAGATCAACAGAGGAAATCAGAAAAATAATTGAAGTAATCCAGGCGCAGACAAATAAGACAGTTGAAAGAGTAAAATTAGCTGATGAAATATTGCACTCAGAAGAGGTAGCCTTAGCAGATGCAGTGAATGCATTTGAAGATATTGATAATCATGTTACAAAACTTACAGTTAATATTAATGATATCGCAACAGGAATTCAAATTATTGAAAATTCAAAGGTTCAAACACTAGATGCCATGCAAGGTTTTACCTCTGTAGCCCAACAGACAGCCGCTTCAGCAGTAGAGATGAGTGCTGCGGTTGAAAATCAGGTTTCTGAGATGAATAAACTGTCTAAGTTTGCTGATGAATTACAAGAATATTCACAAAAGCTACAGGATGCAATTTCTATGTTTAAGATAGTGTAATTAGAAGCAGAAATATAGTATTGAAAGCAGGCATGCGGTTTTGTCACTCCTATCTCGCTACTTCGAGTATGGGGGTGACAATTTTGCGTTACAAACCTTTGTGAACTTCATAGGATATTCCCAAAGTATAGCGAAAATGAGTTAACATAGGAACAATTGTTGTGGTATACTAGGAATGAAAAATTAGAAAACACAAAGGAGATTTGTATGAGTGGCACAAATAAAAGGACATGGTTAACCGGTATTTTGATTATTGCGTCCTCGTTATTGGTTATTTTTGGTGACCGATATTTAGATGTCGGCAGTTTGGAAGCAAAAATTGCGACACTCACTGCCGTTATCGGTGTGATTGCGTTATGGCATCAACTTAAAAAAGAGAAAGATTTTGCAGAAGCGGAATATATCTTAAATTTGAATGAAGCATTTTCAAGTAATTCTAATATCAAGGGTATTTATCAAAAAATACAGAAATATTGGGATTTGTCAGAGAGCCAGTTTACATTTGATGATAAGAACAATCTTATGGAATACATAAGCTTCTTTAGCCCAATTGCAAATTTAGTACAGAGAGGGATTGTGTCATATGAGACAATTAACGGATTTCTGTCCTTCCGATTTTTTGCAGTGATAAATAATCCAGAGGTACAAAAGATTGCCATCATACCGCAAAGTAGACACATTGGGATTATATTTGATTTGTATGAAGGCTGGTATGAATATCTAAAAAAACATGAGATATCCGAGCCATTTGCCGAGACAAGTTTGCAAAAAAACTATCCTGAGTTTAAAAAATATAGTCAACGCAGATTAAAGAAAAAACATTAGTGTGCTTTTTCTTTCATCTCCGCGGCAAATTCAGCTACGATTCAAATAAGTAGCTTGTCAGGTTACTGGAATTGGCTCCAATATCGGAGCCATAGGAGAGCTTTCTGTCTTCCAGATACTTTTATATTATTGCTAATTTAATAATGAATATTGATGATACCATTCGTTTTCAGTGCTTCTTGAAAATGAATGGTCTTTCTTTTGGGAACTTCGTGCACAGAAGGAAAGAACAAATAATACATAAGTCTGTGGTAACATACATTACTGCTTGTTTTGTCATATTAGTTAATCTGTTACGCATGAGATAATATGTAATAATTGTGAATATAATGGATATAATGCCTTGTAAATGGTAATTATTCGTAATATAATAGAATAAAAATATTTTGATGTAGAAAACGTTTCAATTTAAAAAGATAAAAAGACAGAATAATTAATCGGACTTTATAGTGGAATCTGATTAAAAATAACCTCAGATAGGAGTGAATATTATGTTTCACACTGAAAATCTATGCTATAACTGCTTTCATGAGAAAAACCTGACAGGTGTTTGCCCATATTGCGGTTATGATAATAGTGAAAGCATGGATAAATACCCCACTGCCATTAAAGAAGGCAGCATATTAAATGGACAATATATTGTTGGGCGTGTCCTTGGTCAAGGCGGTTTTGGTATCACTTATCTCGCATTAGACCATCAGCTAAACATAAAGGTAGCCATAAAGGAATATCTTCCGGATGGTATGGCAACACGATTTCCAGGTACAACCCATGTGTCGGTCTATGTGGGCGAAAAACTGGATAATTTCAACTATGGTGCAGAACGGTTTTTGGATGAAGCAAGGGTACTGGCAAAATTTATTGGTAATAAAAACATAGTAGGTGTTAAAAGTTATTTCAAAGAGAACAATACTGCTTACTTTGTAATGGATTATATTGAGGGAATTAGCTTTAAAAGCTACATCAAAAATCATGGTGGTAAAATAGATTATCCAGATGCAATGCGCGTGCTTGTTCCAGTTATGGATGCATTAGCATTGGTCCATCAGGAAGGTATTATACATAGAGACGTGACTCCTGACAATATTTATATTACAAAAGATAATGAAGTTAAACTACTGGATTTTGGCTCGGCAAGATATAGCTTAGGGGATAAGAGTAAAAGTTTGGATGTCATTCTAAAAGCAGGGTATGCGCCAAAGGAACAATATATTAGAAGAGGAAAGCAAGGTTCCTATACCGATATCTATTCTCTGGCAGCATGCTTTTATGCAAGTATAACAGGTTATCTTCCACCGGAAGCATTAGAAAGAATGGAAAATGACGAGATAGTTGAACTATCAACGCGAGGCTTTCGAATTCCACAGCAAATGGAAAATGCAATTATGAAAGGGTTAGAGGTTCGTGCAGAAGATAGGTTTCAAAGTATAGAGCAGTTTAAGGCAGCAATTGTGGGGAATATTACAGAGCTTTATCCACTTGCCCAAACCGCACAAGAAATTAGTAAACCAACGCATGAACTGATAGAACCAGTTCAAAAGCTAATAGACTCAGCGAAAGCTCCAATAAAAACAAATCAAAATCAATTGGAAACAATACAAAATTATGAGACGTCAGCGCCTGTAATTGAAGTCAGGGATAAACAAAAACAGATGAAAGCGGCTGGTTTTATGCAACCACCCATTATTTTATCACAGGCATCTAATTTATCAGAAAAGTACAAACAGAATATAGTAAAAGTAGAAGAAAATGTAACAGGACATAATGTAGCAGAGCATAATTTAACAGAGAGTAATGCAGCAGAGAATAATGTAGCAGGGCAAATTGTTACGGAAGATAATATACATAGTGAGCAAGCTGCCCTACCCTCAACAATACAAACAAATGCTGTCATTAAGTTCTTACAAAATAAGCGGAATCGGATAATTACATCAGCCGCGTGTGTAATACTGGTAGTTTTACTAATTGGAATAACGATATTGAATAACCTTAAAGAGGATACTACAATTATTACAAGCAGTGAGGGACAAGGTTCTAAAGAGGCTGATATTCATGTGGGACAGGCTGATAATACTAATCAACCAGAAGAAATAGAACCAATTGAAGTAGTTGTTGGCTTTGAATTAGCAGAATCAGATAGTGCAACGGTAGAATTCTCAGAACAATTAGATAGTGCTTTATTTGAACTATCCAAAAAGCTATCAATACCTTTTAAACTTAGACAAGTGTACAGTGAGGATGAACTTTATACGGTAACTCAAGAAAGTTACATTTCAAACAAAAGGAGTATTTGCTTTGGCTATTTTGATAGTGATGTGCTTGATGTCACAACCTCATATGGATCAATTGTAAAACAATCAATGAATCTTGAAGAAGGTTATTTTGTAATAACGGGTGTCGAAGAGGGCGTTGCATCAGAAATTGTTAATGAGCTTGATACAATCTTAGCGGATAATATAGTCCTTGTGAAAAATGATATGGAGATTGATAGCCTAGTTGTTGAGAAAACTGAAACTGATCAAGTAAATAGTGATAATACGGCGGAAAGTGAAACAATTACAGGCGAAGCCGCTGCCGCGCAAGTAGATGTTGAGAAAGCCGCAGATGAGAAAACTGCGGCAGACAAAGTTGCAGTAGATAAAACTGCCGCTGCGGAGGTTGCTACTAACAAGGCAACTACTGCAAAAGCTGACGCAGAGAAAGCGACGAAAGAAAATGCTGCCGCTGAAATAGTTGCTGCAGAGAAAGCGAAAGCTGCGAAAGCTGCTGCTGAGAAAGATACTGCAGACAAAGCTGCGGCTGAGAGAGCAGTCACTGCACAAAAGGCTGCCGATAAAGCCGCTGCAGAGCAAGCTGCTGCTGAAAAAGAGGCTGCTGAGAAAGCTGCCGCTGAGAAAGCTGCCGCTGAGAGAGCTGCTGCTGACAGAGCTGCTGCCGAGAAAGCTGCCGCTGAGAGAGCTGCTGCTGAGAGAGCTGCTGCCGAGAAAGCCGCTGCTGAGAAAGCTGCTGCTGAGAAGGCTGCTGCTGAGAAAGCTGCTGCTGAGAAAGCTGCTGCTGAGAAAGCCGCTGAGGAGGAAGCTGCCAAATATATAACCTGTAGTAATTGTAATGGTACCGGTATTGCTAAGTGTTATCGATGCGATGGCACAGGATATTTTGTAAGAGATGGTAATGTTTATATTAATGCCGATGGTTATATATCAAGAGGTAGGATAGGAGATCCTTGTAATATGGCTCATACGGAGACTAAAACTTGTAGTGTTTGTAATGGTACAGGAAAAGTACACGAATAAGTAAGCTGTTTTAATAAAAGAATAGAGGAGGAATATTTATGGCAGCAATAGAATGTGGAAGAGGACATTTATACGACCCGGATATATATGCAACCTGTCCGTATTGTAACAGTGCTTCTCAGGCAATAAATTTTGGAGGTGTTACCGTTGATAATGCTGGGCGAACCATGCCCATTTCAGGAAACCAAAATTCTGGACAAAATAGTGGGAACAAAATAATGCCTATACAAGAAGCAATGCATGGGGAAACGTCGGTTTTAAATGATGGAAAGACTTTACCACCGAAAGGTTATCAAACATCAATACGAGTGGATGAGGACAACAAAACGATAGGAATGATGAAAGAAAAGTTAGGAATGGATCCGGTAGTGGGGTGGCTTATTTGTATTTGCGGCAAACAGATTGGTAAGGATTACAAGCTCAAAGGTCAAATTAATACCATTGGCAGAAGTGAAAAAATGGATATTTGTATGAAAGAAGATAAGACAATATCTTTTGATAATCATGCAAGGCTAAGCTACAGTGAAAAAAATAACAAATTCAATTTAATTCCTGCTGAAAGCAAAAATATAATATTTCTAAATGACAATGAGGTTTTTACGCCTACCTTACTAAGCGCATATGATATTATTGATTTTGGTGAAACAAAGCTGATGTTTGTTCCATTTTGCTGTGAAAAATTTGATTGGAAATCAAACAAAGCAGGAGATGGAAGCGATGTTTCTATTTAAAAAGAAATCTAAGTTGAAAAAGGTGACAGAGGCAGGAAAAACAAGGAGAATTGATAGCGGAGGCAGGAGGCTATCCTATCAAGTAGGGAACCTGCAAAAGCTTGGATCGCGGAGTACACAGGAGGATTCTTTCGCCATTGTAAATGCCTTAGATGTGAACGAAATTACAAGAAATGGGATGCTTGCTATCGTTGCTGACGGCATGGGTGGTATGAAGGACGGAAAACTTGTGAGTGAAGCAGCGGTTGATGGCTTTGTACGAGCGTTTCACAACCTGGACCGAGAGGATGACATAGCAAAGCAGCTATATAACAGTGTACATCAGGTCAATGACAATCTGCATGATAAATTTTGTGGTGTGGGTGGCACAACAGTCGTTATGGTTATGATTTATAATGCAAAGGCCTACTGGGTGAGCGTAGGAGACAGTACTATTTATCTAAAAAGAAATAGTGGTTTATTTAAGCTTAATAAAGATCATACCTACCATAACGAATTATATTTAGAAGAGCTTTACAAGGATGAAATCGATAAAGAACAAGTCGAGAGCAATGAGGATAAGGCACGACTAAGTGAGTTTTTAGGAAATAGCAGAATTGGTGAAATAGATTATAACTTAAGACCGTTAAAATTAGAAAAAGATGATGTTATTTTTTTGTGTTCTGATGGAATCAGTAGTTTTATTGATGAAAAATCTATTTCTGCGTCACTTGAATTTCCACCGACAATTGCATGTGAGCAGTTAAATAATTTAATTATTCAAAAATCAAATAAAAGGCAAGATAATTATACTGGATTAGTTATTTCCTGTATGGAATAATGATAACGAGGAAGGTATAGTGCCTTAAAGAGAGAGGAGTTTTTATGAGAAAACATACTAAATTTTTTGCTTCTATTTTAGTTACAGTATTAATTCTTGCATTTACAATAAAGCCTGCATTTGCAGCAGAGTTTAATCAAAAAACACTGGATGGAGTGGTGTTTATCGAATCACAGGTGCCAAATGAAGAGGAAAATAATCAATTATACTCTTATACTGGAACCGGATTTTTTGTAGGAAAAGAAAATGAAAATCCGCAATATATAGTAACGAACTGCCATGTTATTCAACAATTTCTTAGTAGTGGTGGAAGTGCAGGAGAAGGTTTGTTGCAAGTTGCCTTTGATAAGGATAACTATGAGGAAGCATATGTTGTAGTCTATAATGTAGAAAAAGATATTGCATTGTTAAAGCTTGCGAATCCTACGGATAAAAGAAGTGCTCTTAAGCTAAAATTAGTTGATAAATCTATTGTTGGTAATTCTGTTTTTGCAGTAGGTTATCCTTATACAGCAGAAGAAACAGTAGCTGCAGTAGATCGTCTTGGTAAAGATGATGCTACTGTAACGGGTGGTCGAATCAGTCGATTGATAACGGAATCTGGTAGCGGAAGACAGCTGTTACAGATGGATGTAAGTATAAACCACGGAAATTCAGGCGGGCCGTTGGTAGATGAAGCTGGTAATGTGGTAGGAATAAATACAGGGGGATCGCCTCTTGATATAAACCTCAATTATGCTATTAATATTGCTGAAACGATACCGCTACTAAAAAATAATAATATCCCTTATGAATTAGTACAAGATTCTAACCTAGATAAATATATTATACTTGCAATCGGAGCATTCGCTACGTTGCTATTTATCATCGTTGTTGTTGCTATCATACGAAAAAGTAAAAAGAAATCAATACCTGTAGCTACAGGTGCTGCCGTGCCACCTATTGTACCACCAATTTCTCAAAAACGTTTATTACCAGTTATTCATTCTATGTCAAGCCAACATGCAGGGCTATCAATGCAAGTTTCCAAACAGCCACTCTTACTGGGACGTGATGTAGCTGCATGTCGGATTATCTTTAAAGAAGGTACCCCAGGTGTCAGTTCAAAACATTGTCAGATCTACTATGACGACAATAATAGTTCTTTTATTTTAACTGATTTAAAATCAACCTATGGAACATTTCTTTCAAATGGACAAAAATTAACATCTAATGTGCCTTATACATTGAAACAAAAGGATTCTTTCTATTTGGGTGAACCGGATAATGTTATCTATGTAGATATGGAGTGATGAAATGAAATTAAGTATACATACATATTCCAATAAAGGTGGTAAGCAGAATAATGAGGATTGCCTTGCTTACTACTTTGATAACAGGAAAGGTATTTTTATTCTAGCAGATGGACTTGGAGGACATAGAAATGGAGAGGTTGCATCGAAAATAGTGGTGGAATCTTTAATGACTGATATGAAAAAAGAGGAAACGATAAATTATGCTTCTATACAACGCGCTTTTTTAAATGCGAATAATTTGTTACTCGAAAAACAAAAAGAACCAAGTTTTGCAAATATGAAGACAACAGCAGTTTTATTAAATCTAAGTAAAGATCAGGCAATATGGGGACATTTGGGCGATTCGAGACTTTATTACTTCTCGGACAACGAACTTAGCACGGTAACAAAAGACCATTCGGTTACTTATAAGAAATATCTTGCTGGCGAGATTTCATATTCTGACATTAACTTGGATGATGACAGATCAAGTTTGCTGGGCGTGTTAGGTAATAAAGATAAGTGCAACCCAGAAATCATCAATGTTCCAAGGCATATCAAAAAAGGAGATGCTTTTTTGATATGTTCCGATGGTTTTTGGGAGTATGTCTTCGATGAGGAAATACTAATTGATCTTTTAAAATCAAAAAACCCAAAGCAATGGGCAGAGTTGATGCTCCTTAGACATATAAAAAGAACAAAGCCATCAAATGATAACTATTCACTTATTACGATATTTGTAGATTAAATACTAAAAATCGGAGGAAATTACTCTATGAAAAAAGTGTTGCTTATTTTATTTGCAATGGTTTTGTCAGGGCTACTTTCTGATAATGTCCTTGCAAAGCAAACTGTTTCAGATACCGATGCACAAATCGTACAAGCATTCTGCCAAGACTTGGACCTCTTTGCCTATGTCCATTTACCAAAGGAAAAGGAATACAGTGCCTTAATAGTGGATGCATGGATAGACAATGTTTCATCCTATAGGCAATCTGAGCCGATTGCTAAAATTACAAACGCATCAACACCTGTTTCATATCTGTTTTTAATTGATATTTCTACCTCGATGCCTTCCTTCGAAGATAATATTAAAAAGTTTATCTATGATTTTATGGAAAGTGCAGGTGATAATTCCTCCTATTCAATAGCTACCTTTGGGAAAGATTTTGAGATAAAAGGGGATTTCACATCAAACCAAGAGGATATTAAAAAAGAGCTTGACGCAATAAAATATAATGTTGGTCAAACAAGTTTGCACTCCGCGATTATTAAAGCAATTGATTTCTATGAGAATAAAGACCGTGTAAATGGTGAAATTTACAACGTAGTTGTTATTTCTGACGGTATTGAGGTTGATAAAAATGGTGTAACAAAAAATGAAGTTGATGAGAAAATCAAATCTTCAGCTGTTATTATTCATACGTTTGGACTACCGACGCCTAGTAACGACACAAACGATATAAAAAACTCAGAGGAAGCATTAAAGGTATTAGGGGCATTTGCAAGGACTTCTTTCGGTGTTCATGCTGTATTGGGATATGACAATAAAACAGAGACTGACTTAGCAAGTGAGATTACCGGTTTTGTTAATAGCCTTTACCTTACTAAATTTAAAATAGCTGGTTTTGAAACAAAGGGAGAAAGTTATTCGTTAAAATTAGTTTTTGCAACTACGAGTGAAAATGGAGAAGTTTTTAATGCACTAGGAAACGTAAATATTCCATATTTTAAGGATAGCCAAAACCCAAGTGAAATCAGTATTGGTCAAAGCGACTTGGAGGATGCAATTCCACAAAACAAGGTAGATACTGAGGTAACGAATAGTAGTAATACAAGCCTCCATAAGCTGGTAAGTGTCAAGCTTTTTGGAATAAATATGTGGATACTTGGTATTGCTTTCGTTCTTATAATACTCCTATCGATTAGTATAAGCTTATTAATAAAAAAAAGAAAAAAGGTATTAGTAGATAATCACATTATAAAAATTTTTATGAAAATTGAAATTCTTTCAGGAAAATGTGTTATGAAAAATAAAGAATTCTATATGATGGATGAGTTAATCGTAGGAAGAAATAAAAATTGTAACATTAAATTTTTAAATAAGGATATTTCAAATAAAAATTCTAGAATATATATGAAAGAAAATATCATTTATTTGGAAGACTTAAATTCAACAAACGGAACCGCAATCAACGGTATGAGAATACACGCGCCAAACAGACTTAGGAGCGGTGATGTCGTTTCAATAGGCTCCGTAAAATTTTTACTAAAATTTTAGATTTAGCGTGTGCCAGTATTTCCACTCGAGTTTTTTGATGGTGGCGACACTGGCACTTGCAAACTAATTTATGCTTCAAATAAGTAGCTTGTCATGGATAAGGAACCCATTACGCAGCTATCGTTGTAAACTGATATTTTATCATCCTCATAGGTTGCGCCAAGTAGATATAATATGGGATTAAAGTGATCCGGAATAGGTACAGCTAATCTGGCTGTATTACCAAGATCTTTGTAGTTAATCACATTTTGGTGGTTCTTATTTTCTATATTTTCTTTGATATAATCATCAAATTGATAAGCCCAGTCATAGCCACTATCTTCCTTAGAAAAATCCAATACACCAAGATTATGAACGATATTTCCAGTGCCAAATAAGAGGATGCCCTGTTCACGCAAGGTTCTTAATTCTCGACCTATTTGGTAGAGTACTTCTGGAGGAGCAGTTGAATCAATACTAATTTGGAACACGGGAATATCCATATCAGGATACATATGCACTAATACAGACCAGGTGCCATGATCAATTCCCCAACTTTGATCAAATTCAGACGGCGTTGATATTAAATCCTTACATAGCATTGCTATCTTAGGTGCGCCGGGAGAATGATATACGATTTCATAGAGCTCCCTCGGAAATCCGTACATATCATAGATCGTCTTTGGTGCTTCTTCCTTCATTATTTTGGTACCCTTTGTAAACCAATGAGCGGATATTGATATAATCGCTGTTGGTTTTGGTATCTTCTTTGCAATTTCTATCCAATTTCGAGTAAATGAATTATCTTCGATGGCATTCATTGGTGAACCATGTCCGATAAAGACAACTGGCATTTTTCCCATATTTACACCTCATTCTTGCGCATGTTTTCTGCGCATAATAAGTTTGTGTCAAGGATTTCGCAGGCACAAACTGATATCCCTATTTTCTGTATCATCAGAAATAGTATAACATTACTTAGCAGAAATGATAAGTTGTTTTTGAAGTCGAGAAAATTTTGTATCGTTTCATTATATAAAACTATTGGCAGAATATAAATAATATGGTATTGTAAATTGAGGTTTTCATTAACTACATTACTAAACTACGGAGGACGATTAAGTGGAAAAAGCAAATGAGAAGAAATCTGAATTAAGATTAGATATGAAAGCTAAAATTCTTTATGCTATGGTGCAAGGATTTTTTAAACCTGCCGATGCAAATGAGTTTATTGAGGAGTATACCAAGAATGTAAAGACTATAAATGCAAAAGAGTATGAGTTACATTTTGATTGTAAGTCAATGAAGGTAAGTTCCCAGGAAATGGTACCAATGTTAACTGCTTGTTTTGAAATGTATAAAAAAGATGGATTTACAAAAGTTGTATTCTATTGTGGAGAAAGTGCTTCACTTAAATTGCAAATCCGTAGAGTTGGAAACATAGTAGAACTACCTAATTTTGAAGTGCTTTAATATTTTATAAACCATATTTTTAATGCAAATCGGGTTGGATTTTAATTCCAAATAGAAATTATAATTAACAAGGTAATCGTGATTAAGATAATTACGATTACCTTGTTTCTTTTACATAGAAGTTCTACGTTGTAATAGGAACAATACACTAAAACTATTGTTTCAACATAATTTTTACATAAATCTGGATATTATAATTGACTAATGCGGTACGTATTGGTAAAATATACAAATAATTGTAAAGTAATATGATTATTATGGTTCGTTGCTAAAAAATTTGTAAATAAACACTACAAAATTAGTTATGAAATCATTTTGTACAAACGAAAGGGGCTATGATATGCAGCAAAGGGATGAAAAGTTAAACATTGAAATGAAACAAAATGTAATCGCGACAAAGGTTTTATGGGTCTCGGTGGTATTAGGAGTTATCTGTAACTATTTTGGGGGATCTCCTTTTAAGGTAATCATTGTACTATTGACCTTAGGGGCAGCAGTAGCACTGATTTTTACTTATGTATCAATTAAAAAAGTATTTGTATCTTGGACAAAGTATGTGGCTTTTTTTGGACTTATACTACATGCAATTATAATTACATGTGTCCACCAAAGCTTAAACAGCGTCTTTCTTCTGTTCTTTAATTTAATTTTTATAAGCTTATTTCTCAAAAAATCTCTAATTATTTTGACATATATAGCAAATTTCATAATGATTTTTATTTTCTATAATATTTATGGAAAAAGCATGTTTGTAGGTTATAACAGTATGCCAGGACTATTAATTATTCTGTTTTATATGGTCTTAGCTTGTATCATCTTGTATGAGATGGTTTCTCTTATTACAAAGCTACAACAGGAAGCAAGACAGCAGTACGTTGAAGTCCAGGAAAGCAGTGGCTTCTTACAGAATATTTTAAATCAGATTACTAATTCTGTACAGTTTTTAAAGAAATTCAGCGACCAGGTTAAGGAAGATATGGCGGCTACGGCGCAAGCCTCGGAGGAAATGAGTTCTTCCTTTAACGAGGTCGCGGCAAGTACGGAATCGCAGTTCTCAAGTGCGGAAGCCATTCAAGAATATATGGATATCAATTATAAACATACGATAACTATGGTAGAGGATTCAACGGGACTGAAACAGCTGACACTTGATAACACGCAAATTATAGAAAATGGAAGCACTACGCTTCAACAGATGACTGATAAATTTGAAGTACTAAATGGAATCATTGATGAAACTGCAGATTTAATGGTGGAGTTTAATCATCAAAATAAGAATATTGAGAAAATCCTTACAACCATCAATGGTATTGCACATCAGACTAATCTGTTGTCCTTAAATGCAAGTATTGAAGCAGCAAGGGCTGGGGAGCAGGGAAAAGGGTTTACTGTAGTGGCCGATGAGATTAGGAAGTTGGCAGATAGCAGTGCCCAGAGCGTGAAAATGATTGGAGAGATACTTAGAATGATGTTGAGTAAATCCTCTGAAATAGCAAACAAGATTAGCGTTGGTCAGACGGTTATGAATGAAAGCAAAGGATATAACGATAAGACAATGAAGAATTTTAAAGATATTTCTAATTTCAACATAAATGTAATGGAAAATATCAAAAATATGCACCAAAAAATATTTGACCTTAATAATAATTCTAAGATTGTAGCAGGTCAAACGAAGGAAATAACTGATTCTACAGGAAATATTTCAGATGCAATTACGAATATTGTTACAAATGCAGACGGACAAAATCAAAAGATTCAAAACATATCTAAGAGCTTTCATGACTTGGATGATCTAGTTCAAAATCTGACGAAAATCACCAAGCAGATAAACTAAGTTATTATAAATCCACCCAAGACTCCTTTATTATTTCAATGTAGATAATTTGTTTATGGCATGGCATTAAGCTATGACTACATAATATAGGAGGTATAATGATTTGAATAAGGGAATTGTAATGAAAGCGGTGGGTATTTACCATCCAGAAAAAAAGGTAGGGAATGAGTTTTATGTAGATCATTTTACAAAAATGAATGAGACCTTGGGTGACAGGGTTTCACATTTATTAAAACACCTTGGTAGAGAGGAAAGATATATAGCTGATTTTACGAAGGAAAATGTTATCACGATGGCGATAGAAGCAAGCAAATCAGCAGTAAAGCTGGCAGGTATTTGCTTTGAAGATTTAGATGGAATTATTTTCAGTACAGATACACCGGAATATACATCTCCGACCAATGCAATTCTTCTCCGTGATGCATTGGAAGCAAATAATGCACATACGGTTTATGATCTAAATGCAAACTGTGTGGGGATGGTAGTTGCACTCGATCAAGCGCAGGCACTTATGAAATCTAACAAAAGGTTACAAAGGTTACTAGTAGTAGGCGCATCTATGATTCATCATTATGGTTTGAATACAGACCCAATTACGTATGGGGGTGTCGGAGATGCGGCTGTGGCAGTAGTGCTAGAAGCTGTAACTTCGGAAAAGTTAGTAGGGTTTATTGACTCTGTATATTCGACGAAAACAGATTTAAACAATTATATTCTAATGCCTGAATGCGGTATGTCCAATATCTATGACTCAACAATTCCGGAAGAGAAAAAGCATTGGAAATGGCAGCCTTTTGATACAATGGAACCGGAAGCACGTTGTGGGGAGATTATTAAGCAGGTATTAGAGGATAATGATTATACGTTAAATCAAGCAAAAATGATCTTTATGTCGCAATTTTCAGAGGATTCACTTAAAAATGTTGCAAATACATTAGAATGTCCTCAAGAACAATTTAAGTACATTGGAAACCGTTATGCCTATACGGGCACAAGCAGTCCGCTTCTTGCTTATTACCATGCCGAAGAAGATGGTGAGATTGAACCTGAAGATGTGCTAGTATTCTGTAGTGTGGGTTCAGGACTTACAGCTGCTTCCCTGTTGTATGTAGTTGAATAAATAAATATAATCCGTTCATTAATATAACAAAAACGACGCTATCCTTATCAGAAAAGGATAAGCGTCGTTTTTCTGTGCTCTTTTATGGTTGTACTCTTTTTCTTGAAAATACGCGGAATGCCGTGATTGCAGTACCCACTAAGCAAATACCAGCAGCAGCAAGAAAGACTACTCTCATTCCGAAAACGAATACGTCGCTTCTTCCGGCAACAAAATCGGTCACACGGTATCCCATTTTGTAACTCATGCAGCTGTATAATACAGTAGTTGCCAATGTGATACCACAAATCATACCTAGATTACGTACAAAAGCGCTAATGCCTCCCCCAATGCCCAATTTGTTTTTGGGAAGGGTGGACATGATGAGAGAAGTATTTGGCGATTGAAATAGACCGTTGCCCAGAGACATGATTGCTAGGAATATTCCCATTGCAAGGTAGGACGGATTTTCATTCAGGGTTGACATCAAAAAAAGTCCCAGGCTTGTCAGACCTAGTCCAGACAAAGTTAAAATTTCCGAGCCAATTTTATCCGATAAAATGCCGCTGATAGGTGCTACCAGAGCCAAAACTAATGGGTAAATAGATAAAAAGGCCCCCGCTCTTCCGGGTGAAAAGTACAAAACATCCTGTAAATAAAACGGCAAGATAATGTTGGAACAAAATATGGCCACGAAGCTAATAAAACTGCAAATAATACTAACGGTAAACCATTTGTTGCGGAAAAGATTTAATTCTAATAAAGGCATGGCAGAACTGCGTTCCACCTTAAGAAAAATTACAAATAAAATCACCACGACGATAAGGCTAATCCAAACGACAGGAGCGGTAAATCCCACGTTTTGAACCTGTCCCAATGCACTAAACAAAAGAACAATGGTAAAAATAAAGAGGACTGCACCATAATAATCCACTTTTTCCGAATTCCGTTGTCCGGCAGGGGGCAATAGCTTCATGCCCAGTATTAATACGATGATACCGATAGGAACATTGATCCAGAAAATATATTCCCAACTAGTATATGCAATGATAATTCCACCTAAGGAAGGTCCGGCCAGAGAACCCAGGGCTACGAAAGTTCCAGTAAGACCTAAGGCTCTGCCTCGCTCTTGTGGCGGGAATACGCCAGTAATAATTCCCTGGCTGTTGGCCATCATTCCGGCTGCGCCGATGGCCTGTATTATTCTTGCTATTAGCAGAATATTTAAAGAATGGGTAATTCCGCAAAGAAGAGACCCCAATGTAAATAAAGCAATGCCGTATTTAAATATTCTGGTTTTCCCCCAGATATCACCCAGTCTGCCAAAGAGCAGCATGGTAGCTGAGATAGCAATGAGATAAACGATGGATACCCAGGCAATAGCACCCGATGTAACCTGCAAATTTTTAGCCATGGTTGGCAGAGCCACATTTACGATGCTCCCATCCAATGCTGACATGAAAATAGATAAGACAACAATTAATAAAATGCTCCATCTATTCTTTGAATAAGTTGTATTTCCTGTAATTTCTTTGTTCATAAATTTAAATCCTCACCTTTCAAAGCCTTTTTTGCTCCGCTCTTTTCATAATTTTATCTAAAGAATCCTCCAATAATTTTAATTCTTCTTGGGAAAGATCAAGAGTAATGTTATCAATCCATAGCGAAACTTCTTTTTTGATTTGTGGTATCACTTCTTTGGCCTTATCAGTGAGAAATAGCTTGCAAGCGCGGGAATCTTGCAGGTCAGAAATCTTCTCTAAATATCCCAAACCAATGAGCTTTTGGATGGTACGCGTGGACATGGCCTTGTCTACACTGATTTTTCTACTAATTTTTTCTAAATTAATTCCTTCCTCATCCGATAGTGCCAGTAAAAAAGGATAAGACCCACTGCTCAGATCATAAACTTTAAGAACATCATCCATGTGATACTGGCTGTGTTTTGTAATATGTGAAATTCTCTTTAATAACTTGCCGTGATGCATAGATATCCTTCTTTCTTTTAATCTGGCCATTAGTTTAGCACAATATAATTGACTAGTCAACTATATTTCGAATGAAAATATAGCATATGAGAAATACTATATATTCTGTAACCAATGCGTGATTGCAAATAATATTGTAGACAAATTTATTTGTTTCGCTTACACTATTTTTTATAGGCTATTCGTAATTATAAGCTAGACTAAAGTGAAAAATATTGAAAAAGTATCGTTTATTCATTCGTATGGATTATCTACAGCAGTGAAAAAACAGTTTGATCAGAATAGGGGGGCAGGAATGGAACAGAAAACAAGGAAAGCAAAGGTCGTACTGATTTTAGGCTTAATTGGCATTATGGGTGTCCTGCTAACAATTATCAGTGATTTAATATTACTTGGAAGGCCAGACAGTGCTTATTCGTTTTTTAAAATGGGAACGGAAAGTATGGTTGATATAGCACAATGGAGAATAACGTTAGGTACATTCCTTGGGGTTATTGTGCTACCTTTACAGTTGTTAGGTTTAATTCCAGTATACTATGGTTTAAAACCTTCAGGAAAAGTTATGCCACTTATTATGGTAATTACAGTTGCACATGCATTAATTATGGGAGTTGCATTTCATATATCATACGCGTTCATCGGAAGTGGCTGGAAGTTCCATATCACGGATGCTGGTAATAAAATAGCAGCAGAGATGATAAAGCAATTCGATTTCTACTGGAAGGCGCTTGTTATTATCATGATTCTTGAAATTGTATTTAGTTCTGTTATTTATGTGTTGATCGTAAGGAAAGGAAACACACTTTTCCCCAAATGGATGGCTGTGCTAAATCCTTTCTGTGTTGTTATTCTTACACTTTTTTTTATTTTTATACTTCCAGCTCCTGTTGGTGGATTTGTTGCGCCAGCATGTCTTAATATATCGACTATGGTGTTTTTTGGTGTTACAACGGCAAGGATAGGAAACAAAAAATTACAGAAACTTTAGGTGATGATATGATTCATACATTTTTGGGTGAGACGATTGGTTTTGATTTAAATTATAAAAAGCGTAAAACCATGAGCATTTTTATTGATTTCTATGGTCAAATTGAAGTGAGGGTACCGAAAGAGGCGTCGGAGGAAAGCGCACTTCGATTTTTAGAGGAAAAATGGGATTGGGTTCAAACAAAGGCAAAAGAAGTGAAGGAAAGAACGGATGGACATAAAGAGAAAGTCTATGACCACGGGGAAATCTTTCTTTATTTAGGGAAGGCATACCCCATACAGATTATAGAAGATAATAATATCAAGCAAGACAAGGTTGTATTTGAAGGGGATATCCTTTATATCTATGCGAGAAGTACGGAAGATGATAGAATAAAGCAAGCCCTCAAACATTTTTATTATCAGCAATGTAAAGCCTTAGTGGAAAAGCGCATCCGAATTCATCAAAGTAGCTTTAAAGTAAAACCACGTTCCATTGGAATATCGAACGATAAGAGTACTTGGGGAACCTGTGATTCTAAGTTCCAGCTTACCTTTAATTGGAAGCTGGCGATGGCACCACTTGTTGTAATCGACTACGTAGTTGTTCATGAGATGTGTCATATGGTCCATTTGAATCATGATCGATCCTTTTGGCGTCTTGTTGGCAAGATGTTACCTGATTACGAACAACAGCAAAACTGGTTAGCTTTATCTAGTTGGAAAATGATTGTATAGACCCCTTATTTCAAAAACTGATTCGTTTTACCCATTTTATAAGCTAGCAATATCAACTCCTGCTCCTCGTCCGTCATTGTTCTAGAAAACATTTTTTCAAATTGTTGTAGAAGCTCTTCGGTATCTAACTTTCTTTTTCGTTGTCTTGGCCGAAGGGCTACAAAAGACGGATCGTAAAGTTTAGGTTGAAAAGAGGAATTAAAAGTTTTTTTAAATAGTTCGGCGGTGTAATACGCATCATGAATCGCATTATGAAATGGAAACGTTAGTGGAATATTAAGTGCTTCAACAGCATGTTGAAGGCGTACTAGGGTTTTTGGAGGGAAATCTAAAAGCGTGGAAACATAGGGCTGTAAGTTGATGTACATTCTAGGCAAAAACTTGCTACTTAATTGATGGTCTTCCGTATTTCTGAATAATTCTTTCATATCAGACATTCCCCAAGTACAAAATACAGAATCGGTATCTTCTATAAATTTAAGATATGCCTTAAAAACAGCAGGAAAAGGCTCTTCCACTTGAAGCTGTTCGGTGGTGATACCTGTTAATTCTGTGATAAATGGACTTATTTTTTTATAAATAGTGGGCTTTATATAACGGTTAAAGGTGGCAACCGTATGAAAGTTCAAATCTAACTTTACTGCCCCGATTTGAATGATTTCAAAGGGATAATGGGATTCCCTTCTATCAAAATCTTGTAACGATGGTATGTCTTGATTAAATTCTAGATCAAATACAATGTAATACATAAGTTCCCCTTTTTTAAGTTGTACTAATATTTAATAATATACATTTTCTTTATATTTTACAATGGTGTCTGTTACATATTATAAATAACATAAAATTATGTTTGGAAAATGGTATATAGAATCACCACATAAAGGTATCTTCCCCGTTTTTTATTATAATACAATGGTATTGATTACCACAGTAAAATAGTGGTAGAATGTATTTATTAACTCGTAAAGTTGAGAGAAAATGAAGAGCAACCCGACTGCAATAATGAAATATGTAATAGGAGAAAACATAATATGAATTCAAAAATCACACAAGAAAAAATAGCAATGGTAACGGGTGGAAACTCCGGTATGGGAAAAGCGACAGTCGCTTCTCTTGCAGACCATGGATATGCAGTTATTATGCTCTGTCGTAATAAGGAAAGGGGCGAAGCAGCACTACAAGAGTTGCTAGTCAAAAAAGATAGGGACATAAGGTTAATGCAATGTAATCTCGGAAGTATGGAGGATATACGAAGATTTACGGATGAATTTCATGAAGTATATCAAAACCTGGATGTTTTAGTTAATAATGCAGGTGTAATTTCCATAGATAGAAGAGAAACTGAAGATGGATTGGAGGAGCAATTTGGAGTGAATCATATTGGTCACTTTCTGTTAACTGTGAGACTACTTGACCGAATGGGAAAAGGCAGTAGAATTGTGGTTGTGGCCTCTGGCGCTCATAAGGTTGGAAAAATTCATTTTGATGATTATAATTTGAAAAAAGGTTTCAATATAATAAAAGCTTATGGACAATCTAAACTGGCGAATGTGCTATTTACCAGAGAGTTAGCAGAGAAAGTTCAAGGCAGAAGCATTACCGTGAATTGCTGCCATCCAGGCGCGGTAGCAACCTCAATGGGAGTAGATCGTAATACAGGGTTTGGTAAATCAATAACAGCATTATTGAAACCCTTCTTCTTAACGCCCCAAGAGGGCGCAAGAACAGCAGGCTATTTGGCTACTAGTCCTAACGTTGCGAATATCACAGGCAAATATTTTTATCGCTGCAAAGTAGCAAAGACCTCAAAAGCGGCAAAAAGCAGGAAATTAGCACGACAACTATTTAAGCTAAGCGAGGAGATTACGGGAGAAACGGAAATTGCACGATATATATTCAAAGAATGAGAGGTTTTATTCATGGACATTGTGATACGAAAGTATAAAGACAAAGATATTTCTTCTATGATAAATATTTGGAATACCGTTGTAGAGGAGGCAAATGCATTTCCACAAGTCGATAAATTAACGATGGAGGAAGCAGAAGCGTTTTTTGCAGCGCAAACCTTTACAGGCGTGGCGGTTGACGGAGAAGAAATCCTTGGACTATATATCTTACATCCAAACAATATAGGACGTTGTGGACATATCGCCAATGCCTCCTATGCTGTAAAAGATGGATGCCGTGGACGAAAAATTGGTGAAAAACTGGTTCGAAATAGTTTAGAAAAAGGTCGTGAACTTGGATTTAAGACAATGCAATTCAATGCTGTAGTTTGCACGAACGCTTCCGCAATACATTTATATGATAAAATTGGCTTCCACCGACTGGGGGTTATTCCAAATGGATTTCTTCTAGGCGATGGAAACTATACCGATATTATTTTGTATTATATTGTGTTGGAGTAGCAATGAATATCGTAAAGAGTGATTATATTTTGGAAGACCTACACACAAGGTGAGACTAGGAGAGAACACAATGATTAATCCAATTAAATTATTGAAATTAAAAAATGAATGGGAAATATTTTCAAAGAATCATCCTAAATTTTCGAAATTCCTGAATGAAGTGAATAAGAGTGCAGTAGAAGAAGGGACGATTATTGAAATAAACGTAACAACAGCATCCGGTAAAACACTCAGCTCTAATGTGAAACTTACAGAAACAGATGTAGAGCTATTGCATGAATTGTCTGAGCTCTTAAATAGTTAATGATAGAGTCTCAGAGTATTAGATTGTATCAAAGGAATTTGTTACTAAGAGCACATATGGAGGTATGCAATGAAACTAATAGCACATATGGAGGTATCTAATGAAACTAACAGCACTAATTGAAAATAAAGCTCCTGCAAATTTGGTGGGGGAACATGGATTAGCGATTCATATTGAATTCAATGGGAAACAGTATCTTTTAGATACAGGTGCATCAAACGAGTATCTGAATAATGCAGATAAACTAAGCATAGATTTAAAAAATATTGACACGGCCTTTTTATCACATTCTCATTATGACCACTCTGGAGGGTATGTTGGTTTGTTTTCTAACAATAGTAAAGCAAAAGTGTATCTCCAAAGTGCGGCAAAGGAATTGTGTTATGCAAAAACCGGATTTATTAAGGCATATATTGGTATTCCCAAAGGCATTTTAGATACCTATAGGGACCGATTTGTATTTGTAGATGGAGACTATCAAATTGAGGAAGGCGTATGGCTCATTTCTCATAAAACACTTGGGCTAGCAGCAAAGGGCAAGAAAGCACATATGTATCGAAAGATAGAAAAAGAATTTGTTGCAGATGATTTTCAGCATGAACAAAGTGTGGTGTTTGAAGCTTTGGACGGATTGGTTATACTCAATAGTTGCTGTCACGGTGGCGTTGATAACATTGTAAAAGAGGTAAAAGAAGTGTTCCCGGGTAAGGAAGTTCTGGCTGTAGTTGGAGGATTTCATTTAATGGGGCTGATGGGTCCCAAATCTATGAGCGGGAAACCGGAAGATGTAAGAGCTTTAGGAACGCGATTATTTGATTTGAACGTAAAGCATATATATACGGGTCACTGTACTGGTAATCCTGCTTATAAGATATTGAAAGAAGAATTAGGAGAACGGTTACAATATTTTAGTACGGGCACTGTAGTGAAACTATAAAAGCTATTGCAACCACTGGTTGACAAATTGCAAGGCATTGGTTCATTGTGTATTTGCACCGTTTCTGCTAGGATTAGTGCAGAAGGTCTTTCCCTTCTAATGTTTGTACCGCTGTTGGCGGCGAAAGGTGGAAATTATGAATTTTTGTGACAAATTAATTAGGCTGCGTAGGGAGAAAGGTTATTCACAGGAGCAATTGGCGGATCTTATGAATGTATCTCGCCAATCTGTTAGCAAGTGGGAAGCAGGGCAGGCAACACCTGAACTGAAAAAGCTCGTTTCCCTTGCCAATATTTTTGGTGTAACATTAGATAATCTTATTCGAGACGAACAGGACATTCGAGAGGGAAAGGACAATCGAGAGGAGCGGAATATTCAGCAGACACCCACTACCTCAGAGCACCCATCAGATTCTGATTGGAGAGGGTATCGCGGCCGAAACTTTGGCAATTATGAATATAAAAGTAAAAAAACTTTATGGGGGATTCCCCTTATCCATATCAACACCGGTTACGGACTCCGCGTTGCCAAAGGAATAATAGCGATCGGTAATGTGTCTATCGGTATTATAAGTTTTGGAGGCGTCGCATTAGGAGGCCTTTGCATTGGGGGTGTGGGCTTCGGATTAATAGCCCTTGCAGGTTGTGCTATTGGTGGGTTAGCCTGCGGTGGCGTTACACTTGGCATTGTGGCCATAGGAGGAGTAGCCATAGGAGTTTATTCTATGGGAGGAGTGGCCATTGCCTCTAAAATTGCAATCGGGGGTGTGGCAGTAGGCCAGACCGCAGTAGGAGATCGTCCTAGTGGAGAATTTGTTCTCAAAATTTCAGATACCATGACCAAAACGCAGGTACAGAATTTTATTTTAGAGCATCATCCTCATCTTTGGAAACCATTGGTTCGCTTTTTTACACTGATGTTTTAAATGACTAATAAATAAAATCAACGGTAACAAGTGCATCCGTTTGATATTGACCTGGTTCGATTGGTGTAGCGAAAGCACCTTCTTTAATCGTACGCATTTGTGAGTAAGGTATTTGTGGAGAGCTGTTTTCAACAATATTTACAGGGATTGGATCCGTTGTTATTCCTAAGTTCATAGAGACGGATTTGGCTTTTAAAATAGCATTCATCACAGCTAAATTTAGTGCTTGCTGATAATAATACTCTGGAGCGGATACCCCAAAGGCAATGAATTCAACAACATTGGCACCGCTATCTACAGCAGAATCAATCACCAATCCTACCTGATCAAGATCAGTCAACTTAATTTCAAGTATATTACGAACGGAATATCCATTGTCTATCTGTTTTCCATCTTCATAAATATAATTTTTTTCAATTAAATATTGAAAGGTTTTAATATCGGTAACTCCTAACTGCTTCAGTGATTGGAGGATCGCTTGGGTAATTTGAGCATTTTCAGATTGTGTAGCAGTCAAATCATCACCGATTGACTGAGCGCCTAGACGAATCAAAGCGGTATCGGGATTGGATGTAACTAGCCCTTGTCCTGTTAATGTCATGGTACGATACGGAAGATGATTGTCAGAGAAAGATTTCGTCATTAAATTACGACTCCTAAAAATTAACTTACTTTAGTATATGTATAGGTTCTGACTTATGCTATCCCAAAGGAATCTATTGTTTTTTATTTATAATAATAATTAATGGTAGCAAGTGACGTTATATGGTATATTATAGTTGAAAAGTTCGTGTAGAATAATACAATCCAAAATAACAATTTATTAGGAGACGATACCTATGGCGATAGAAAAAGCACGTGAGTATTTGAAAAAATGGGGACGAGATGTTGATATATTGGAGTTTGACACTTCAAGCGCAACCGTTTTGATGGCATCAAAAGCATTAAATGTTGCACCCTGCAGGATTGCAAAGACGATTTCCTTGAAAAATAGAGAAGGCGCAATGTTAATCGTTGCGGCGGGAGATACCAAATTAGACAACGGCAAATATAAAGCTGAATTTGGTTTTAAAGCAAAAATGTTGACACTAGAGGAAGTCCTTGAATACACAGGGCATGCCGTTGGGGGAGTTTGTCCCTTTGGATTGGCAAATGATATACCGGTTTTCCTTGACGCGTCTTTGAAAAGATTCGAAACCATATTCCCTGCATGTGGCAGCAGTAATTCAGCCATAGAGTTAACTTGCAAGGAACTTGAGGAATATTCCGCAAATAAAAAATGGGTAGACGTATGTAAGGAGTTTTAGAATGAAACATTCAAAAGTATATTTTATGTTTGCAATGCTTATATTTGGTAGTTTAGGACTATTTGCGCGGAGTATAGAATTATCCTCCAGTCAAGTTGCATTGGTGAGAGGAATTGTGGGCAGCTTGTTTTTATTGGCGGCAAGTCATATGATGAGACAGAAATTATCTTGGAAAGCAATTCGGCCCAATTTACTTTTATTAATGTTATCCGGCGCTGCAATCGGGTTTAATTGGATCTTCTTATTTCAGGCATATAAATATACCACAATACCAAATGCAACGTTAAGCTACTATTTTGCACCAGTAATTGTTATGTTCTTATCACCTCTTATATTAAAGGAGCGATTAACAAAAGCAAAAATTATATGTATCTTTTCCGCTATCGTTGGGATGTATTGCATAGTAGGAATTAGCGGAGGAGCCGGAAATAGTAATTTGAGAGGAATAGAATATGGCCTCCTAGCCGCAGTACTTTATGCCAGCGTAATTCTGATGAATAAGTTTTTAAAAGGGTTATCAGGAATAGAGACTACTTTAATGCAGCTTGGCATTGCATCGATTGTTCTATTACCATATGTACTTATGACAGAAAATGTACAGCTGAATGAATTAGATGGTAAAGCATGGATTCTACTACTGACAGTAGGTATCATTCATACAGGACTCGCATTTCTATTATATTTTACTGCTATCCAGAAACTCAGTGGACAAACGATTGCTGTATTTAGTTATGTCGATCCTATTTCTGCAATTATTATGTCTACCATTTTATTGGGAGAACAGATGACTTTCGTACAAGTACTTGGAGGTATCTTAATATTAGGGGCAACCTTACTAAGTGAAATATATGATAAAAGGCATTTGACCGAAAGTAATCCAAAATGCATTGAAACAAATAGTGTTGAATAAACGAAATGAGGAGACAAAAATATATGGAATGTAGAAGTGGATGTGCAGCTTGCTGCATCGCACCATCAATATCATCTTCCGTACCAGGAATGCCAAATGGTAAACCTGCAGGAGTTAGATGCATTCAGCTAACAAGTGATAATAAGTGTATGATATTTGGAAAAATAGAAAGGCCGGCGGTATGCCATAGCCTTAAGCCATCCGAGGAGATGTGCGGTAATACAGCAGAAGAGGCATACTTATATTTAGAAGATCTTGAAAAAATGACAGGAGGATCTAGTGAAGCAAATAAATGAATATTGTACTTCTATGGAATAAAGCTTGTATCTTTATTATACATGGAGTCTAAATAGCTTTCTAAAGCACTGCACAGCAAAGGATGCTTAAAAATAAAAGCCGCCGCTGGGTTGTCGCCTTTTACTACAATGGCACCAACTTCTTTTTTAATTATAATTTGAAGGTTTTTAAACGGGCTGACAGGGATAGGATAAAACCGATACCCTTTCAGTTGACTCAGATTTTGTACAATGTTTTCGATGTGCTTGGCATATTCTTCTGGCGTATAATAGAGCGGAGTATTTAGAATAAACTTTGGAATATCAATTCTTATTGTTCCATTATTAATCTGTTCTTCGGTTGGAAACGCAAAAAACTCTGTTTTGGAGGAGTTTTGGAGCGTCCTATAGAATTGTTTTATCCTGTTCTCATGGTAGAGCAGGATTTTTTTTCGTTCCTCTAAAGGCAAAGCATAGCGGTCAATAATATTGACGAGTAAGCTTTCCGGAAGGGTGCATAGGGAAAGAGAGGGTAGTAGTGTCTTAACATTGCCTTCCTTGCGCTCAAACTCAGCAAAGCGTAGCAGATATTGTTCAGATGTTAGCGGTGTGAAAATTTGCATGAGAGGATCGCAATAATCAAGGAGCGTTTGAAATTGCTTCGTTAAGTAGGTAACCTGCTGGGATGTGGTGCTGAAAATATATTCCGGGTTTTGCGTACCAAGGACGCTGTCGGAGTTTACATAGGCTAAGTTAGTAGCTATAAACATGGTTCGTGTAAAACAACTATTGTTAGGTTTTTTACAGTAATAGGGTTCGATTAGCCCTGTCATATAGAGGGGTAGCCACTTTTCAATTGCAGTTAGCATTTCAGATAGATTCCGATCCACATGATGAATAATTTGAATTTTATTTTTTTTAGAAAGGACAGCAAACATAAGAGATGCCCATATTTTTGTGAAATCTGTACTTTTGGTTAACCAATTCATACTTTGATTCGAATACAGACAGAGTGTGCGGGGCGTGGTTTGTTCAGCGGTCAATTTCAATAATCGGATGACAGCCTGCTGGATTCCTTCTGTTCCCCAATAGCTTTCTGATACCTGCAGTTCTCCTTCTTTAAAGGGAATAGATTCAGGCAATACAGGAGGGATATTCCAATTGAGTTGAAAAGAATCTAATTTTTCTAAGAAATTATCCATAACAGTGTAATCAGCGTTTTCTTGCTTTTCATTCAACCATTGATATAGGTGTTCGTATAGAAGTTTTGGAGTGTATAGTGAATTCGTGTCAAGCGAAAGATCTAAAATGTCTAATAGAGCAGTTGCTTGTTGCTGCGTTTTTGTACGAGAAGAAAAATAAGTACAAATATCAAGAATAAGCTGACTGTCAACTGAGGGAGTTCGTATTCCGGTTCGGAAACGACTAATCAGTGATGCATCCACATTCAAAAAACGTGCGAGGCGAATATTAGACACACCAAGGGAATTCATTAAAATATCAAGTTTCTCATTAAATGCTTTTAAGGTAGAATTATTTCTACGAGTTTTTTTGTGGAATTCATTGCTCTCATCACTCTTTTGCACAGATTTTAGCATGGAGTCAGTAGCACTGAACCATTGATAAATAGCATTATAGAGTGCATCTCCCTTTAAGGACGGAGACAGGTTACAAACTTTTATAATGTTTTCTCTATTGCTTTCATTTACAGTAAGTATCATAATTCCCTGGCAAAGACTATGTAATTGTTTACTATGCAGGTGTGGCGTTCTTACACCTGTGCGAAAACGACTGATTAAAGAAGCGTCCAATAAAGATGCACGCGACAGGGCAGCATTGGTGATGCCGGTTTTTTTCATCACAGTATCTAGCTTGTGTTGAAAACTCATATAATACCTACCTTTTTATGTTTATGTATAATTTTAACATAACATGAGCTATAAAACAATGACATTGCGGATAATATGTCAGTGACATAATTCTGCTAATACAGTACCAAGGGATTGGTGATGAGGGCTTTTTGTTATCTTTTACTTGTAATATAATATCATAATGGTATCGCATGGTGCATCAATTAATGCAGTGTTTTCAGCATTTCCTGAGGATGAGATTGGGGCAGGAAGAACGTTACTGAAAAATGCCTGTATTAGTGTAATTGAGTTAAATGATTTTGATATGAAAATTGAATTATATAATGTTACAGCAAAAGAATTCGAACTTAATTTGTCTACTTCGGAAGAAAAAAATCAAGAACAAAGATAGAAATTATTGGAATTGAGTTTGACATTATGAAGTATTAAGGATACAATAGATTCATTAGTTTACTATAGAAAAAAGAAAAGGTGGTGAAATCAAATGGGAGATAAAAATCCAAAGAAAGTGCTAAAGCAGAAGAAAGCATCTGACAAAGCTCCTGCAAAATCCGCAAGTGTTAGCGCAACAAACGCAGTTAAAAAACCCGCAAAATAGTAATCAAAATTCCCTCGGATATGTTTCGGGGGAATTTTACGTAAAAAAGTAAATCAAACCTTGTCCATAATTATATAAAATCTAAATCTAACTTTCTGGCTGACAATCATATAATATACTTGATTATTTTGTTTTCAAATATGGATTCTAATTCATAATTAAAAAATTCCTTGATTTCTTCAATCTCCTGCTTTGAGTATACAAATTTACCATAACCAAATTGTCCATATTTATAACTTCTCTCGTCATCGTTCATTGGTAATTGTGTATCAGGAAATACTTGTAGAATTGTATTTTTCGCTCTAGTGGTGTACCTATGAGAAATAACTTCAAAAGAAATTGGATAGGAAAGCTTCTTTGGCAAACGGCTTTGCAAATTAATTAATAAATTTCGATAATCTTCTTTCCAGCCTTCATAAAGAAAAATTGGTGCTAGGATAAATCCCATTGGATAACCTGCTTCTATTATTTTCTTGCAAGCTTCAATTCTTTTTTCAAGAGATGGAGTTTTATTTTCATAATCATGAATTACCTTATTCGTGTTTAAAGTAAATCGAATCTCTGTATTACCAGCATGCTTGAGGTCAAGCAAGGTATCAATATCCGTATATTTTGTAACAAATCGAAATTTTCCTTTTTCGCTTTTACTAAAAAATTCGATGGTATGTTTTAAGATGTTCGAATACGGTTCTACAGGAATAGGGTCTGAGGTAGCAGAGCCTTCAAATATTGTTTCGTCAGGGAGTCTTTCCTCGATATATTGTTGTGCCCCGGATAGTATTTGATCGATATTTACATTAACCCGCATATATGGTTTATCACCCATATTCGTATTGAGGTAACAATACTGACAATGACCTATACAGCCGGATAAAAGGGGTAGCTGATAATGTGCTGAAGGTTTGCACGACTGAAATTTCATTCCTTTTTTAATGCCAACAACGAGTGTGTTTTTCCCTTCTCTATAAAGATGATAAATATCATCACCAGGTATGTTTCCTTTTATTCTATTATTGTTTAATTGGATTATTTCAACAGCTTTATTTTCCCTAAAATAATTATAAATATTAATTCCTATTTCATAGTTCAAAGTATCTTCTTCAAATAATATTCTTTTTGGAATAAACATGGCTTCTCCCTTATACTAATTTATAATTTGTTTGTGAAGTTGCTAATATTGTTTCTAATATTCAAATATCTATACTGATTTTTATTACAGGAAGATAGGTACGCTATTTTTATGTGTGCTTTTGGTATCCGAAGAAACTAATTGTTTCTATGCGTAACAATTTGAAATTTTATACAATATGGTCAAGTTGAGTTTTTATTGTTATTGTATAAAGAGAGTGGTAATATATAGAAGTAGTTAAAATATGTCAGAACACTATAAAACACTATACTAGGAGGCAATACTATGAAATTTTGTTGGAGTACTATCATGGTTAAGGATATGGAAGAGTCTTTAAAATTTTATAAGGAAATCGTTGGACTGAAAGAGAATAGAAGATATCAGGCAGGACCAGGAGTAGAGATTGCTTTTTTAGGAGAAGGAGATGCCCAGATTGAACTAATCTATAATGAAAATAACAAAGAGATAAACATTGGGTCAGACATTTCTTTGGGTTTTGAGGTAAGCTCCATTGAAGAAACAATGTCCTTCGTGAAAGAAAAAGGATTTGATATTCATAGTGGTCCATTTCAACCGAATCCGCATATAAAATATATTTTTGTATTAGATCCTAATGGATTAAAAATTCAATTTGTAGAATCAATTTAACAAGGAAAGAATTCCTTTAACTCGAATTATGAATACAAATGTAAGAGGGAAAAGTAAAATATAATTACTGGGTATTGCTACTTTTGTTTAAAAAGGGGGATCTTTTTAATGATAAGTAAAAAAATAATTTTATTTTTATTCTTTGTATGGATTTGTGGCATTACGACAGGGTGCAAAAAGGATAAGGAAGGTCTTGATTCCGTGGATATACAACCAACGATTCAAGCGGCCACGCAAGCAGTTTCTATGGAACCGTCACCACCCACTATCGAGTCCATTGCAGGTTCCATGACCAAGGAGGAGTATCCGGTTGTTGATGGTTCTACTGCTACAATTCCATTATCAGAAGCCGTGTATCAATTGGCTACGGGAGCTACGAAGGAAGAAGCAGCCTCCGCAATAGTCCATACGAAGACGAGTAATTCCTACTACAGACTGATGTCGGGAGAAGCGGATTTATTGTTTGTATATGAGCCTTCAGAAGAAGTGGTAAAGTATATGGAGGATGAGGGGTATAAACTGAAGATTAAGCCGATTGGCAAGGACGCACTCGTGTTCATGGAAAACGCCTCCAATCCGGTGGAATCACTTACACAGAAGCAATTGGTTCAAATATATACCGGTAGGATTACCAATTGGGCGGAGGTTGGAGGAGAAGACAGAGAGCTGTTGGCTTTCCAGAGACCGGCTGATTCGGGTAGCCAAACGATGATGCAAAAGCTTGTTATGGGAAAGGAACCTATGGTGGAAGGTACCAATGTAATTTATTTTAAAAGCATGGAAGGTATCCTAGAGGCTATGGCAGACTATAACAATGAAGGCAATACCTTGGGGTATTCTGTGTACTTTTATGCACAGAATATGTATCAATTGCCGGAACTAAAGTTTATGAAGGTAAATGGGATTGAGCCCTCCCTAGAGACGATTTATGATAACTCTTATCCATATGTGAATGATTTTTATGTCGCTATTCGTGAGGATGAACCAATAGACTCGAATGCTTATAAAATCTTTGATTGGTTAACGGGAGAAGAAGGTCAAACTCTTGTGGGGCAATTAGGTTACGTTCCAGTGAATATACCATTAACCGAAAATGCTGATGCAACACAAGATTTGGTTACCTCAAAGTTACCAAAAAACTATAAATATATTACAGCTTCCTACACAAACGACCATGGATTAATGATAGGAACTGTTACGATTTATGATAACAACTGGGAAGAAATACGCGTTCTTAGCAATGCCTATGTAGCAGGAAATCTTGGTTTGGTACCGGATGCTTCCTTGATTCCAATTGGATATGCAGTACATCATGATGATGGTACTTATTCCATGAGATATAATCTTTATAGCGTGGCAAAAGATGAGTTTGTCCTTCCGGAAAACTATGACACCTTGAGGACATTTGATGAGGAAAGAGGATACTATAGTGTGAGCCAATCCGGTGAAAATAAGGTGATCGACTTGCAGGCAAATGTATTGATATCTAAATTTCCAGATGATGAAGGAGGCTATGGTATTACAAAAAAAGGAGATTATTATTGGCTTAATAATTATTCCCAGGAGACCAATGTAGAGGTGTGCTCTATTTATAACAAGAACTTCAAACTTGTGAAGCAGTTTGACAGAGATTACTTTGCACTATATGAAGAAGATGGCACAGTTCTCTTTTCTAAAAAACTTTTTTGTAAACATTTTGGCTATCAGGATAAGTCAAGTGACACGTTCAATATCCTTAGCTACCAGGATGGGGATTCAATATTTTGCATTAATTATAATGGAAATGCTATGGTTCTGGATAAGAATCTTAATGTAATTGCTAAGAAAAAGGCCAATAATTGGGAATCTACGTATGAAGTTTTTCATGATATTTACGCAGATATGGAATATGATACCGCTAGCCAAACCACTATTGGAATTTTTTACGATATGAATGGGAATAAAATAGTGGATGAAAATGGGATATTATTTTCTGATTATGTGATGTCGAATTATTGGAATTATAACGAATGGGGTGAACAGGGGGAATCCGAACTAGTACTCTATGGAGTTGATAATCATACCTTGCGAATTTTACGATACAAGGAAAATAAATCGATTGAGATTAATTTGGGTGACTGGAATAAGGTTAACGTGCAGTTTCTCTATGGGGACATTGCTATTGTAGAGAAGGTTGATAATTCGGGGCAAACAAGAATTTACAAGGGAAATACACTGCTCTATGAGTTGGATGGTTTATACTACAACTTGCAGATGAATGAAAGCAATCTTTTAGACCGCATATTGCTAATGCGCTATGGGGCTACTTCCAAAGATAATTATTACTTAGTGATTAATAAAAATGGTGAATTACTGTACAAGTCGGCATATCAAGAAGAAATCTTGAGCATTGATGAGAACTACATTCAAATAAATCGCGGAAATTATAGTGGTATAATAAATTATGCCGGTGAATTTATTATTAAATCAATTCAAAACCGCTTGACTGATGACTAGATTTAGCAACAAATAATATGCTTTCAATGAGGTGTGAAAATGGAGAAGTTAAGTGAACTACCCAATATAGGCAAGATTATGGAAAAACGCCTTGCTAACGTAGGAATTCATGATGTAGAAACATTAATGGAAGTTGGAAGTAAAGAAGCTTTTACTAAATTGCATTTTTACGAAGGAGATACTTGTTTTAGTTCTCTTTGTGGACTAGAAGGAGCAATTGAAGGAATTAGATGGCATAACTTAAGCAGTGAAATAAAAGAGGATTTGAAAGCTTTTTTTGACTCATTTAAATAGCACTATTATTTACGATCTGTCGTAGCATAATAGGTTCCTATCATCATGATGGTCAAAGCGATGATAAAGGGTATGGTTGGTATTTGATGAAAGAGAATAAAAGAAAAAACAACACCAATAAATGGTGCAATCGCATAGTAGGCGCTTGTCTTAGCTGCACCGAGTTCTCTTTGTGCATAAACGTAGAAGAAGATACTGAGACCATAGGAAACAAATCCTAAGAAAAGCGCGATTAGGATAAATCCAATATGATTACTACTTTCTCTTAATAGGGAAGCTATGAGTAAGGACCCAAAACCAGAACCTAGACCTTTAATAATTACGATTTCTAAGGGGTCTTTTACTGATAGCATCCGCGTGCAATTGTTTTCCACGCCCCAACACACACAAGCGAGTAAAACAAATATAGAACCATAGGAAAATGAAAAGCTACTGATATTATCTATGGAAAGAATCATACTAGAGAGCGTTATTAAAATAATGGCAAACCATAACTTTTTTGTTATTACTTCTTTAAATATAAATAATGCTATCATAGAAGTTGCAACAATCTCAAAATTATTAAGAAGTGAGACATTTGCAGCGGTAGTCATTCGCAGACCGAGCATTAAAAAAATCGGAGCTGCGATATCTAACAATACCATTCCAATCGTATAGGGTAGTTCCTCTTTTGTAAGGTGCTTTTCTTCTTCTGCATTTCCAAATTTCCTTCGGATTAACCACAGAATTGACATACCAATTCCCGCCCCAAGATACAGGAGTGCTGCCATCATTGTGGGCGGTATCTCTTTTAAAAGTATTTTAGATATTGGAGAACTAATTGCAAACAAAATTGCAGCCAGAATAGCCATAATTATTGCTATATTATTTTTCGTTTTCAAAATAAGTACCTCGTATATTTCGTAAGGATGATCTTTGTTTATCTTTATTGCGCTTACTATTTCTATTTATATAATTATACCATATGCTACGTTGATTTGGTAAAGTAATATTTATACCCCACAAATTGTTAAATCATAATAAATTGTGGGGTACAATTTTGTACTTATTTCCTACGTTTTACTTCCTCCTCATATACAATTTCTAGACCTGGTTGGTACCTTTTCTCCATTAGGTGCCTTGCTTTACGATTTGCTACACTTTCGAAAACAATCGAAAAATCGTAATCATCTGGATAGAGTTCACTTGCAGGTGCCTTTAATTGTAATCTTTTATGATTAATAAGCTCCTTATTTTTTTGAATTTGAACACCTACCTCGCCCTTTTCGTTGGCTTTCTGATAAACAATTCCGATCTTTTTCTGCGGATAGACGACCACACTATCACCAAGGTTAAACCTCAACCTACGATTATTGATTTGCTTTTCGGGTTTTCCTATGTCAATGGCATTCATTACATTTGCAACCTGATGATCTGCTGCAGTATCTAAGAAGGCTGTATCGATGGAAGTGGGTACAGGACGAATTCCCTTACAATAAGCCTCTTCATAAGCTCTCTCTAGCATTCGTTTCGGTAATCCTAATCGTTTGGCTATATAAAGAGCACAACTTTCCCCGGCCTCACCTAGCTCCAATTTGTAAAGTGGCTTTAAGCTTTCGCGGTCAAACGCCATCTTGGCATTGATTAAACCCTCCGTTTTGGTTGCGTATTCCTTTACCTCTGGATAATGTGTGGTCGCAAGAAATAAGCAACCCTTTCTTTGCAACTCCTCTAGAATAGAGATGGCAAGACCCATCCCTTCTGCTGGGTCGGTACCTGACCCAAGTTCATCAAGTAATACAAGGCTTTCCTTATCTGAGTGATCTAAAATGTTGATTATATTTGTGATATGAGCAGAAAAGGTGGATAAGTTTTCTGAAATGCTTTGTCCATCACCAATATCGCATAGGATAACATTACTCAAACAAAGCTCTGCCATCTCACAAGGAATGTGCAATCCGCTTTGTGCCATAAACTGAAGTAGGCCAACCGTTTTTAAAGCAACTGTTTTTCCACCAGTATTCGGACCTGTAATAACCACACCGTTGATTCCCTCTCCAATCGCAAAATCAAGTGGAACACATTCGGAGGTCTTTAAGAGAGGATGCCTCCCATTTTTGATATGGATATAACGATTGGTATTCATTATTGCCGGAATTGCTTTCATATCAAAGCTAAGCTTTGCTTTTGCAAATATAAAATCAAGTGTTTCCATGGCTTCCATATTAAGCTGAATGGATAGTGCATTTGCTTCCACGAGTGCTGTTAAAGTATAAAGTATTTTCCGCTCCTCGTTGTCCTCTGCAATTTGAAGTAAGGATAATTCCGCTTCTAATTTCAACACTGAATTTGGCTCTATAAAATAAGTAGAACCGGTTGAAGAGATATCAAGGACCGAACCACTCACTTGATTTTTGAATTCCTTTTTCACTGGCAACACAAAATGTCCATTTCTTGTAGAAACATAGCCATCTGAAAACCACTCTTTTTTACTACGCAATAACCCATCTAGTTTTGTTTTGGCTTCAAGCTTTACATTTTGGGTCTTGCGTCGGATATCTTTTAATTCTTTAGAAGCGTTATCATCAACCGCGTTATTACGAATAGCGAGATTGATTTCTTCAAAAAGAGAGGAAAGCTCTTGGATTGAGCCACCATAATAAGCGATATCAACGCCAAGAGATTCTGCTTTTTTAAGGTAACTCTTCATACGCTTACAGGAAGAAATAAATTGGGTCACATTCGTTAGCTGATCAGGTAATAACATAGCTCCCGTTTCCGTAAGTTTCATTATTTTTCCTATTTCCTTCATTGCAGCCAAGGGGGGTAGACCCATACCATCTAGCATTTTTCTCGCCTCTGTTGTTTCTTTTAGCTTAGCGTTTACTTCTTGGAGGCTCAAGTAAGGCCTCAAATTCAGAAGCTTTTGTTTTGTGTTTTCCGAAACTGCATAGTCGCTTAGCATATCTAATATAATATCGAACTCTAGTGATTTCATCGATTTATTAATCATTTTTATATTCTCCTTCTATTTTAAATTACAAAAATGCCCACAGAAAAATCTACCAGTACAAATGGATAGAATACTCCCTGTGAGCATTTGTCAAAACAAGAAAAGGCATAACAGGATACACCTATTATGCCTAGTTTATCTATATAACAAGACAGTTTATGAGTATTTTCTGTAAAGGTAGCAAGCAAAGGCACAACAATAATAAGGTATACAGTACCTTGGTGCTTTACTTAACGATTCAATTTAGTGCTAGTTAGCACAAACCTCTTTTACAGATAATACCGACATGAAAACCATCCTTTCAAAGCTAAAATTATTATACTTTATATAATATACGCATTGTAGCATAAACATGTTTGTAAGTCAAAGAAATAATTGATTGAAGTGTCAAATACATCTATTTATAGTCCTGTCCGATTTCCTTTAACATATTGACATATAAGAGTAATTCTTCCCGTGTGGTTACATTGAGCTTCACGTAGATACGCTTTGAATGAGTTTTAATCGTATTGATACTTAAAAATAATTTATCGGAAATTTCTTTTGCATTAAAGCCTTGAACATAAAGGTTAAAGACAGAGGATTCTGCTGGAGATAGGGTCTTACTATTTTGTACGAATTGTTCCAGAACAGATAGTTGTTGTATTTTATGCTCGGCTTTCTGGTGCACTTCTTCTTTATATAAGGATAGAAAATGAATGAGGTCATCAATCTCTAAAACGTTGGTTTTTGGCGCTTCCTTCAGTTCGGAGGATTTTATTATCTCAATTCCTCTTGAAATTGGATTTAAGTATTTTCTACTTAAAATAAAGGATATTATTACACCTAATAATACTAGAAGACTTAAGCAGACGGATAATAATAAATTGAGATGCGTTATAGAATCAACGATATCCTCCTTTGGAACCATAATCGCACAAATCCACTTTTTACTAGAAAAGGTAGAATCACTGGGATACAGCTGTATGGGTGTATGCAAGCCTAAGAATAAGATTTTATTATCTTGATTATAGGTATTAGCGGAATACCGATTCATGGAAATTTTTAGGGAGTCATTCTCCATAGATGTATTCCTGGCAGAATAGCCACCGGCAAACATTGATTTTTGTATAGAAATAAAATCTCCCGATATTGGTGACAGCATACAAAACATACGGTTATAAGTGCTGTTATCCGGCATATGAGATAGCTTAAAAAGCATCGAACTGATATCAAATCCACATACGCCAAAAACATTACCATCAGAATCAATTAAAGGAACCGAGCAAAGCATAACCTCTTCACTGGTCTTTGGCAAGAGGAGTGGTTCACTCCAATAATACAATCGCGATAATGAGAAATCATTGTGGCTGTTTGCCGCCTCGATTGGAAGGCTAAAATAGGGAGCATCACTGATATCAAATTCCATACTCCATTGAGCACGAAGTGATAGGGAGTTGTTACGACTAATACTTGGAAAACCACGCAAGATTGTGAAGGTAGGCGTGGTAAAATTAATAATATTTGGTTCCATATTTTTAATATATAACCCTGCTTTTGAATGCTCGGAATTCTCTAAACTAGTATTTATTGTGGCATCTAATATGATAAAAGCGCCACTGCTATTTGATTTTTGTAAAGAAAACAAAGTAAGCTCATATTCATTCGACAATAGCTCCTCTAGAATCTCTGGATGTTCCTTCAGATTTGCTGTTCCTATATTTCGTTCACTTAATTCGTTTTCAATGTTCTCTGTTACGGCTTCTGAGAATTCTACTGCTTGTACAGATAGTTGCCCATACCACTTTGAAATATCAAAAGATGTGCTTAAAAGTTGATTTTCTATTAATTTTTGACTTTCTTTCAGTCCCGCAGTAAATGTTCCAGTAACGAATAGAATAAAGATGATTCCGACAAGCATAGTGAGTACAAGCACCACTAAAAACAGAAAAAGTCTAAGGCGCATTGATATACCCAATACGCCTAGTTTACTAAATATATGTTGCTTGCCTTTTGTTTGAAGTTTGGGATCCAATTGGAATTAGCCTCTCTTATCATTCTACTTTGTTAGAAAGTCTTCTTTAAAATCTTCAAAATTTCCTACTAATACCGTATCTGGTGCAACCTCTTTATTGCTATCTTGAAGGAGCAGCAGATATTGTTCTCTTGATTTAGAAGCAAACGCCTTCAATTTACTCTCATATTTGCTTTGCAGTTCATCAAGCCCATGAAAGAGTGGTGGTATATAAAATTCATATTGTTGCTCCATCTCACTTATGATTTGATTTAACTTTTTAATGTTTCCATCAGTTACAGTGACAAGCTCCTCGGTCATTACTCCAAAGGCTTCTTGTGTTACCGGAAGATAACCTGTGGAAGCTACAAAACGAAGATTATTCGCCGGACTTGTAAACCATTTTAAAAACACACCGGCCAGGTATTCTTTATCTTTTGTAGATTTTGTTACGCACATTCCTGCACCACGTTGTAGGGCAAGCTTTTTGCCGCCTTCAAAGATAGGATAAGGAAGTAGCGTTAGCTCCGCCGGTTCAATCGTATTATCAGCATAGGTAACTGTTGGAGAGAAAAATAGTACGCCAGCAGTAGAACCGGTATAACATACAATATCTCCTGTCTTTGCGAGGTCAGAGGCGTAACCATCAAAAATAGCCTCTTGCCCCAAGACGGAAGGCTTGTAAAAGTAATCCCATACTTTAGTAAGTTTTGGATTGGCAAAGTCGATCAGATCGTTTTTGATAAAATCAGTTCCTAACTGCTTACAGCCGATGAGGGAAAAATTAAAGAGCGAATCGGACATAAAAAACATTTTCCCATCATGTTGGGTATGCGGTGTTTGACGGTCGGTCCAATCGTAATACAGAGCAGAAGCCTTGATGATTCCTTCAAATGTATGTAAATCTTCCAGACTTGTACCGGTGTCTGTTGCAAATCGATTAAAAATAGTTGTATTTACAAACAGAACCTCAGTAGACTTTGCAGTAGGAAATACATAGAGGTTTTCGCCTTCTAATCTACCTTCCTCTAGAAATTGAGGGATATATGCCAAAAGCTCTTCGGAAGTAAACTGTTCATTTAGATCCGAGAGAAGTCCTTTTTCGGCGAGTAGGAGTGCAGTTTTTGGATAAGCAGTAGTAATATCGGGGAGAGACGGCGCACCTGGGTCGCCATTTGCAGCCATAGTAAGCTTATCATGAAGGGCAGCAGAACCGGATATGGAGGTTACGCTTAAAATAATACCTTCTTCTATACCTACTGTTTCGTTGAACTCATCAATCATCTCATCCATGGTGTCTTTCATCTGCCCACCGTAGTTATGCCAAAGTGTGAGGGTGGTTGGTTTTTTTGTATTAATATTTACAAAGATTCTGTAACCGACGAAAGAGATGACGGCGACTAGAACAAATACGATAAAAGTAGAAGCATACTTTCTCATTCACATACCCTTTCATTTATTTATTTTATCTTGTTATATTATATTCATTTATAAAAATGGGATAATTTAACAATATATAGAAATTATATCATATCGTATTTACAATTCCAATATATATTTTTTGGCTCATTACTATATAAATTATTCAAAATCACCCTAGGGGTGATGGCTTTTTATGACTAGAATCACCCCTAGAATGATTACATTTTTAATTAGAGCAAATATAATGATAAGGAGATAAATTTTACATAAAAAGGAGGTTTTTTATTATGACAGATCCAAAGTTAAACAATCAAACCTTTACTACTGAGGATATTGAAAAAAACAAAACGATGGCAGGGCTTGCTTATCTTATCTTTTTTCTACCTTTAATCGCTTGCCCTGATTCTGGATTTGGAAGGTTCCATGCGAACCAAGGATTGCTATTACTGATTTTAAGCTTTGGAGGTAGTATTATACTATGTTTGATACCAATAATTGGATGGGTCCTACTACCGTTTTTTTCAATCGGTGTATTCATTTTGTTCCTAATCGGATTAATAAACGGACTCGGTGGAAAATCTAAGCAACTACCTATTATTGGGAAAATTAAGTTGCTTAAGTAAACTTAATATGCGTAGAAAACATGCGCAGGAATGAGGGAATATATGAAAAAAATTATGACTATGTTAGCTTTATTAATTTGTATGGCGCTACTCATCGTGGGCTGTGGTTCGCCTAGATCTTCTATATCTTCGAAAGAGGATACCAAAGACACAACCGGCGAAAGTGGACAGATAGATTCCGAGGATTCGGAAACAGAGGATGCTTCGAAAACAGATAAAGCTTCGGAAACAGAGGATGCGGCAGAAACAGATAAAGCTTCGGAAACAGAGGATGCGGCAGAAGATACAGAAGAAGTTGTTTCAACTAGCTCAAAACCTACAACAATCGTAGAATTTTCGGACTTGTGGTCAAATCTATATGAAGGAAATGAACAGGCGATTAATAATTATGAGGGAGTAATCTTTGAACTGATTATGCCTGCAACCAGCTTTATCACAGGAATCCAATATGATCTACTTAATATTAATAACGAAAACGGACGTTATGAAGGTGAATTGATGTTTGCCGGTTATAAGGGTTTTGTCGAGAAAAATGGATCTGATTTGACCTTTGGATATGATACGATAAGAGAAGAAGATGGTTTTTCACCTAATATGTTAACTGGTGACAGAATATTTGAAAGTGGAAACTGTGATTTAGATGCGGTCTACTATTATGTAGAATCATATACTGAGCGAAGTGGCAGTAAAATTGATCGTCAGGTTAGTGAGTTCAGACAGGAAAAAGACGGTAGTATCAGTTGCTTTACCTTTGAAGGTTATAACCGTAACAGCAGCAACGAAGAAGATCCACAAACAACCTTTGTTTATATTCGTAATGGAAAAAATCAATATGACTTTGTAATTGCCAAAGCAGCAGTAGGTACTGAGTTTGAAATAGTTACGCTGAAGGATTATGAAGATATGACAAAGGAGCAAGCAATTAAACTATTTGAAGGTGCTGGTTTCACAATTGAAAGAACGGGTGGAATAAAAGATGCAATTTTAGTTATTGATTAATTATGGTAAGGACTAAAAATGAAAGAAGAAGGTGTTACTATGATAAAAAAGATATTAATCGTCATATTTATTTTAGCTTTACTGCTAACCATGGGTGGTTGTGGAAAAAAGCTTAGTCAAAAGATAGAAGAAAATATTACAGAAGAGATCCTGAATGCTGACAATGAGGGTGGAAAAGTAGATATTGATGGAGATGAGATATCCATTAAAAGTGAAGACGGCGAAATGCACATGGAGGATGATATTTTAACGGTTACGGGTGAAGACGGTGAAGTATTTACAATTGGGGAAACAGTATGGCCGGAGGGTAAGGCTGCAGATTTAATTCCAACGTTTACGAAAGGCACTATTATGTCGGTTATGAATTCAGATGAATTGTGTATGGTAATGTTCGAAGAAGTTGAGGAGAAAGCTTTTAAGGATTATATTGAAGAAACAAAAGAAATGGGATTCACAAATGATACGTCAGAATACTCGTTAGATGATATGTTGGGATATTCGGCATACAAGAATGAGGATACCGTTGTTAGCATGAGTTATATGAGTACAGATAAACAGCTAACAATTTCTGTTCAAATAATGAGTGAAGATTAAGAAGTATCAACGATGCAGAGCGGAGGGAGCTATGAGTGCAAAAAGAATTTACTAGAAATTATGAGGATAATAGTACTAAAGCGGGCTTTCAGTTCACTTTCTATTGCGATTTGTGTCAGGATGGTTATAAGACTACATTTATAGAAGCAGAAACATATAAAAAGGGCTCTTTTCTGCGCGCAATTTCAGGTGGAGCAAGAGTTGTCTTGCAAAAGGAGCATGATAAAGCCTTTGAACTAGCACAGAATGAAGCAAAGCAACATTTTAATCGTTGCCATAATTGTAGGCAATGGGTCTGCGATACTGATTTTAATGAAGAAGAAGGATTGTGCGCTGCGTGCGCTCCGCGTGAGAATCAATTATAGAAGAAATGAAAAAAATAAGGAGCACTTCGTTTGCTTGCACCCATAGAATCATTGGGAACAACAAGAGGAGGTGCTCTTTTTATGCTTAATATAAATTACATTCCGTGTAAATAACGACCACAATTAGACATCGAATCCATATATTACATATATATTAATAATATATTACGAAATTATTAATTAAAGCATTGACAAAGTAATAAATACGTAATATAATTGCGCAGTAAATAGCAATGAAATGAGCAATGTAAGGAGAAATTCACAGGAGAGATAACATGAAAAATGTACACTTTAAACAATTAATAACGATATGCATGGCAATAATTTTGACGCTCAGTCCGACTAGTGCATCTGCAGCTCTGAAAAGGGGTACTAGTGGTACCGATGTTAAAAATGTGCAAACAATGTTGAAAGATCTGGGGTATTTTAAATACGCTAAAACAACGGGATATTATGGTAGTATTACAGAAGTTGCAGTAAAACGATTCCAGAAAAAAAATGGGTTGGTAGCAGATGGGGTAGTAGGGAAAATAACGAGAAGGGCTCTTCTTGCAAATGATAAAAAAAAGGTAACATCTAATTTCACCCTTATGTCAAACGTAAAACATAGTAATATTGGTGCGTTAGATTGGTTTTCAAAAGTGCAATACATATGGCCAAGAGGAACAAATGCGATTGTAACAGATGTTAATACTGGAAAAAGTTTTAATTTAAAAAGAACATATGGAACAAATCATGCAGATGTTGAACCACTAACCAAAAAAGATACTGCAATTATAAAAGATCTTTGGAATGGTTGGAGTTGGGAACGACGTGCAGTTGTTGTTCAAGTTGGAAAATCAATCATTGCAGGATCAATGGCAGGTATGCCGCATGCCGGCGTAGATTCAGCTTCTGCAGAAAAGGTAGTAAGTGGTCGCAGTTGCAACTATGGTAGAGGACAGAACCTAGATTCTGTGAAAAATAATGGTGTAAATGGTGTTATGGATCTGCACTTTAAAAATAGCAGAAATCACAATACCAATAAAGTAAAAAAAGAGCACCAGGACATGGTGATAAAAGCTGCTAAATACATAGAAAAGCATCTCTTATGAGTGCAATAATTAATTGAAAATATTGGTGTCAAGCTTATGTACTTTTGTGGCATAGGGAAAGCCATTGATTGGTTTATATACCTCAATACAAGCAAAATGTGATTGAGAATTATGTGAAAATTTCGGTCTTGCAATACATAAGAACCGAAATTTTCCTGCGTTCTCAGCTAGTTTTGCAACAGCGATTGGCTGATAATTGTAATTTTTCAGAGTATGGGTTGCGAAATTGAATAGATACATTTCATAATTGGATAGAGTCGCCTCATAAATCCATTCACACGACCATTCGTTAGGCATAAGAACACCTCAGATTCACAGTTACTATATCATATGCAAAGGATTAGAGATTGCGAATATTTTAAAATCTACCAATAAAATCGACACAGAGCACATTGGTTTCTCCATTCTCACATTCATAGGAACAAGAGAAGGTTTTGCAGAGTCCTCCGGTAGCGGCTGAGATATACTCGTAGGAGGTATATAATGAATGATTTAATGTAATTGCTCGGTGAAAATAGTTCTTGTTACCATGATAGTCTCCCGGCATAGCCGGATTGAAATTAGAATCCAAGGAAACTGGAATTACTGGATTCATAATTGTATGACTGAGCTGATTTCCATTATGATTAATGACATAAAAACATTCAACATTATTTTGTGATAGAATCACTTCATCTAAAATCTGATCAATCTCCTGCGATGATAACACCGATTGTAAGCGCTTCGTAAGTACAGCAAATAATTGATAAGCAGCCTCTTTGTCTTTGCTTTCATTCACCACATAGCTACTTTTTTGATCTTTTAGGCGAAACTGCATTAGAACATCTTTGAGCTGAGAAGATATTGTAACAAGATTTGATGCAACAGCACTACTTTCCTCTGCATGGGCAGCATTACTTTGTACAACACCGGAAATATTGGAAATAATATCTGAAGTGCTTTTTAGATGTGTTGCCTGTTCCTTTGATAATTTAGCAATTCCATTGCTAAGAAGAGCTGTTTTTTCTATAGAGGTATGTATTTTGGTAAAGCTCTCTGCCGTTTTATTGGCAATATGAGTACTCTCCTCCACAGATTGAATATTTTTGGTAATCAGAGCCGTTGTTTTTTTAACAGCTTCAGAACTCCGGTTAGCCAATAAACTGACTTCATTAGCAACTACAGCAAACCCCTTACCAGAATCACCCGCTCTTGCTGCTTCAATCGATGCATTTAAAGCAAGCAATTTGGTTTGTGTGGCAATACCACGTATCATTTCGATGATGCCATAGATATCTTTTGAGGAAACTTTCACGTCCAACATAGAAGACAGCATTTGATTCATGTATTCTTTCCCGACTTTGGCTTCTTCCATTACCTCATTAGCACAATTCGCAGTTTGTTCTGCATTCGAGGCATTCTTCGTAGTTTTGTCTGTAATTTCATACATTGTCGTAGTTAAGTCTGCAATTAAATTTGCTTGCTTCGTTGCATTTTCAGCGATAATGGAAGAAGCAGATTCCATCTGACTACACGTTGTATCAATATTAAGGGACAAATCGCGGATGGATTCAAAAGAATAATTTAATGAATTTTTGATTTTATGTAAAGCGTTTTTAATTGGTACGAAATCACCTTCGTAATTTTGCTTAGTTGACATTGCAACAGCCATATTTCCAACGGAAAGATGCGATAGGACATGAGAGATTTCTTCAATATACCCATTTAGGGTGGTACTAATATGATTCATATCACTTGCAAGTTCCTCTAGAAGCATTTCGTGAGAGGCATCAATTTGAACATCTAAGTTTCCTTTCACAATTTCATGAGCACTATTAGCGATAATAAGAGCTTCTTCTCTTATTTTTTTTATCTCTTGAATTCTTCTCATATTACGATTCGTATGACGATTAAAAGTAGTCATACACTCCCTTCCAGAATAAAATAAAAAAGCAACGGAACTTGCTCCGTTGCTTTATAGTCAATATATACTACGAATGAAGGGTTGTCAATCATATAATTAATTATTGCATTAGCGCACATTAGATCATAGTGCCATGCTGCAACTTTTATTATTTATTAGTGTCGGTACTAGAACACCCTTTCAAATCATTACTTGGTGGCGCGCAGGTTTTATTGGAACAGATATAATATGTGGGTTTATCATTCAAAATATGATAATATTCGACATAATCCACTATTTTGCTTAACTCTTCTGCGCTTTTACTCGTTTTCAGTAATGAGATGGTATTGGGTTCATAGTGCGTTGCCAAATAAGAAAATAAATCTTCACACTCCTCTTTCTCATCACAAACACATACAATCTCTTTGGTAGGATAGAGAGTACCAAGGAAAGCAAGCATGGAAAAACTAAAGCCCACCGGATAATCCTTAACTTGACCAGCTAGAAAGCTCATTTGCTTAGTGGCAAATTCCTGATAACGGGTGTTTGTGGTGATACTAGCAATTCGTTGCAGTACATAGGCAGCCACTGAATTACCTGCGGGGATAGCACCATCATAGACTTCCTTTGGACGGTAAATTAGCTGCTCGGAATCCTTTGCATATAGATAGAACCCGCCATGTTCCATATCCCAAAATTGGTCAAGCATCTGATCGGCAATAGAGATTGCTTTGCTTAGATAAGAGAGATCAAAAGTTGCCTCATACATAGAAAGTAACGCCATGCAATAGAAAGCATAATCATCAATATGACCAAAGTAAGCAGCATCCCCATCGCGATACCTTACATAGAGACGGCCGGTATCGGTGGTTAGTTTTGTATTAATAAAATCAATTGCCTTCTTGGCTGTGTCAGCATAGCTTTCCTTTTGTAAAATTAACGCTGCCTTAGCATAAGCGGTTATCATCAGCGCATTCCAGGAGGTTAATATCTTATCATCCTTGTGTAGTTTTGCTCGGTTTAATCGATAGGAATAAACTTTTTCACAAAGCCTTGTAATTTTCTCGTTTTTCGGTCGAATGTCTTTGCAATGAATAAGGTTTGGTATGGAGGCTCCTTCAAAATTACCTGCTCTTGTAATATCAAAGTAGTTATTAAAGTAGGAACCATCTTCTTCGCCTAGGACTTCATTGATCTCGCCAGGGGTAAAGACATAATATTTTCCCTCTACACCCTCGCTGTCAGCATCTTGTGCGGAGTAGAAACCGCCCTCTCTATCGGTCATTTCCTTGCTGATATAATCAAAAATTTGTTCAGAAACCACTCGATATAAATCCTTCTTCGTATACTGATATGCCTCAAGATAAGTAATCGCAAGTAGGGCATTATCATAAAGCATCTTCTCAAAATGGGGCACTAACCACTTCGCATCCGTGGAATATCTTGAGAAGCCATAGCCAATATGATCAAAAATTCCTCCGCGATACATGTGTTCTAGTGTAGCTTCGACAAGAAATAATGTTTGGACATCATTTTCTAGACATGCATATCGAAGCAAAAAAATAAGATTGTGAGGAGATGGGAACTTTGGAGGATTGCCAAAACCACCGTAATTATGATCAAAGTTCTGCTTAAATTGGGTGACTGCTAACGATATGAGTTCCTTTGTAGCTTCGCCAGTTTTCTTCTTGCTTTCATACTCTCTTTTTAAAGTATTTGTAATTTGATCTCCAGAGCGAAGGAGAGCTTCCTGATTATTTACCCATTGCTTATGAACCTGCATTAGGATGTCAATCAGACCTGGAATCTGGTTGCGGGTTTCTTTAGGAATATAGGTGGCTGCATAGAAGGGCTTTTGGTCAGACGTCATCAAGATGGTGAGCGGCCATCCGCCCTGCCCAGTAACTGCCTGGCAAACTGACATATAAATGTTATCAATATCCGGTCGCTCTTCTTTATCTACCTTAATGCAGATATAAAATTGGTTGAGAAGCGTTGCTACATCTCTGTCCTCAAAGCATTCATGTGCCATTACGTGGCACCAATGACAGGTACTATATCCGATGCTAAGGAAGATGGGTTTGTTGTCCGTTTTAGCAATTTCAAATGCTTCAGGTCCCCATGGATACCAGTTGACAGGATTATATGCATGCTGTAAGAGGTAGGGAGATTTTTCGGTAATTAATTTATTAGGGATTTTGGTGATTCCTTGACCGTTATTAGTTGCATGTTCCGTTGTATTCATTTTATACACTCCTTATCGCTACTTTCATTTTTAATCAGAAAAGCTTATTTAATTATTATACCAATATTGAGTGTGATTTATATATTCAATACGATATTTAAAAAGTAGAACTTGAGTTTATGTGTAAAAAATGTATAATAAAGTTATCAATAGTAAAAAATCCGTATAACATGATATGAATAATATTTTAAATTGGGGGTTATTGCGATGATGCATCTATTTATGCAGCTGGAAGATAAAACTGAAATTGTTCATTCTGACATAATGAATACTAAAAAGGGAGAATGTGTAAAAGTATATATTGAAAAACCCATACTAGGCGGTTTTCAAAGTGCGATATGCTACCTTCCGGACTACCATTGGGAAGGTATTGAAGGTTTTTCTGACAAGGATATTGAAAAATATCAAGAGATACTAGAGTCAACTGCGCATCTGATAATTCGGTTTGCGAAGCAAGGGGGACTTGGTAATGCCGCAAATATTTAAAATTGGTTCATATATAGTGTATTTCTGGTCAAATGAAGGAGAACCACTTGAGCCAATCCATGTACACATTGTTGAAGGAATTCCTTCTGGAAATGCAACCAAAGTTTGGATGTCATTGAAGCACGAGCTATTGATGTAATAACTAAATGGTATAAGTTCTATGATGAAATTCGTTATTATTGTTGATTCCTAATAGCTTCATAAAACAACAGAAATGACTAGGTTATTTTATTTAGGAAAGATTTATTTTCAGAGTGACAAAAATTTATGCAAGTATAAAACCCATCAAATTTGGTGGTTTTTATACTTGCATTTTTATTCATGACAAGCAAATCAATTTATTGATACTAGCTCATAATTATCTAAGTCACTGTTTATAAACATAATATCATTTTCTGTTTCGAAAGATACATCGTAGGAAGTTTCTTCGTTATTATAGTACTACGAGATAATTCTAACAGCCTATCTCAATCGAACAATTACATTCAAAAGACATGCCTTGATCTAAGGTAATCATCATTTCTTTTCCCTTGAATTCTCCATTAAATCCTTCCGTATCTGCTATTCCGTGCCATGGTTCTATACAAACAAAAGGTGCATCCTTCGCTTGCCATATTCCGAGGTAAGGTAGATTTTCGAAGGATAACACTACCTTTTGATTGGATTTTTTACTTTTCAGAGATATTTTTTTGGAACTTATATTTCGAAAGACTAATGCTCCGTTTTCAAATAGTTGGGGAGTTAAAGGAAGAATATTATGATTTTGCAATATATTCTCGGATTTATTTTTAATAATTACATTTGACCCATTCATAAATAATCTATCTAAATTTTCATTACATTCAAACTCTAAGTAATAGTCTTCTAAATTTTCGCTCTCCACTCGCGGGCAATGAAACCCAGGATGCATTCCAATTTGAAAATAAATTTCCTTGTTATCAATATTTCTCACGACATAATTGATATTCAATTTATTATCGACTAAGGTATAAATAATGTTCAATTCAAATTTGAAGGGATACATTTTTAATGTTTCTTCATCATAGGACAATTGATAGATGATACTATTTGCTGTTTCTTTAACAACAGTAAATTCGCTTTTTTTAGCAAAACCATGATTACCAATAGCGTATTCTTTATTGTCAACGGTAATCTTACCTTCATTAACGGCGCATACAATAGGAAAAAGTAATGGAGCGTGACCGGGCCAATAACTTTTATCACCATTCCAGAGATACTCACAACCATCATTTAACGTTTTAAAACTTATAATCTCTGCCCCTAAAGATGATATTTCCACTTCTGAGATATCATTTTTGATTTGTTTATTCATTGGTACTAACCTCCTGTTTTGTATAATGTCATTTTGATCTTATCGTATCGAATTAGATTCTAGTATCTAAGTAATCCTATTCAGTGATAAAGTTTGTATTACTTTTTTTACTTAAATCTCTAGCCTTACAACTTTCCCGAACTACAATATGGAAAGGTAATTCCACCTTGAGCGGCAAATTCTTACCATTTTCTAATCGATCGATTAACGTTTTGGCAGTCATTCGTCCAAGCTCTTCTAAAGGCACATGCATGGTTGTTAACATAGGGGAAATATATTGTGCGGTATCGATGTCATCTATCCCGATAATTGAAATATCAGAAGGAACGCGAAGACCTAACTCTTTTAGTGCTTTCATAGCACCAATAGCAGTGACATCATTTGCACAAAAAAATGCTGTTATGTTCGTGTCTTTCTTTACCGATTCTTTTACACCGTGATAACCACCTTCTGTAGAAAGCTTTGTAGATATGATGTTTTCTTTTTTTACTGGTAAGTTTAACTGAGTCAAGGCGTCACAATAACCTTGGTATCTTGCCTCCTTGTTTTTTTCACCAATATAACCAATCTCCGTATGCCCAAGCTTGTAAAGGTAATTAACTGCATAGATTGAAGCCTCATAACCATCACAGATAACCTGATCGAATTGGGTATTTAATGTATTTAGACCCGTGTATACAACATATTTGTAATGCTTTTTTATAAAATTTAAAAGGTTTATATCAAATCTTCCCAGTACAGCAACACCATCAACCTGATTATCAGTAATAATGCGAAAGGTATTTGCATCGTTAATATCATATCCAGAAAAGGAGTATTTCATAATGTAACCCTGTTTGAATGCTTCTCTTTCAATAGCTCTAGCTATTTGGGAGAAAAAAGGATCGTTCATCGTATCGGAAGAACGAGCAAAAATACATGCCATTGTTTTATTGGATGTATTATTTTGTTCTTGTGTATGTGTTGATTTTAGGTTTCTCGCTGATAGATTTGGAACATAGCCTGTTTCTCTTACGATTTTCCAAATCCTATCTTGCACTTCTTTGCTGGCAACCTTTGTATTATTCTGATTGATCACGCGAGAAACAGTAGAGATAGAGACATCTGCCATAGTGGCAATTTCCTTTAAAGTCATAGGACCATCCTCCAAATATTAAGCATAAAGATAAGCTATTATGTAAAACTATTATATACAGTTTATTGGAATATTACTATTAATAAAAGAGCAAACGTTTGCTTAAAAAATATGATAAATTTATAGAAATTTTTTCACAAACGAATTAGTAATATAACAATAATGTTAGTAATGTTTATCTAAATGTTTATAGAAAAACCTAGAAAAATAAGGTCTTTTGGTAATTATAACACAAGCAAACTCTTTAAGCAAACGTTTGAGTGAAAAACATGCACAGTTTTCAGAGATATATGATATACTGAATTTACAATTGAGAGAGGGGAGTACGCAAAATGAACGCAAACATGTTAATTATTCATGGTGGTGGCCCAACTGCAGTTATCAATTCTTCGCTATACGGTGTGATTGCAGAAGCAAAGAAAAATGCAGTGATAGACAAAGTTTATGGAGCAATTGGCGGAACTGAAGCAGTATTTAATGAGCAATTCATGGATTTGAAAACACTATCAGATAAACAGATGGCATTATTACTTCAAACCCCAGCTTCAGCAATTGGAACATCCCGCTATCCGTTAGAACAAGATGATTATGGCAAAATGCTTCCTATATTAAAAAAGTATAATATAAAATATGTTCTGCTAAATGGTGGAAATGGGACAATGGACACTTGCGGAAAGCTTAGTAAAGTATGCAAGGATGAAGATATTTTTGTAGTTGGTATTCCAAAAACGATTGATAACGATATAGCTTCAACAGATCATTCTCCGGGTTATGGAAGTGCCGCCAAATATATTGCTACAACAATTTCAGAAATTGGTGCTGATGTAAAATCGTTACCAATACACGTAAGTATCGTGGAAGCTATGGGAAGAAATGCAGGATGGATAACAGCTGCCTCAGCATTAGCAAGAGCAAAGGATGGAGATGCACCACATCTGATTTACCTCCCAGAAAAACCATTTGATGAGATAGAGTTTTTAGAAGATGTGAAAAGGTTACATGATAAAATTGGCGGTGTAGTGGTTGCTGTTAGTGAAGGGTTAAAAGGAAAAGATGGGAAGCCGATTGTACCACCTATCTTTCAGTCAGGTCGTGCAACATATTACGGTGATGTAAGTTCTTATTTATGTAATCTCATTATTAAAGAATTAGGGATCAAGGCTAGAAGCGAAAAACCAGGGTTAAGTGGAAGAACTTCAATCGCTCTACAATCTAGTGTAGATAGGGAGGAAGCCATTCTAGTAGGTGAAGTAGCTGTTCAGGCAGTGACCGAAGAGAAAACAGGTGTTATGGTTGGACTGAAAAGAGAGGAAGGTAGTGATTATAAAATTACGCCTATATTAGTTCCGATTGCAGAGGTCATGATGCATGAAAGAATAGTACCAGATAACTTTATTAATGAAAGAGGTAATGATGTAACAAAAGAATTTATTGATTGGTGCAGACCAATTATTGGTGAAAAAATGAAAGAGTTCATAGATCTAAAAGCAACTTATTAGGAGGGGAATAGATATGCCATTAATACCTTTAAGACCTTTATTAGAGGCATCAAATAAATATAAATTTGCACATGGTGCCTTTAATGTAAATGCGATAGCACAAGCGAAAGCGGTGATTGATATCCATGAAACTTTTCGTTCAGCAGCTATTTTACAGGGAGCTGATTTGGCGAATGGGTTTATGGGAGGCAGAATTGATTTTATGAATTCTACCTTAGAAGATAAAAAAATCGGAGCAAAAAGAATTGCAGATGCAGTTCGAAAATTTGCAGAGGAAGCAAGCATACCGATTGTTCTACATTTAGATCATGGAAAAGACTTTGACTCAGTTAAGGCAGCAATCGATGGCGGTTATACTTCGGTAATGATAGATGGCTCCTATTTGCCTTTTAATGAAAATGTTGAGCTCACAAGGGAAGTCGTTCATTATGCTCATGCAAGGGGCGTCAGTGTTGAAGGAGAATTAGGTATATTAGCAGGAATTGAAGATAAAGTATTTTCGGATACATCAACATATACTAACCCGATGAAAGCGGTCGACTTCTTTCGGAAAACCCAAGTAGATGCGTTGGCAATCTCCTATGGTACAATGCATGGGGCATCAAAAGGGAAAGACGTAAAATTAAGAAGAGAGATTCCAATTGCAATTAAAGAATGTTTAAATCATGAGAAAATATTTGGCGTTTTAGTTTCCCATGGCTCTTCTACTGTTCC
>Ga0209511_1000049_pt1 | contig 195343 bp, 158 predicted proteins | sample SSSSmetaG_FD_184141 | JGI IMG/M metagenome (GOLD analysis project Ga0209511, IMG submission 184141) | Glacier valley bacterial and archeal communities from Borup Fiord, Nunavut, Canada, to study Microbial Dark Matter (Phase II) - ​SSSS... | ecosystem: Environmental > Aquatic > Freshwater > Ice... | reverse complement strand
GGCTTTATTACTAACCCTGGTGTTCATTCTTTATGGCTCTTTCGTGGTTGAAAAACACCATTAAGATACTGAATATCAGGGTTTTAAACAAATATTTCAGCCATTATTTATCAACATTTTACACTTTCTTTTCATTTTATTTGATTGATTGTCAATTGATTAATTGGTTTTTGAACGAACCATTGTTAATGAAAACAAAAAACAAACTCAAGACATTGAAATGCTCACACCTAAAAAAGGAATTAAGGGGTAGACTAAAGAAATAAAACAAAGAGATAAGGATTTTAATGACTTACTCTCAAGTTCAGTTTCTAAAGTTAGACAACCTATTGAGTATTTCTTTAACTGGTTAAATGAAAAACAAAAAATCAAAGAGCGATGAAAGTCAGATCAACTGCCGGATTACTTATTAATTTGTTTGGCAAAATGGCAATGGCTTTCAAATATCTAATTCTTTAAATATTGATTCAAAGAACTTATATCTTTATCTATTATGAAAAACACTTTTATTTACTTATTATTGATTATTCCATCATTGTTAATATCAAGTTGTACCCCAGAAGATGAGAAACAAGTTTTGACGGTAACAACCTATTCCGAGAAAATAAGCGATTCCAATGTCAATATGCCATCTGGAGGTACCATAACTTCGCAATATTCAGACTCTCCTAAAGGCGAAACGGCTGTTAATTTATTTGATAGCGACGTTCAGACTAAATTTTCTACATCTAACAAAAAAGTTTGGTTGATATGGAAAAGTGATAAAAGTATTTTAGTAAATCAATATTCTCTAACTTCAGCTAACGACTCTCCTGAAAAAGATCCAAAATACTGGACATTGTCAGGGTCTAACGATAGTATATTATGGGTTGTTCTCGACCACAGATTCAATCAATCTTTTTCTAAAAGATCAGAGAAGAATGAGTTTGGTTTTTATAATACGACTTCATTCAAGTATTTCAAATTGTATATTACAGTAAATAACGGTGATGCAATGACCCAATTGGCAGAATGGTCTATGGGGTTTGGTCCAATTAATATTGACCAATTGATGAGCTTATCAACCGGTGATAGTTATACTTCAAGTACCCCAATGGGTATTCATTATAAAAATCGACATAGAACTACCGACTCAGATCGAGATTGGCTCAAAACTGCAGCCAACGAGCCCGATATTCCAGCATCTGCTCCTACTCTTCATATGGTTAATTTCAATGTCTTACTTTATCCGTATGGTAACCCAAGTCCAGCTGATATCAATCAAAAAGCTCTTGGCGATTGCGGTGGCGTAGCTGCTTTGGCATCTATGGCATATATTTATCCTAATTTCATTAAAAGTATCATAAAAGACAATAAAGATAAGACATACACGGTTTCTATGTTTGACCCTCAGGGTTTACCTGTTATGGTGACTGTATCGTCCAAATTTTTAGCAGGAAGCGATGGGAAAATCGCTGCTGTAGCCGGAAAGAATGACAAGGCCACCTGGTCTACAATTCTAGAAAAAGCTATTATGAAATACAACGTTATTTATCAGTGCAATCCGGATATAGGTGGTATTGGTAGTCAAACAGTAACACCACTTTTTACAGGAAATGGCAGTAGTATTGCCTTTGATTCTGATGTGCTGACAAATGACCAATTGGAACAAGTTGTCAAAGTCTCGCTTGCTAAAGGAAAATTTGTTATTGGTGGTTTCAGCAAAGTTGTAAAAATCGGAATCTTCAAGACGGTTACCTACCACGCATTTACATTCATGTTTTCGACTGACCCCTTAGCATTGTTTGCCATGCGTAACCCATGGGGCTTTTGTGATGGCAGTCCCGATGGAAAGGAAGATGGTATAATGGTTATTCCAAACGACAATATAGTACCTCGTCTTATTGATCTCCGCATCATCGATCCTGGCATTGCAGGTACTATTGGAACTAATACTCCATACTCTCCACCTTCTTTTGTGCCTAATGCAAACAATGTTCGTATTGATCCGCGATTGAGAATATCGGGAGAATAATTGGATTTTTTGTTATTATCTTATTGTTTAAATAATCAAAATAAAAAGTGATTATATTTCTACTTCTAAACTAATTGAATGTATTAAAGTCTGTCGTTAAGACTTCTAATTTTGATGGAATCTAGAAAACTGGATTCATGGATTGACATGTTCAAACAATATGGAATCATCCTTGAAAAAGAAACAAGAGATGTTGACTTTATTGAAATTATAAAGAAATAATAAATTGTTCATCACAAAAACGGCACAATCCCCTCCAACTGATTCCCCCTTGATCCCTTGATCAAAATCGTATACCCTTGCAGTGGCTGTTCCCTCAGATAATCAATAAAACCCTCTGCGGTCTCAAAAATAGGATAGTCTGTGTCTGACTTGTGAAATTCGTTTCCAACTAAAAAGACCCGGTCAAAGTTGCATTCGGCAATTTTATAAGCGAGGTGCTTGTGTTCTTCTTCGCTTTGGGCGCCAAGTTCCTTCATGCTGCCAAGGATAGCGGCTTTGCGGGGAGCATCGTACTGCTGGAAGTTGTTGAGGGCGGCAGACATGCTGGTTGGGTTGGCGTTGTAAGCGTCAATGAGGAGTGTGTTTTGCTCCGTCTTTTTTAATTGGGAGCGGTTGTTGCTGGGGATGTATTCTTCCAGGGCAGTGCGAATGGTTTCGTCGTCTATTTTGAATTCCTTACCCACGCAAATGGCGGCTAGTACGTTTTCCAAATTGTAGGAACCGATCAGGTTGGTCTGGGCCATACAGCCGGATTCGCTGTATTCGGTAAACCAGCGAAGTTTGAGGAAGGGTGAGCAGGAGAGGGTTTCACCCCATAATTCATAGCCGGGTGCTGTAGCGTATTTGATGTGTTCGATGCCTTTGGCGATGCTTCTGAGGTAGGGATTTTCCATGTTTATGAAAATCTTGCCGCCTTTGACTCTCAGGTAATCGTATAATTCACCTTTGGTTCGGATGACGCCCTCAAAAGAGCCGAAACCTTCCAGATGGGCTTTGCCAACGTTGGTGATCAGACCGTAATCGGGGTCGGCCATTTCAACCAGTTCCTTGATTTCTCCGGGATGGTTGGCACCCATTTCGATGACGGCAATTTCGTGGCCTGCGTTCAGGCGCAGTAAGGTTAAGGGAACTCCGATGTGATTATTTAGGTTCCCTTGGGTATAGAGTACGTTGTATTTTTTGCTCAGGATGGACGCCAGGAGTTCTTTGGTGGTGGTTTTGCCGTTTGTACCTGTGATGCCGATTACAGGTATCATACAATGATGACGGTGAAAAGTGGCTAAATCCTGCAAGGTTTTCAGGCAATTCTCTACCAAAAGGATTCTCTCATCGGTAACGGCATCCGGTTCGTCCACGATGGCATAACTGCAACCTAGATTAAGGGCTTGTTTTGCAAAGCTGTTTCCATTGAAGTTATCGCCTTTTAAGGCAATGAAAATGGATTTTTCAGGGCAGTTTCGGCTGTCGGTCGTTACAACAGGGTTTGCCAGATAGAGCGCGTATAAAGATTCAATTGTCATCATTTTTCAGCCGTTTTAAAGGTTTCTTTGTTTGAAACCGTACTTTATTCCACAAAAATACATAATAAAGTGTAAATGTACTGAAGGGTTGCAGTGCATTTTTTTCAACGGCTAAAAATCTCAATTAAAAAGCCAGTAATCATTTTTATTTTTCCGTACATTTGCAACTGTAGACAGACAGATTTACGGTTTTTTTTAATATATTTTTACAGATTATGCAATTTTCGGGTAAACCTTTTTCCATCAATATTCAAGGTCGGCTTATGGATTTAAGTGTTCCAAAAGTGATGGGGATACTTAATGTGACGCCGGATTCGTTTTTTTCCAGTAGCCGATTTATGTCGGAGCAGGGGATTTTGAATAGAGTTGAAAAAATTATCGATGAGGGCGCAGATATTTTGGATGTTGGAGCTTGCTCTACACGACCTGGGATTGAATTGGTTTCGGAGGAAGATGAGCTGAAACGCTTGCGGTTGGCCTTGCATCTTATACGTAAACGATGGCCGGAAATACCGGTATCCGTGGATACTTTTCGTGCCAGAGTAGCTGAAGCTGTGGTAAAGGAATATGGGGTGGATATCATCAACGACATTTCGGGTGGAGATATGGATCCGGATATGTTTAAAACGGTGGCTCGTTTACAGGTACCTTATATATTGATGCACATGAAAGGGGAGAATCCGACGGTGATGCAAAATAAACCGCATTATGAGGATGTGATGTTGGAAGTTTGTCAGTATCTGGCAAAAAGAATCAGTACCTTGCGAGAGTTGGGTGTCAATGACATCATTCTGGATCCTGGTTTTGGTTTTGGTAAAGAATTGGATCATAATTATGAATTGTTGCGTCGTCTGGATGAATTTGAATTGTTTGATATACCGATGTTGGTTGGTGTATCCAGAAAGTCGATGATATATAAATGTTTGGGTACTACTCCCGAAGAATGTTTAAATGGAACGAGTGTGCTCAACACGATGGCTTTGATGGGAGGGGCTCACTTTTTAAGAGTGCACGATGTGAAAGAAGCTGTTGAATGCGTAAAACTTGTTCAAATCTGTAAAAAAGCTGGATTATGCCGATAATGCCACATATTCGTGATGTCATTGATATCTTTTTGGTAGCGACGCTCCTTTTTGGCATCTATAAGCTGATGAAGAGTTCCGGTGCTCTTTCTATTTTTACAGGTGTGCTTTCCTTTATAGCATTGTGGATCCTCGTTTCTTATGTATTCGAGATGCGTTTGCTTGGCGCACTCATGGATAAAGTGGTCAGTGTAGGTGCTATTGCCCTGATCATTTTGTTTCAGAATGAAATCCGGCGTTTTTTGGTGATGCTTGGGTCCAGACGAAGATGGCAGGTTATTACTCATTTTTTTTCTCAGAAAAAGGTTGCAAAGGATAAGTCGGATGCCTGGATTATGCAGATTGTCCTTGCTTGTCAGGAGTTATCCAAAAAGAAAACGGGTGCTTTAATAGTACTGGAAGAATCGAGTTACCTGGATGAATTTGTCCATTCCGGAGAACGATTGGATGCCATTATCAGCGGTCAGCTCATGCAGAACATTTTTTTTAAGAACAGCCCTTTGCACGATGGTGCTGTGATTATCAGTAATTTCAGGATTAAAGCTGCTGCTTGTATTTTACCGGTAGCTCACGATGAAAATCTGCCCAAGGAAATGGGGCTAAGGCATCGTGCAGCTTTGGGCATCACGCAAGTTACTGATGCTAAAGCTATTGTTGTGTCGGAAGAAACTGGAAAAATCAGTCTGGCTTATATGGGAGAAATTAAACAGAAGCTGACTATTGAAGATTTGGAGCGTTTGTTGACTGAGAAAACACTTTAAGCGCCTCTACGTAACTAAGACTTTGGCAGTGTTACTTTTGACTCTGCCTGGCTGTCTAAATGATAACTTCGAACCGACGAAGTTTTTTTTTAAATAATGCCCTTTTTGCTATCTCTATATTGCAAAAAGGCGTATCTTTGCCCTTAGAAAAAAACTTCAAGAAATGGATCTTCTACAAAAATTGCTTTCTCGCGCTAAGAGTAATCTGCAGCGCATTGTTTTGCCTGAAGGAACGGAAATTCGTACCCTTATGGCAGCTGACCGCATATTGGGCGATCAGGTAGCGAAACTGACTTTGATAGGTAACCCCGATGAGATCAATAAACTAGCTGCTGAAAATGGATTGTTGAATATTGTAAAGGCTGAGTTGGTTGATCCATTAAATCATTCCAAGAAAGAGCTTTATACCAATTTGCTTGTTGAATTGCGTAAAAATAAAGGAATGACTTTTGAAAAAGCATCCGTTTTAGTTGAAGATCCCTTGTATTTGGGTTGTCTGATGATCAAAAACGGAGATGCGGATGGTGAAGTAGCAGGTGCCAGAAATGCAACCGGCGATGTTTTGCGTCCAGCCTTTCAGATTGTGAAAACTCAACCGGGTGTAAGTGTTGTTTCTGGTGCTTTTCTAATGTTTCTAAAAGATCATACCTTTGGCGAAGACGGTTTGCTCATCTTTGCCGATTGTGCAGTCAACCCAACTCCCAATGCAGCTGAACTTGCTCAAATAGCTGTTTCTACAGCAGCAACGGCCAGAAATCTTGCCGGTTTTGAACCCCGTGTTGCCATGCTGAGCTTTTCTACCAAAGGCAGTGCAAAAAATGAAGTGGTTGACAAGGTTGTTGAAGCTACTCGCCTTGCCAAAGAAATGGATCCAAGTGTTCACATAGACGGAGAATTGCAAGCCGATGCCGCTTTGGTTGAATCTGTAGCTACACTTAAAGCTCCAGGAAGCCCCGTTGCCGGAAAAGCCAACGTCTTGGTTTTCCCCTCTCTTGAAGCTGGCAATATAGCTTATAAACTGGTGCAACGCCTTTCAGGTGCAGAAGCTATCGGACCAATCCTTCAAGGTATTGCAGCTCCCATCAACGATCTTTCACGCGGATGTACCGTGGATGATGTCTATAAAATGATATTCATCACCTCCAATCAGGCTCTCGGACTTAAGAAATAAACTTTATTGCACTTTAGTTAGTTATTTGTAAATGCTTTTTAGAATAATTTTGAACAATCATATATGAAAATTTTAGTATTGAATTGCGGAAGCTCCTCTATCAAATACAAGCTGTTTGATATGGTAACGAAAGATGTTTTGGCACAAGGAGGAATTGAGAAAATTGGCCTGAAGGGTTCATTTTTAAAACTCACGAAGTCGGATGATCAAAAAGTAGTCATTAACAAGGATATACCCGAGCACAAGATTGGTGTGAAATTAATTCTGGAAGTACTTACCAGCAAGGATAATGGATGTCTGTCTTCATTAAAAGAAATTGATGCTGTAGGACATCGTGTTGTTCATGGAGGTGAAAAATTCAAAGCCAGCGTTAAAATTGATCAGGCGGTTATAGATCAGATTAAAGCTTGTTTCGAGCTTGCACCATTGCATAATCCTTCCAATTTAATTGGAATCGAAGCTGTTGAGCATTTGATGCCTGGTGTTCCTCAGGTTGCTGTTTTTGATACCGCATTCCATCAGAGTATGCCTCCCAAGGCTTATATTTATGGACTACCTTATTCTTATTATGAAAAATATGGTATTCGTCGTTATGGTTTTCACGGAACCAGTCACCGGTATGTTTCTCAAAGAGCTGCTGAATTGCTGGGTAAACCTTACGAAGAGATGAAGATTATTTCTGCTCATATTGGTAACGGTGCTTCCATTACGGCTATTCAAAATGGCCATTCCATTGATACTTCCATGGGTATGACCCCTGTTGACGGCCTATTGATGGGTACTCGTTCAGGTGAAATTGATGCAGGTGTACTGACCTTTATTTCGCAAAAAGAGCATTTAAGTGCTCAAAAGATCAGTGATTTGCTCAACAAAAAGAGTGGAGTCCTTGGTGTGTCGGGTGTGTCTTCCGATATGCGTGAATTGTTGGATGCTTGTGATAAAGGAAATGAACGTGCCATTCTTGCTATGGATATGTTTAATTACCGTATCCACAAATATGTGGGTTCATATGCTGCAGTATTGGGTGGTTTTGATGTCTTGATTTTTACCGGTGGTGTTGGAGAAAACCAATGGACTACTCGTACTGCTGTTTGTAATAATCTGGAGTTCATGGGCATCAAGCTTGACGAATCCTTGAATACAGGAATGCGTGGTAAGGAAATGATTATTTCTACACCCGATTCTAAAGTGACAGTGATGGTTATTCCGACTGAAGAAGAATTTATGATTGCCAAAGATACTTTGGAAATTTTATCCTGATACTATTTTCAAAAAAGCACAAAAAAAAGCTGTTGGCACTATATCAACAGCTTTTTTTTGTGTGGTAAATCGAACGATTAAGCTTCTTCAAAGAGTTCAATCTGAAAACCGTTTTCATCAAAAACGCCGTATGAAAAGAGTTTAATCCAGTCTCCCATAATAATTACCCGGCTTTTTTTAGAAATCATTAAGTCTACCAGAATATGTCTGTGACCGTAGATGTAATAATCGGCTGCATTTTCTCCGAATTCGGCTGCATGCTTTTTGGAGAACTGAATCAGGTATTCCTTTTCTTCCCCAAGATATTCTTCTGGAAAGGATTCCCGTTTAAGTCTGCTGTGTTTGGCCCATGCCAAACCCAAACCTATGCTATGTAATGGATGTAATGCGGCAAAGAGTTTTTGACAAAACGTGTTATGGAAAAGCATTCTAAGAAACCGAAATTTGGGATCCGGATCTCCAAGGCCGTCCCCATGAGCCATGTAAAATGTTTTACCATGGATGACTTTTTCAATCGGTTCGGTATAAACAGTAACACCCAGTTCTTTTTGGACATAGTCAAAAAGCCATACATCGTGATTGCCTGCAAACCAGTAAACGGGTATGCCTGCGTCTGTAAACTCAGCGATTTTTCCAAAGAAGCGGGCATAACCTTTTGGTACGACCAGTTTATGTTCAAACCAAAAGTCTATCATGTCACCCATCATATAGAGGGCTTCACAATCGGTTTTGATACTGTCCATCCAGCGCACCAGTTTCTTTTCGTTCTGCAGTTTATCCTTGTACGCCAGGGATCCCAGGTGTGCATCTGTGACAAAGTATGTTTTCATCCGAATAATCGTTATAAAAATCCCAGCTCCAGCTTTGCTTCTTCGGACATCATTTCTTTGTCCCAGGTCGGATCGAATACCAGGTTAATGGTTAAATTCTTAACTCCTTCTACGGATTCTACTTTCATTCGTACATCTTCCATTATAAAATCGGCAGCCGGACAGTTTGGCGCTGTAAGTGTCATGTCAATTACAACCTCTCCGTCTCCGGAAACATCAATTTTATAGATCAAACCCAACTCGTAAATGTCGATGGGTATTTCAGGATCGTACACAGTTTTAATCATGCGCACGATGGCTTCTTCTGTTTGTAAAAAGGGATTATCCATTGCCTTATTTTTTTAACAAAGATAAACGATTTTCTCAGGATGGACAAACTCAGATTTTTCCTTCATCCGCGTAACTATAATAGCCATTTTCACTAAAAATGACATGATCGGTCAATTGAATATCCATATTAGCGCAGGCCAGTTTGAGTTTGTTGGTTATTCTATCGTCGCACGAGCTTGGATTGGGGTTACCCGATGGGTGGTTATGGCATAGGACTATGGCAGAAGCCAGCTTCTCGAGCGCGTGTTTCAGTATTATTTTAGGATCTACGGTCGTTTCGGAGACACCTCCATGGCTGATACGGATGGTATCCATGATCCGATGTTGGTTGTTCATTAAAAGGAGCCAACATTCTTCGTGCGAGAGGTCAATAAGCCTGCCATGCAAAAGTTCATAGATGTCGCGACTGTTGCTAATTTGAACCCGCTTCACTACTTCCGAAGATCGGCGCCGCTTGCCTAGCTCAAGGGCTGCGGTGATAGTTACTGCTTTAACTGGGCCTACTCCATGAAATTTTTTACACAACGCATTGATGCTTGTTTTTCCCAATTCGTTCAGGTTGTTTCCTGCATCATTCAAAATTCGTTTAGCCAGATCCAACGCACTTTCCTGTTGAGAACCAGAACCCAGCAGTATGGCCAGCAACTCCGCATTACTCAGCGCTTCTGCACCATTTTTAATCATCTTTTCCCTGGGTCTGTCTTCAATAGCCCAATCCCTTATACTAAACCTCATCTCTGGAACAGCACCCTCCGCACAATCCCGCACAATAGATTCTTTTCTTTTCATATTCATTCATCATTAGTATGTTTACAAAGCATTAAGACTCCGCGAATATACAATAAATTAATAAATAAAAAACAATAATATTACATATTACCACAAAAAAAGAGAGCAGATCAAAAACCTACTCTCTTTCTTATCTTAATTTCTTTCTTTTATTTTACACCCTCCATATCCAGGTGGAAATTTTAATTTTTAAGGATGCAATACAAGGCGCAGTATACGAGTCATACCGGAGCGTACTTTTCGTACGTGAGGATTGACGAGTGCACTGCAACGCAGTAGTGAGCCTTAAAAATCGAAATTTTAATTTAGCGGACGCGTTCTGCGTATGACCCGTCACGAGTATCCACCTTAATTTTTTCACCTACTTCAATAAACAAAGGAACCCTTACGATCGCACCAGTCTCAACCGTAGCCGGTTTCAGCGTATTGGTCGCTGTATCGCCCCTCAATCCAGGTTCTGTATAAGTTATTTCCAAAATAACGTGAGTAGGCATATCTGCATACAAAACAGTTTCAGAAACTGCATGTGTAACAACTTCCAGAATATCACCTTCTTTCATGAATTGAACACCATTGATGCAATCACCATTGATGAAGGTCTGTTCAAAAGTTTCATTGTTCATAAAGTTAAAACCCATATCGTCTTTAAAAAGATATTGATATGGTCTGCGTTCGATGCGAACTTCTTCGATTTTAACACCGGCATTAAAGGTACGATCCAATGTACGGCCAGTTACTACATTCTTCATCTTTGTGCGAACGAATGCTGCGCCTTTTCCAGGTTTTACATGTAAAAATTCAGTAATAAAATAATATTGGCCGTCGATGTCGAGGCACATTCCGTTCTTAATGTCAGCTGTAGTTGCCATGTTTTATTGTCTAATATATTGATTATCGATTATTTCGCTTTTTATAAAAAGAGGTGCAAATATCGGTATAATCTCCAAAATAAGCAAGCTATTCAAAAGAAAGGAGACAATTAAGTAGCACATAGATGCAATCCTGGTTATCTTTGCAGTCGAAAAAAACCATTCGATTTTAAAAAAAAATAGGGTCAACGGTTGCGAATTGAAAAAATAAATCCTACTTTTGCAGGCCGAAAACGCTTATTAAGAAACGACAATAATTAAATACATATAACTTCTATGAAGAGGACATACCAACCATCAAACAGAAAAAGAGCGAACAAACATGGTTTTCGCTCCAGAATGGCAACGGCAAACGGCCGTCGCGTTTTAGCTCATCGTCGTGCAAACGGTCGTAAAAAATTAACCGTTTCAGATGAAGAACGTTTAAGAGGATAAGCTTTAGCTTCTAAATATCATTAAAAAAGTAAAGATCATAAAGTCTTTACTTTTTTTGTTTTATGACATAGCCTCAAGTTTGGTTTTTTTCGTACTTTTGAACTTCGAAAAACGTATTTACTTATGAGCGAATCCTGGAAACGAATTGTAAAAAATCTGGCAATTTTCGCGGTTATATTGGCCGTTTTGATAGTTGTTGTGCTGGCTGCATTGAATAAATATACCCAGCACGATTCACTCATTACTGTTCCTGACGTCACAACTTTGACTGTTGAAAACGCAGCACCATTTTTTGAAAAAAAGAATCTGCGGTATAAGATTGTCGACTCGGTTCGTGTACCCACAGAGGTTCCCGGTGCTATTTTAGAACAAAAACCAGCTCCCGGTGCTCATGTCAAAGAAAATAGAATCATTTTCTTAACTATAAATGCTGCATCGGAGGAACGAATTTCTATTCCTGATGTAAAAGATGATTCACAACGTCAGGCGGAAGCCACGTTAAAAGCAACTGGATTTCGAATCCGTGATGTGCAATTTGTACCATCTGAGTTTAGGGATTTAGTCCTTGGTGTTAGTTATAACGGCAAAAATCTGCCGGCCGGAGCTAAATTGCCAATCGGTTCATCTGTCACCTTAATAGTAGGGCAGAGTTCTAATGGGGAAATTTTGACTGTGCCCAGTATGCGTGGTCTTTCTCTGAAAGAAGCGATAGATTTGGCACACGGTCAAAGCTTGAACATTGGTAATCCTCATTATGATGTTACTCCCGCTAGTTCTGCTGCAGCAGAGAGTTATCAAATTTACCGTCAAGAACCAATAACAGGCTCTTCAGCAAGTGTTGGAACTAAAATTGAAGTTTGGATGACTACAGACTTTGAAAAGCTGGAAGAACCTGAACAAATTTTTATAGCAGAAGATTCTCTGGATATTGAAGAATAAAATTTATGCAAGACAATTTTTTTGAATTAATAGTAGACCCCGAAGATCCTGATATCATCGAGGAAGACATTCTTGAAGTATCAGATGATTCGGAAAACAAATTGTACGAGCAATACCGTTTCGTGGCCGATGCCGGTCAAACCCTCCTTCGTATAGATAAGTTTTTGGTTTCCCGTATTACCAAAGTTTCCCGTAGTCGTATACAAGCTGCGGCCGATGCCGGTTTTGTTTTGGTAAACGGTCAGGCGGTCAAATCCAATTTTCGGGTAAAACCACTGGATGTGGTGACGGTCATGGTAACTAGGCCTCCCGTTGATACAGAGTTGATACCTGAAGATATGCCTTTGGATATCGTATACGAAGATTCCGACGTACTTGTTGTAAACAAACCTGCCGGAATGGTTGTACATCCCGGACATGGAAACTACACGGGAACCTTGGTGAATGGGCTGGCCTGGCATTTCAAGGAAAATACACAATTTGCTACAGATGATCCCCGCCCAGGTTTGGTGCATCGGATCGACAAAAATACGTCCGGATTATTGGTTATTGCCAAAAATCCTCAAGCCAAGACCCATTTGGGCTGGCAGTTTTTTCATAAGACTTCCCAACGAAAATACACCGCCTTGGTATGGGGTAGTTTTGAAGATGAAACGGGAACCATTGAAGGAAACATTGGTCGTGATCCTAAAAACCGTCTGATGATGAGCGTTTTTCCGGAAGGAGATCAGGGAAGACCTGCTGTGACGCATTATAAGGTACTGGAAAGACTGGGCTATGTCACACTGGTGGAATGCCAGTTGGAAACAGGTAGAACGCATCAGATACGTGCACACATGAAGCACATTGGACACCCACTGTTTAACGACGAACGGTATGGTGGTAATGAAATATTAAAGGGTACAACTTTTACAAAATATAAACAATTTGTCAAAAATTGTTTCGATATTTGTCCACGTCAGGCCTTACATGCAAAATCCTTAGGCTTTACACATCCGGTTACCGGTGAAGCTTTGTCATTTGAATGTCCATTACCGGAAGATATGCAGTTACTAATTGAAAAATGGAGGGGTTACGTCTCCTATAGAGATATTTAAAAAATGGAAAGTCGTAAGATTGCTATAGTATGTGGAGGTGACTCCTCTGAAATGGAGGTTTCCCTGAGAAGTGCCCAAGGCCTTTTCTCCTTCATTGACAAAACGAACTATAAAGTATGGATTGTTGTCATTCAGAAAGGTCAATGGTATGTTCGACTGAATGATGAAAAAACGGCACCGATCGATAAGAATGATTTTAGCTTTAATCTGGATGATGAAAAAATAGTCTTTGATTTTGCCTGGATAACGATTCATGGTACTCCGGGCGAAGATGGTCGCCTGCAAGGTTATTTTGACCTGATTGATCTGCCATTTAGCTGTTGTGGAGTTTTGGCAGCTGCCATTACTTTTAGTAAATTTACTTGCAACCAGTATTTAAAAGGTTTTGGAGTTCAGATAGCAGAGTCTTTACTGCTTCGAAAGGGGCAAAGTATTAGCGATAAGGATGTTGTGGAGACTGTTGGATTGCCTTGTTTCATCAAGAGTAATGTTGGAGGATCCAGTTTTGGCGTGACAAAAGTCAAAGATGAGACCGCTATTCAATCTGCTATTGGCAATGCTTTTGCTGAAGGGCCTGAAGTTATTATTGAGGCCTTTATGAGTGGAACGGAAGTGACCTGTGGTTGCTTCAAGACCAAAAAAGGCGCCCACCTCTTCCCAGTCACAGAAGTGGTAAGCCAAAATGAGTTTTTTGATTACGATGCAAAATATAAGGGCCAGGTTCAGGAAATAACTCCTGCCCGCATACCCGATGAAACACGTGACCGCATACAGGCCATAACTTCTATGATTTATGACATTCTGGGTTGCAAAGGCATTATCCGGGTAGATTATATCCTAGCAAAAGAAGGAATCAAGCTTCTGGAAGTGAATACCACCCCTGGTATGACCCCAACAAGCTTCATACCTCAACAAGTTTCTGCCGCTGGTATGAAAATGAACGATGTGATGAGTGAGATTATTGAAGACTGTTTCTCTGATTAATACTATACCAACTATGGAAGCTAAAAGATTCGAAGATATTCGTCCGTACAGAGACGAAGAAGTGGCGGAAGTTCTCAATCGTTTATTGATGGATCCACAGTTTAGCGGCATCCTGTCAAAAACGTTTCCTGGAGTCTCCACCGAAGAAATCAAGACTCGTTTGAAACAAATAAACAGCACTTCTGATTTTCAGGTTGGCATCATCTTTCCATTGCTGCATGAAAATGTCAGGAATTCTGCTTCTTCACTTGATTCTTCTGGTTTTAAATACCTGGATAAATCCAAAGCCTATACCTACATTTCCAATCATCGGGATATTATTCTGGATTCTGCTTTTTTGGATTGTCTGTTGATTGAAAAAGAATGGAATACCGTTGAAATAGCCATTGGAGACAATTTATTGATTTATCCCTGGATAAGTGATCTGGTCCGAGTGAACAAGAGTTTTCTTGTGAAACGGGGGCTTCCAATACGTCAACAGCTCAGTACTTCTATTGAAATGTCTTCCTATATGCATGACACTATTCAGGAACGGAATCAGTCTATCTGGTTGGCTCAACGGGAAGGTCGTGCCAAAGATTCCAATGACCGTACTCAGGAAAGTGTACTTAAAATGTTAAATCTAGGAGGCACAGGTAGCGTTTTAGAAAACATTGCATCTATGAATATAGTTCCAGTATCCATATCCTATGAATATGATCCATGCGATTATCTCAAGGCTAAGGAAATGCAATTGAAACGTGATAATCCTGATTACAAGAAAAGTAATGAGGATGATTTGTTAAATATGCGAACCGGACTCATGGGTTTTAAAGGACGTATTTTTTACAAAATTAGCCCATGCATTTCAGACGAACTCTTAAAAATGGAGGTTGGTATGCATAAAAATGAATTGTTTGAAAGAATTGCCAAACTGATGGACAGAAATATTCATCGAGGCTATCATTTGTATCCAGGTAATTATATTGCTGCGGATCAACTGGACGGATTGGATCGATTTGCAAAAAGCTATTCAGCGAGTGAAAGGGATAAATTTCTGGCATATATGAAACAGCAGCTGGATAAAATTGACATTCAAAACAAGGACGAAGACTTTCTTCGTAATCGTATGCTCGAAATGTATTCAAATCCATTAAAGAATAAACTGGAAGCTGAAATTGGCATGTGATTTTTGTAGCTTATTGTTATAACGTAATATTTTTTTTGATGAGACATTGTTTTTTTGCTTTTCCACTAATGGTTCTGTTTTTGTCACTTGTTTCCTGTGTTGACACAAAGGAAGAACCAAACTATTATGATGTAATGGCAACTCTGACTGAATCGGAAGGTTATCCCTCTTTTCAGACAGATAATGGATTTATCCTTCAATGCGATACTAAATTATCCACTAGTATTGATAGCTTTAAAACCGGTAACCGCTTTTATTTGCGTTACTCTTTTGGTGATACGACCAATCATGTGGCTAAGACTTATCAGATTAAACTAGCGAAAATATGGTATGTAACTGTCAAGAATTTTGTTACAGTTGAAAAGGATTCAGTCGATAAATACGGTAACCAGCCTATTCACTTTATTTATTCTTTAGGCATGGGCGGAAATTACCTGAATGCAACATTTAATACATTCACATCTATGAGTAATAAAGATGGGTTTGAGCTGGTCAGAATGAAAAAATATGAAACAATCTATCCACAGGATACTCCTCCCACTATCTATTTGCAGCTCAGGCACAACGTTACTTCTATTTCTAACTATTCATTTAACACCCGTATTGCCAGTTTTGATTTGAGTTCACTGGTTGCAGAGTATCCACTTGTAAAAAAGATAAATATCAATTTGAAATTCATGATTTATCCTTATACAACTCAGGATAGTGTGACCTTCACCTTTGAGCCAAACACTTTGGCAAAAGAAATAAGCCTTTCCCAGAAAAGAAACTTAAGATCAGATATGAAGCTGTCAGCTTCTGAACTCTATTCCAATTTTGGCTATTAATGCCTTTTTTGAAATGATCTGCATACTTCGAAAATACGTTCCACTGGTTATCTTGTTCTTGTTGGTCTGCTCTTGTAGCAATGATGAAACAAGTTATCAGACTGAATTTTGTGTTATTGAAGAAAGAGGAGATCAATCACTATACTTGCATTCCGATAGTGGTTACGACCTGAATCCATCGTCATCACTAGACGCTACCATTTACGAAGCAGGGCAACGGTTTAGGGTGACTTATATTGAAATGGGTACCACTAAAACGTTGACAGATACGAAGCTCATCGATGTAGTCGATATGCTGCCAGTCAAGATCTTTAAGACTTTGAAATCTGAAAGTCAGTCCAATGATCCGGTTTGGTTAGTGAGTAATCCTTGGATAAGCGGTGGCTTCCTGAATTTTGAATTTTCATTTGGTTACCAGAATTCAGATAAAAAACATGGAATTTATTTAGTAAAAGATTCGCTTGTTCAAGGAGCGAAAGGTGGTAAAATATACCTGTCTTTCAGGCACGATGCCAATAAAGATGGTTCATCTGTTATGGCAACTGCGTTTGCCTCTTCTTCCTTGATTTTAATCACTGATTATCAAGATATTGATAGCTTGATTATTAATGTTAAGGAAGGAATACAAAATAAAAGATATAGTCTGGGTCTCGATAAATAAGAGCATTGGATTTAAAAGTCCAGTGTAGTCTCATCCTTTTCCACACTTGTCTCAACTGGTTTTGGCAGTTCCTCTTTTGGTGACGTGTTGGACACCAAGTTATCTATAAAACCTCCCGCAATTATAAATCGTTCATAATAAGAGATGATCAGAGTGGTCATCGGTAGCGCAATGATCATGCCTACAACTCCGAACAATGTACCCCATATTGAAAGCGACAGCAGGATGACTGCCGGATGAAGTCCGGTAGCGTCGCCCATAATTTTGGGTGTAAGTATTAATTCCTCAATGAGTTGTACAATGGCAAAAACAGCCAACACTGATACTACGACCAAGAAGAAGTTTTGATTGTACTCCGCAGCCTTGATTGCTGCCAGCATAATGCCAGGTATAATGGCTATTGTCTGCATGTAGGGTATCATGTTCAAAACGCCGGCACATATGCCCAGAACAATGCCCAATGGTAAACCAATGATGCTAAATCCGGTAGCAAATAAAATGCAGTTGATAAATGCTATTAATCCCTGTCCTCGGAAATAACTATTCATTCCTTTTTTTACATCTTCCCCTACTTTAATAATAAAAGGGCGATAGTGTTTTGGAACCAAATTAATCCATTCTTTTGAGATTTTTTCATAATCCTTCAGGATGAAAATAAGGTATAAAAGAACCATAAAAACAATGACCAGATCCAGAATGATACCTCCGGCACCAGAAACAACGTCCCATATTCTAGGTAAAATACTTTTAATCAAGCCCTCCATATTTTCGTAGCTCAGGTAGCTTTGTATATCTATGCTTGCCAGAAAATTCTGAATGGTTTCCATAATGGCCGGTGGTATATTCCAGGCATATTGTGGATCTGTTAGAAATTTATTGATGATGATAATGGCCTTTTGAGACTGATCTACAATGGGTGGAATAAGTAAATAACCAATCAAGGTCAAAATACCGAATACCGTCAACAATGTTGCAATCAACGATAAAATTCGACTTTTTAACTTGAGCTTGTACTGGTAAAAACTTAATAAAGGATACATTAAATAGGCTATCAGCCAAGCAATCATAAATGGCAAAAGAACAGCGCTTAACCGACCTATTAGTAGACCGACGCCAATGACGATGATCACTCCAATGATTATCCGTATAACCCTATCCAGGGTGAACGGTTTTCTAGTGATGTTGCTCATGATGTAGGTGTTTTTGACAAAGATACATTTATTTTACTTTCGTGGAGTATTCTAAAACAATCAATTATTCAGCTTATATTTGCCTGTAAAAACAAAAAGATGTCTAAACTCCTTCTTGCTTTAGCCTTTTTTCTGTGCCTGATTATTCAATCAGAAGCTCAGGTATCTAAGATCTTCGGTAAAAAAACGTATCAACATGCTTCGGTCGGTATTTGTGTGCTTGATATGAATTCATCCAGAAAAATTGTTGATTTGAATGCTCAATTGTGCATCGAGCCGGCATCTATTGCAAAATTGGTTACTACAGCTGTTGCTTTGGAAACATTTGGGCCAGACTATCGATTTGAAACAAAAATTGAATATACTGGAAAGATTGAAAATGGCGTTTTAAATGGAGATATTTGGATAAGGGGCGGGGGAGACCCTAGTCTGGGATCCCGTCAAACCGGACTACAACAGGATGTTTTTATCAATCAATGGGTAGAAGCTGTCAAAGCAGCCGGTATTCAAGAGGTAAATGGTTCTGTTTACTCTGATGTCAGTCTATTTGATGATGAGCCAGTATCGCCCTATTGGTTGTGGGAAGATATGGGTAATTATTATGCTCCTGGAATATATGGCCTAGCCGTTTTTGACAACAGCTTTCAACTGGAATTGAAATCAGGGGCGGCTGGATCCAAACCGGAAATAGTATCAATCAAACCCGATCTTCCTGAATTGACGATTGATAACAACCTCACAGCTGTCAATAATGACCTGGACAGTGCTTTCTTATATGGTGCCCCATATCAATGGGATAGACGTCTTTTTGGCACTATACCTGCAAACCGATCCAGTTTTGTCATCAAAGGCGATATGCCTGATCCTCCCGCTTTTCTGGCTGTATATTTCCGGAATGAACTTCAGAAAAAGGGCGTTTTGGTCAATGGGAAAGCTGTTTCAACAAGGTTGTTAAAAGATTTCACTCAAAAATCTTCTATTCATGCTCATTTAGTGTGTACCACCTCATCTATACCACTTTCCAAAATAATACGCATTATTCACGAAAAAAGTGACAATCTGTATACGGAGTATTTATTGAGGCATCTGGCCTTGACTGTTTCAAATAAACCGGCATCTGTACGCAATGGCATTCAGGTAGTACGTGATTTTTGGAAGAAAAAGGGACTGGATGTGTCTGCTCTCTATCTTTCTGATGCCTGCGGGCTTTCTCCAAATGATCGGATTGCTCCGGAGTTTTTGGCCAAGTTGTTGCAGTATATGTCCCAAAAGAGTAAATATGCATCTGTTTTTAAGTCCTCATTGCCTTTGGCGGGTAGAGAAGGTTCGGTGGCCAGTTTTTTGAGGGGGACAAGTTTGGAGGGAAAACTTCGGATGAAGAGCGGATCGGTTCAAGCTGTCACCACTTATGCCGGTTATTATGAACAAAATGGGAAATCTTACGTTGTTGTACTTATGGTGAATTTCGCGGATGCAAATAGATTTCAAATTCGTAAGGATATGGAATATTTTTTGTTATCATTATGATTTTTTTCGTACTTTTGCGGCATAAATAAATGCTTATATGGATTCTGAAAACAGACTTCGTCACGAATTGGCTGAGTTGAATCTTTTATTGCAGGGATTAGCCAAAGTTCCTACATTTCCTACTGAACTGCTTGAACTACTTTCAGGTAAAGTGGAGTACATGACTCAGTTGATGACACCGACAGAACTATCAGTTAAAGACGTTGTTTATTCAGATTCTTCTATGACATCTGAACTTAAGTTTTCCAAACCTGTTAAGCGAATTAACGATCAGCTGGAACAAAAACGTTTAAAAGATCTGACAAAATCGTTGACGCTCAATGACCGTTTTCGTTTTCAACGGGAATTTTTTGATAATGATACACAGAAAATGTTGGAAGTTTTTTCAGCAATTAATGCTACTAACTCTATGGAAGAAGCGCTCGATTATTTAAGGGGTGTTTGTAAAGTGGATGAAGCATCCGATTGTTATAAAGATTTTTGTGTGATGCTCGATTTGCATTTTTCAGGCTTGTCAACTAGTAGTCCCTCTCATTGAAAATATGGCAAAACTCATTTTAGTACCGACTCCTGTCGGTAATTTGGAAGATATCACATTGAGAGCACTTCGGATTCTTAAAGAATCGGATCTTATTCTTGCCGAAGACACCCGCACAACGTCTCATTTATTAAAGCATTTCGATATACAGACTCGTATGCAGTCGCATCATAAGTTTAATGAACATCAGACTTCTGAACAATTTGCATCACGGATATTGGCCGGAGAGAATATTGCTTTGGTTTCTGATGCTGGTACACCTTGTATTTCGGATCCCGGTTTCTTGTTGGTCCGTCAATGCATTCTGATGGGTGTAGAAGTAGAATGTCTGCCAGGGGCCACCGCTTTTGTGCCAGCTTTGGTCGATTCAGGTTTACCCAATGATCGTTTTCATTTTGAAGGATTTCTGCCTCCCAAAAAAGGACGGCAAACCAGGCTTAAAGAGCTGGCTGTATTGCAGGTTAGCTTTATATTGTATGAATCGCCTTATCGCGTGTTGAAAACCCTGACACAGTTGGCAGAATTTTGCGGCCCGGATCGTTTGGCATCCGTTTCCCGCGAAATCAGCAAGATATATGAACAAACGGTTCGAGGAACTTTGCAGGAACTGATGGCTCATTTCACAGAAACCGATCCTCGGGGTGAATTTGTAATGGTCATTGCCGGTTTGAGTGGGAAAAAGTCAACAAAAGAAAAAGACTGATTTTTTAAAAGGAAATAGTGAATCTAAAAAGTGGTAAAAAAAGTATGAAAAAATGGATGTTTTGCTTGCTCGTACCTATGGTATTAACAAGCTGCAATTACAAAACGGACGCCTATAAAACGCTGGAACAGGAAAAGGATTCCCTTTTGCTGCAGGAACAAAAGAAAACGGCACAAATGAATCAGATGATGGAAGTCATGAATATGATTGAGGACAACTTTGACCAAATCAAGGAAGCTGAAAATTTTGTGACTTTACAGACCAATCAGGAGCAAGTGGGTGAAGAAAACATGTCTAAGATCGTTGAAGATCTGGATATGATCAAGAACACCTTGACAAACAACAGAAAGCAGATAGCAAGTCTTCAAAAGCAATTAGCCAAGGGTAAGAATTCAGCCAAGGGGCTTGTCAAGCTGATTGATCGTTTGAATAAGAAGATTGAGGAACATACCCAGACTATCACCAAACTGCAAGAGCAGTTAGCCTTAAAAGATGTCAGGATTAAAGAACTTGATGAATTGGTTATTTCATTGAATACCAACTTGGATGACTTACAATCAAATGTATCTCAAAAAGACGAACAACTATCTTCACAGGACAAACAAATTAATAGTGTCTGGTATGTTTTTGGTACCCGTAAGGAATTGAAAGAACAACAAATATTCACCAGAAATGGACTTTTGGAAGAAGGTTTTAATAAAAACTACTTTCTGGAAACCGATATGAGAAACCTCACAGAACTGTCACTTTATTCTAAGAAGGCTAAAATCCTGACAAATCATCCTGTCAGTAGCTATGTTTTGGAGAAGGTTAATGATTATTTGGTGCTCAAAATAACAAATCCAACTAAATTCTGGGAAATTTCTCGCTATTTAGTCATAGAAGTCAATTAAAGATTCGAATTTATACTTTTTGACCCTCATATTTTAAGTGCATCAAGTCACCTTTTAGGTGATTTGATGCACTTTTATTTTGCTTATTCAGGAAAAAAATAACTATTTATCATTTTCAATTATGATTATTTTATTATATATGAGTTAAACAATTATGCATATTATTGCATTTATGCAAATTGGATAGACTTATTGCCTATAGCCTTACTTCTTTTCAATAATTTGATTATAAGTACAATAAATATCTTTATTGGTGTTTCGGGATAAAAAAAAGGTCAAATAAGTAAAAAAATTGAGGTCTCCTATTTTTGCATTTATTAATGAATTGAAAAGAGATTTCCGGAAATCGTTAAATCAATCAAAAAAGTGTTTATATTTGTCATGATGGTTAAATAGCGTTAATAATTGTGACGTAAGAAAGTATTCCTTAACACTTAAATAGGAAGAATGTTAAGGGTTATTATCTGATGTTGCTATTTTATTTAATATTGATGTCAAGTAAGTTTCTTTTTATAATATATGACAGTATATAATAGGCAGGAATGACTTCAAAAACGCATTTATGATAAATCACTCTATTTTCTGAATTTTATTCTATTTGTATAAATATAAACGAGAAATCTATGAGAAAAATTCTTTTCTTATTTGCTTGCTTTCTTTTAGCAAGTTTAGGTTTGGTCAATGCCCAATCGCGATCAATTTCCGGAACAGTGCTTTCCGATGAAGATGGGCAACCAGTCATTGGCGCAACCGTCATGATTAAAGGCTCCGCAAAGGGGACCATAACTGCAGTCGACGGAACTTTTAAAATTAGCATGCCAGAGAGCTCGAAATCGCTGGTGATAACCTACATTGGTTTTGAACCTGTAGATGTTGAGGCTCAGAATAATATGGTGATTAGGCTTAAATCAAACCTGAGAGAGATCGATGAGGTTGTTGTAACCGGTATGGGTATCAAACGAAGCTCAAAAGCTTTAGGATATTCGGCAACATCGGTTTCATCCTCTGATGTAACTACAACTGGAAACCGGAGTGCTTTAAATGCACTTCAGGGAAAAGTGGCTGGTGTCGAAATAACTTCTGCTTCAGGTGCTCCTGGTTCATCTACTCGTGTTATCATGCGTGGTTTCTCTTCTTTAGGAAGTGGTAACCAACCCCTTTATGTGATAGATGGTGTGCCAGTTAATAATTCTCAAATTGGAGAAACAGACCTTAATGGTGGTTATGACTTCGGTAACCGTGCAAATGATATAAATCCGGATGATATTGAATCGATGACCATTTTGCAAGGTGGTTCAGGAACGGCATTATACGGTTCCCGCGCTTCAGCTGGTGTTATACTTATTACGACTAAAAACGGAAGTAAATCAGGAAACAAAGCAAAAGTTGATATTTCTTCAACTACAACCTTTGATTCCCCACTTCGTTTACCAGTAATGCAGAACGAGTTTGGTCAAGGTTGGTATGACAGAGGTTCAGCCGATTTAAGAGAAAATGGTAGCTGGGGTCCTCGTTTTGACGGTAAAGACCGTATTTGGGGCTTTGTTGTTGATAACCAACAAAAAGTAAAACCTTATGCTGCATTGGAAAACAACATAAAGGATTTCTTTGATACCGGGATCTCCACAAACAATACAGTTGCCATTTCGAACGGTGATGAAAATAAAAGTTTCTATCTGTCGTATGGTAATATTACTTCTGATGGTATAATGCCTACAGATGCTGATTCTTATAAACGTAATAATATATCCTTGCGTGGTTCTTCTAAATTCTTAGATATTTTTACAGGATCTGCATCTTTGAATTATGTAAGAAAAGATACCAAGGCTGTTGAGACAGGTCAGGAACAAACTGCATTGGATGGTATTTGGCAGACTCCGCGTGATATGAGTGTTATTGGTCAGAAAGACTATAAGAATAAGTTCAATAACATTGATAATTATTATTCAGCTTTCTCACAAAATCCATATTACATATTAAACGAACACGGAAATAAGTTTGAGGACAACCGTATATTTGGAAATATTGGTTTAGATGCAAAGATTTTCAGTTGGTTGTCAGCCAATTTTAAAATTGGTTCTGATGTTTCCAATAGTAAATTGAAAGTATGGAGAGCTATTACGGACCGTTCCAACTTTAAATACAATCAAGAGGTTGGTCGTGTTCAGGAATTCTCTTATTACAACTCAGAATTGAATACAGACTTCATGTTGAATATCAAGAAAGATTTCAATAAAGATTTATCCTTTAGTGCTGTGTTGGGGCATAACTTTAATCAACGTAGCAAACGAGATCTAAGTGCTAAAGTGGAAGGATTGGATATTCCTTTTTTCTACAATCTTTCCAATAGTTCTACAACACCTTCTGTTAGTGAAGAAATTTCGCAACGCCGATTAGTGGGTGTTTATGGAAGTTTTGATTTAGGATACAAAGACTTTTTATACTTGAACGTGTCAGCTCGTAATGACTGGTCTTCGACCTTGCCAGCAACTAATCGTTCATACTTCTACCCTGGTACCAGTTTGAGTTTTGTCTTCTCAGAATTCATGAAAAATCAGGATATTTTATCCTATGGTAAGATTCGTGCTGGTATTGCACAAACAGGTAAAGATGCAGATCCATACCAAATTTATGCCACTTTGGTACAAACGGAACTTACTGATGGTTACTCAGAACATAATTTCCCATTAGCTGGCTCAGTAAATGGTTTTTCTGTGGATAATTTAATTGGAAATGATAAGTTACAACCTGAAATTTCAATGGATAAGGAACTTGGATTGAATTTGAAATTTCTCCAGGATCGTATCGGCTTAGATGTTACTTATTATAATAAAACCATCACCAATTTGATTTGGACATCCAGTATTCCATATACAAGTGGATTTACTGCTCAAACACAAAATTTAGGTAAAATAACCAATAATGGTATTGAAATTAGCATGACACTTGTTCCGGTTCGTACCAAGGACTTTGAATGGCAAGTTTTTGCTAACTTCTCACAAAACAAGAACATGTTGGTTGAATTGACTGAAGGTCTTGATCAAATTGACTTAGGGGGATCAACGACTCTTAGTTATGTTGGTCGTCCGGGTTATGAACTTGGTTTGTTTGAAGGTATCGTTCCTGCAACTGATCCTCAAGGTCATGTTATTGTGGATAATCAAGGTCTGACCGTATTCAAGGATGAAAAAGAAATACTGGGGAATTCACAAAACAAATACCGTATTGGTGGTGGTACTTCAATAACATATAAAAACTTAACGTTTCATGCAACTGTCGATTACCGTTATGGTGGTAAGATGTATTCCCGTACTGCAGAAATGTTGTATTTCACCGGAAATGCACCTCAAACAACTTACAACGACCGTCAACCGTTTATCATTGAGAATTCAGTACAGTTGATTGATGGTAACTATGTAGAAAATACGACTCCTGTTGCAGGATTCACAAATAATTTAAATTCCTTGTACGACCAGTCTTATTGCGCTGGTATTGGTGGTGCCTATGCGTTGGTTGACAAAACATTCTTCAAATTGAGAGAAGTTAGTTTATCTTATGCTGTTCCTCAAGCTATTTTAAGAAATACCTTTATAAATAAAATTGAACTAGCATTTGTTGGTACCAACTTACTGTTGTGGACGCCAAATTCAAACTTGTTTACTGATCCGGAACAAACCACATTTGGTAATGAAATGGAAGCAAACTATGGTGATTATGGTACAACTCCAACTACTCGCAGCATAGGTTTCAATGTCAAGCTCGGTTTTTAATTAGTTAAATATCAAAAAAGAAATATATGAAACGAATAAAATATTCTATAGGTGCAATTCTCGTAAGCACTTTGATGCTTAGCAGCTGCAGCGAGAGTTTTTTCGATAATAATACGGATCCAAACAATCCTGCAGAAGCTACTCCATCTTTGGTACTGCCAAGTGCAGTTGCTGGTTCTGCTTATGTATTGGGTGGTTATTACCAGGCTGTAGGAAGTTTTTGGACACAGCAATATGCTCAAGCTCCGGCATCTTCACAATGGACAGAATGGGAATCCTACAATTTGACGGAAGAAAATTTCAATACTCAGTTTGAGACCTTGTATACCGGTGCATTATATGACTATGAGTATGTACGCAAAAATACAGCTGCTTCGGAAAGTTGGTCATTCTATGCTATTTCAACGTTGATGCAAGCGTATACTTTTCAGGTTTTAGCTGATTTATACGATCAAGTTCCTTTCACTGAAGCTTTGCAGGGTGATAAAATTCTGCAACCACATTACAATACAGGAGCAACCGTATACGATAGTCTGTTGGTTCGGATTGATGATGCGATGTCAAAGGATTTTTCAAACAGCAGTTCTGTTAAACCGGGTGTCTCTGATGTTATTTTTAAAGGGGATATGGACAAATGGCAGAAATTTGCAAATACCCTGAAGCTTAAAATGTATCTTCGCTATGTAAATGTTGATTCCACCAAATACACAGATGAAATAGTAGCATTGTTGGCAGAAAATAATTTCCTTCAGGAGGATGCCGCTTTTTCTTCTTACAAAGCTGAAGAAACAGGGTATAATCCATTTTACAATACATTCATGCATCGTCTTGGAAGTAATATTATTGCGAACAGTACATTGGTAGACCTTCTGACAGAAAAGGGCGACTCTCGATTGGAATCATTCTTTGATGCTTCTGAAACGGGTTCCACATACACCGGCTTGGCTTCCGGATTATCTAAATCCATTACAGGAAAAACCAATAAAGAATATGCAACACCTAATATCACGGGTTTAAGCTCTGTCTATTTCTTTACTGTTGAAGAAACTTATTTTCTAATTGCAGAGGCTCAAGCTCGTTATGGCACTCCTGCTGCTGCAGAAGCTGCCTATAAATCTGGTATTGATGCATCATTTGAAAGTTTGGGCTTACCTACTGTTGCTGCTACCTTGTATCCTTACAATGGGATAAAATCTATTATGGAGCAGAAATGGATTGCATCTACCAACAAGAGAGCTATTGAAGCTTTCTTAGATTATAACCGTACAGGCTATCCTGACTTCTTTACAACGTCTGCCATTTCTGTGTTGAATGGAGCTGATAGACCAAAGCGTTTCTTTTTCCCTACAGGTGAACGCAAAACAAATGCCAATACTCCAACCAAGGTTGCTTTGAATGTAAATGTTTGGTGGGGTAAAACAAATATAAAATAAGACAAGATGAAAAAAATATATTTAATCGCTATTATCGCTGCCTTATCTTTAAGTGCTTGCGACGACGAAACCTCAAAGGATGTTTCATATATAACAACTTATGCTACTATGAAGCTTAACGACTCTAAAGACCTGTTTTGGCAAATGAATACGCCGTTTTTGGATCCTGGGTGTACAGCCTTTGAGGGTGATATAAATTTGGCTGATAAAGTTGTTGTATCATCAGATGTGGATGCTAATGAATATGGAAAATATTCGATTGCTTATAGTGCGAAGAACAGCGATGGCTTTACAGCAGGCATTTCCCGTAATGTGTATGTTTGTGAAACGACAGGGGTAATGAATGGTGTTTATACCTCCAATATTGTAAGAGATAATGCTGGTACTGTGACCAAACGCGGCCCTTTTAAAGTGATTGTTTATGGTGTTGCTGATGGCAATTATGCTATTACCGACTTAATAGGTGGATGGTATGACCAAGGATCTGGTTATGGACCAACTTATGCAGGTTCTGCTGTTATTAAAGTGAACGGTGATAATACGCTATCTCTAGTTTCTGCAGATGCTATGGCTTGGGGTTATCCTTGTGAACTAACCAGTGGCACGACTTCAACTTATGATCCAATAGCTAAAACATTGGTGTTGAATACGAATATGGAAGATGCTCCTGATATGAAATTTACTGTTACTTTGACAAAAAACTAAAGAGATTACAACTATGCGTAAACTAAAATTATTAATATTTGCTTTAGCAGGAGTGGCATTATTTTCATGCGAACCCACTTATGAGAAACAATATAGCTGGGCATATCCTGTAGCCGGTGATTGGATGGTAACGACCTATGTTGACGGCGAGGCCATTACAGGTCCTTGGGAAATGAAATCGTATAATTCTTCCTATGGAAAAGATTCAATTTGGATTGATGACTATGATGGAAATTTCTGGCAATTTCAAACCAAGTGTGCTGTTGATATGAAGTCAAAAACATTCCAAACGACAGGTTCTATTAATGCTACTGAAGGCTATCCTATTACTATTAAGATTTTGAATGGTAAAATCATAAACAAAGATAGCATATATATGGAAGTACAATTTGAAGATGATGAAACACCCTTTGGCACTACCTACCAGATAAAAGGTCATCGTGAGGTTTCCTACGAAGAATACACGAAACAATAATAGATAAAGTGTCTATAAGTAAAAGAGAGCTGCTCGAATGAGTGGCTCTCTTTTGCTTATAGAAGCTATATTAATCCTAATAGAAATGGCCTCAGGTATAAATCTGAGGCCATTTCTTTTTAGTCTTATCCAAGACCCTTTTACAAGTCTATCGTTTATTTTTTAATCTCTTTTTTCTCAATTCTCTTATTTTCAAATACAGATGCCAAAATAGAAACAGTCAGTAAGGTGATAATAACACCCAAGGATGCAAAATTGGAGATATGGAAATCATATCCGAAATCCTTGGTAAATTCATTCACGCACATCTTAAGACCAATAAATGTTAGGATACCCGATAGGGCCAACTTAAGGTATTGAAAGATCGGCATAATGCCGCTCAATGCGAAATAGAGGGAACGTAAACCGAGGATAGCGAAAATGTTAGAGGTATACACGATAAAGACATCCGTTGATACAGATAGAACGGCAGGAATGGAATCAACGGCGAAAAGGACGTCCGATGCTTCAATAAACAATAGGGCGATAAAAAACGTAGTTGCATAGGTTTTACCATTTTTCTTTACAAAGAAATGTGGCCTGGACATATCGTCCGTAACTGGAAACACTTTGCGAAATGCCTTGATAATGAAGTTGTCGTTTGGATTGAATTCTGAAGATTCTTTTCTGTCAAGCAACATCTTAAGACCCGTGTAAAGCAGGAAGGCACCGAATAAGTACATGATCCATGCAAACTTTTCGATCAAGGCCACGCCTGCAAAAATAAAGATGGCTCTAAAGACGATGGCTCCGATAATACCCCAGAACAAGACATTATGCTGGTATTTAGGCTCTATTTTGAAGAAACCGAAAATCATGATAAAGACGAACAGGTTGTCTATACTCAGCGATTCTTCAATAAGATAGCCTGTGAAAAACTCTACCGCCTTGGTTTGGCCAAGGGTAATATAGACCATAACATTAAAAGCCATTGCAAGGCCTATCCAAAATAAACTCCATAAAAGAGCACTTTTTACCTTGATGACTTCATCTTTTTTATGAAAAACAAAAAGATCTAGTGCCAACATGATGAGCACAAAAACAAAAAAACCTATCCAAAACATCGGACCTTCCATACGTATACCTTTTAAAAATGAACTATTGAGAATCTATTGAAAAATTCTTGAGGAAATTTAGATCAAAGTAAGCTAAAAAAACAGACCTCTGCAATAGTAAAACTGGAACAGAAGTCTTTTTTTGCCTTGAAAAGCTTTGTTTTTATAGTGATAGTCTATCAGTTATCTGGTTTCTTTGGCTTATATTTGCACCAAACCAAGAATACATGTTTGATCAATTAAAACAAGAGGCGGAGACTGAAAAAACAATTTTAGTCGGATTAATTACCCCCAACCAACCCGAGAATAAAGCAAAAGAATATCTGGATGAACTGGCATTTCTGGCAGAAACGGCAGGAGCTGAGCCCATCAAGACTTTTGTTCAGCGTTTGGATTTTCCAAATCCTAAAACGTTTGTAGGTACTGGTCGGTTGGCTGATATTAAGGCCTATATCGTAGAAAGGGAAGATGTTGGAATGGTCATTTTTGATGACGAATTGTCTTCCAAGCAGGTGCGTAATATTGAAGCAGAATTGAAGGTCAAGATTCTGGACCGTACAAACCTGATTTTAGATATTTTTGCCAAGAGAGCACAGACCGCTCATTCTAAGACACAAGTGGAGTTGGCTCAGTGTAAATATATGCTCCCCAGATTAACCGGATTGTGGACTCACCTGGAACGTCAACGTGGCGGTATTGGGATGCGTGGTCCCGGTGAATCGCAAATTGAAACGGACCGTCGCATCATTCTGGATCGAATTTCCAGACTGAAAGAAGAGTTGAAGCATATTGACAAACAAATGGCCACCCAACGTAAGAACCGCGGCAAAATGGTTCGTGTTGCACTGGTGGGGTACACCAATGTCGGGAAATCTACCTTAATGAACGTTTTGAGCAAGTCGGACGTTTTTGCTGAGAATAAACTTTTCGCAACACTGGATACGACTGTTCGCAAAGTCATTATTGACAATTTACCATTTCTGTTGACCGATACGGTTGGTTTTATCCGGAAATTGCCCCATGATTTGGTGGAATCTTTTAAATCAACCCTCGACGAAGTGCGTGAAGCAGATTTGTTGTTGCATATTGTAGATATTTCTCATACAGGGTTTGAAGAGCAGATCGATGTAGTTAATAAAACCTTGGCTGAACTTGGTGCACAAGATAAGCCCATGATTTTGGTATTCAATAAAATTGATGCCTTTCAATGTGTCGTTAAGGATGAGGACGATTTGACTCCTAAAACAAAAGAAAATACGACACTGGAGGAATTGCAGCAGAGCTGGATGGCCAAAATGAGCAATGATTGTATTTTTATTTCTGCCAAGGATCTATCGAATATGGATGCTTTAAAGGAATTGGTTTATGATCGGGTTAAGCAAATACATATTGTCCGCTTCCCATACAATGATTTTTTATTTCAGAAATACGACGAATCGGAAGATATCTAAACACCATGAAATCATTTACGAGTCCCATTAAAACAGCACATGTGATCATTCATGGATTTGCCATGGCACATGCTGTATTTGCGGCTATCATTAGCAGTCAACAGTCGGATCCCGGTATTTTACTGACCATTCTGACCATTGCCATGATTGTGATTCTCTCCTTGTTGAATGATTATCCGCTTGATGTAACAACCGCATTAGCCTTGATCTCTTGTTTTGCCGGTTTTTTTCTGGGAACGGTGGGCTCTGAATGGATTACATCTTTATTTGCCGTAACACCCACAGTGGCACAAATAATCACAACGGTACTTGTTACTGAATTATTGGGATGGGTTACTTATTTTATTGTCAGGCGTACTCAGAGAAAGGATTAGAATATACAGATACCAAATCTATGACCCTATTTAAAAAATCGACTAAGAAATGGAGGGAAGTCTTGATTCTGGCAGGATTTGTACTACTTTTTAGGATATTTTATGTAGAGCTGTTTAATTATCTGAAAGCTGATTATCAGTACAGCTTTCTGGATTTAATGCAAAATGTATTTAAGGAATTTCCTGTTACTTTGTTTATGGTTTTTGCAGGTTTTTTTTCCATCAGATACATCAATAAATTGTACAATTGGGGAGAAAATCCCATGCGAAGGCTTTTACTTTTTTGTCTGGCTTTTTCTGTTATTTCACTTATCAGCACTTTCCTGTTTTGCATTCCAAAGTTGAAGGTTTATACCTGGAGTGAATTGTTTACCAGCAGGCAATTCGAAGTTTTTCTGGTGATATCTGCCATGTTGAACATTGTTATCATGGGAGTGACCGATGTGATTTTGTACTATCTGAAGTCACACAGGAAAGCGTTGGATGCAGAAATAACGGAGCGGAACAAGGCCCGGTTCAAATACGAACAACTTAAACGTCAACTCAATCCACATTTTCTTTTTAATAGTCTGAACGTACTTGATTATCTGGTGCAAACAGATTCCGAAAGGGCAAGTGACTTTATTAAAAAACTGGCTGGTGTTTATCGTTATTTGTTAAGCAAGGAGAACGATCCGGTCGTTTTTTTGGAAGAGGAACTTGAGTTTGCCAACATGTACATTGACTTGCTCAAAGAACGATTTACAGACGGTTTAGAGGTTTCTGTAACTATTGAAGACCATTATCTTAAAACACTCATTGTGCCATGCGCTATTCAATTGTTGATTGAAAATGCAACGAAGCACAACATCATCAATCAACAAAAACCGCTGTATCTTAAAGTCTACGTCAGGGAATCCTGGATTTGTGTGGAAAACAATTATCAGCCACGCATGAGTGTGGAAGAATCCAGTAAGCTTGGGTTAAAAAATATTGATGGTCAATACAAAGTATTATTTAAAAAATCAATTGCCATTTCAAGGTCTGCAGACCGATTTATTGTTAAATTGCCCCTGATATTAAACAAAAAATAAAAAGTGGAGCCGTGAAAATTCTGGTAATCGAGGATGAAATTCCTGCCCAAATACAGCTTGAAAAACTAATAATGACCAATTTCCCGGATTCGGAAATTTTGGCCAAGCTTGAGTCGGTGGCTTCGGCAGTCAAGTGGCTTAACCAAAATCAACCCGATTTGATTTTTATGGATGTAGAGCTTTCAGACGGGCAATGTTTTGATATTTTCAAACAAATAACAGTGAAAGTTCCTGTTATTATTACAACGGCATACAACTCGTATGCTATTCAGGCTTTTAAAGTGAATAGTATTGATTATTTATTGAAACCGATAGATAATGAGGAGTTTATAGATGCTGTGGATAAGTCCATCCGGGTCAATCAAAAAAAACGACCAGATTATGAACTGCTGGAAAAATTGCTCATTAAAAGTTCAGTCAAGGAGTATAAAAAAAGGTTTATTGTTAAACACAGTGATCAGATCCTCATTTTAAATACAGAAGATATAGCTTATTTCTACTCTGAAGAGAAGGCTACATTTATAGTAAATAGAGCTGGAAAACGGTTTCTTTCTGATTTGTCGCTCGATAATCTGGAAGATCAACTGGATCCTAAAAATTTCTTCAGGCTTTCTCGTGGGTGTATGGCCAATATTCTTTCTGTTCAGTCCGTGTCCAAGCACTTTAACAGCCGATTAAAAATTAAGCTGAATCCTCCATTGATAGAGTCAATTTTGATAAGTCGTGTTCGAGTACCTGATTTTTTGAATTGGCTGGAAGGAATCTAACCCCTAAATTCATCCCCTTTTTTCTTCATTTCGTCAGATTTTAGTTTTTTTTTAAACGAAACAAAATGATATTTGTTTCAGTAAAAACCGATAAATCTGTGTACTTCAAATGAAGACGTGTATCCAAAAATACAAGTATGTATATCTTTTTGTCATTATGGCCTGTTTTACAGACCTACAATGCACGAATGCGAAAGATTCTCAGAATTTTACTTTTAGCTCAGAATTAACATACACACCATCTTCTTCTGTTTTTACTCTTTGGGCTCCCACGGCTCAAGATGTTAGACTCAATCTCTATTTAAAAGGGGTTGGTGGAAAAATATTTCGCACAGTTCCTCTCCTTAAAAAATCGGATGGTTTTTGGCAAACTGAAATTCTTTTAGACTTTCAGGGTGAATTCTATACTTTTCAGATAGAAGACAAAGGTGTTTGGTTAAGTGAAACTTCGGGAAATTTTGCAAAAGCAGTCGGTGTAAACGGCAATCGTGCTGCTATCATGGATTTGAATACGACGAATCCTAAGGATTGGGACATGGACGTTCGTCCACCTCTTGCACATTTTACGGATATGGTGATTTATGAAATGCACCACCGTGATTTTTCAGTGGCTCCAAATTCTGGTATGTATACCAAGGGCAAATATATAGCTTTAACGGAACAGAATACCACCAATAGTAAAGGTCAACTCTCGGGCCTAGATCATTTGAAAGAACTTGGTATCACGCATGTACATGTATTGCCTTCTTATGATTTTGGTTCCATCGATGAAACCCGATTAGCTGACAATAAGTACAATTGGGGCTACGATCCTAAAAATTACAACGTTCCTGAAGGTTCGTATTCGACCAATCCATACAATCCTGTTTCCCGTATCCTGGAATTTAAAAAAATGGTTCAAGATCTGCATCAGAATGGCATTCGTGTTATTCTTGACGTGGTGTATAACCATACTATGAGTACGGATGAATCCAATTTTTCACTGACAGCTCCCGGCTATTTTTATCGCTTTAATCCCGATGGCAGTTATTCGAATGCATCTGGTTGTATGAATGAAACGGCTTCGGAAAAGACCATGATGCGTCAATATATGATTGAATCCGTTTTGTTCTGGGTGAAGGAATACCATATTGACGGTTTTAGATTTGACCTGATGGGTATTCACGATATTGAAACGATGAATCAGATCAGAAAGGAGCTGGACAAGGTTGACCCGAGTATTTTTATATATGGAGAAGGCTGGACTGCTGGAAATTCACCTTTGTCTGAAGATGTTCGTGCAGTAAAGAAAAATGGTCTCCAGTTGCCTCGCATAGCTTTGTTTAGTGACGATTTGAGGGATGCAGTGAAAGGAAGTTGGAGTGATCATAAATCGGCCGGATTTGTCGGTGGTAAGCCGGGTTTGGAAGAAAGCATCAAGTTTGGGATAACTGGTGCTACTTTTCATCCTCAGATCGATTATTCAAAAGTGAATTATTCCAAGGCTCCGTATGCAAACAACCCAGATGAAGTGATAAATTATGTATCCTGTCACGACGATATGTGCCTGAACGACAAATTAAAAGCTGCTTCACCCAATGCTACAATAGCCGATATTCAAAAACAGAATAAGCTCGCTCAAACGATTGTTTTCACTTCTCAGGGCGTACCATTTATGCTTTCAGGTGAGGAGCTGTTCCGGACCAAAAAAGGGATTAGCAATACCTACCAGTCACCGGATTCCATCAATCAGCTGGATTGGGATAATAAGTCCACACAAGCAGATTTGTACACCTATTACAGAGCGTTGATTCGTTTGCGCAAAGATCATTCCGCTTTTAGAATGGAGAAAGCTACTGAAATGCAGCAACATTTGAAATTTTTAGATACCAACGATGCATGTGTGGTAGCCTTTGTCTTGAGCGGACATGCCAATGGGGATGCCTGGGGCGATATTCTGGTGATACACAATGGAAACAACAAAAAAGTGGAAGTGTCGATACCCGATGGGGTTTGGACTTCTGTCGTTTTAGATGGTAAAATTGATACAAAAGGTTTAGTAAAGTTTAAAGGTAAAAAGATTGTAGTTGAACCGGTTTCATCACTCGTTGCATTTAAATGAAAAGGTTCAGAAAGAGAATTTGGGTTAACACCATATCTGTTTTTAAAACGAGTATTTATTTTTTTTATTTAAAACGATGACTATGAAAACGAAACCCAATCTTTCTTTCTGGCAAATCTGGAACTTGAGTTTTGGATTTCTTGGAGTCCAGGCTGGGTTTGCACTACAGAATGCCAATGCGAGCAGAATCCTGCAAACCTTTGGCGCAGATGTGGATTCGCTCTCCTGGTTCTGGATTGTGGCTCCATTGACAGGTATGATTATTCAGCCTATTATAGGGCATTATTCGGACCACACCTGGGGTAGGATGGGACGTAGAAAACCCTATTTCCTGGTTGGAGCACTTTTAGCCGCTATTGCTTTGATACTATTGCCCAATTCTGGCGCGTTGTCTGTTTTAATTGCTCCGCTTTTTATCGGAGCAGGTATGCTGACTATTCTGAATGCTTCGTTTAATGTGGCAATGGAACCTATGCGAGCTTTGGTTGCTGACTTGTTGCCCAATAAGCAACGTACCCTTGGCTTTTCGATTCAGACCTTCATGATAGGAGTAGGAGCTGTGGTTGGATCCTGGATGCCTTACGTTTTTTCCGAGTGGTTTGATATTGGTAACGATACGGTTGCCGGAAAGATTCCAATGAATGTTTTGCTCTCCTTTTACATAGGTGCTTTTATGATGATTGCGGCTGTAGTTTGGACTATTTTACGAACAAAAGAAAATCCGCCCGAAGTTCACCGTAGTTTTCAGGATGCTCAGGCACAAGCGGCAGAGTTAAATGAACAAAACAAAGGTTTATCGGTTATATTCAAGGATATAGCTCGTATGCCAAAGACGATGAAAGAATTGGGTATTGTCCAGTTTTTTTCCTGGTTCGCTTTGTTTGCCATGTGGGTCTATATGACTCCAGCTATAGCAGATCATGTTTATGGTACAACAGATCCTAAAACTGTTGAATATCAGAAAGCCGGAGATTGGGTAGGGGTTCTTTTCGGGGTATACAATTTTGTAGCCATGCTTTTTGCCTTGGTTTTACCTGGAATTGCTGCTAAAACGAATCGTAAAATAACCCATTCTATTTCATTGATGTTTGGAGCTATGGGGCTCATATCCATATTCTTTATTACAAATCCCTTATGGCTGATTCTTTCCATGGCCGGTGTAGGTATTGCTTGGGCCAGCATTCTGGCAATGCCTTATGCCATTCTTGCCGGTGCTATTCCAGCTGCAAAAATGGGGGTATACATGGGTATATTTAATTTATTCATAACCATTCCTCAAGTTGTCGGAAGTTTGGCAAACGGAGCCATTTTAAACTATTTTTTCAAATCGGATTCGATGTATGCCATCTTGATGGCTGGAATTTGTTTACTGCTTGCAGCAATTTCGGTGGTTTTTGTAAATGACAAAGACTAATGTATTAATTGAATTCACTAGTAATTATATATGTTAAACACAATTAGTAATCTAATACAATACAAAAAGATGAGAAAAATCAGATTTTTGCTTACGGTATTTTTTATGTTTTGCTTGGGTTGGAATGTCCTGGCACAGACTAAAACTACCATTCGAGGGATCGTTCTTGATGAACAAAACGTTCCTGTGATCAATGCCACTGTGATGGAAAAAGGGACAGTCAATGCAACCATAACGGATCTTGACGGAAACTTTTCAATCAATGTTATTTCACCTGAAGCAATCCTACAGATTAGTATGATTGGTTATGAGAAATTGGAAATTCCGGCTTCTCAAATAACGAGTGCTAAAAAAATAATTTTAAAGGAATCTGCTATTGCTTTGAACGAAATCGTAGCCATCGGTTATGGTCAGGTTCGAAAAGGAGATGCTACCGGATCGGTTGTCGCTATTAAGGCAGAAGAAATGAATAAAGGTTTGACTACTACCCCAACGGATATGCTTTCCGGGAAAATAGCCGGTCTTTCCGTCATTAATTCTGGCGGAGAACCTGGAGGTGGGGCAACCATTCGTATTCGTGGTGGTTCCTCTCTTTCTGCAAGCAATGATCCATTGTACATTATTGATGGAATTCCAATGAATTCAGAAACTGCAGGTGGCTTGAGTAACCCTTTGAGTTTGTTGAACCCTAGTGATATTGAAACCTTTACTGTTTTAATGGATGCATCTGCTACAGCCATTTATGGATCCAGAGCTTCTAATGGTGTTATTATCATTACAACCAAAAAAGGTATAGCCGGTGAAAAAGTTAAAGTCACCTACAATGGAAATATGACCGTCAGTACCAATAATAAGGGTATTGAAGTGTTAAATGCGACTGAATTTCGTGATTTGATAGACAAAACGTATGATCATGCCAGTACAACTTACACCGATATTACTGGTAAATTGGGCACGGCCAATACCGATTGGCAAAAGGAAATATTCCAAACCAGTATTGGAACAGATCATAATGTAAGTGTTTACGGAACAGCCGGTAAACTGATACCTTACCGCGCATCCTTAGGATATACCAATCAGGATGGAACGCTCAAAACGTCTAATTTTACTCGTTATACTGGAAGTTTTTCGCTTACTCCTACGTTGTTGGACAATCATTTAAATGTTGCTTTAAACGGTAAGGCAAGTTACAGCAAAACAAAACGAGGAGATACTGGTGCTATTGGCGCAGCTATAGCATTTGATCCAACCCAGCCTGTTAAAAATGGCAGCAAATTCGGTGGCTACTACACCTGGATTACGGGTGATGGTTTACCCAATACGGTAGCAACAGACAATCCTGTTGCTATGCTCGAAATGAAGAGTGACCTGTCAAAAACAAAGACTTTTGTAGGAAATGCTCAGTTTGATTATAAGGTTCATGGGATACCCGAATTGAAGCTCAGTCTGAATACCGGGGTTGATTTTTCCAATGCTAACGGTGACGTTATCACCGATGCGAATGCGCCTATGAACTATTCGGACGGTGGTTATAAAAAGAATTGGAACACCGATCGGAAAAATACGGTCCTTGAATTTTACGCTCAGTATAAAAAAGATTTCAACCAGGAAAACAAGTTTGATTTGATGGGTGGGTATTCCTGGCAGCATTTCTGGTTTAAAACGGATGAAACAGCTAGCACAAAATTTGATGCTACCGGTATTCCTTATCCTGATTTTACATCCTCCAAAAGTGATGAAAGTGAATACTATCTGCTGTCTTTTTTCGGCCGTTTAAACTATAGTTTGAAGAATCGTTATTTACTGACTTTTACACTCAGAGATGATGCGTCTTCCCGCTTCTCACCAGATAATAGGTACGGACTATTCCCTTCTACCGCTTTGGCCTGGAAAATAAATGAAGAATCGTTTATGCAGGACTGGACTTCACTCAGCAATCTGAAATTGAGGGTTGGCTATGGTATTACCGGTCAGCAAAATATCAATCAAGGTGATTATCCCTACATGTCTTTGTACGAACAAGGTGGTAATCAGGCTTATTACCTGATGGGTTATAAAGATGGTGCTCCAATCTGGACATCTGTACTTCGTCCAAGTGCTTACAATCCTGGACTGAAATGGGAGGAAACGTCCACGTATAATGTCGGTTTGGATTACGGCTTCTTTAATAACAGAATCACTGGATCCGTCGATGCTTATCAACGTTTTACCAAAGACTTGATCAATGCTGAAACAAAAGTTCCTGCCGGAGCCAATTTTGCAGAAACAGTCGTTTCCAATGTTGGTAATCTGGAAAATAAAGGTCTTGAATTTTCTATAAACGCAAAAGTCATCTCGACCAATGATTTTGACTGGACCTTGGGTTACAATGTGGCTTACAACAAGACGGAAATAACCAAGTTGAATGAATCAAACGATGCTTCTGCCGGCAAACCAGTCGGATGGGTAGGCGGAGATGGCGGAAGTTATTCTCAGATACACAGTACAGGTTATGCTCCTTTTGCATACTATTTGTACGAACAAGTTTATAATGCAGCAGGAAAACCAATTGAAGGTTTGTATGTGGATCAAGACGACGACGGTATCATTGATGAAAGCGATTTGTTGCATTATAAAAAACCAGCTGCAGATGTTTTGATGGGCTTTAGTTCAAAATGGATCCTAAAAAAGTGGGATTTTGGATTTAATGGTCGCGTCAGTTTGGGTAATTATGTTTACAACAATGTTGCTGCAACCAGTGCAAGTATATCAGGTACTGCTATCTATGGTAACAGTTTTCCTTCGAACAGATCAAAATCTGCCTTTGAAACAAACTTTAATGAAAAGCGTCTATTGTCGGATTATTACGTACAAGATGCCTCTTTCCTGAAGTTGGATAATGTAACGCTAGGTTATACGTTTGATAATGCTTTTGACCTTGGATTATCTGCCAGGGTATACGGAACTGCGCAAAATTTATTCTGTATTACGCCTTATAAAGGACTTGACCCGGAAATTCAGGGTGGCATCGATAATAATATTTATCCTCGCCCATTATCCATTATTTGCGGTATTAACATTAATTTTTAACGGACATGAAGACAAAAATAAAAAACTTTTTACATAAAACGGCCCTATCCGTTTCTGCTGCGGGCATGATGCTTCTTTCTTCGTGTACCGATGATTTGAACACCATACCTTTGGATAAAGATATACTTGCCAGTGAAGTGGCATGGAAAGATTCTGCAACGTATATCAGTTCTTTGGCAAAAGTGTATGCCGGACTAACACTTTCCGGAAATCAGGGTCCTGATCAAAAAGGCGATATCAACAATGGCGATCAGGGAAACACGACATTTACACGTGGTCTCTGGAACTTTCAGGAACTGACAACAGATGAAGCCAAAAACAGTTGGGGTGATGGTGGTTTAAATCCCATTCAATTCAATACGTACGGTTCCAGCAATACCTATCTGTATCTTTTCTTCCAGCGTGTGATGCTGAATATTGCCTTTGCCAATGAGTATTTGCGTGAATCGACTCAGGCCAAACTGGATAGTCGAGGTTTTGGCGGTATGTGGACTGAAGTTGCAAAATACAGAGATGAAGTGAAAGCCATTCGTGCGTTGAACTATTATTATTTGATGGATATTTATGGAAATCCTCCTTTTATCACGGAAGATGATGGTATTGGTGCAGGTATATATCCGGTACAGATTAAAAGAGCGGATCTTTTTAACTGGATTGAAACACAATTACTGGCCGTTGAAACCAATGGGATACTTCCTGCTACGGATTACAGCAGAATGTCACTGGCATCTGTACGCATGCTTTTGGCTAAGATTTATTTGAATGCAGAAGTTTATGCTAAAACAAACCGCTTTGCAGATGCTGCCATCTATAGCAAAAAAGTCATTGACGCTTATCCATCCGAATTGGTCAGTAATTATGCCAATTTATTCTGTGGTCAAAACGACAAGTATTCACAGGAAATCATTTTCGGTTTGCCTTTTGATGCAGCCAATGCAACCTGTTTCGGAGGTACCACGTATATTATGGCTGCTGCATTTTTGGGTGACGATATGGCTCCTGCCACCAACTATGGTTTAAATGCCAGTTGGTCAGGAAATAGAGCGACTCAAAATTTGACGACCTTGTTTGATAAAAATTACGACAACCGTTATATGTTCTGGGAGACCAACAGAAAGGAAAATGTAGGAGATTGGAAAGTGTTCAAGGACGGTTATTCTGTTGTGAAATTTACCAACCTGGATGCAAACGCTACAACGTACACAAGTACAGTCAGTGCTCCTGGATTTGCCAATTGTGACTTCCCATTATTCAGATTGGCAGATGCCTATTTGATGTATCCGGAGGCATTGATTAGAAATGGAAATACAACATCTTCCGATATCACAAAATACTTCAACAAAGTAAGAACTCGCGCCGGGGTTGATGAACTGTCATTGGCCGATATCACCTTGGACAATATTTTGGATGAAAGAGCACGCGAATTGTATTGGGAAGGCCACCGTCGCACCGACTTGATTCGTTTTGGAAAATATCTTTCTGGTTATAACTGGCCTTTCAAAGGTGGTATTCTGGCTGGAAAAGACTTAAATTCCAAATATCTGATATTCCCAATTCCTTCAACAGAGTTGTCATCCAATCCAAAGTTGACTCAAAATGACGGTTATTGATTTTCAGAAGATTAAAATACATTATAAACTATAAACGTATGAAAAATATAAGAAAAATAAACACCTTCATCACGATTCTTCTGGGCATACTGGCATTCAATTCCTGCTCAGATCTTGATGTGGCACCTACGATAGGGCTTACGACATCTCCTCAAATAACAGATCCGGAAGCAGGTAAAGCCTATGTTTTATCTGCCGAGGCTGCCAGCAATACCTTTGAAGTGTATGCCTATTCAAAAGCCAAATGGGGTGAAGTTTCAACACCTGCTGAATACAAGGTACAAATAGCTTTGGCCGGAACCTCTTTTGCTGCACCAACTACGGTTGTTACAACAAATGATAGTCCATTTAGAATTGGTGTTTCTGAAATGAACACCGCCATGGCCAATTTGGGTGTTAAAAAAGCCGAATCGACCGATATTGAAATGAGGCTGGTTGCAAAACCAATCAATGAGAACACGGAAGTTATTTCAGGTTTGGATACACTCTATTCAAAAGCACTTTCGCTAACAATAACTCCTTATTTCACCTTCAAAGTGATTAAACCGTTGTATATTGTCGGAGCGATTCTTGGTAACAAAGCCTGGGATGCTACAAATTACTCCTACCTGATGTTTAAAGACAATAGTGAAACCAGCAATGCCGTTTTCACCTACACGACCAATTTTAAGGCTGACGGATACAAGTTGCTTGTTACATTGGGTGCATGGAATACCGCATGGGGATATGATGGTGATGGTAAAATTGTTCAAATGGATAATGGTGGAAATCTCACCGCAACGGCGGGTTATCAAACTATGACTTTTGACACTTCCAATGGAACATTGACCTATGCTCCGTATAATGTTTCAGCAGCTCCTTCCTATACCAGCATTGGGCTGATTGGAGACTTTAACAGTTGGGGTGGAGATGTAGTACTAACACAAACGGATTACGATCCACATATTTGGGTAGCCGATAAAGTGGATTTAACTGCAGGTGGCGTTAAATTTCGTGTAGATGCTGCATGGGATAGCAAGTGGGGCGGAACGGAATTTCCATATGGAATTGGAGATCCCGCTTCAAGTGCAGGCAATATACCTATAGATCAGGATGGTTCCTATTTTATAAAATTCAATGACCTGACAGGTCACTATGTTTTCTATAAATTATAGTATTGAAATGAAGGGAGATGTTCATTTTCATCTCCCTTCATTTTCTAATTTTAAACTATTTTCCGAATGAAACGACTATTCATTTCTCTATTGTTGTTGAGTATTGTACCCTTTTTGAAGGCGCAGATATCCACCAATCCGACCATTGTCAATGCCAATCAATCCGTAACAATCACTTTTACGGCAGATGCTGCATCCGGTCTGTACAATACAACAAAGGAGGTGTATATGTACACAGGTGTTCTGACCAGTAAAAGCGGAAGTACCTGGGCGTATGTTGTTCAGAGTGAATGGTTGGATAATAATGTGAAGTGTCGCATGACACCTGCAGGTACCAATACCTGGTCGCTCACCATGCCCTCCGGACCAAGAGCCTTTTACGGCGTTCCGGCAAGCGAACAAATAAACAAAATAGCTTTAATAGTCAGAGATGAAAATGGCGTGAAAGGTCATACCAATGATTTGTTTCTTTCTGTAGCAGACAATGGCTTGTTTTTTGATTTATACCCTACTCAGGATACCGTTATTAATACCAATACCAGTCTTAAACTGGAAGCCATTACAAATCCGAGTCAACTTTGCGCTACGATTAATTTGTTGGTAAACCACTCGGTGGTTAAAGCAGGCACCTTAAAACGGGCCATGAATACAACGTATACCTTTTCCTCTGCTGGAAAATATGTTTTTGCGGTCGAAGCGACTTCTACCACTTTGGGTTCAACAAAAGACTCCGTGACCATCACCGTTTATGACCAACCGACCGTTGAAGTCAGACCTTCCGGAGCCCTAACTGGCATCAACATCATCAATGACAACACGGCAACTTTCGTACTCTACGCTCCCGGCAACACGAACGTCTTTTTGATAGGTGATTTTAACAACTGGCAGGAATCCAGTGCTTATATGCTTAAGAAAGACGGTGATTATTGGTGGATAACGCTTTCAAATCTGGAAAAAGGCAAAGAATATGCCTTTCAATACCTGGTCAACGGAATGCTTAAAATAGCAGATCCGTATACCGATAAAATATTGGATCCATACAACGATCCTTACATTCCCAGTACGGTTTATCCGAATTTAATGACGTATCCTACCGCTAAAACGACAGGTATTGTATCTGTAGTTCAGACCGGCCAAACACCTTACAACTGGCAAGTAGAAAATTTCAACACTCCAGCCAAAGAAAAATTGGTGATTTACGAACTATTAATCCGTGATTTTACCTCAGGACATAGTTTCAATTCTGCTTTAGAAAAGCTAAACTACCTTCAAACACTTGGAGTGAATGCCATCGAACTTATGCCTGTTAATGAATTTGAAGGCAACAGCAGCTGGGGCTACAACCCTTCTTTCTATTTTGCCGTGGATAAATATTACGGTACCAAAAACGACTTCAAAGCTTTTGTAGATGAATGCCACAGACGTGGAATAGCCGTCTTTATGGACCTTGTGCTGAATCACTCCTACAATCAGTCCCCGTTTGCCCAATTATACTGGGACTCTGCAAACAACAGGCCTGCAGCGAACAATCCGTGGTATAATGTCACTTCACCCAACACCACGTACAGCTGGGGCAATGACTTCAACCATGAAAGCCTCCAGACACAACAACTGGTAGACAGCATTAACAGCTACTGGATGAACGAATACAAAGTTGATGGTTTTCGTTATGATTTTACCAAAGGCTTTACCAACAAGGCTGGAGACGGATATGCCTACGATGCCTCGCGAATAACCCTTTTAAAACGCATGACTACTGAAATAAGAAAAAGAAAAGCTTCGGCCATCGTTATTTTTGAACATCTGGCCGAAAATTCAGAAGAGAAAGAACTTTCGGATGCCAATATCCTATTGTGGGGAAACATAAATTACAACTATTGCAATGCCATCAAGGGAAATACCGCAAACAGTGCTTCAGAACTTTCCTGGGGCATTTACCAAAATCGAAGCTGGACAAAGCCAAATTTGGTGACATACATGGAAAGCCACGACGAAGAACGACTTATGTATGAAGCCAAAACAAATGGCTTAAGCGATCTGACATACAATGTAAAAGATCCTGCAACCGCCTTGCAGCGTGCCGGATTGTCCGCTTGTTTCTTTTTACCGCTGCCTGGACCTAAAATGATCTGGCAATTTGGAGAATTGGGTTACGATTACTCCATCAATACCTGCAGCGATGGGGTGACTATATCCAATGACTGCCGCTTGTCAGAAAAGCCGGTACGCTGGGATTATACTGAGAATGCCGACAGAATGGCTTTGTATAAAGTGTATTCCGATCTGATCAATCTTAAAAAAGAGCAAGCAGTCTTTACCAATGGCACTTTGGAAAACTCATTATCGGGTGCCCAAAAATACATTGTCTGGAAAAGTACAAATTTGAATGCCTTTGCAGTAGGTAATTTTGGTTTGACATCAGGTGCAGTCACGATCACACTTCCAAAGACTGGAAAATGGTACAGTATTTTCGATGATACCAGCATTGATGTAACGTCCTTTAGTTATTCCGTCATGTTGCAGCCTGGTGAATATCATCTGTATTCCGATTCCAAGATTACACTTTATTCCTCGATTGAGAAAATTGCTCAAAACAAAAGTCTACCATTTGTCTATCCAAATCCTGTAGAAAATGAGCTGACAGTGCATTCTGCAGAACCTGTCAAGTCCTTGACTTTGCTTTCCCTGGATGGTCAGATTCTAATGCAAAATAGTTTTTCAAAAACGATGGATTTGTCTTCCTTGTCTACAGGTATCTATTTTGTCCGTATTGCAACAAATAAAACAATCAACCTCATTAAGGTTGTCAAGAAATGAAATTGAATAGTACGAAAATGTGGCTGTTCCTCGCATGCTTTTGTTTGTTGATTTGCACTTCCTGCAACATCAAAAAGCCACTGAGGGATGTTTTGACTGAGGCCAATCTGCAACCCGCACCCTTTTTGCAGGTAGATTCCAAAGTCGATACCCTTTTTCTTGACCGTTTTTTTCCGAATTTAACTGCTGTAGACTCTTTATCTAATAAAGGCCTTCGTCTTCTACCCATTGACAATGATAGAAATGCCTTTTTAGTGGAGATTCACGATACCACCCGCATTTTTCATCCTATTTCTATTTTTAAAGGCGGTAAATGGGTTTCTGTGATGGCTTTTTATAACGATACCACTCGAAGAAGGATAGAAGATAGCACTTTTGTGATGTTCAAAGGAATGCTCAACAAACGATTGATGTTTGAGTGCCAAACACGACCTTCTGAGTTTTATGTTTTGTGGCAGAATGTGATTTTACCTTCCAGTTTCATAACGTTCGGCAAGAACAGTATTTCTATACAGCTACCTAAAGAAACCAGACAAATAAAGGAATCCTATCTGCGAATATTCGCTGCCGAGGGTACTAAAATAGTACTTGACAGGAGGTATTCATTGATATATGGAACGCTTTAATTTCTTTTTAATCGAATCTGAACCCATTAATACTGAACCATATGAAACGTATTCTTCTACTTATCACTTTACTGATCTACGTATCAGGACTTTTTGCTGCTGTAAACATTACAAGGATGGAGCCTTCTTTTTGGTGGGCAGGCATGAAAAATCCGGAATTACAGATTATGGTCTATGGTGAAAATATTGGTCAGTCGGAAGTGGTTGTCACTAGTCCAGGTGTAACTATTCAAAAATTGGTCAAGGCAGATAGTCCCAATTATCTTTTTGTCTATCTGGATCTTCAACATGCTCAACCGGGTCTGGTTCAGTTGCGTTTCACCCAGGGAACTAAAAAGAAAACGGTTCAATACGAACTTAAAGCCAGAACTCAAACTGCGGAATCGCGTAAAGGGTTTTCATCCTCGGATGTTTTGTACTTGCTCATGCCGGATCGTTTTGCCAATGGCAATCCAGACAATGACAATATGAAAATGAATTTCTGCACTGTTCCTGTAGATCGAACCAATCCCAATGGACGCCAAGGTGGTGACTTGGCAGGAATTGAAAAAAATCTGGATTACATAACCGATCTGGGGGTCACAGCCATCTGGTTAAATCCGGTGCTTGAAAACGACATGCCAGGAGGTTCCTATCACGGTTATGCCACGACGGATTATTATCAGATTGACCGTCGTTTCGGGACCAATCAGGAATACCTGAATCTAGTAAATGCAGCTCATCAGAAAGGTCTGAAAGTGGTGATGGATATGATTTTCAATCATTGCGGAAGTGAGCATATCTGGATGAAAGACAGACCATTTGGTGACTGGTTCAATTATGATGGTAAATACGTACAAACAAACCATGCCAAAAATGTTTCGTTTGATCCCTATGCTTCAGATTTTGATAAAAAACAAATGTTTGACGGATGGTTTGTGGAAACTATGCCCGATTTGAACCAGCGAAATCCACATTTGGCTGCCTATTTGATACAAAACAGCATCTGGTGGGTGGAATATGCCAATATTGATGGTATCCGTCAGGATACACACCCGTATGCCGATGAGGCCGTGATGTCTGAGTGGTGTAAGGTGGTTTTCAATGAATATCCAAATTTTAATATAGTTGGGGAGGCATGGTACAACTATCTGCCAGGTGTCGCTTATTGGCAGGCCGATAGTAAATTGAAAACAAAGGATACTTCCAACCTAAAGACAATTATGGATTTTACGCTGATGATTGAATCGCACAATGCTTTCCATCTGGAAACCGATTGGGTCAATGGTTTGACACGTATTTATGAGTTACTGGGTTTTGACTTTATGTATGCTGATATCAACAACTTACTGGTTTTTCTGGAAAACCACGATACAGACAGGTTTTTATTGGAAATGCCTACCGATTTAGCTGTTTTCAAGCAAGCTTACGCGTTTCTTTTAACTACTCGTGGCATACCGCAACTCTATTATGGTTCTGAAATTCTGATGAATGGTGATAAAAAAATAACGGATGGGGATATTCGCAAAGATTTTCCAGGAGGCTGGCCCGGTGACTCTGTCAGTGCTTTTACCCGGGAGGGCAGAACGGCCTTGCAGAATGAAGCGCACGACTATTTAAAAACTCTGCTACATTGGAGAAAAGGCAATGAGGTTATTACCAAAGGGAGCCTGAAGCATTTTATAACACGCAATGGTGCCTATGTCTATATGCGTGCTTTTGAGGGTAAAAAAGTGCTGGTTATTATGAACGGGGTAAGTCATGAAAATACCATCTCCCTGGATCAATACGCCGAAGTCTTGAGTGGGGTTACTTCGGGCAAAGATGTCCTGACGGGAAAAACAATTCCCCTGGATAAAGTCTTGAAACTTTCACCAAGGGAAACGCTAATTTTGGAACTCTAAGTATTAAAATCTTCCCGAATTTCTGTTTAAAGTTAAAATGCGCTCATTAAGCTCTTTTGCTTCCAAAAGCTGCTCCAGCGTCAGGTGCATTCTATACCTCCAGTAATGTTTTGGATTGGAGGGAAGGTTTATACGCTCTTCGTCCGGATTATTTCTTCTTAATGTTCCATCAATTGCCATCCAGTCCTGCCAGGGTAGAATCACCCACATAGCTTGTGAATTCAGGTGGTTCTGAACGATGATGGTTGAGATTTCCGATGTACAGTCTTGGGGAGCTGCTCCATGTTTCCACAGGATTTCCTGGTAATATTGCTGTGTGTTGTCACGGTTTTCAAGCCACCATGCCCGAATTGGATTCATATCGTGGGTAGAAGTGGTGCAAACAGACAAGTATGGAACGTCGTTCAGATTTCCAAAATTGACACCGGTATCTTTTGGCATACGTTGTATCTCGAGGCTCAGTATGTTCAATTGATGCATCACATCGGGAACGCAGGATGGAATCATGCCCAGATCTTCTCCGCAAACCAGCATTCGGGTGGCATTCAATATGTGAGGGAGTTTTTCAAGCGCCTTTTGTTTCCAGAATTCTACATTCCTTTTGAAAAAGAATCGGTTATGGAGGTGGTAAAAACTGGATTTCTGATTGTTGTCCAATGCTTCAAAACTAAAAGTCTTAAAACCGGAAATTCGTGGATGCAGCAACTCTGGTTGCAACGAATCTTTGACAAATAAGACATCGTTGCACAATTGATACAGTCCGTTTCGAATGGACTTTTCTGCTTCAGTTATTGTCTCTCCGAATTGATGCTGGATTTTCAACTGAGTACTGTAGGATTCTTTGAGTTTATAGCGTCCGTTTATGGCATTTTCCAGATATTTATCCTTGATTTCACCGGCTTTTTCATAAAAAACAGTACCTAAAATAGGATCAGTGATAAACGGCTCAGTCATAGATTTATCATAATAAAAGCCCATATCATTGATTTCTTGTAGAGCGTAGGGCAGGGCAGGTTGAAAATGCCCGAGTAATCCTTCCACGGAACTGGTTGGTATTTCCCAGATGCGGAAAAATCCCAAAATATGATCTATGCGGTATGCGTCAAAGTAGTCGGCCATTTTGAGGAACCGGCGTTTCCACCAATGGTAGTCTTCGGCAGCCATCTGTTCCCAGTTGTATGCCGGGAAACCCCAGTTTTGTCCTTTTTCCGAGAAATCATCGGGGGGTGCACCAATTTGAGATTCCATGTTGAAAAGATGAGGCTCTGTCCAGGCCTCTACGCCAAAACGGCTGATGCCAATAGGTATGTCCCCTTTGAGTACCACGGAATGCTGATGGGCAAAATCTCTGGTTTCTGTGAGCTGTACATGAAGCAGGTATTGGGTGAAGTAATGGATGGCTATTTCATCGTACCAATTTTGTTCCGGCTTACAAAGTCCGATGATTTTTTTGGCATCGTACACGGCATATTTGCCCCAATTCCTGAAGTTGGATTCTTTCTGACTCATTCGTAAATAGGAGAAAGCAGCATAGGGGACCAGCCAATCTTCGTTTTTTTCAAAAAAGGCTTTGAATGCTTTGGTCTGCATTGTCTTTTTTCCTTCCTGCATATATAATTTTTGAAGGTAGGCTGTTTTCAGAAGCATCACTTGTTCGTAGTCTATTTCAGGCAGGTCATTCAGCTCTTTTCCCTTTAATTGAAATTCTTCCTGAACTTTTACGTCTTTAAGGGCAAGATTCGTTGATAAATAACACGGATGCAGGGCAAAAATGGAAACGGCGTTGTACGGATAAGAGTCAACCCATGTACCTGAAAGGGAGGTGTCGTTGATGGGTAAGAGTTGCACCAATTGCTGCCCCGTCATTTCGGCCCACTCAACCATTTTCTTCAGATCCTGAAAATCACCACAACCCCAGGACGTTTCTGAACGCAGGGAAAAAACTGGAATAGCAACGCCTGATCCTTTCCATGGTTGTCCCTGATACCGGAATATTGTGCCTGAATACATCACCACATCTTTGCCTATTTTTTTGGGAACATTCAGGTATCGAGCCTCACCGTATTCCCAGGATGCGAAATCTTCAGAAATCGAATCTTTGATTACAAATTTGTACGTGCAGAAATCCGGAAGATCAGATGCTTTTAAGCTGATGCTCCATTCCGGAAATTGCCCGGATACCATCGGTAATGCTTTCTTCGCATCCCATTCTCCCAATAAAGGCGCACTCCCTGATAAAAAAAGTGTTTGTCCTTTTCGTACATAGGGGGCAAAAACCTGAAGCACAACATGCCCAGGTTTATAAAGTTTCGAAGTGTCCTGAACTTCGTCTGCCAGAAAACTATCAGTAAATGCAGAAGTGTACAGAAACGGCATTCTGGATTCTTCTTGCCACGAATCAAACAGCGTATAAGTGGCAATGCTTTTTCGTAGAAAAACGGTATGGTTGTTACCCCATTCCATACGATTCGTTTTTCCATTTTCACGAACGAAATAGCTGTATTCAAAGATTCCGGGCTCGCTTACTTCCACGGATAAATACCAGTTTCCGTCACCCGAATAAATCATTTCAAGAGCATGCTCAGCCTGAAAACTTCCAGTCTCAGGGGCTGAGCCACGCAGCATGAGTACTTGCCCAAAGCGAGTTGCGTAGTTTATGTGAAAAAGTATAAGCATTGTATTCGTTTTAATTAATGCATTATTCTCTGATAAATACAAATTTATTCTCTTTTGAAAGGTCTGGATAGAACCAGTACCCTCCCGCATTGAAACCTTTAAGTTTCTCAGGATCTTCAATCTTATTTTCAACCACGTATCTGGTCATCATTCCTCTGGCTTTTTTTATGTAAATCACGATGGGCTTGAATACCCCATTTTTGAATTCCAAAAAATCAATGTCAATGACTCTGGCCTGAAGCAATTTCCGGTTGATGCATTTGAAATATTCTCCGGATGACAGGTTCAACAATACTTCCGCTTTGCCCGATTTGGCCAAAGATTCATTAATCTTTAATGTAATTCTGTCGCCCCAGAATGCGTATAAATCATTTCCCTTGTCTGTTTTGAGTTTCGTGGTCAAATCCAGTCGGTAGGGTTGTATCAGGTCAAAAGGTTTAAGTATACCATACAAACCTGAAAAAATGCGCAAATGTGCTTGTAAATAGTCGTAATCCTCCAACTTTAAACTCTTGGCATCCAGTCCGTGAAAAACCTCTCCGTTGAAAACAAAGACTGCCTCTTTGGCATTTTCTGGTGAAAACGGCAGATGCCAGTTTGAAAAGCGTTCAGCATTCAGGTGTGCCAGTTTGATATTTATTTCCAGTAAGTTGGCCAATGTAATAACAGATAGTTCCCTGATTTGGTGCACCAGATTTTCAGCCTCAATTGCAAACACCGGTTGAGTGTACTGCCCAACCGGTGTATGAGGTGAAAAATTCTGTATTTTGGCTGGAGATAAAAGGATCAGCATGTACGACAGCGTTCTTATTTGATGGTCATCGTTTTAGATTTTGAACCAAATTTGTTGCATCTGGCCTTAACCGTTACTTCGCTGCCTTTTGTAATCTCAGGAACAGATACATTGACTGTTTCGTTTTTGGCATCCGATTGTTTTTTAGGCTTGATCACTTGAACTTCTTTGCCATTCACTTTAATAGAAATCAGATCAATGTAATGATCAGTTACGTCTTTAACTGGGTGAAGAATTTCGATGTTCAATTTTTTAGTTTCAGTGTTATAGGTCACTGTCAGTTTTTTGGGAGGATCTGCGCGTACAAAAAGAGGTACAGCGACCAGCATCATTAATGCAAATAATAGCTTTTTCATAATTTTAATGTTTTAATATTCAACTCAGAAAATACGAATAAGACATAACTATGGCATGAATACTGACCAGACAGAATCCTAAAATGCCAATACGTTTGTGAAGACGGTATTTAGCCTTTACCTTGATGTAGCGCATTCCCGATAAAAAGGAAAAGACAAACATCAGGAATCCAACAATGCCCATATACAAGGATACAGTGAAAATGATTTCTTCCATAATACTCTATTTTAAAATTTAATGACAATCATGGATGCAAAAAAGGAACCAAAAGCAGTAAAGGCAGCTGCCTTATGATACGATTTTAAGGATGGATTGTTTTCCGTCATTCCGCTTAATATATTGGTGGCAATCATGCTCGACAAATGGACAATCGATAGACATTTGTGAACAGTCAACGTGCTAAAACCCTTTTTGGTGTTGTGTCTGCGGGGAGGCGCGAAAAAAGCCAGTCCGGCTGTTGTAAAATAACCAATATTGACTGCCCCAGCCAAACCTTCATGCAAACCCTTCATACTTTTATCACCTGTATACAGCTTTTGTCCTACAAAACCTTGCGCTATCATACCGGCAAGCGTGGCATAGCCCATATACTGGTGTGCGGTGAACATGGTGTTTCGTATTTCAAGTTCGCGATCCCTGGAGGCTTCACTCAAGGTAAAATAATTAATGTTACGCATGACTCCGTGTTCGCTCCACAACAATCTTTGAGTAAATAAATACTTGGATGGCAGTAGCTCCTCCGGTTCAATGGATGTTAGCGTATCACTAATGGTGGTGTCTGATACTGTTTCAATTTGTAACGTATCGCTTACTATTTTTTCGGTTTGCGAGAAAAGAGGTGCTTTTAATAGAAACAGAAAAAAAAGAAGGATTGTTGTATTTTTCATTTTTGTACTTTTAAAGCAAATCCAAAAGTTTATTGTTTGGTGAAGGTAAATATTTTTTAGCCAAAGTTTGTATCTTTGCAGTAAGTTTTTGATAGGTCGTTAACATTCTAAATTTATACTGATATGCCAGTTCCTCCTTTTCATTATCAAGATCCATTTCCTCTCGGAAAGGATCAGACCGAGTTCTATTTATTGACCAACGATTTTGTATCAGTCTCCGAATTTGAAGGCAAAGAAATGCTTAAAGTTAAATCGGAAGGATTGACTTTGCTGGCTAAGACGGCAATGCACGATGTGTCCTTCATGTTGCGTCCGGCACACCAGAAGCAAGTTGCATCCATTTTGCACGATCCGGAAGCTACAGAAAATGATAAATTTGTGGCTTTGACAATGCTTCGTAATGCAGAAGTAGCTGCTAAAGGTGTTCTTCCTTTCTGTCAGGATACTGGTACAGCTACTGTTTTTGCCAAAAAAGGCCAGCAAGTCTGGACAGAGGGTGAAGACGAAGAAGCTTTGTCATTGGGTATTTATCAAACATATACAGAAGACAACCTCCGCTATTCACAGAATGTGGCACTTGACATGTACAAGGAAATGAATACTGGTTGCAACCTTCCTGCTCAGATTGATCTGATGGCCGGTCATGGTGCCGAATATAAATTCTTGTTTATAGCCAAAGGTGGTGGTTCACAAAATAAGACTTACCTGTTTCAGGAAACCAAAGCTTTGCTCAATCCGACCACTTTGGAAAATTTCCTGATTGAGAAAATGAAGACTTTGGGTACCGCTGCTTGTCCCCCTTATCACATTGCTTTTGTAATTGGGGGAACATCCGCTGATCAAACTGTCAAGACTGTAAAACTGGCATCGACCAAATATTACGACGAATTACCTACTGTAGGCAACGAGGGTGGGCAGGCTTTTCGCGATATTGAACTGGAAGAAAAAATGCTGAAGGCTTCACAGTGTATAGGATTGGGCGCTCAGTTCGGTGGAAAATATTTCGCTCACGATATCCGCATTATCCGCTTACCGCGTCACGGTGCTTCATGCCCTGTTGCAATGGCTGTTTCTTGCTCTGCAGACCGTAACATCAAAGCCAAAATAAACAAAGAAGGCATTTGGGTCGAAAAAATGGAAAGCAATCCAGGTCAATACATACCCGAAGAATTGCGTAATACCGGAGAAGGCAATACCGTTCAGATTAATCTGGATATGCCTATGTCCGAAATATTGAAAGAGCTTTCAAAACATCCTGTTTCTACGCGTCTTTCATTGAACGGTACCATCATCGTTGGTCGTGACATTGCTCATGCCAAACTGAAGGAACGCCTGGATGCAGGGGAGGACTTGCCTCAGTACATCAAGGATCACCCCATTTATTATGCTGGTCCTGCCAAGACACCGGAAGGGTTTGCCTGCGGTTCCATGGGCCCAACGACGGCTGGTCGTATGGATTCCTACGTTGACCTGTTCCAAAGCCGTGGCGGTAGCATGATTATGCTGGCCAAAGGCAATCGTTCTCAGCAGGTGACCGATGCTTGTAAAAAACATGGTGGTTTCTACCTGGGTTCCATTGGAGGTCCGGCAGCTGTATTAGCGTATGAAAATATCAAGAGCATTGAATGTGTTGAATATCCTGAACTTGGAATGGAAGCCATTTGGAAGATCAAAGTAGAAAACTTTCCCGCATTCATACTCGTTGATGATAAAGGCAACGATTTTTTCAAACAATTAAGACCGGTGTGCCACATGGCCTAATTGTCGTAAAAAATAGATTTTTCAGAGGGGGTTGTCTTTTAGGATAGCCCCCTTTGTTTTTTTTATTATATTTAAAAATGGTCAAATTAATCATGCAATATATTTATTTGATATATTTGCAATGTTAACAGTTTTTGATCTCTTTCCATAAAAAATACAACTGTGCATTTTAGAAAGACCTTTTTGACCCTATTCATTCTATTGGCTGCGAGTTTTATCAATATAGCCGTTGCAACCGATTTTGAATGTATTCGTTCTGTTTCGAGAATCGAAGTGAAAGATGGAAAGCTATATACTTTAGATTCACTGACCTACCAAGTGAATAATCATCGTGGAGAACGGTTTACCGATTTTTCCATTAACTACTCAAAAATATGCAAAGTATCCCGCATTAGCGCCTGGATAGAAGATGCATCGGGAAACCGTCTACGGGAACTGAAAAGTTCAGAATTCAAAGATTGTAACGATTTCTCTTATAGCGCTTTTTATCAGGATGATCGGGTTAAGACTTTTCAGGTTAAGCACAACAGCTATCCCTACAGAGCTTGTTATACTGTAACCTATACAGAGCCTCAATATCAATGGATAACCTATTGGAAGCCTTTGAAGAATAACGAGTATTCAACTAGAGAAGGCAGACTCTATGTGACTCTACCCAAAGATTACGCCGTCAAAACTTTTGTCGAAAATGTTTCTGAAGTTCGTTCCGACACGTTAACTGACAAGATTGTGACAACCTTTTTGGTGAAAGGTGATCCTGCTGTATCCAAAATAGCTGAAAATGTATTATTTGATTTGAATAAACACCGGGTTTTTGTTGTGCCCCTGCAGTTTAAATTGGGTGTAAATGGAAGTTCTGAAAGCTGGAATACTTTTGGGGATTGGGTTGCTACCTTAAATAAAGGGATGACTGCATTGCCCATACCAGAGGAACAAAAGGTGTCCATGCTGGTTGATGGTTTGACCGATACCACTCAAATTGTAAAAACTTTATATCAGTATATGCAGGATTATACCCGTTATATTAATGTGAGTATAGGTATTGGCGGATGGAAAACGTATCCGGCAAGCTATGTTTCACAAAACAAGTATGGGGATTGCAAAGCATTGACGAACTTCATGAAGGCATTACTCGAAGTCAAAGGCATAAAAAGTTACTTTGTATTGGTAAATGCCGGTTCCTATACCGAAAAGGTCTTAGAAGAGTTGCCTTGTTCTCAGTTCAATCATATTATATTGGCTGTACCAATAGGAAAAGATACTGTGTGGCTCGAAAATACAGATAAATTAAAACCATTTGGGCATGTAGGCACATTTACTCAGAATAGAAAAGCACTATGGGTTGATGGAGAAAGAAGTCATTTGGTATCGATGCCATCCTTGAACAAAGAAGATGTCCTTTGTTTCCGTAAAATGAATGTATCTTTTAATCAAAATGGCGACGCAGCTATGTTTGCCAACTTAACTTACAGAGGATATTCTTATGAAAGATTGAAAGGATTTACGAATTATTTGGCTGAGAAAGATCGGGACCAGAATATCGACGATTACATACCTTTTGGTGGTTATGAGCTAAAAGACTGGAAGATAGTTGAGGCTAGCAGGGACAGTTCCACTATTGACTTTCGGATGAATCTGACTTTTCCTAGTTTGGCAAGGATGATGGAAAATGAGTGTTATATCAAAACCTTTTCTATACCCCAAGGTTTTGATTTTCCAACACCAGCCAAGATGCCCATAACTCTTAATTGGCCAGTATGCAACGTGGATTCGATCATTTACACCATTCCTTCAGGCTATAAAATCAAATCGTTGCCTGAACCCGTTTGTTTTTCAAGCGAGTCTGGAGCCTACGTAAGCCGATTCTCACTTTCAAACAACACAATCCGTGTTTTTAAGAAGCTGGAAGTCAATTCAGGAAAATATTCTCCCGAAGAATATGGAACTCTATTTGCCTTTCTGAAAAAAGTTAAAGATTCAAATCTATCTAATCTGATCATTCTGACTAGAATTCAAGAATAATTATATACGATTCAATCATGAAAAAACAGCTCTTTTTAATATCAATGATGTTGGTATCCTATGCCTTAAGTTTTGCTTCTGATGTTCAAACATTTGCACCCGAGTTCGGGCGTCTTATTAAAACTGATGACTTCACAAAATATGTAAAGGATACGACCGCAGCGGCTGTTTGCCTTTTTGACAGAGGAGATTCTTATTTTCGTCGCTCAGAAGAATTCGGATTTGAACTTGTTTTCATGCATACCCAAAGGGTAAAGATATTGAAGAATGCAGGAATTGACTATGCGTCATTTGAAATTCCATTTTATGTGGATGGAAATAGGTTGGAAGAGGTGGAAACAATTTCAGGCGTCACCTTTAATTTGGTGGATGGAGTCTATGAAAAGACACCCCTTGACATTAAAACCGTCTATCAGGAGGATTTGAACGGTAACTGGAAGGTCAAGAAATTTACGATGCCCAATGTGAGGGAGGGCTCTATTGTAGAAATACTCTATAGCATCAGTAGCCCCTATTTTTTTAATTTCAGAGGTTGGGATTTTCAAAAAAGTATTCCTGTGGTATACAGCGAATATGTAACCCACATGATTCCTTTTTGTTCGTATAAATACCTTTTGCAGGGCAAATCGAAGTTTGATGGCTTTAATTCAGAAGAAGATAACTACGAAAGGACCTTTTATACAACCAAATTCCGGGATATGAATTACACCTTTGTAATGAGAGATTTACCTGCATTTAAAGATGAAGCTTATATTTCTTGTTCGGAGGATTGTATGATTAAACTTTCTTTTCAACTTTGCGAAAGAACTGATTTGTATGGTGTTCGAACCTCTTTTTTGAGTACCTGGAATAAATTGGTCAATGAATTTCTTGATATGCCTGAGTTGGGAGGATACCTGAAAAGTGCAAAATCGAGTGCCGATAAAACAATCCTAGGTATGAATCTGACCGATAAAACGCCCATTGAAAAGTTAAGCGTTATTGATGCCTATATGAAATCCAATTTCAATTGGAGCAATCAGATAACTAAATATACTGATAAAAGTGTCAAAAAATTTCTGGAAACAAAAACTGGAAATACCGCTGAACTCAATCTTTATTATGTTGCTATGTTGAAGTCTGCAGGTTTGGACGCATTTCCTATCCTACTAAGTACACGTGAACATGGCAAAATCAAGGTTGATTATCCTTTTGAACATTTTTTTAATTATGTAGTTGCTGCGGCCAAAATAGATGAAAAGCTGATTCTTTTTGATGCAACGGAACCCTTAAATTGTATGGGTACGCTTCCAGAACGTTGCATGAACGATCAAGGTTTAATCCTAAAAAAATTGAAGTACAAAGAAGAAGTCGAATGGACACAATTGGTAGCTCCGAATAAATCGACAACGACTTATGTGGTGGATCTAAAACCCAATCTGGCATTAGATTCCTTAACCGCCAATGTCAATATGGTGTCTGATGGTTATTACGCTACCAGATTAAGAAAGGGATATGTGTCTGATCCTGTTAAGTTTGAGGAGTTAATACTTCCTTCAAACTATACATTGAAAGATAGCATTAAGGCCAAAAATGTGCTTGAAGCCAGTAAGAATCTATCCTTTAGATATGCAGCCAAAACCGAGTTGAACGTTTTTGACAATAAAATAATCATAGCCCCATTCTGCTCTTTTGTGGAGTCTGTTAACCCTTTTCGCCAGGCAACCCGCAACTATCCCATTGATATGATCTTCAAGAACGCAAAAGACTTTCAGACCACTGTTCATATACCAGTAGGATATAAAGTGATAAAAGCACCCACCACAGTCAATATGAATACAGAAGACTTCAATCTAAAAATTTCGACTGAAGTCCTTGACGAATCAACACTGAAAATTAGTGGAGGCTACGAGTTCACAAAAGATAAATACCCGGTAGAAAAATACGATCAGATCAAAGAATATTACCGCTTGATTGTCACTCTATTCAATGCGGAAGTGATTCTTCAAAAGATCTGATCCGGGTTTTATTGAAAGAATTTTTCAATTCTTTGGATGGATGAGTTCGGACAGAAAACAACCACATGGTCGCCTTCTTGTATGAGGGTATCCCCATAAATCAGCATACCTTTTCCTTTTCTGACCAAACCGCCCAAAGTGATGTTTTCAGGTAGGTCCAGGTCTTTGACTATGGATTTGGTGATTTTTGCTTTTTTGTTTACTACAAATTCAGCCACTTCAGCATCAGCAAAAGCCAGACTTTTAACGTTGGAAACGTCTGCTTCGAGCATCATTTGGTAAATATGGCTTGCTGCAATCAGTTTTTTGTTGATAATCATTCCGATATCCAGACCATCAGCCAGTGTGATGTAGTCAATATTCTCAACCTCTGCTATGGTGCGACGGATGTGGTAATTTTTGGCTGCCAGGCAAGAAAGGATGTTTGTTTCAGCACTACCTGTCAAAGCGACAAAAGCGTCGATTTTTTCAATGCCTTCTGTTTCAAGAATATCCATATCACGTCCATCACCTATGATAACCTGAATGCCGGCATCGACTTTTTCCGATAGTTTCTCACCACGTTCACGGTTCATTTCAACGATTTTAACGTTGTAATCATTCGCTAATAAATTAGCTGCTTTGACGGCAATCCGGCTAGCTCCCATAATCATAACATTGTGCACTTCAGCACTGCCTTTACCTGTTACTTTACGGATATCTTCAATAGCTTCAGGGGTGCTGATGAAATAGACCAGATCGCCCACCATAACCATATCCTTACCTGTTGGAATCAACGTTCTGCTCAATCGCTTTATTGCTGCAATACGAAAATGGTCTTCATCATTGAAAATATCCATCAATGGTTGGTCCAGGATGGATGCATTCGCGCGTACTTTTACACCAACCAAAATCAGTTTTCCTCCGCAAAATTCATGCCATTGTCTGGCCCAAGGGCGTTTAAGACTGTTTACAATTTCTTCTGCAGCCAACATTTCCGGATATATCAGAGAATGAATACCCAGTTGTTCGAAAAATGATTTGTGTGCATCCTGTAGATATTCAGGATTGTCAATGCGGGCTACTGTTTTTTTTGTCCCTAGTTTGGTGGCCAGGATGCAAGCAGTTAGATTCCGGCTTTCATCAGGAGTTACAGCAATAAAAAGGTCAGCAGATTTGGCTCCTGCTTCTTTAAGCTTTTCAATTGAAACTGGTGAACCTACTAAGGTTGTTAAATCGTAGTTTGCTTCCAAATTTGCCAACACTTCATCGTTGGTGTCTAAAACAACGATAGTGTGTTTTTCACGAGATAACATTTTTGCTAAATGTCTTCCAACTTCACCTGCTCCGCCTATGATAATTTTCATCTTGTTTATTATAAAAGGTATATTATTTTTCTAAATTTTCGCGGATAGTCCTTTCTATACTGTCTTTGTCTATTCCGCATAAATGGTGTAATTCCGAAACGGAACCGTGTTCAACGAAATGATCGGGTAAACCCAGACGTTGAACTTCGCAGACCAGATGCTGATCTGAAAAGAATTCCAGAATGGCACTGCCAAAACCACCTTTCAATGTACCATTTTCAATGGTAATTATTTTTTTGAATTTATGACCAATGACTTGCAGCAATTCATTGTCCAAAGGTTTCACAAAACGCATGTTGTAAAGTGCCACCGATAGTCCTTCTTCCTTTAGTTTGAGTATGACGTCGTTGGCGGTTTTTCCAATAGGGCCTATGGTTAATACAGCCAAATCATCCCCTTCAACCATACATACTCCTTTACCAACAGTCAAGAGCTCCATTTTGTTCTTCCAGTCACTTCTAAAACCCAGACCACGAGGATATCTGATCACAAATGGTCCACGCTTACTTTTCGAAGCGGTAAACATCAGGTTACGCAGTTCATGCTCGTCAATGGGGGAGCTGACGATAATATTAGGAATGCAACGAAGGTAAGCCAGATCAAAAGCACCATGGTGAGTCGGACCGTCTTCACCCACCAATCCAGCTCTGTCCAGGCAAAGTACGACCGGTAATCTTTGAAGAGCGACATCGTGAATGATGTTATCATATGCTCTTTGGGCGAAAGAAGAATAGATGTTGCAGAAAGGGATGAGTCCGTCCTTAGCCAATCCCGCTGAGAATGTGACGGCGTGACCTTCTGCTATACCAACGTCAAAAGATCTTTCCGGGAAACGATCCATCATTAAATTCATGCTACAACCGGTTGGCATGGCAGGAGTGACACCAACAATTTTTTCATTGCTTTCAGCTAGCTCCACCAGTGTATGACCAAAGACATCCTGAAACTTTAATGGTTGGTCTCCACTGCTCTTTTTGACAATACGTTCTCCGGTATCCTTGTTGAATTTGCCTGGAGCGTGCCATTCGGTCGCATCCCGTTCAGCAGGTTCGAATCCTTTACCTTTAACTGTACAGACATGAAGTATTTTTGGGCCTTTCATGTCCTTAATGTCACGCAAAACTTTAACCAGTTTCTGAACATCGTGACCGTCAACTGGTCCGAAATAACGAATATTAAGCCCCTCAAATAGATTGTGTTGATTGGTTAAAAGTGCTTTGAGGCTGTTCCCAAAACGTAAGATTTTACCTTTTCGCTGGTCGTTGATGATACCTATTTTCTTTAATAAAAGAAAGGCTCTCCAACGAAGATGGTTGTATTGTCTTGATGTCGTTATCTTTACGAGATATTCACTCATTCCACCAACATTTCTGTCAATGGACATGTGATTGTCGTTGAGTATGATCAATAAGTCGTTCGGGTAGGCTGAAGCATTGTTTAATCCTTCAAAAGCCAGCCCCCCTGACATGGCACCATCACCTATCACTGCTGCAATGAGACGTTTGTTTCCGTTTATTTTCGAAGCCATGCAGAGTCCAAGAGCCGCAGAAATAGAATTTGATGCGTGGCCGGCAATGAAGGCATCGTACGGACTTTCATCCGGATTTGGGAATCCGCTGATACCGTGAAATTTTCTGTTGGTGAAGAATGTTTCGCGTCGACCTGTTAGTATCTTGTGACCGTAGGCTTGATGGCCAACGTCCCAAACTAACTGATCTTCAGGTGTTTGTAGTACGTAATGAAGGGCAACTGTGAGTTCGACAACGCCCAGATTAGCACCCAGATGCCCAGGATTTTCAGCCAGTTCGTCAATAATAAATTGGCGAAGTTCTGAACAAACCTTTGGCAGGTCCTCTATTTTGAGTTTCCGTAAATCACACGGAAAGTCTATAGTATTTAGTATATTGGTTTTATTTTTTTCCATAATTTGTAGACTCGCAAAAATAACCTTTTTTCTCGTATAAATTATAATATTTCGTACTTTTGTCCTCTATGGATTTTAGAACGACTTTACCAGTACAATCAACTGAATATCACTTGACGCATGCCGATCAGGTGATGATTCTTGGTTCATGCTTTGCCGAAAACATCGGTCATCAATTAAAGGAAAGCGGTTTTCGGGTTTCGCTTAATCCTTTTGGTGTATTATACAACCCGGCATCTGTAGGAATGGCTTTGACCCGTTTGTGGCATAATCAGCCTTTCAGAGAAGAGGAGCTGGTGGAGAATGACGGCTTTTTTCATAGCTTTAGTCATCACAGTTCGTTTTCGGGTACAGACCCCAAAATAACGCTTGATACGATAAACCGTTCCTTTACGCAGGCGGTTACAACACTTCAAAATGCGACTTGTCTAATCATTACATTTGGGACATCCTGGGTGTATACTTTGCCTTCGACAGACCAGATTGTTGCCAATTGTCACAAATTGCCCGATGATAATTTCCTTCGTCGCAGGCTATCTGTCAATGAAATCGAATATTTCTACATGGAGTTGCTTGAAATGCTCTTTCAGGAAAAGCCTGATTTGAAAGTTTTATTTACGGTTAGCCCCATCAGGCATCTCAAGGATGGACTTCATGAAAATACGCTAAGTAAATCAACTTTACATCTGGCTATAGATGGGCTTTGTGAAAGTTTCGACAATGTGTATTATTTCCCGGCATACGAACTATTAATGGACGATCTGCGGGATTATCGCTTTTATGCGGAAGACATGGTTCATCCTACAGCAACAGCTCAACGGTATGTCTGGGATCACTTTTCGGATACTTTTTTTTCCAAGACTACCAAAGAAATGGTTCGTCAGGTTCAACAAATCCGAAAAGCAATGGAGCACAAACCCTTCCATCCGGAAGATGAATCCTATACGCGTTTTGCCAAAAAGAATATTGCCACCATTGAACTCTTATCTGTAAATGCTCCTGAGCTTGATTTAAGAGAAGAAAGAGCCTTTTTCGAAAAAATTTTGCAATAAAGTTGGGGGTTGAAGCCCGAAACATATACGATATGAAATACACAATAAATAAGCTTGCAGAGATTTGGAAAGCCAAAAGCCGGATCTGTGAAAATGTTTCTGTAAGTTGGTTATTAACAGATAGCAGGTCTTTATCATTCCCCGAGGAGAGTTTATTTTTTGCGATAAAAACGGACCGGAACGACGGACATCGCTATGTACCGGAGTTGTACAAACGAGGTTTGCGTAATTTTGTTATTTCTGATTTGAGTTTGGATCTGGAACCTATGCCCGATGCGAATTTCATCATGGTCCCTGATGCCTTAAAAGCGCTCCAGTCACTCGCATCTGCCCATAGAAAACGATTTGAATGTCCGGTCATCGCCATCACGGGCAGTAACGGAAAGACCATCGTTAAGGAATGGCTTTGGCAATTGTTACGCAATGATTTTCGTATAACACGCTCTCCCAGAAGTTATAATTCTCAAATAGGAGTTCCACTGTCTATCTGGCAAATGGAAAACGATACAAATCTGGGCATTTTCGAAGCAGGTATTTCACAAAAAGGTGAAATGGAAAAACTTCAGCAAATCATATTTCCTACCATCGGCATCATCACTAATGTGGCCGGAGCACATCAGGAAAATTTTGCCTCGATGGAAGAAAAAGCCATTGAGAAAGTCAAACTCTTTACATCCTGTCAGACCATTATCTATTGCAAAGATCAGCCCATTACTGATAAGGCATTGAAGTCCATTTATCCCAAAGACAGGCTTTTTGCCTGGTCTTGTGAGGACGAGCAAGCTCCCTTATTTGTTAAAAAAACGATTGGAACAAGTTTGTATTCCAATATCCAATATTTTTGGAAAGGAGCGGATTTCTCTTTTTCATTGCCATTTAACGATGCACCTTCCATAGAAAATGCCTTAAACTGCCTGGCTGTTATGCTTTTACTGGATAGGCCTTCCAATGTAATTGAGGCCAGGATGGGCCAGTTGGAACCAGTGGCTATGCGTTTAGAAGTGAAAGAGGGCAAGAATGGTTGCGTGGTTATCAATGACAGCTACAATTCCGATGTAATAGCCTTAGAACTGGCACTCGATTTTCAAGCCAGAAGAGCCGGTGAAGGAAAAAGAAGAACATTGATTCTGTCCGATATCCAACAGAGTGGACAAAATCCGGACGAGCTATACAATGCGGTATCGGAAATGGTGATCCGGAAAAAGATAGACCATTTTATCGGTATTGGCTATGAACTTTCAGCCCATGCATCCTTGTTTCCTATGGAATCTCAATTCTACCTGATGACAGAGCGGTTGCTACTGTCAGGCCTACTGGATCAACTTCGAAACGAATCCATCCTGGTAAAAGGCTCTCGCTCCTTTGGTTTTGAAGAGGTGAGTGAAAGACTCTCCCTGAAGGTTCATGAGACGGTTTTGGAGGTTAATTTAGACGCTTTGGTCCATAATGTAAACTACTTCAGATCAAAACTCAAACCAACCACACAAATGATCTGCATGGTCAAGGCTGCCGGTTATGGTAGTGGCGCCCTGGAAATTGCCAAAACACTTCAGGCACATGCCTGTGATGTAGTAGCGGTAGCGGTGGCTGATGAAGGCGTTGAATTGCGACATGGTGGCATTCATATTCCAATTATGGTGATGAATCCGGAATTCGGTAGTTTTTCCACCATATTTGAGCACAAACTTGAACCCGAAATATATAGCTTTAAGCTGCTGGATGCCTTTATTCTGGAAGCAGAGCGCGAAGGTGTTAAAAATTATCCCATTCATATCAAACTGGATACAGGTATGCATCGTTTGGGTTTTGAGGAAAAAGATATACCCGAACTAATCAGTCAGTTGAAAGACCAGGAATCTTTGCGCGTCCGGTCAGTGTTTTCACATCTGGTGGGAAGTGATGAGGCCTGTTTTGACGATTTTACCCATCAGCAGTTGAAATCGTTTGAACGGTTATCATCAACCATTCAGGCAGCTTTCACACATCGGATACTAAAACATATTCTCAATTCTGCAGGTATTGACCGTTTTACAGACTATCAGTACGATATGGTTCGATTAGGTATTGGCATGTATGGCATTTCATCCATCGATGAGTCTTCCCTAAGAAATGTGAGTTCACTCAAAACGACCATTCTCCAGATTCACCAGGTGAAATCCGGTGAAAGTGTGGGGTATAGCAGAAAAGGTATGCTTAAGCGGGATTCCCGAATTGCCACTTTACCCATCGGGTATGCAGATGGTTTGGACCGTCATTTTGGTAATGGTATGGGAGAAGTGCTTATTAACGGGCATCGGGCACCATTTGTTGGAAATATCTGCATGGATGCCTGTATGGTTGATATCACGGATATTCAGGCTGAAGAAGGTGATGAGGTTTTGCTTTTTGGTGATGGACTTCCACTTTCTGAAGTTTCAGATAAGCTTGGTACCATCCCCTATGAGATACTCACTTCGGTTTCCAATCGTGTGAAACGTGTTTATTTTCAGGAATAAGGTAAAAATAAACGAAACATCTTGCACACATGGCTACATTTTGTGTAATTTTGCACCAATTAATACTAAACAAAATATGTCAAACAACTTATTGAAAGGGAAGCGTGGAATTATTTTCGGTGCTTTGAACGATATGTCCATTGCATGGAAAGTGGCTGAACGCGCCGTTGAAGAAGGTGCTACCATCACACTAACAAATACCCCGGTAGCTTGTCGTATGGGCTCAGTCATGGAATTGGGCCAGAAGCTGAATGCCGAAATTTTACCTGCCGATGCTACCAGCATTGAAGATTTGGAAATGGTTTTCACCAAATCTCAAGAAATTCTCGGCGGAAAAATTGATTTTGTACTGCATTCAATCGGAATGTCTGCCAACGTTCGCAAAAAGCGTACGTACGATGATTTGGACTACAGCTTATTGTCCACCACTTTGGATATTTCGGCCGTTTCATTTCATAAAATGATACAAGTGGCTAAAAAAATGGACGCCATCGCCGAACATGGTTCTATCCTGGCGCTCTCTTATGTGGCAGCACAGCGTTCGTTCTACGGGTATAACGATATGGCAGACGCCAAATCCTTATTGGAGTCTATTGCACGTAGTTTTGGCTATATCTATGGGCGTGAGAAGGGTGTACGTATCAATACCATCTCCCAATCTCCAACAATGACCACAGCCGGAAGCGGAATCAAGGGCTTTGACGGCTTACTTGATTTTTCCGATAAGATGTCTCCACTGGGTAATGCTTCTGCTGCTGAATGCGCAGATTACTGTATGGTGATGTTTTCTGATTTGACAAAAAAGGTGACCATGCAAAATTTATTCAATGATGGCGGTTTCTCCAGCATGGGTATGAGCTTGCGCGCCATGAATCAGTACAATAAGAGCTTTGATGAGTTTAAAGACGAAAATGGCAACCTTATTTACGGATAAAAGGTATTTAGATATTCTTCTAGTCAAAAAGGCAGTCTTCCAGGCTGCCTTTTTGACTTTCATATTTTAATTGTCAGAAGTATTATATACCTTTAGCGTAATTTTTTAAAATTTCGATTAGGAATGCTTATCAAGTTATATGAAGATAACACCAACGTTAGGGTTATTCAGAAGATTGCCAATGCGTTACGTGAAGGTGGAATGATCATCTATCCAACAGATACAGTTTATGCCATAGGTTGCGACATTTTTCATGCCAGGGCTGTAGAAAAAATTTGTAGATTAAAACACGAAGATCCTCGTAAAGCCAATCTATCCTTTATTTGTCCCGATTTGAGCGAAGTGAGTGAGTATGCCAAAATAGATACTCCGACCTTTAAGCTTCTGAAAAGGAATACTCCGGGTCCATTTACTTTTATCCTGAACGGAAGCAATAAGCTGCCTAAGCTTTTTAAGCAGAAGAGTACCGTTGGAATCCGTATACCTGAAAATGGTATTGCTCAGGCTATAGTCCGTGAGCTAGGTAACCCATTAATGACCATGACCTTGCACGATGCGGATGATCAGATTGAATATACCACTGATCCTGAGCTAATAGATGAACGATATGGAAGTAGTGTTGATATGGTTATCGATGGCGGTATTGGCGGAATTATTCAATCAACCATTGTGGATTGTACCGAAGGAGATATCAATATAATTCGCCAGGGAAAGGGCATTCTAATCCTTTAATTATAATAGACTGGTGGTCTTTTGAGTGCTCTGATTACCAAAATTATTCCAGCGATTACAAAAGGAATGCTTAGCCATTGTCCCATATTTAAAAACATACTGGACTCAAAAGCTTCCTGATCCATCTTGATAAACTCAATCAAGAAGCGGGTAAAAAATACACAAATTAAGAAGATGCCTAAAATCAGACCTTCCTGACGTTTAACCATAGGCTTTTTAGTGTACAACAGGTAAAGTATGACGAAAGTGGCAAGATAACACAAGGCTTCATAAATTTGAGTTGGGTGTGAAGGCGTTGTAAAGATGGGTTCAGCACCGTGTTGCCATTGACGGATATTTTCAATGAATCTGAAACCCCAGGGTAGATCGGTGGGAATCCCATATATCTCATGGTTCATCAGGTTTCCCGTACGAATCATAGCTCCAACCAATGCGGTAGGAATAATCATGATGTCAAATGCCCACAACATGCTGCGGTGAGTCACCTTCCTTGAATAAATCCATATAGCAATAATTATACCTATAGCTCCTCCATGACTTGCGAGACCACCTTCCCATATTTTAAATATTTCCAGCAGATGATTCGAATAATAATCCCATCCGTAGAAAAAACAATGTCCCAACCTTGCTCCAACCACAGTCGCTACAATGAGGTAGATGAATAGTGAATCTGCCCATGATTCTTTACCCTTGTCATTCACAATCATTTTATTGGCCATCAGGTATCCAATATAAAAACCGATGGCAAAGAATAAACCATACCAACGTATTTCCCAACTGTCTGTGAGTAGGATATCCGGTCTGGCCGTCCAGGTAATAAACGATGTGATCATAACTTATAATTTTGAACAAAAATACGTTTTTATACCGAAAAATGGAGTTGGTTCAACGAAAATTATGATTTTTCACATAATAGTTTTTAACGGGATCCTTTTAGCTAAAAAAAAGCGTCTTCAATAAAAATTGAAGACGGCCTTTTAGCGTTGTCCTGCCAGGATTCGAACCCAGACTAACAGAACCAGAATCTGCGGTGCTACCATTACACAACAGGACAGTTGCATATCGGGCGCAAAATTACGAAAAAAAATGAATCGACAAATTAAAGACAGAGGGTTTTTACAATTGTTTTTCTCGATTTAATTTTTTTATAGTCTTCACAGATTTCATTAAATATATCCTTAACACGTTCTATCTTTTTGGCCTTGAACGCGTTGCTACCACAAAAGGCGTAACCGGAGTCCATTTTACCTTTAAATGCACTATAAAGCGCAGAAATGATGCAATAGGGGCTTTTTGTGTGATCGCAGGTTTTAATACAGTGTACCGGGCAACGAAGAGGTGTTTGTTTGCCATCCTTTACCTTTTGCAGGAAGTTGTTGAAGACAGCACGTCCTGGCATACCTACAGGACTTTTGATAATTTCGATGTCTTTTTCCTCAGCATTGATGTAGGTTTGTTTGAACGCATCTGAAGCATCACATTCTTCTGTCGTGACAAAACGTGTTCCCATTTGTACACCAGAAGCACCAAGCTCCATCAAGCGATACATGTCCTCGGCTGTGTAAATGCCACCTCCTGCAATGACAGGAATTTTTTGATTATACTGTTCTTCAAAACCACGTACGGTTTCAACAACCTGAGGAATCAAACTTTCAATGGAGTAAGCATTATCGAAAATCTGTTCAGATTTGAAGCCAAGGTGTCCACCTGCTTTAGGGCCTTCTACAACGATGGCGTCCGGTAGGTAGTTATAAGTATTTTTCCATTTTTCAATGATGACCTTAGCTGCACGACTGGAGGACACGATGGGTACCAGTTTGGTCATGCTGCCTTTTTCAAGGAAAGAGGGTAAATCCAGGGGCAATCCTGCTCCTGAGAAAACGATGTCTGCTTTTTCTTTAATGGCTGTTTTAACCATATCTGCATAGTTGGTCATTGCGACCATGACATTAACACCGATAACACCTTTTTTTGATTTCTCACGGGCTAACCGTAATTCTTCCTTTAAACCAAGTATGCTGGCTTTTAGGTAATCGGGGGAGAGCTTTTTGTAAAGCAATCCAAGTCCGGCACTGGAAATAACGCCTACACCACCTTCATTGGCAACGGCAGAAGCAAGGCCGGATAGTGAAATCCCCACACCCATTCCACCTTGAATGATTGGAACAGAGATGTTCAAATTTCCGATTTTTAATTTTTTCATTTTTCTTTTTATTACTTAAGTTAGAACAACAAACCCACACTAGATGTTCAGTCGAATGGACTGATATCAATAGGTGTGGGTTTCCTGGAATAGTTTTAATAAAGGCTTACTGTGAATAAATTCAGTCTTTTGCATGCATACACATAGTGTATTTAGCCATTTCTTCCGGTTTGCCAGCTGCGATAATACCTGCATGTTTGTAGATTTCTCCTTCAGTATATTGAAGGAATATTTCTGCAGAAGTGCGGAATTGTTTGTCTCTGGATGTGTCGATTAGAAGTAAGTGTGACATGATAATGTAACCTGCCATTTCAACGAGGCGGCGTGCCTGAAAATCGATGTATTCGTTGTTTTTGAATGCAAGGACATCAGCTACACTTGATTCGTAAGTGTCGGCAAGGCCTTTTAATGTCTCACGAAAACCTTCCAGTTCGGGAGCAATAATTTCTTTTTCGTATTGACGCATCATGTTCAGGTATGAACCTGTCGTGACGTGACGGATGGCGGCAACAACTTGCAGCTGTGTGGTGCCTTCATAGATGGATGTAATACGTGCATCGCGGTAAATACGTTCGCAAGCATAATCTTTCATGAATCCTGATCCACCGTGAATTTGAATGCTATCGTATGCATTCTGATTGCAAAATTCACTCGTGAGTCCTTTAGCGACCGGAGTACAGGCATCAGCGAACTTCTGATATCTCTTCATTTCGTCGCGTTCAGCCGGTTCCAGCTTTCTTTCTTCAGCTATTTGTCCCCAGGTTTTGTAGATATCTACAAATCGCGCTGTTTCGTATAACATTGTGCGGGATGCATCCAGTTTAGCTTTCATCAATCCCAACATTTGATATACTGCCGGGAATTCGATAATGGCTTTACCAAATTGACGACGTTCTTTTGCGTAGGCTTTAGCTTCGGTATAAGCAGCCTGGCTAAGACCTACTGATTGGGCTACGATGCCTAGGCGCGCGCCGTTCATCAGGGACATTACATATTTGATCAAACCGAGTTTACGGTCTCCGCAAAGTTCAGATTTGGCATTTTTAAAAACTAGTTCGCAAGTAGGGGATCCTTTGATACCCATCTTATTTTCAATTCGGCGAACGGAAACGCCACCATTTCTTTTATCGTAGATAAACATGGACAATCCACGCCCGTCTTGAGTACCTTCTTCTGAACGAGCCAATACCAGGGCGATATCTCCGTCTCCATTGGTAATAAATCGTTTAACGCCATTCAAGTACCAAAAGCCGTCAGCTTCGTTGTAGGTTGCTTTTAACATTACAGCTTGCAAGTCGGAACCTGCATCAGGTTCTGTCAAGTCCATGGCCATGGTTTCACCTGCACTAACGCGGGGTAAAAACCGGGCTTTCTGTTCTTCTGAGGCAAATTCATGGATTGTTTCAGCACAGTCCTGTAAACCCCAAATATTGGTGAAACCTGCATCACTTGCACTGACCATATCGGCACACATGATGTAGGGAATTATTGAAAAATTTAAACCATCATACTTACGGGGAAGTGTTATACCCATTAAGCCTGCATTGCCGAGTGCTTCCAGATTTTGAGCAGTACCTTTTGCGTAAACTACGTGTCCGTCTACAACTTGTGGTCCGTCGTGGTCTACATCTTCTGCATTGGGTGCGATGATTTCGCTGCAGATTTCGCCCGTGAGTTCCAACACTTTTTCATAGCTGTCCATAGCATCTTCAAAGTTCTGTGGAGCATAGTCAAAGAGGTCTTTGTCTGCGAAATTTCTTTCTTTCAGCTCCACAAGGTGTTTCATCATCGGGTGATTGAGATGAAACTTAAGTTCAGGAGTTTCTTTATATAGATTTGCCATCTTATTTCGAGTTTTGCTTGTAATACTTAATTATTTTCGGGATAATAGTTTCTACATCACCAGTGATGACATAATCTGCTATGGCATTAATTGGAGCTGCAGGATCGTTGTTGATGGCAATGACCATAGCACTTTCCTGCATACCGGCGATGTGTTGAATTTGTCCGGAGATACCGCAAGCGATATATAGTTTAGGACGTACGGTGACACCTGTCTGACCTATCTGACGTTCGTGTTCACAAAAGCCTGAGTCCACTGCTGCACGTGATGCACCAACTTCTCCTCCAATGGCAGTTGCAAGGTCAAACAACATCTTGAAACCATCTTTTGAACCCATGCCATATCCACCGCTTATAAGGATGGGAGATGACTTGATGTTTATTTTGGATTTTTCCATGTGGCGTTCTATCACTGCAATTGCAAAGTCGGCATCACTCACATAATTGGCAACGTCTAATTGATTGATGCGACCTTCATAGTTGGCATCGCAAATTTCTTTTTTCATCACACCTTCACGAACGGTCGCCATTTGTGGGCGACAATCCGGATTGATGATGGTAGCAACAATATTTCCACCAAAAGCAGGACGAATCTGATATAAGAGGTTCTCGTAAACTTTATTTGTTTTCTTGTCTTCGTGAGTTCCAATTTCCAGTGAGGTGCAATCGGCTGTCAATCCGCTGTGTAAAGCAGAGGAAATGCGGGGGCCGAGGTCACGTCCCACACTGGTGGCACCCATCAAGGCTATTTGTGGCTTTTCTTCCTGAAAGAGCTTAATCAGGATAGAAGAGTGAGGCATGGTGGTAAATGGAGCCAGACGTTTATCGTCGGCTAAATGCAATACATCTACGCCAAAAGGGAAAATTAGTTTTTCGATGCCTTTCAAGTTGTGGCCAATGACCACAGCTTCTAATTGACAATTAAGTTGATTGGCGAGGGAACGGCCTTTGGTAAGCAATTCTAAGCTAACGTCACCGATAACTCCGTCTTCTATTTCGCAATATACAAAAAGATTATTCATATTATTATCCGATGGTGTGGTTACTGATGAGTTCCTGAATCAAGCATTCGATGTCGTTATCTGAAGCTGTAAAAGTTTTGCTTTCTTTAGCCTGGAAGACTACATTTTCAATTTTTTTCACTTTTGTAGGTGAACCTCCAAGCCCAAGTTCTGCAGGGTCACAGACGATGTCATTGACACTCCATTCACCAATTTGCAGAAAATCACGACTGTTGCAAAGAGTGGTATAGTCTTCGTTACTTGCCTGTAATTCGTTAGGAATACGGGCATATTTGTACTTCATCAGAAGTTTGGCATTTCTTGGACGACAGGAAGCAGCAGAACTATTAACTGTAACCAACATAGGAAAAGGTCCTTCTAATACTTCAACGCCTTTTTCTACCCGACGTTTAACACGTATGATTCCATCTTTTACACTTACTATTTCTTCAGCATAGGTAATTTGGTTCATTCCAAGCTTCTCAGCTACCTGAGAACCTACTTGTGCAGTATCTCCATCAATAGCCTGACGGCCACAAATGATCAGGTCAATATCTTTAAGGTTGCGGATGGCACAACTCAGTGCATACGATGTGGCCAAAGTATCAGAACCGGCAAAGGCACGGTCACTTAGAACGTAACCTCCGTCAGCACCGCGATACAGAGATTCACGGATCACTTCCGCGGCTCTGAATGGGCCCATGGTTATAACTGTAACGGTCGTACCCGGAATAGAATCCTTGAGACGAAGCGCTTGTTCAAGTGCATTCAAATCTTCGGGATTAAAAATAGCTGGAAGTGCTGCACGGTTTACTGTACCCTCAGCAGTCATGGCATCTTTGCCAACATTGCGGGTATCAGGAACTTGCTTTGCCAGCACCAAAATGTTTAAGCTCATATATACATTTATTTTTTATGTTTTTCAATACGTCTCATAAAGACATTGGACGGACAAAGGTAGTAATCCCTTTGTATTTTCAATAGAAAACACAAGAAAAATTGCACAAGATTATGTGATATGTGCAGAAAATGTATTTTTTTAACAAGTGAGGTTAGGTATTCCCTAAGAGGAGTTTAATTAATACAATATCGTAAACCGAGGCCAAGATTGAAGTTGAATGGCTCCCCTGTACGGCTGCTGATGGGCTGGTCACTTGGATTGAAATAGGAAACGCCTGGTTCAAAATAGAAGCGGAAGGTTTTGTTCAACTTATAGGTGACTCCCAATTGACCGGTCAGACTCGTTTGAAGTCCATAGACTTTCTGACTGTGATCCCAGCTACTGTCGTTGCCGTCTGTTCTGTCCACGGTTGAATGCTGTACGCCGGAAAGTCCTTTTTCAAGGGCGCCTCCTACCGCTGCATAAACTCCAAAAGGACCAAGGTCCAGGAAGTTAAATGCTATTTTCAATGGAATGCCTACGTAGTGTAGTTCTTGTTTTAATTCAAAAGTGAGATCCGATGTTTCACCGGAAATTGTAGCTGATAAAAAGGTGTAATTCAGTCCGGTAATAATATTGACATGCTTATAAAGAGGAAATGAAACAGATAAGCCAACACTTATTGGAAGTGAGTATATGGCTTTATATTCGTTCAGGACAACTTTATTGTTGACCAGATTGCTCGGAATTTCCCAGGTATTATCTGAGGCTGCTTCGGTCGTTACAAGTTTAGACGTTGCACCTTCTAATGAGGAGTAAGCTGCAGAATAGGAGTGAGACAAACCTTGTAAAGGATAGGTGTCAGTCGATTTTGTATTGAGAAGTGAAAGTAACCTGTTGGAACTGTTCAGATTTGTTCCCAAGGATAACCTTTCCCGTTTTTTATCGGTTTTTTTTGTTTTTGCATCCGCATAAGCTTCTTCTACACTCCGTTCATAGGGGACTGCCAGATTGTTCTTTTTTGTCGGTTTAATCTTTGCTATTTTACCTTCATGCGGCTCACGCTTTTCAATGACCTCTTCGTATGTGATTAATGTTTCGCTGACCTTTGATGTTTTTGTGTTAATGGCCAGTTTTTGTATTGTTTTTGGAGATTCCAGTGCTTGTGTCAGAAGAACCTCTTCTTGAACTTTAATTTGAGGTTTACTGCTTTTGTGTGATTTCTTAAGAACAACCGGTTTTTCTGTTTGGCTGAAATTTACTTGTTCAAGCTGGATTTTTTGTGGAAGAAGCAGTGCCAGTGCAAAGCAAGCGGCTACCGTAGCGATGGCTGCCCAAAATGGAATCATACGTTTCCTGGGTTTGGCCATCAGGAAGGTTTGTCCTGCAAATAGCTCATCAAACGAAGGCGCTGGAGTTTCCAGATGTTCCAGTTTGGATTGATAAAGATGACGAAGCGATGCATCACCCAGAACGTCACCCTTGAAGAGTGCGTCGAAATCAGGCGCCTGAGCTTCAAAGTGCTCAAAGATGTCCTGTAGGGTTTTTGTATCGTCAAATTCTTTCATCTTGTCTCTTTATTTAGTCGCGATCAACATTTGTTGTATCATCTGTTTTGCTCTGGTCAGGTATACCCTGGAAGAACTTTCTGTGATATTCATCGATTCTGCAATTTCCCTGTGCGAAAAACCTTCAATCACAAATAAGTTGAAAGTCATCCTGTATGCGTCGGGAAGCTGTTGTATCAATTTGAGCAATTCGTCTGCTTGCATTTTTTCCATTGCACCATGATCGTCACTCGTCAGGGTGAAGGCTTCTTCTATATCCTGACTGTATCCTTCATCATTTTTCTTGCGCAAATATTCCAATGCGGTGTTGACCATAATCCGTCGTATCCAACCTTCAAAGGAGCCCTTACCTTCGAATTTTTCCAGATGGGTATAAATTTTAACAAACCCGTCATGCAGCAAGTCTTTGGCAGTTTCCTTATCACGGCAATAGCGTAAGCATAATCCCATCATTTTACCTGAATACAGCTCGTAAAGCGTTCTCTGGGCATTCCTGTCACCTTGCAGGCAATTGTCAATCAGCTGTTTTTCGTTGGTTCCGGGTTCAGGCATTTGTATGACTATAGATGAATTTTGACATAAAGTGCTACAAAGAAAGCAAAAAAATAGGTTAAAATGGCTCGGAACTTCTGTGTTTTTTATCATAATAATGTTATCAATTCTTATCCAAGGGTATTTTCCTTAGTGTTAAAATGACCTCAATAAAGGGCTTCTGTAAACTTTTTCAGTATCGTTTTGTTTTATTCAGTATATTTGGATAACTAAAATTTAAAAATGATGGAAGCAGAAAAAGATTTAGTAAAAATCACCGTATTGAAAGCAGGTCCATATTCCGTTAAAGGACCTATAACCCTAGTACATGCCGATGGAACTGAAGAAACAAAAGAGGGTGCACACCTTTGCCGCTGTGGTGCAAGTGCTAATAAACCTTTCTGTGACGGCGCACATGTTAAAATAGGTTTTGAAAAGTAAGGTTATTCTGAAAATTCACTTAATTTTGCACCCTTAATTTTATAAGATATAAAGAATGGGTGCAATTAAGTGGGTTGGCGGAGCTATAGGCTGGGCTTTTGGCGGGGTCATCGGTGGAATTTTAGGTTTCGCCTTCGGTTCCATGTTCGAAAATGCCTTGAGCGGACAATTTGCCGTTGAAAGTCAGTCAGATACATCAACAGGGAGTTTTGGCCGTAGAAATACTCAACGTCCACTAACACAAGCTGGAGATTTTGGAGTTAGCCTTTTGCTCTTGTCTGCTGCGGTTATGAAGTCAGACAATGAAGTCGCTAAATCAGAACTTGACTTCGTTAAGGATTTCTTTAAAAAACAGTTCGGTCAGGTCAAGGCTGAAAATTATATCCTCATGTTTCGTGAGCTGCTTAAACAAGATTTTGACTTGAAGCAAGTCTGTATTCAGATTAAGCTCTATATGGATCTAGCTTCGCGTCTGCAATTACTGCATTATCTTTTCGGACTGGCCCAAAGCGATGGAAATGTACATCCGTCAGAGATTCAGGTAATTCGTTCAATAGCAACCTGGTTGGGTCTTTCAGTTACGGATTATGAATCCATACAAGCAATGTTCGTAAAGAACACCGAAAGCGCGTACAAAATTTTGGAACTGACTCCTGAGTCAACTGATGAGGATCTTAAGAAAGCCTATAAGAAAATGGCAGTCAAATATCATCCCGATAAAGTAAGTCATCTGGGAGAAGACGTGCAGAAGGCTGCCAATGAGAAATTCAAAAAAGTGAATGCTGCTTACGATCAGATCAAAAAAGAACGCGGTTTGAACTAGAAAGAATTTTTTTTTAAGAAAAATGAACGAATCTATTGCATGAGAAAATAATATCGCATACTTTTGCTACGATTCTAAAAAGAACAAAGAGATGAAAACTGTATTATGTACAAATTGGTGGTGGCTCAGCAAACTTCAACAAAATTGGTGAGGTAATAAGCCCATGTACATAAACTAAGATAATATGACTAAGGCCTGTCGCTCACGCGACAGGCCTTTTTTTATGCGAAATTTAAAAATAAACGATATGTATCAAGTCAACGAAAATGGTTTTTATGGAGAATTTGGAGGAGCATATGTTCCCGAAATCCTCTTCAAGAATGTGGAAAATCTTAAAGCTCAGTATCTGGAAATCATGGGTGATCCCACATTTCAGGCAGAAGTAGACAATCTACTTCGTGATTATGTAGGACGTCCTTCGCCCTTATATCTGGCAAAACGACTGTCCGAAAAGTATGGTTGCAAAGTGTACCTGAAACGCGAAGACCTGAATCACACCGGTGCGCACAAGATCAACAACACCATTGGTCAGATACTATTGGCCAAAAGGTTGGGTAAGACCAGAATCATAGCAGAAACCGGAGCCGGGCAACATGGTGTAGCAACTGCAACTGTATGTGCTTTGATGAATATGGAATGCATTGTTTATATGGGTAAAACCGATGTGGAACGCCAACACTTGAATGTCCAGAAAATGGAAATGTTGGGAGCAACTGTTCGTCCAGTCACCTCAGGCAACATGACGCTGAAGGATGCGACCAACGAAGCCATCCGTGACTGGTGTTGCAACCCTGCCGATACCCATTACATCATAGGTAGCACAGTAGGTCCGCATCCATATCCCGATATCGTGGCACGTTTTCAGTCTGTCATTAGTCTGGAGATGAAATCTCAGTTGATGGAACATGAAGGCCGGGATTATCCGGATTATATTATTGCCTGTATTGGCGGAGGTAGCAATGCTGCCGGTGCTTTTTACCATTACCTGGATGAAGACAGGACCACCTTAGTCGCTGTAGAAGCTGCCGGCAAAGGTACGGACACGGACGAAACTGCAGCGTCGATATTACTTGGAAAGCTAGGGATACTCCATGGATCTAAAACGTTGATCATGCAAACCGAAGATGGCCAGATCATCGAACCATACTCCATTTCTGCAGGATTGGATTATCCGGGCGTTGGCCCGATGCACGCAAATTTGGCCAAAGAAGGACGTGCTCAAGTGCTTTCGGCTACCGATGATGAGGCTTTAAATGCTGCTTTTGAACTGACTTCCCTGGAAGGTATCATTCCTGCCCTGGAAAGTGCTCACGCCTTGGCTGCACTGCCAATGATGACATTCAAACCCACAGATGTTGTTGTGATAAACCTTTCAGGAAGAGGTGACAAAGACATGGATACCTATGTGAACTATTTCCACAAAAAATAAAAACAATCCTATGAAATACCTTATAAAGACTTTGTCCAGAAAACTTCTGGCAGATTTACACACTCCTGTTAGCATTTATCTGAAAATCAGAGATGTATATCCAAATTCAGCTTTGCTGGAAAGTTCCGACTATCATGGTGGCGAAAATAGTTTCTCCTTTATTGGTTTTAAACCGGTAGCGGATTTCACTCTGGAAAATAGAAAAATCATTGAAAATTTTCCAGATGGACAGAAAATCGAATCGGAGGTCACTACTGAAACCAATGTGCCTGACCGTTTTCAATCGTTTATACGGTCATTTGAAGTGACAGATGACAACAACAAATTGGGCGTAAATGGACTTTTTGGATACACCGCTTTTGATGCTGTTCGATATTTTGAAGATGTAAAAATGGAGAAAAAGGTCGTGGACGGTTCGGCAGTGCCTGATATCCAGTATATATTTTACAAATTTATCATAGCCATCAACCACCACAAAAATGAACTGATTGTCGTGGAAAATATTTTTGAAGGGGAAGAAAGCTCGATCGATGAAGTGATGGCTTTGTTGGATAACCGTAATTTTGCTTCCTATAATTTCTCGATTGTTGGGGAAGAAAAGGCTCAGATTTCGGATGAGGAGTACAAAGCAATGGTCACGGAAGGTAAAAAACATTGCTACCGGGGAGATACTTTTCAGATAGTTCTTTCCCGCCGGTATTCTCAAAAATATGCTGGAGATGATTTCAAAGCATACCGTGCATTGCGTTCCATCAATCCTTCACCGTACCTTTTCTATTTTGATTTCGGCTCTTTCCGTATTTTTGGCTCTTCGCCCGAAGCTCACCTGGTTGTAAAAAAAGGCAGAGCTTATATCGACCCGATTGCAGGAACATTCCGACGTACTGGTGATGATGAAAAAGACCTTCAACTGGCAGAAGAATTGCGCAGAGATCCCAAAGAAAATGCCGAACATGTGATGCTGGTCGATTTGGCCCGCAACGACTTGAGCCGCAATACCAAAAACGTAAAACTGGAAATCTTCAAAGAAATACAATACTATTCTCATGTACTGCACATGGTATCCCGTGTGAGTGGTGAACTGGCTCCGAACACCAATGTCATCAAATTGTTTGCCGACACTTTTCCTGCCGGAACACTATCAGGCGCACCCAAAGTTCGAGCCCTGGAGCTGATAAGTGAGATTGAACAGCATTCCCGTGGATTTTACGGTGGTTGTATAGGTTACATCGGTTTGAACGGTGATTTTAATCAAGCCATCACCATCCGCTCTTTCCTGAGTAAGAACAATACACTTTATTATCAGGCTGGTGCAGGTATTGTGGCCAAGTCGAACGAGGAAAGTGAATTGCAGGAAGTCAAAAATAAGTTGGCCGCTTTGAAATCGGCTTTGGACATGGCTGTCAGCCTTAAAAACTAAAAGGATATGAAAATACTGGTATTCGATAATTACGATTCCTTCACCTACAATTTGGTGCATGCCTTGCATGAAATATGTAACGCTGAAATTGATGTGATCCGAAACGATAAATTGCGGCTCGAAGATGCAGCAAAATACGATAAGATTGTGCTTTCACCCGGTCCCGGCATTCCCTCAGAAGCAGGTTTGCTGCTTGACCTGATCCGAATGTACGCACCGACCAAAAGCATACTGGGTGTTTGTTTGGGACATCAGGCTTTGTGTGAGGTATTTGGAGCGACATTGTTCAATTTGGAAGATGTTCACCACGGACTGGCTGAAATGATTTACCGCACTGCACCCGATGAATTGTTTGAGGGTTTACCCGATTCCTTTGAGGTGGGCAGGTATCATTCATGGGCGGTGAGTCCTGAAAATTTACCGGATTGCATCCAGGTGACCTCTGTGGATCAGGAAGGTCAGATTATGTCTATGAAGCACAAGACGTACAATGTGCACGGTGTTCAATTTCACCCTGAATCGGTGCTGACTCCAAATGGAAAGGCCATTTTAACAAACTTCATTAAATTGTAATTGGATATGAAACAAATACTTAACAGACTTTTTGAACACCAGTATCTGACTTCAGAAGAAGCTGCAGGTATCATGGTCAATATAGGACAAGGCAAATACAATGAAAACCAAATTGCGGCCTTTATCAGTGTCTTTTTGATGAGAAGTATCACGGTGGATGAATTGTCCGGCTTTCAAAAAGCACTGCTGGATTTGTGTCACCGCGTCGATTTGTCAGAATACAATCCCATTGATATTGTCGGAACAGGTGGAGATGAGAAAAATACCTTCAATATTTCCACACTGAGCTGTCTGGTTTTGGCAGGTGCCGGCTATAAAGTATCCAAACATGGAAATTACAGCGCGACTTCGGTCTGTGGTTCCTCCAATGCAATGGAACAACATGGTGTAAAATTCACCACCGATGTAGACAAACTTCGTCGCTCCATAGAAGAAACAAATCTGGCTTATCTACACGCTCCATTGTTTAATGCAGCACTCAAGACAGTTGCCCCGGTTCGTAAATCATTGGCAGTCCGAACTCTTTTTAATCTATTGGGACCTCTTGTGAGTCCTGTGATTCCTGGTCGTCAGTGTCTGGGTGTTTACAACCTGAAGATGGCTCGCTTGTACGAATATACGTATCAACAGACAGGTGTTGACTTTGCCATCATCCACAGTCTGGACGGGTACGATGAGTTATCCTTAACTGGTGATATGAAGATTATCCGAAATTCAGGTGAAGAAGTGGTGAGACCCTCCGACCTTGGATTTGAGACTCTTCGTCAGGAAGAGTTGTATGGTGGAGACTCCGTAGAGAAAGCATCTGAAATCTTTGACAACGTACTTCAGAATAAGAGTACCGAAGCTCAGAAAAATGTGGTGCTTGCCAATTCAGCTGTTGCAATTCAGGTGATCCGACCAGAACTAAGCTTTGCCGATGCAGTTGCAGAAGCCAGACAATCACTGGACAGTGGAAAAGCACTGAGCAATTTTAAGAAATTCCTGGAAATAAACGCCTAAGATCATGACCATACTGGAACAAATAGTGGCCACCAAACGTTTGGAAGTTGCTGCTCGCATGCAGGCCATTCCCTTGGAGCAAATCAAGAAGTTAAGTGAAGGCTTGCAACCTGGCAGATCCCTGAAAAAAGCGTTGATGGAATCTTCCACAGGCATCATTTCTGAATTTAAGCGTAAATCTCCATCCAAAGGTTTTATACATCCGGATGCCAATGTAAAAGAAATTGTCCTATCGTATCAGGAAGCAGGCTGTGCAGGAGTTTCTGTTTTGACGGATACCGACTATTTCGGTGGGACCATCAGTGATTTCAAGGAAGCCAGAGCAGTTTTGAACTGCCCGTTATTGCGCAAGGATTTCATCGTAGACCCTTATCAGCTTTATGAATCCAAGATATTGGGAGCAGATGTCATTTTATTGATTGCTGCTTGTTTGACGCCTGACGAGGCGTATGATTTAGGTGAGCTGGCTCATGAGTTGGAAATGGAAGTTTTGCTGGAAATTCACAACGAAAAAGAGCTGGAATACATTAGCCGCTATACTGATATTGTGGGAGTCAACAACAGAAACTTAAAAGTCTTTGAGACCGATGTTCAGATTTCTTTTGACCTGGCTTCCAAAATCCCTTCAGACAGGGTTAAGATTTCAGAAAGCGGACTAAGCGATCCAACCACTGTCAAAGAACTTCGAAATGTTGGATATCAGGGTTTCCTGATGGGGGAGGCTTTCATGAAGAATGACCAACCGGGTGCGGAATTAGCAACTTTTATCAAAGAATTGTATGACTAGTCCCTTTCTAAAGATAAAGGTATGTGGCATGCGGGAATGTATAAACATTTCCGAAATAGCAGCTTTGAAACCTGATTTCATGGGTTTTATATTTTACCTGAAATCACCTCGTTTTGTTGGCGCTTTGGAAGATGAAATGGTACAATATGCAAAAAGTCAAGGTATTGAGCCTGTAGCTGTTTTTGTGAATGCGGCCTTGATGACCATGATTCAAATTGTTGATTTGTATGGTTTTACACACATTCAGTTGCATGGTAATGAAACGCCGGATATTTGTAAGGCATTGAAAGAGAAGGGTGTAAAAGTGCTTAAAGCTTTTAGTATTGCCGATCTTTCGGATTTAGAGGCGGTAAAAGCGTATGATCAATGTTGTGATTATTTTTTATTTGATACTAAGACTTCCATTCACGGTGGTTCCGGCTTTCAGTTTGACTGGAACATCCTCAATGCCTATTCAGGGTCGACTCCCTTTTTTCTAAGTGGGGGGATTGGTCCCGACGATGTTGAAAAAATCAGAAATTTTGATCATCCACTGCTTTTTGGCATTGATGTAAACAGTCGGTTTGAAACTCAGCCAGCACAAAAAGATGCTGCACTTTTGAAAAAATTTATTGATCAATTAATTCCTAAAAATCAAGAATCAGATGCAAAATAGAATAAACCAGCTTTTTCAGAAGAAAAATACTGAAATCCTTTCCATTTTTTTTACAGCGGGTTATCCCAAATTGGAGGATACGATGCCGGTGTTGCGTGAACTCCAGGCTCAGGGTGTGGATATGGTTGAAATTGGAATACCATTCTCGGATCCCATGGCTGACGGTCCTGTTATCCAGGCCAGCGGTAATGTGGCGCTGAAAAACGGCATGACTTTGCATAAGATTTTTGATCAGCTCAGCGAAATGCGTTCTGAAATCCACATCCCCGTCCTTTTGATGGGCTATCTGAACGTAGTGATGCAATTCGGTCTGGAGCCCCTTTGCTTAGCTTGCCAAAAAGCAGGTGTTGATGGTCTGATTCTACCAGATCTACCCATGAATGATTATCTGACCCAATACAAACCCATGATGGATAAGTACGGTTTAGCCATGGTCTTGCTGATTACTCCGGAGACTTCTGATGATCGGATCCGTCAGATAGATGATAATACCAGTAGTTTCATTTATATGGTATCCTCTGCATCCACCACCGGAGCTCAAGTGAGTTTTGATGATAGCAAACAGGCCTATTTTCACAAGATTAACGGCATGGGACTGAAGAACCCCCGACTTATTGGTTTTGGCATTTCCAACAAAGCCACCCTGGATGCTGCTTTTGAAAACGCATCGGGTGCCATTGTAGGTAGTAAGTTTGTGCAATGCCTCACTGAGGAACCGACGATTTCTGCCGCTGTAAAGAAGCTACTGGATGGTCTGAATAAATAAAGATTACAAACTATCGGTGAACGACGAGAATTAGTATCTCAACATTTTTCGAACCGGCTTATCATTGATAGTTTGTTAAATAATACATACTTTGACCGCTGCAGATTAAACTGTGGCGGTTTTTTATACTCTAAGCTTATATAAAACAAAAACAAAGCTGTTTCTCTAAGGATCCGGAGTTGCATCTTGACAAAAATTAGTGAATTAAATGGCACATTTTAATAAAAGTTAAATAGTTCATTAACCATTAAACATTGTCGCTCGTTTTTGCTCTTATAGACAAAGGCATTTTTTAATTTAATAAATACAGATGATATGAAAACAATGAAAGCCGTTCTTATTGCCACCATACTCTTGGCTGGAACCAGTGGATTTGCTCAAAGAAACAACGATGATGACAATCGTCAGAGAAAAGAAGATCAGAAAACAGAAGTTCGCTCAGAAAATAAAAATTCCAATAACCGTTCCGATAGAAAAAGAACAGAAGTTCGTGTCGAAAAGAAAACAACTGTAGTCCGTAGTGAAAATAATAGACCAGAAGTTCGTTCCGAAAATAGAAGACCTGAGGTTCGCAACGACAATGGAAGGTCAGAGGTCCGTAACGACAATGGAAGGTCAGAGGTTCGTAACGAAAATAGAAGACCTGAAGTACGCAGTGACAATAGAAGGCCTGAAATACGTAACGAAAATTCAAGATCAGAAAACAGGAATTCAAACGTAAGAAGACCGGAAGGGGAAGTACGTTATTCAGTAAGAAGTGAGAACAGACATCCGGACAATCGCAGGTACGAACAATACCAGAATACCAGATACCGTGGTCACAACAACGATCGTTTTGATGGTAGAAATGACCGCAATTATGATCATCGCCCAAGAGTTTATGCTACATACAACAGATACCAACACGAAGCATGTCCTTTATGCTTTGGACCCAGATTGCATCAAGGTTTTGGCAATCGCTATTCGGTATCCGATATGGCCTGGATGGAAACAGACCGCATCGCAATGGCTTTGGATTTGTCAGACAGACAAATAGACAAAATTTACACCATTAATTATAGATATTTGTCTCAAAGGTCCCGAAGTCGCTACAACTCACTGGAAAGGCGTGAACGTGCTATCCGCAACGTATTGAGCTATTCACAAAGAAGGTATTATGACAACTATCTGGATGAAATGGATGAAGGAGAATTCTGTGAAAACTGCAACGATGGTTGGGACAATGGAAACTTCAGAGTAGCTTTCCAATTGAATTTGTAATTATTTACCGATAAGTTTTGAACCATTTTCACTTTATTCCATCTAATGTTCATATTTTTAAGTTCAGATTTTAAACCTTAAAATTGAAAGCAAATGAAATTTTTTAGAACAATGACTGCTGCTGCACTTCTATTGATTGGAACTACAGCTATGGCTCAAGGCCAGGGTAGAGGAAATCGTCCAATGAGATCTGCCACAGAGCGAGCAAAGATGGAAACGGAAAGTATGGTTAAATCGCTTGAGCTCAATGCCGATCAAACAGCGAAAATCCAGGTAATCAATTACTCTTATGCAACCAAAGACTCTATTCGTTACGATGAAATGCGTAAAGACAGAGAGGCTGGTAAAACCACCGATCGTGAAGCGTCCATGGCAGCGATGAAAGAACTGAGAGATGCTAAGACTACAGAAGTAAAAGCCATTCTGACCGACGATCAAAAGATAAAATACGACGAACTCCAAAAGCTGAGAGAACAAAATAGAAACCGTCAAGGTCGCCCAGAAGGTGCACCTAAAGACACTACTACAAACAAATAAATAAAAGAAAGGCTGCCTATTGGGAAATACGGGCAGCCTTCTTTATGCTTTGAAAGTTGGTTATTCTTTTAGCATTATTCGAATCGAATAATTCAAAGTGTGTGAAGATTGCTTTGGATATGATTTGTTATTTCATCAAGAACTCGGGCTTGAGCCGCAAATTCATTCCATTGCTTTATTGTGGTGTTTATTTCCTCAACGATTGCTTCGCCTTTTTTAAGGTTGTTTGCTTTAGCAATGGTCAAAAAGTCGTTTTTGTCAATATTTTGTCGTTTGCCATTGATACTCAAGGTTTGCTGATTCACCCAAAGACTCTTTGGGTCGTATGCAAAACACATATCGTATGCAGGAGCTAATTGCCATTTCTCTCCCTTTTTCATTTGGAATGAGAAGTTTTTGGTATGGTCATCACAATTTGTTGCCAGCACATTGAAAACCATTCGTCGAAACATCTGCTCCGCTTCGGGATAAGTAAGCCGTAACAATCGCATGGTCTGAAAGACTTGTTCGTAACTGTAAGCATACATTTGGTTAAAATCATAATGTTGGATGGCACAAAGTGTTTGTATGTGGTGTTTTGTATCATTCCCTTCGCGATCAAAGCGTCGAGTCATGAAATGCGCCCGGTTGTTTTCTTCGAGCAATCTGCACTCGCTCATATCAATGCCACAGGCTTTTGCCATTAAATAATAGGCATATTCCACTCTTCCCCAACCAGAGCTTTCGCCGAATTGTGCATCGCTGACCCCATCCAATTTTATCAACCAATGCTCAAAACCAGTTGGTGCTGCACCCTGACCCGATTTCACAATCCCATTGAGTGGGTTATAGGCAATCAATGCTTTTGGACGCGCACCTCCGGCTGAAGTTCCAATCTTAAGAATTTCGCTTACTGCTTTCGCTTCCTCTTTATGCAGGTTGGTTTGAAAAAAATCCCGTTGATTCAACATGCGTTGAGCTACATCCACCAAGCTGCTTATTTCGAGTGAGGAAGCACGTTTGGCAGGTGTAAATTGCGAAGGTTCAAATTCGAGAGCACCCATTCCTCTGCTGCCGATAAAACACAACTGCTCCACAGGATTCATGCTGTTTTCGGCTCTGCCATTCTGCGTCAACCATACATTGATGAGTTGATTACCATATTTATCCGGCAAGGAGTCGGACAACAAGCCTGGCATCCCTTTAAAAGTATCTATTGCATCGCCCTTTACCTTTCGCAGTTCAGGAAAACTGTATATTTGTGTGCCATTGCCAATGGGCATTTTCAGGGGAGATAATTCCCAGCTATTGGATAGGAATTTTCTGTCGTATTCAAAGTAAGCCAGATGCTGGGATTCATCCCAACGTACGGCCCCAACTTTTTCGCCCCATATTTTTACGGTTGCTGAATCTACCATCCTAAATCCTCGTTTGAAGTGTCGGTTTTATTGCTTCCTCTTGCTCGCTGGCGTTTGTTTTTTTGCATCTGAGCATAAAGTATTGGACTAATTTCTTCTTTCACCTTAAAAGCATCGAAGACATAAAGCACATCCAGTGTACGCAGCAGCTTTACCAGCGTGGAAAGTGTGACACTTTCGCCATTTTCCAGCTGGCTGAGCGTCCATGCATTTAAGCCGGCTTCTTTCGCTAACTGAGCCTGCGTAATATTAGCCTGCAAGCGTTTTTGTTTTACAAACTGTCCTATGGTTTGTACAATGGAAGCATCGCTCATAGAAATCAGGTCTATATTGGTATTTCCCATAATAAACAAATTAAAAGGTGGTTTGTATTGGTTTTACCCAACAAATATAATGTATTTTTGGATAAATGCAATAAATAACTAAAGTGTATACCTATTCCCGTATATTGTATTGATCCACATGGCAGAATGAATTGAGCTTGCGTATTCTTTTCCATATGTTTGGCAATTTGCTGGAATTCATCTATCGCAACAATGCAAGGTTTATCTGCAGCAACGAAAAAGACGGTAGATTGGTAAAAGGATTGAATCCAAATTTACCACTAATGAATTTTTTACTTGTTTTTAAATCTCGTTAAAAATAGAACGGGGTTATCCGTTTCACTTTTTATCTTATTTAATGCATTCTTTAGTTTTTGTTCGTATCGTTTATTCTCATAGTTGGTTTTTAAAACAACATCCTTCAATGCAAATTGAATAAGATTCGCTTCCAGGTAAAAAATGATTGCATCCCCTTCTACAAACGTAGTATTAAATCCAAAAGTGTAGTTACCCCAGGAAGGTATATTAAATGATTCAGAATAAAATTTCACTTGTTTTGTATTTTTATCGTATAGAATATATTTTGAATCAGAAGTATTTAATATTAGATAGTTAGATGATTCATTTATTTTGTTAATTCCAGTAATGTAATCATTTGATGAAGCCGTTTCTAATGCAATGTAGCCATCGCCAATACGAAATATGTCAGGAAGTTTTTTGTTTTTAATATCTACATAATACTTTGGCTCTATTTTTGAATTTGGTGTAACGCTAAAGATGGTGTCGATAGAACTATAAAGTAGTAATGCATGGTTATCTATTTTTGAGTAATAATTTTTTAAGCCCCATCCTCTATTGGTTTCCTTTTCATTGAAAGGCAAAAAGGACTCCATATCATTCTTGTTCTTTTTAATACGATAAAGATGGTTGTTACCTTTTGATGAAGTACTCCAGTCATTTACTAAATAGTATGTTTTTTCATCAAAAGAGAAGAAAGTATGACCCCAGCTGCCTAAGATGGATATATCTTCGATATATTTTCCATCAAAATCATAGAATAGAATCTTGCCAATCATTGGCGTAAGTACACCAATTTTAGTATCAGTAACAACGATGTCATTTACAACTGGTGGATATTCACCTAGTCCTTTTCCTATTGCATGAACCTTGGCATGATACGATCCATCTCTGTTAAGTATGACTGCTTGTTTTTCCCGTTCGTCATAAATGATTATTTTATTTTTCCGCAAATAAACTTTAGTAATTTGACCAATAAGGCATGAGTCACTTGTTTCAATTGGAATAAATTCGAATTCGTCAGTATCTATAAAGGAGCTGGCATCAGTTATTTTTTCAAATTGACTGTTGTCTATAGAAATAGTTTCCAATTTTATATTTTGACATGGTTCCGTTTTATTCTTACATCCAATGACTGTTATTGTAATTAGAATAAGGATTGTTGGTAAAATACTTACTGATAGTGGCTTGTTAAACAAAATCATAGTGTATATGTTCTTTTAGAATATGGGTAGGTACTTGCATCAGTGGTCTATTTGTGTATAAAATTATACAATAATTATACATACAATAACGTTATGATTAATCATAAATAAAGAAGATTAAACATACTAAAAATTATATGATCTCAGCTAAGAAACGTTTATCAATTTTATTCATCGTTTTTTTATTTTTTTCTTGCTCAAAAGACGTAGAATTGGATTTTTCAGTAGACCGTCCCAAATTGGTACTAAACTGCCTATTAACTCCCCAAAAACCTGTATCCGTTAATCTTTCATCCAGTTCGTCCGTACTGGAAACCATTTTCCCGGAAATTGAAGATGCCCGGATAACCTTGTTTGAGAACGGTCAATTTGTGGTTAATCTAACGCATGTATCGGAAGGTGATTATCAGACAGATTATAAGCCAAAGGCTGGCATGATTTACACTATAACCGCAGAAGCCGCTGGATTTAAACCTGTTACCGCTACGGATAGTTTACCATTACATCGTCCTGTGATATATGACTATTCATTTAATTATCCGGGAAAAGTTGTTGGCGAAAGTCTATATGGTCAAATCACCATACGGATTTCGGACAAGGAACCTGAAAAAATAAACTATTATGAAATAGCATTTGCCTCCTTTGAGAATTTTTGTGCTTCCAATGATGTTGTTACTGTGAACGATTTAGACCCTCCAAATCCAAGGACCATTCTTTTTACGGATCGGTCGTTTTCTGGAAAGACCATAAATTTTATTCTATATGTAAACAAAGATAAACTGCCGGAAATGGAGGTCAGAAGTGTCAGTTACAACTATTACACCTATAAAAAAACATGGTATACACATGTGTATACACAGGCGTGGGGTATGGAAACCATTGATGAGTTATTCAAAGGGGAGCCCACTGTGATGTTCTCAAATATTGAAAATGGGTATGGGGTTTTTGCTTCTTATGATGTCTTTCCTTTTGATTCACGATTTTAAGCGAATGAAAACGATCTATTTAATACTGGCTTTATTAAGCTGTTGCCTTGTTTGCCATTCTCAGAATAGTATTTCAGGTCATATTTATGATCAAGAGACCGGAGAGGCAGTGATTGGCGTTTTAATTCGCATCGACAAGGGAATTGGTGCAACGATGACCGATAACAATGGGTATTTCTATTTGAGAGAATCATCGAAAGATACTATTCGCATTTCTTGTGTTGGTTATGAAAAGAAAAAGATAGCAATGGATACGCTTAAAAATAAGCAACTAAATGTCTATCTAAAAAGTGGAGTGCTGCTTGATGAGATAATCGTAACTGGAAATGCATTTAAACAGTTGCCCGCAGGAGCAATGTCTTTGTCTACCCAACAAATGAAACTGATTCCGAATCTGACCGGAGAGACCGATGTTCTAAAAGCTTTTCAATTGCTGCCAGGTGTTCAGGGTGGATCAGAAGGGTCTGTGGGTCTGGTTGTAAGAGGGGGTACTAATGATCAGAATATTTATTTATTGGATGATTTTCCACTTTATTATGTCAATCATATTGGAGGTTTTGTTTCCATATTTGACGCATCAGCCATTAAGAATGCAACACTTTACAAAGGATTTTTCCCTGCCTCTTATGGGGGACGTTTATCTTCCGTAATGGATATCAGGCTGAAAGATGGAGATACTTTTCATTCAAGGAAAGAACTGATGTTTGGAACCCTGAACTCCAAGTTTTTTTGTGAAGGACCTTTTAAAAATCAAAAAACCACCTATTTGCTATCCTTTAGATTATGTAATCTTGGATTATATACCATTTTTATCGATCAATTGAACTATTACTTTTATGATTTAAACGCAAAACTGTCTCATAGAATAGATTCAAATAACAAGCTGTTGTTTACTATATATTCAGGAACAGATCACTTCAAGGCAATTAATGATATGAAGGAATTAGATATCAATAGCACCAATTTGTACGATTTTGGCAATACGATGGCAAGCATCAAATGGGTTCGAATTTTGAATCCTTCGCTTACTTCAAATTTAACGGCATCCTACTCGAATTTTCACAACATCAATAAAATGACCAGTAAGTTTGACAAGAAAAATCTAATGATGGATTACAACGAGACATTAAGTTCTTTTGTAAAAGAGGCTCAGGTAAAAATGGACTTGAGTTATCTGAAATATTCCAATCATGCCATTCGATTTGGTTCTGTTTCAGCACTTCAGATGTTCAGACCTATGGTGTATTCGTTTAAACAGGAGGATAAGGCTCTAAATCTTGACACTGCAATTACCAAAGGAATCAATGCTTTGCAGAATAGTCTCTATCTGGAGGATAAAATGGAAGTGAATCGTATTGTGCAATTGACTGCAGGTTTGAGGTTCTCTACTTTTTCACCTGCCCATAAGAAAACCTATTACAATTTAGAACCCAGGATTTCAACGAGAATACTATGTAAAGATCGCCTTTCCTTCAATCTGGGCTATTCGAGAATGAATCAATATGTTCATTTCTTGTCTAACAATGACGGCGGTTTTCCAAAAGATCTTTGGGTTACTTCTACCGAAAAAGTCAAACCGGAAATGTCAGACCAATATGAAATTGAGGCGAACTATGAGTTGTCTGACCATCTGTTTTTAAAGTTGGATCTCTATTATAAATCATTAAAAGGACTGATTGATTACAAAGATAACAGTTCAAGCTTTCAAAATTGGGAAGACAATGTAGAGTCAGATGGTCAGGGTAAGAATAGGGGAATAGAGTTGATGTTAACTAAAGAATCGGGAAGGCTCAATGGCTTTGTGTCCTATGTTTTTTCAAAATCGACCCGGCAATTTGACGGTCTGAATCAAGGGAAGGACTTTCCTTTTAAATACGATTACCGCAATCAGGCAAACATTGTTCTAAATTATTGTGTGTCAAAACGAATGACCTTTGTGGCCACCTGGACGTACCACACTGGTAATGCGATTACTTTAGCCAATGAGAAATATCGAATCATTAATGGTGGGTCCAAGGAAGGTTCATATGGCGAAGTTCATGTTTACAATGGAAGAAATGGCTTCCGGCTTCCGGATTATCATCGGTTGGATTTGGGCATCAACATAAAAAATGATCGGGATGAATGGCATTTTGGAATCTATAATGCGTATAACAGGATGAACCCTTTTTATTATTACTTGTCTCTAAAAGAGGATAAATACGTGCTGAAGCAACAAACGCTGTTTCCTTTTATACCTTCCATTTCGCACACGTATTATTTTTGAAAGGGTATAAAAAAGAACAGACGAAATCAAAAGATTCCGTCTGTTTTTTTTAAGACTTAGTTTCTGAATACCAAATGGTCTTCATTTTCATCCACCACTATCGGTTTTGATTTGTCGATGTCCTGTGCAATCAATTTTTTTGAAAGCTCGTTCAGCAAATAGCGTTGTAGAACACGTTTTACCGGTCTGGCTCCAAACTGAGGGTCGTATCCGATTTGAGCTATCCAGTGGATGGCTTTTTCTGTAACGTCCAGTTTGACACCGTTGTCTTCCAGTTGCCGGATGATGCCATTCAATTGCAGATGGACAATCTTCTGGATTTCAGACTGACTGAGTGGGGTGAACATGATCAGTTCGTCAATACGGTTCAGGAATTCAGGTTTGATGGTCTGTTTCAGCAACTCGAAAACGTTGATTTTAGTTGATTCAATGATTTCATCCCTGTTGGTGAGGTTCATTTTTTCAAAACTGTCCCGAATCATGCTGGAACCGATGTTGGAGGTCATGATGATGATGGTGTTCTTGAAATTGACCATACGGCCCTTGTTGTCGGTGAGTCTACCGTCATCCAGGACTTGCAGCAAGACGTTGAAAACATCCGGATGCGCCTTTTCGATTTCGTCAAATAAAACAACCGAATAGGGTTTGTGGCGGATGGCTTCGGTCAGTTGACCTCCTTCGTCGTAGCCTACATATCCCGGAGGGGAGCCTATCAGTCTGGTGACGGAGAATTTCTCCTGATATTCCGACATGTCGATTCGAGTCATTTTGTTCTCATCGTCAAACAGGTAGTCGGCTAACGCTTTGGCCAGTTCGGTCTTACCAACTCCGGTTGTACCCAGAAAGATGAAAGATCCGATGGGCCGTTTGGGGTCGTTTAGTCCGGCTCTGCTACGTCGGACGGCATCAGAAACGGCTGAAATGGCTTCGTCCTGTCCGATGACCCGCTTGTGCAGCTCTTCTTCCAGGTGCAGGAGTTTGTCTTTTTCGCTCTGCATCATCTTGTTGACGGGTATACCTGTCCAACGGGAAACAACATCGGCAATATCCTGGGAATCAACTTCCTCTTTTATCATTGGATTGTCGCCCTGCATTTGGTGCAGGGTTTCCTTGGTGCTGTCTATGGCTGCCTGGGTTTCTTTCATTTTGCCGTAGCGGATTTCGGCCACTTTGCCGTAATCGCCCTCACGTTCTGCTTTATCTGCTTCGAATTTCAGATTCTCCAGGTCTATTTTACCTTGTTGGATCTTGTTTATCAACGCTTTTTCAGAGCTCCATTTGGCTTTTATTTTGCTGCTATCTTCTTTCAGATTGGCAATTTCCTGATTCAGTTGAGAAAGTTTGGAATGGTCGTTTTCGCGTTTAATGGCTTCACGCTCTATCTCCAATTGCATAATGTTGCGTTCGATTTTGTCAAGCTCTTCTGGAACGGAGTCTACCTCCATCCTCAGTTTGGCGGCAGCTTCATCCATCAGGTCAATGGCTTTGTCCGGCAGGAAACGATCGGAAATGTATCTGCTTGAAAGTTCCACAGCAGCAATCAGGGCATCGTCCTTGATACGTACTTTATGGTGATTTTCGTAACGCTCTTTTAATCCTCGGAGAATGGAAATGGTGGTTGGTTCGTCCGGTTCGTTGACCTGAACTATCTGGAAACGACGTTCCAGTGCTTTATCTTTTTCGAAATATTTTTGGTATTCGCTTAGGGTGGTGGCACCGATGGCACGTAGCTCACCTCTGGCCAATGCTGGTTTCAGGATGTTTGCTGCATCCATAGCGCCTTCACCGCCGCCTGCTCCAACTAAGGTGTGAATTTCGTCTATGAACAGGATGATTTCTCCTTCTGCTTTAATGACTTCGTTGATGACCGATTTCAGTCTTTCCTCAAACTCGCCCTTGTATTTGGCACCTGCTATCAATGCACCCATATCCAGAGAGTAAAGTTGTTTGCTTTTTAGGTTTTCAGGCACATCGCCCTGGATAATCCGGTGGGCAAGACCTTCGGCTATGGCCGTTTTACCAGTACCAGGTTCGCCTATCAGAATGGGGTTGTTTTTGGTGCGTCGGCTCAAAATCTGCAGGACACGTCGAATTTCTTCATCGCGGCCAATGACCGGGTCCAGTTTTCCGGAACGGGCACGTTCATTCAGGTTAATGGCGTATTTGTTCAGTGCATTGTAGGTTTCCTCGGCAGACTGACTGTTTACCTTAGTTCCTTTTCTCAATTCCTGAATCGCTGCGTGCATTACTTTTTCAGTGAGGCCTGCCTCTTTTAACAGACCGGATACGGCATTCTTTTCTGTCAGCAAGGCCAACAGGATAAATTCCAGTGAGACAAACTGATCGCCTTCTTTGCTGGAATAATCTACCGCTTTTTGAAGAACGGCGTTTGTTTCGCGGGAGAGGTAGGGCTCAGCATTACTAACGCGGGGATAACTGTCCAACAGCTTATCCAGCGAAGTATCGAGCATATTGGTGTTTGCTCCTGATTTTTGGAAGATAAAATTGGTTACACTTTCCCCGACATTCATGACACCTTTAAGCAGGTGTGATGTTTCAATGGATTGCTGTTGTTTACTTTTAGCCAGATCGATGGCTTTTTGGACAGCTTCCTGAGATTTGATGGTGAAATTGTTGAAGTTCATAGTTGTTTTTGTTTCTAACAACCAAGGTACAGCAATAGTTTTGCCAAACAACGCAAACAGACAAATAGGCAGAAACAATTAACCAAACATGTTATTATGGCAAAAACCAGTTACTGCTAATTGTTTCAAGGTCAGTTTTTGAGTTTCGTAGTTGTTTTGGGCATTTACGACAGTATAAAGGTCACTGCTGTATTGGGACTGTACTTGACTGAGATCGGCTTTTGCAATGCTACCGGCTGATAAAAGGTTTTGACTAAGAGCAACCTGGGCTTTGGATGTTTCAACAGTTCATTTTGCTTGATGGTGTTGAAATTTTTCAATCCATTGAAAAGGGTCATCCCGGCATTAATAGAGTAGTTACTACCAAGGGATGCATTATTTTTGGCCTCCACACCATCTGTTTGAATTTTTCCATTGGAATAACTAAAGCTGCTGTTTGCACTTACACTCGGGAAAAGTGCTTCTTTGCTTTGCTTCAGGTTTATTTCACTTTTCTGGGTGGTAATTCTGGCTTTCTGTACTTGTATGTTCTTTTTAATTGCATACTCGATACCAGTTTTCAGGTCCCATTTTTTAGGCACGACAACAACCTCTTGACCAGCAAGCGAAAGTGCAGTTGCGAAAAGAAGGCTGAGAATCATTAATCGATGTTTCATATTTTGAATGTTTGATGTTTGTTACCACAAAGGACTTTGATACATTAATTTCTTTGAAAAGTCCTCTCTGAATTCAAAGTTATTTACTTGTTTCCTCTTAGACTCAAGGTTCAAGGCCGAAGTCAGAATTACTCGGTAGAAAACTCGATTGTCTGGGTAAATTGTAAGGTTTATTAAAAAAATGGATGGGTTTTTTAAAATAAAAAAAGCAGCCTGTAATGATTCATTACAGGCTGCTTCAGACTATTTATTTTCAGGTAATTCTATACGACCAGTTCGTTGCCCACTTTGCGTGCTCTATCTGGTTTGTCGAGGTCTATGCCTTTGGCCAAACCAATTTCAACCAATAAATTCCAACCTGCACACAGTAGTACATAAGGTTTCATTTCTCCGGCATTTGGTATACGAATGGTGGTGAAGGGGGTGTCGTGATCAGCTATAGCCACCACTTTCAGACCGACACCTAATTCCAATACTTCCTGAAATTTCTGAATTTCATCATCAATGGGGTCTATTATAAAAACGATATCTCCTTTATCCATTACCTCTTCAATACCGTGAACAGCATAGGTACCTTCGAGAAAATCGGATTTTTTTCTGGTTATTTCGTTGGTTTTCAGTGTCAATTCTTCAGCCACACCGTCGTTGTAGCCTGCGAAATAGATGGTAGGGGCTTTGACTGCCCATTCAATAACTTCCTGAGGAATAGTCAAAGTCAATGCTTGATCTAAAAGTGCCGGCAACTTGGCCAATTCGGCTGATTTGTCGAGGCCCTGAATATGCCAGAGGATGGATTCATAAAATAGGGTTTGTTCCACTACACTTTTAGTGGCTGCAACAGCTTGTTCCCAACCGCAATTGAGTACCCATGATTCCGTACACTCTTTTTCAAGTAAGGTGCCTTCGTTGGCAGTGAGGGCATAACACTCTTTGTTACCGATAGCAGCCAGTTTCTTTGCCAACAGAATGACTTCTTTGGTGCGACCAGAATTGGAGGCACAAAAAACAGCAAATTTAGACAAGTCGTATTGAGCAGACTGACGTGAGCCATCTGTAGCAATAGATACGTCCATGCCCCATTGCAGGGATTTACGTATAGCATTTTTGGCCGGAAAAATACGACTGGATCCTTCACCTGTCAAAAATAACTTGCCTTTATCCTTGATGACTTTGGCTACATACTTGGTTTGATCAGGTTTAAATCCTTCTACAACACCGATTGTTTGCATCATTTCCTGAACCAATGCATACTTCGAATACTTGGGGTCTGTTAAGTTCATAGTATTGTGTACTTTTTTAGGTAATTATTTAGGATACTGCTATACGTCTATTTTCTATTCCTGATACTTTCAACTTTGGACTTATAAGCTTCGGTTTCCTTCCTTACTAAAACGATAAAGCTATTGTTTTCGATGGTTCCAATAGCTGCCGTCATTTCTTGTTCATTGCGAAAAGTTGATTGACGGAAGGTATTATCGTAATCCTTTTTGCGCGATATATATACTTCATTACAAACAAAGTCCTTGATCTCTGTCGATTTGTCAAGGGCTGACATCCACTCGGCTTCTGTAAGGCTTTTTGTATCGTATAGTTCACAAAGTAGTGCCCAGGCATGTTTCTGTTTATCCAGCGGATATTTTTCCCAAAGCTTATCGTAAATTTGGTGAATCTCTCCCCAGGTTTTTAGAATACCGGTACCGATGTCGGAACGAAGCTCGTCCAGCTCTTTCTGATGCATCAGCTGACCGCCTAAATTAGCCCATTCCTTTATACGTTGCCCTTCCAGATCTTTGGCCATGGTTGAGAATGTGGCATCCGAATGATTATCCATATATTCCGTCAGGTTATTCATGGAATAATGCAACAGCATATCATTATAGGCTTGGTATGCTTTGTGTGCTTTCAGAATTACAACTTTACGTTTGCTGCTTTCCATCTTTTCACCTAGAATTTCAAAGTCGGCCATCTCTTCCGGTTTTCCATTCAGGAACATACGTCCCATCACACCCAAATCTTCTAAGGTATAATTATCTGAAGATTCACTCTTTTTTCTAAGAAAAGCTTTAGCTGTCCAAATTTCTAAAAGGTGTTTTGCATGGATAATTTCTTCAATAGAATCAGGAGCTAAAGCTTCAAATTCAATGTGCTGTTTTTTATTCACCCTGACATCCCGCTGTTTGTATTTCCAGGAGTTACGTGCAAGTGCATACATATTGTACATCCACCAGAAAGCAGGCATCACTTCCAATTGATCTTTTGCCACATTGTTGTTGACCAGTGAGAAGGGTAGGGGTATATCCAGTTCGGATGGATAGTCCGCTTTTGAAAGCAAGGTGAAGGAAGCAAAGCGGCATGAATGCTTTACACTGGTGCAAAGTCCTGGCCAGAATCCACGTCCGGCTTGTATTTCATTGTCGTTGGAGCGGCTGTTGTGATTGGAACCCAATGTTGCACCTGCTGCCAGGTTGCTTTGTCCCATAATACAGGCTGCAACCAGGAAGGAGTTGTTGTGATGTTGTTCGTGAGCAGGGAAAATAAGGTTGTTCAAAACTTCGCAACAAGAAATGGTCGAATTGTCACCCAGGAATGAATTGAGAAGTCTGGCACCATATTTCAGGTGTGAATTGTTACCGATTATAAAGCGAACGGCCATGCAACCATAAAAGATATGGCAACCCAAGCCGACGATACCATTCACCAGTTCAACACCTTCTCCAATTTGAGTGGGCTCAGCTTCCGATGAATTGATGGTTATGTTTTTGAGTTTGTTGGCTCCTTTAATATAACAATGTGGCCCAATCTTGACATCTTTGATGATGGAACAATTTTTTATAACGCAATGGCTGCCTGTGGTTCCGTAATATCCACGGCGATTGTCCATGCTGTTTTGTGTCATCTTTTTCAGACTAGCCTGTAAAGGCGCATCATCAATATATTTGGCCCAGAGGTAAGCATCAGCAGTCAACATTCCATTAAAAGGTGCCACTTGTCTGCAACCTGTTTCGTTCATTAGATCCAGCCACACTCGGACATTTTCGGATTCGCCTTCTTTCACGATGCCATTACCAAACTTGGCATGATCGGTCGTGTTCATTTCCTGGATGTTGAAAAGGATACTTTGATCTCCGATGATATAATGGCTCAGATAGTGGACATCGTGTATGGCCACGTCGTCACCAATGTCGCAAGAAATGATCATACTGTTCGTGATTCCTGATGAAACCCTTGTGTCATGGTGTTGCAGCGTTACATTCCGAACACACCCGATGCGGACGAGACCGTAAAACCGGGTATTTTTTATTCGCTTAGGGTCAAACTGGTCTGTAACCAAAATCTCATCCCAATTACTGGCTGTATTGTCGTTTTTGACCAACCTCTCCAATTCATCGGAATGAAGTTGCCTCCATTTGGATTTTGGCGCTTTGGATTGTTCGTTACGAAGATAAAATTCGTCTTTTCCCTGAGGTAAGAATTCAGATGGAATGAAATTCTTTCCCATTTCATCCTGAGGTAGTATCAGTACCGTGTTCATAGGTCTGTTTATTTAGGTATCAAAAATAACATAATGGAAAAATACAGCACTAATTTTAACCGTTTATTTTTTCGAAAAACAGAATTATCTAAGAGAAATACCTTTTTGAGCGATTAAATGGACTATTTTTTAGAAAGAATAACCAAGTTTTAATTTTAAGGCAGTCTCTTCGAATGAAAAGATAGACTCTGCTTTCCATATTTTCTGCAATTCATACCCTAAACTAAGCAAAAAATAGTGACCGTTTCCCAATGATGGATTTAATCCCAAAGCTGTATAGTAACCCGGATAAATATCTTTGTTACCAAATCCTATATAATTCCGGTATTCGTTATTTATACCGATCTCAATGCTTGGTCGAAGTTTCATTTTTTGAGCAGTGTATTTGCCTCCCAAATTTGCAGCATATCGATAACGTTTATTTCCGAAGGCGTCTGCCAGTTTGGTTACAGATACATCTGCCTGCAGGCTTAAAGACTTTATCCATCGGGGTATTGAAAGGTTGATCTGTGCACCAATAATGGGTGAAATACTGTTTTCTACCTTGGAAGACAAGTTCCCGTAGTCATTTTTATAATTCAAGCAATAATCCGATGCTACATAAATGGTGTAATTGAATTTGTAATAATGTGTGTCCGGTTTTGTAACAAATTCAATGCATTCCTCACCAGATGTACAGACCATTTTGTGATAGTCTTTTGTAAGCTCCACCATCGATTCTTGCTTAAATTTTGACTGGAGCGCTTCATTTCCAATTGGTTCGCAATCTCGAAAAATATAACGAAGCATTCCCTTGTATTTGTTATCCTCTCGATTTTTTAGACCACCATTATCTATTTCAATTATCTTATCCGGTCCCTTAGTGATGGAATTCATTTCTCCCTTTTCATTTTCAAAGAAATAGTACTTGTTGTAATTGACATCGGTTGAAGCATCTGACCCTTCTGTATAATAATAAAGGTTCATAATTCCTTTAACCAGATATTCCAGGAAGACGGTACGTGCAGAGTCTTTTATTTTAACAGATTTAGTCACATAAAACCGACCTGCATCCGTGAACCGATATCCTGCTATTTGTCCAGGTAAAAAGGATTTTTCCTCGTCGTTTAAATTCGTCTTGAAATGGCAAACTTTTGCATTCTGTATATCTGTTTTGTAATCGATGTAGCCTCTTATTGTATCGTACGTATTCGTGATGATATATCCTGGACTATAGTTCTCTTGAGCATTAATAGAAAATAGGAAGCAAAAAAGAATCAAGATTGTTGGTGTTAAATGTCTCATATTTTACTGATAGTGTTTCTTAGTATTAGAAAGTATAGCCCAGTTTAAACTGAAATGAATCCATTTCCTGAAGATTGACCTGAAGGGCACGGAAGAACAAAAAATGATCATCACCCAGTTTGAAATCAAATCCAAGGGATGAATAAAAACCTGATAAATAATACATGGTAGGGTAGTGAATTCCATTTGTCACCCAGTGTTTTGACAATGTCTCTGATGTTTTCGAATTAACATAGTTGATGTATAAATGTTCCTTTTCCTGAAAAGAATAATCGGCCAGTGTTCCTGCTTCAAAAGTAGGCCTGAAGCGTCCTTTTGGTATAACAAACCTAAAACCGATCATATGAAGTACTCTATATGCCTGATATTTGAAGGTCAGGCTCTTGGGCGTATAACCCTCAAGAACATAACCAGGTTTCCATTGGTCACTTACATCGACGTTGCCTGTGTTCATTCTGGTTAAGGACAAATCGAAAAGAATACTTAATGCATTGTTCCACTTGGGAGCAGATACATTAAATTGACCTCCCAACATCGGTGAAATACCAGGCATGGATCTATGGAAGTTTCTATTAAAATAGGTTGATGGAAATGTTGTAAGATCCAGACCGCTGTAGGCTGAATAGGCTAATTTAACACGGCGTTTGTCTACAACTGTCTCAAATTCATATTGTTTCTTTTTACTTCCACATAGATTGTTGTATTCTTTAACAAGTTCAATCATGTTTTCATGTTTAAACTGTAACTTTTCTATTTTTTTAAGCAAGGGCTCACAGTCACGGAAAACATATTTCAAAACCTCTTTATTACGGTCTTCTGCAATGACTATACCATCATCTGTTCTGTTTTTATCACCATAGTTGCTTGTAATGGGTATCATTTCTCCTTTTTCATTCTCAAAAAGGTAATAACGGCATAATTCTCTATTGTCCTCATAATAATAAAGGTTCATAGCTCCTTTCATCAAATATTCCAGGAATATGGTACTTTCCGTGTTATTTAGAATAAAAGTTTTCGTTACATAATAGGTTTGTTCGTTTGTAAAGTGAAAACCGGCTATTTGACCAGGAAAGAATAGCTGTTCTTTTTCATTTTCATTTACTTTGAACTTGCATGCAATTGCATTATCACCTTCAGTTCTATAATTGACTAATCCACGGATTGTATCCAATGAATTTGTGATGATGTATCCAGGCTTATAATTGATTTGTGAATGGGCCAAAAGGATGCTGAACAGAAATAGTAGAATTACTGAATAAGTCCTCTTCATTTTATTAGGGTATTAATTGAACTGAAATGGATTGTTTACAAAGGTAAAAAAAAATAATAATATAGAAATTTTAAATACTTTTGATATACCCTATACCATAAAGCTAAAAAATATGAAAAAAAGAATTATAATGAGATTTTTAGTCCTTACATCCCTCTTGTCTGGACTAACAGGTTGCAATCAAACACATCGGTTGGTCTATCAAAATACCAATCTAAGTTTTGAGCAACGTACCGATGATTTATTGTCCAGATTGACTTTGCAGGAGAAAGTTAGTCTGATGTGTCATGAATCTCCAGCCATTGACCGATTAGGAATTCCTGCTTATAACTGGTGGAATGAATGTTTACACGGTGTGGCTCGTTCGGGCAAAGCTACCGTTTTTCCACAAGCTATTGGTATGGCTTCCATGTGGGACATTAATGAAATGTATACTATTGCGAATACAATATCGGATGAGGCACGTGCCAAACACCATGCCTACGTGGCTCGCGGTGAACGTGGTATCTATCAGGGACTGACATTCTGGACCCCAAACATCAACATTTTTCGTGATCCACGCTGGGGCAGGGGTATGGAAACCTACGGAGAGGACCCATATTTGACTGGAGAGCTTGCCGTTCCATTTATTAAAGGTCTTCAGGGAAATGATCCAAAATACCTCAAACTGGTGGCTACTGCAAAACATTTTGCCGTACACAGTGGTCCGGAATCTACCCGTCATTCTTTCGATGTATGGCCTTCCAACCGTGATTTGGCAGAAACTTATACACCACATTTCAAAAAAGTGGTGAAAGAAGCCGGCGTCTACTCCGTGATGTGTGCCTATCAAAGAGTTAAAGGTGCACCTTGCTGTGGCAGTAAGTTCCTGGAAAACTTGCTACGAAATGAGTGGGGATTTGACGGATACATTGTTTCTGATTGTGATGCTGTTCAGGATTTCTACGCAGATTATGGTCATAAAGTCGTAGGAACCAAAGAAGAGGCGGTAGCCATGGCAGTTAAAGCTGGAACCGATTTAAACTGTGGAGACAGTTATCCGGCATTAGTCAAAGCTGTTGAACAAGGACTTATAAAAGAAGAGGAATTGACCGTTTCGGTGAAACGATTATTGATGGCCAGAATGAAACTAGGGCAGTTTGATTCCGACAAAAAAGTGAAGTATGCTCAGATTCCCTATTCAGTCGTTGACAGTAAGGAGCATCAGCAAATTGCACTTGAAGCTGCCCGTAAATCCATCGTACTTCTTAAGAATGAGAATAACCTGCTACCGCTCAGTAAGAAATTAAAGAAAGTTGCTGTTATTGGCCCCAATGCTGATGATCTGGAAGATGTGCTTGCCAATTACTATGGGTTTCCTTCGAATCCTAAAACACCATTGACTGGTATCCGCGAAAAATTGCCCGATGCTGAAGTCGTTTTTGCCCAAGGTTGCGAACTGGCTGCCAAACTGCCTTTTTTTGAAATTCTTCCAAACGAACTGATATATTCGGATGAAAGTCTTGGTAAACATGGTTTTAAAGCCGAGTATTTTGATAACTCCAGACTCGAAGGTGAACCTTTACATATCAGTACCGATCCGGAAATTCATTTTTCATGGAAAGGTCAGGCACCTTTTACGGACATGAAACCCAATCAGTTTTCAATCCGATGGTCCGGGGTCCTTGTTCCAAAGGTTAGCGGTGAGTATGCGCTTGGTGGGGAAGGTTTCTCCAGTTTTGAACTTTTTGTCGATGATAAACGGATTGCAGGTTGGTGGAGTCGTAATGAACGGCATAAGGAATATGAATTGATGCAATTGGAAGCAGGAAAGAAATACAGGATCAGGATGGACTATAGACAAGATAATACAGAAGATCCAACCATTTCTTTGTTGTGGAGCAAACCCAAACCCAATTTGATGCAAGAGGCTCTGGATCTGGCTAAATCATCTGACGTTGTTATTCTGTGCATGGGTTTGAGTCCCCTTCTGGAAGGTGAAGAAATGAGGGTCAAGGTAGAGGGCTTTTCTGGTGGCGATAGGCAAGATATTAAACTGCCTGCCACTCAAACAGAACTGATGAAGGAAATCTACAAACTGGGTAAACCAACTGTTCTGGTACTTTTAAACGGTAGTGCAGTGGCTTTCAACTGGGAGAATGAACATATTCCTGCTATTGTGGATGCTTGGTATCCCGGTCAGGCAGGTGGAACTGCCATAGCCGATGTCCTTTTCGGGGATTACAATCCTGCAGGCCGATTGCCCGTGACCTTTTATAAATCCATTGACCAGATTCCAGCTTTCGATGAATACGATATGACAGGTAAGACGTATCGTTTTTTCAAGGATAAACCGCTTTATGAATTTGGTTATGGTTTGAGTTATACCACCTTTAGCTTTATTTTTGATCGGATTCCAACCCAAGTCAAGACAGGTGATCCGTTTGAGGTCTCTGTACAGGTAAAAAACACGGGAAAAAGAGAAGGAGATGAAGTCGTTCAATTGTATGTTGCATTGCCCGATTCGAAATTAGGGGTGCCTGTTCGATCTTTGCAAGGTTTCAGCCGTATTCATTTAAAGGCAGGCGAGTCCCGGAACGTTCGATTCACATTAACTCCGTCGCAGATTGCTGCATTCGATGAAAATGGTGTCGCTCAGGTTATTGCCGGAAAGATTCTTGTCTCGGTAGGAGGAAAGCAGCCCGACGCGGCGTCAATTGCTCAGGGATTAGTTGTTCAGCAATCGGTCAGTGTTGAAGGTGAAACCTATTTTCCAGAAAATTGAAAAGATGTTTCAAAAGAGCAGTTTTGCATCCTTTGAAACATCTTTCATTTTTAACTATTCGTTTGAGAGCGAATACGGGAAATCTGTTTTTTGCGTTCCTCTCTGCCTATTAGGGGTGGAGGACATTTCCATTTCGATGGTAGCGCCTTTCAACAAATCTTCATGTCTGATAAAGTTTTTGGTGTAGTTCGTACCATTCATTTTCATGGATTGGATGTATTTATGATCCACGCCATTGTTTTTGGTATTGATCACGATCTCTTTTCCGTTTTCAAGATGCACTTTCACCGATTTGAAAAGTGGTGAACCGATAACATATTCATTTGATCCTGGACAAACAGAATAGAAACCCATTGCTGAAAATACATACCAGGCTGAGGTTTGTCCGTTGTCTTCATCTCCACAATAGCCATCAGATGTAGGGTGATAAAGAATATCCATGGCTTGACGAACCCAGTATTGAGATTTCCATGGCTGACCTGCATAATTGTATAAATAAATAATATGTTGAGCGGGCTGATTGCCGTGAGCATATTGCCCCATACCCATGGCTTGCATTTCACGTTCTTCGTGAACCAGATCACCAGGTTTTTCATCACTGCCATAATTTGGTGACATGATAAAAACGGAATCAAGCATGGAAACAAAGTTTTTTTGGCCACCCATCAGGTCAATCAATCCATTGATGTCGTGAAAAACGGACCAGGTATAATGCCAGCTGTTTCCTTCGGTAAAAGCATCCCACCATCTTTCTGGTTTGAAATTGCTTGGAAATGAGCCGTCTTTATTTCGACCACTCATCATATTGAATTCTTTGTTGAAAGTCTTTTTGTAGTTTAAACTACGTTGATGGTACAACTCAATTTCGCTGGAAGGTCTGTTCAGTTTTTTACCCATTTGATAAATACACCAATCGTCGTATGCATACTCAAGTGTACGGGAAGCATTGTCCCTGATATTCACATCATAAGGTACAAAACCTAGTTTATTATAGTATTCATAGCCTAGTCGGCCAGATGATTTTGCAGTTGGATGTACTTTGTCCGTTCCATATAAAATACCTTCGTACATTTTAACTGCATCCTCTTTAATGAGGCCTTTCATATAGGCATCCGTAATAACCGATGCAGAAGCATTTCCAACCATACAGTCGCGATGACCAGGACTTGCCCATTCAGGGAAGAAACCGCTCTCCTTATACGAATTCAGCAATCCTGCCTGAATCTTTTCGCCCATGGAAGGGTAAACCAGATTAACATAAGGCAGCAGACCTCTGAATGTATCCCAAAAGCCCATGTCGGTGAACAAATAGCCCGGTAGCACTTTTCCGTTGAAAGGACTGTAATGAACAGTTTCACCCTGAGCGTTTATTTCGTAGAATTTTCTGGGGAAAAGCAATGTGCGGAATTGACAGGAATAGAATGTTCTTAAGTTGTCGATGTTGTCATCTTCCACTTCGATTTTTCCCAGCATTTCATTCCAGGTTTTTTTACAGCTTATTTTGGTTTCATCGAAAGTTGGCTTCAATTCTTTTAAATTAAGTTCAGCCTGATCGAAACTGATAAAAGAAGAAGCAACTCTTGCTTGAACGATTTTACCATTTTTTGCAGTAAAGCCTATAATAGCGCCAGAATGATCTGTTTTTGCTTCCAGCTCACCTTCTTTAATGGCTTTATCGGCAACCGATGCTTTGTAGGTGAAAGGTTTATCAAAAACGATCACAAAATAATTTTTGAAATTGGCCGGAACTCCTCCACTGTTTTTTGTGGTGTAACCTATTATTTTTTGTTCTTCAGGTAGGATTTTTATATAGGAGCCATTATCAAATGCATCCACAACAATAAAAGCATTCTTTTGTCCGGTGAATGTAAACTGAAACATGGCAGCACGTTCAGTGGGAGTGATTTCGGTGGTTACATCATAATCAGAGAGATAGACTTTGTAATAATAGGGTTTCGCTATTTCTGTTTTGTGGCTGAACCAACTGGCTCTTTTATCCTGATCAAACTCCGGTTTACCGGTTATAGGCATAATCGAGAATTGTCCGTAGTCGTTGATCCATGGGCTGGGTTGATGGGTTTGTTTGAAACCTCTGATTCTATCGGATGAATAGGTATACGCCCAACCATCGCCCATTTTTCCGGTCTGTGGCATCCAGAAGTTCATACCCCAGGGCATGGCAATAGCAGGATAGGTATTTCCATTCGAAAGTAGATACTTAGAATCCGTACCCATCAGGGTATTTACATAGTCTACATAATTTTTATTCTGTGAAAGTACACCGCTTGAATGGAGTATCAGGCAACAGAAAACAAGCACTTTAAATCTTTTCATGTTTTTGTAATTTAATTTTTATCTTTTCTTTTGCAAAAGTAGGAAAAAAAGGGTCATAGGCTATCTGAAATCACTTTACATGAAAAATATATGTTCCCGATTTAAGTTCATAAATCACTTTTTTGGCCTCCTTTTTTACGAATGTAACACCATTGGCTTTTTCTGCACGAACAGCTCCTTCAAAGAAATCGTCAGTGCTTTTCTGAAGGGGAAGAGACATTGTTGCAGTCGTGTTGGCAGGTATGGTTACGAAATAAGACAGTTTTCCTTTTTTATCCACTTTCCATGCGCTCTTAATGGAACCATAGTAGGAGTCGTAATCGCCTTCAACCAGAGTGATACGTTCTTGCCCTTTTGGTAGTTGGTCTCTCAAGTCAGGCATGGGTTGCAGAAGGATGTGCTTAAAACCTGGCGCGGATTCATCTGTCTCAATACCAGCCATATAGCGAAACATCCATTCTCCGATTGCACCATAAGAATAGTGATTGAATGAATTCATGCTCACATCCCCAAATCCTTTTTCGAGGGTGTAGGAATCCCAACGTTCCCAGATAGTTGTTGCGCCTTGATCTACGCTGTAAAGCCAGGATGGGTTATTCCTTTGAAGTAAAAGATTATATGCAGTATTGATTGCTCCGTTCTCACTCAAAGTTTGATTTAAAGTGCCTGTCCCAATAAAACCGGTACTGAGTTTATCTCCGTTATCAGCAATTTTTTTGGTTAAGTATGCGACTCCGTTTTCTTTCGTTTTTTCGTCGGGAAACAATTCAAGCTTGAGTGCTAGCAGATAAGCAGTTTGAGAAGATTCCTTCAAACTTCCATCCGAATTGACATATCTTTTCTGAAATTCATTTTTGATTTTTTCATAAAGTGTACCATATTTGGCTTGTTTCATGTCGTAAACGTCACCTGCTACTATAGAAATGGCACCCGCCATTTTAGACATCAGCCGGGCTACATACGCATAATAACAAACGCTGACATACCGATTGTCTGTTTTTTCATAGGCTATCCAATCTCCATAGTTTGTTCCGGATCCGTTGAATCGGTAACCATTACCGGCTTGTGCTGCCAGGAAATCCATATGCTTTTCCATCGATTCGAAATTCTCAGAAATGATATCGGTATTGTTATACATGAGATAAATATTCCAAGGTACAATAATTCCTGCATCACCCCAGGCACCTTGTCCGTAACCTACCCAGGCAATAGGCGCAACATCTGGATATGCACCATCTTTCCGCTGACTGTCTCTCATATCACCCATCCATTTATGGAAGAACGATGCCACATCGGCATTGTAAGATGCTGCTCTTGAAAATAACTGTGTATCTCCTGTCCAGCCCAGTCGCTCGTCTCGTTGGGGGCAATCTGTTGGGATACTCAGGAAATTGCCTCTTTGTCCCCAGATAATGTTGTTGTATAACTGATTTACGAGTGGGTTACTGGTTTTGAAAGTAGAACCTTCTTTGTTTGCGGAACCAACTACTTCGCCACAAAGGGATCCTATCTGAACACCTTCTGATGCTGTAATTTCACAATACCTGAAACCAAAAAAGGTCAATGAAGGCTGGTAAGTTTCACTTTCATTTAAACCTTTAAAGGTGTATTTTAACGTTGCCTTTGCGGAACGAAGATTGGCTGTATAAATGCTGCCAGCAGCACCATCATTGCCTTTAGAGGACTCACCCGTGTCGTTAAGCATTTCGCCAAAACGGATTTTCATTTGAGTGCCAGCTTTGGATTTAGCGGTGAATTTAACCCAGCCAACCATATTCTGGCCCATGTCGTAAACGACGGTTTCGCCTTTTTTCAAAAAGATGGATCCCGATCCTTTGACCGTATTTATTGTGTTTATGGTACCGAAAGTGCTGCCATTATCCTTTTTCCCATTATAAATAGTAATTGTTACCGGATGTCGGGTCAGTGAAGGACGAACCTGAACTGCAGGACCCACAAACGCTTTCAACTGACCTTTGAAGTCGGTGGATAGAGTGGTTGGCAACCAGGATGAATCATCGTATCCGGGTGTTTTCCAGGAACTCTCCTTGCGGGCATCGTAAGATTCCCCCATATAAATATCAGCCATTCTTACTGCACCTTCACAGGATGTTCGCCATGAATTGTCGGTGACGACTGTTTTGGTTGAACCATCTGAAAAGACAATAACCAATTTGCCGATAAAACTCAGGTCCAGGTTTCCGTACTGACCATGACAGACAGGGCCTCTCCACCATCCGGAAGCAACTTGGGCACCAATAACATTACTTTCTTGCAAGAGCATATTGGTGACATCGTATGCGGTATATTGTACCGTTTTGCTGTAATCCGTCCATCCTGGTTTCAGCTCGTCGTAAATAGTTTTGTTGTCATCTGAAGTAGTACCTACTCTTTTTCCATTGATGAAAAGGTCATAGACACCGAGAGCTGATGAATATATTTTGGCCGATTTGACGGTTTTTTTGCCGAGTTCAAAGGTTTTTCTGAACATGGGGATACCACTTTCATCCATTGCATCTTGATTGGTTTTGGATGATTTAATCCATTGGGCATTATCCCAACCTGAATTCAGCAGGCTTGTTTCGAAAAAAGCGGTTTCTGTAGACGTTATTTTTTTGTCGTTGCTCCAAACGTCTACATGCCAATAATAGCGAGTTGAAGGTTGAAGTGCCGGACCTTCATATTTATTATTTACGGAATTATCGGATGTTATTTTTCCGGAGTTCCATACTTCATTTGAACCCGCTTTGTCTGTTGAGACTTTTATTTGATAGGCGTTTTGGTTTACATTCCGAGTGGTAGCGACAATTTCCCAGCTGAAACGTGGAACGGTCTTATCAATGCCAATGGGGTTTTGTAAATAGTCTGTGCGTAAGTTGTTGACCTCTGTTGCACTCTGGGCAAAGCTATTGAACGTAATGAACAGGACAAGCCCCACAAAAAGTCTCCAGTTTTTCATTGGATATCAATTAGTTGATTTGTAATTTGCAAGGCTTTCTGCGCACCTTTCACCGTCAATGGCTGCACTGACAATACCACCTGCATATCCGGCTCCTTCACCACAAGGAAATAAACCTTTTATCTCAATGTGTTCCAGAAGCTGTGGATTGCGCAAAATGCGAACAGGGGAGGAGGTGCGGGTTTCTACACCCAGCAGCAGTGCCTCATTGTTGAGAAAACCTTTACTGCTTTTGTTGAATATCTGAAAGCCTTCCTGTAAACGCGATGAGATGCCTTTTGGTAACCACTTGTCAATGGCTGAGCTTTGAATGCCAGGAGTATATGATGAGACAGGCAGTGTTTGTGAAAACTTACCTTGTACAAAGTCCACCATGCGTTGAGCAGGAGCAGTTTGGGAAGAACCGCCCTCGATGTAGCTCAGTTTTTCGAGTTGTTCCTGAAAATGCATCAATGCCAGTTCTGCCGGAATATTTGCCAATTCAGGGTCCGTTAATTTTATCGGATTTTCTGCAATGTCTTCGGGGTGGAATTCCACCACCATACCAGCATTGGACCATTTGGATCCACGGTTGGAAGGGGACATACCATTGACCACAACCTGCTCAGGGCCACTGGCTGCCGGTACAATAAAACCTCCCGGACACATACAAAAGGAATAAACACCGCGATCACGAACTTGTGTAACAAAGCTATACTCGGCAGCAGGCAGGTATTTTCCACGTCCCTCCTGAGAATGATACATAATTTGGTCTATCAATGCTTGCGGGTGCTCTAAACGAATACCAAGTGCCAGACTTTTTGCTTCCTGACGGATGCCTTTTTTATGTAAAAGACTGTAAACATCTCGCGCGGAATGGCCTGTTGCGAGAATGACAGGGCCTCTGAATTCTTTTCCGTCAGAAGTGCGAATACCTACTATAGAATGTTCATGCAGGATGATATCGTCCATGCGGGTCTCAAAATGAACTTCACCACCACACGATTTTATCTTTTCACGCATACCTTCAATGACAGCAGGCAGTTTATCCGTGCCTATGTGTGGATGGGCATCTACTAAAATAGATGGACTGGCACCAAATTGGCAGAAAACTTGGAGAATTTTTTCCACATTTCCACGTTTTTTGCTTCTGGTATAAAGCTTTCCATCCGAAAAGGCACCTGCACCACCTTCGCCAAAGCTATAGTTCGATTCGGGATTGACTTTTTTCTCACGTGAAATAAGTGCCAGGTCGCGTTTGCGTTCATGTACAGATTTGCCACGTTCAATGACTATAGGTTTGATACCAAGTTCGATAAGGCGTAAAGCAGCGAAAAGCCCCCCGGGACCTGCACCTACAATAATAGCTGTACTCGAAGCGGAAACATCAGAATATTCAATGATGGGGAATGATACTTCTGTTGGTTGTTCATTCAGAAAGACACGAACCCTCAGGTTGATGAGGATGGTGCGCTGGCGTGCATCGATGGAGCGTTTAAGTATTTGGATACCACAGTAACTTTCAGGTGAGACACCTTTGTCACGCACCAATACTTTCTTGATGGATTGTTCATTGGCAGCCTGTTCCGGTAAAATGCGAAGGTCGAATTCCTGAGTCATAGTGTTTTTATTTAAATAAGAGTTGAAATGCTTCGTCCACTTTGCTGACTTGTTGTATTTCCATATTGAAACGTTTAAAGTCGATAGCAGATGTGGAAAATTTGGGTATGATAATGCGTTTGAAGCCCAGTTTCTGAGCTTCCAGAATGCGTTGTTCTATACGGTTTACAGGACGAATTTCTCCTGAAAGCCCAACTTCGCCTGCAAGGCAGCAATGTCTGTCGATGGTGATGTCGAGACTGGATGAAAGGATGGAGCAAAGTACAGCTAAGTCAATGGCTGGATCGTTAACTTTAATCCCGCCTGCAATATTCAGGAAGACATCTTTTTGGGCAATTTTAAATCCTGCTCTTTTTTCCAGAACAGCCAGCAACATGTTCAGACGTCTCAAATCGAAACCCGTAGCGGAACGTTGGGGTGTTCCATAAGCAGCTGTGCTAACCAGTGCCTGCACTTCTATTAGGAATGGACGAATGCCTTCTATGGTTGCAGCGACGGAAACTCCACTTAGGTCCGCGTTGTTTTGCGACAGCAACATTTCAGATGGGTTAGCCACTTCCCGCAAACCATCCTGTAGCATTTCATAGATACCAATTTCAGAAGTACTTCCAAAGCGGTTTTTCATGGACCGAAGGATACGATAAATAAATTGTTGGTCGCCTTCAAAAAGCAAAACGGTATCCACTATATGTTCAAGAACTTTCGGCCCGGCAATGCTGCCTTCCTTATTAATATGACCGATCAATATAACAGGGGTAGCACTTTCCTTGGCGAAACGCAGCAAGGCTGCCGCACATTCACGGACTTGAGTAACACTTCCAGGTGAAGATTCGGCCACTTCGGTGGAAATAGTCTGAATGGAATCAATTATGACCAGATCTGGCTTTATGTTGGAAATGTGCACAAAGATTTCTTCCAGGGACGTTTCACTGACAAACCATGCCTGATTATTCTCTCCGGGAATGCGTTCTGCTCTCAGTTTAAGCTGTCCGACGCTTTCTTCGCCTGAAACGTATAGTACTTTTTTATTTTTTAGCTGCAAAACGGTCTGCAAGACTAAAGTGGATTTTCCGATACCCGGTTCTCCGCCTATTAGTATAAGCGATCCTGGGACGATGCCTCCACCCAGGACGCGATCCAATTCGCCGCCTCCGGTAGGGATGCGTGGCTCATCAGCCAACTCTACATCTGATAGTAATACGGGTTTTGATTTGGGAGCATGAAAACCAGAAGCAGAAGGCTTTTTGGATGCTGCATCTGTGCGGATGATTTCTTCGTTATAGGTATTCCATTCACCGCAGATGGGGCATTTACCCACCCATTTGGGTGAATCAGCTCCACAATTGTTGCATACGTACAAACTTTTTACTTTTGCCATGTGATTTTAAATTGTATTATTTTGAGACAACCCTTACAAAGGTAAAAATAAAATGAGGATGTGCTGGAAATTTGGGGGAGTATTATAGGATGTAGCTGTGTCGAGAAATGTTTCAAATGAACTTCATTACCCAAGAGTTTTTTTTCTTTATGTTATCATTTGTAAAATGGTTTTTCACATTACTTTCTATCTCTTTAATTTCTGCCATGTCTTCATTATCTGCCATTTTAGCTTCATAAACCTTTCTTCGGGCGTTAAAATCTACATAAAGTTCATTGATTTTTTTTTCCATCATTTCATTTGAAATAGATCCTGCCCCTTCAAGTATTTTTATCATTGAATTGCAAAATGCGTACAACATTTTCTTTCCAGAACGTTATTGTTGAATCAATTCGTTCTTTTGCGCGTAATTCTGCAGTTTCTAAAAAGATGACAACCAATCGGTTCAGAGTATCTATTTCATCAGTTGTAAGATAATTTTTTGCAATAAATATATCTTGTTTTCTCACTATTGTGCCTTTCCACGATGTTAGTGCCATATTCTCTTTTGTTGCATCGGCTCTGGATAAAATAATCTCGGAAGCTGTTTTTCCGGTCACTGCAAAAAGCAATTTATTTTGTGTTTCAGCAAAAAACATTTGAGTTGATTGTCAAAATCATTTCCAACGAATAAAATGTTACTCTGTATTCCTTTCCATCAGAGGCAGTTGTCAAGTAATCCTTGACAACTGAATTCTCGGCTAATTCGCCTTCTTTCAGTATGTTATTAATGTGTAGACTTATATTTTGTTTTGAGGTGTCAAAAAGTTCTGCCAATTGGTTTTGGTTCATCCAAGCCATTCCATCTTTGGCATAAAGCGATACCGATGCTTTTCCATCGGCGGTATTGTATATTATTATGTTTTTATTTTCGCTTTTCATAGACTTTACCTACACTTTATTTATGTAAAACAAAAGTCTAAAAGTAAGGAATTCTGATTAAATAAACATCAATTAAACTTGATTTTCTGAAAACAAAAAGGAAGTCTTCAAATTGCTTTGAAGACTTCCTTTCAGTTGCGGAGACAGGACTCGAACCTATGACCTTTGGGTTATGAGCCCAACGAGCTACCACTGCTCCACTCCGCGATTTGTTTGTGATGCAAAAGTAGTACATTTATTTGGAATAGCAAGCATAAAATGCATTTTCGATAAAAATTAATATGAACCCTTTGTTGAGATGTTATTTTTTGTACATTTGCACAGTATACAAAAGTTTGTGCATAAATAGCGATGTCGGTGTCGAAAACAAAAGCAATGTTGGTTGAAGTTGCCAGGCAACTTTTTGCCAAAAACGGAGTGGACGAAACAACCATGAATGATATAGCTGCGGCCTCCGGAAAAGGAAGACGTACGCTTTATACCTATTTCCGGAATAAGGAAGAAATTTACATGGCTTGTGTTGAGAGTGAACTTCAGCTCGTTACTGCTATTTTTCAAGGTATCATGAAGATAGAAATGGAACCAGATAAGAAGTTAGAGCTTTTTGTCCGTACCCATTTCGATGTGTTTAAAGATATGGTTATCCGTAATGGTAATTTGCATGCCCGTTTTTTTCAGGATATTATGGAAATTGAAAAATTGCGACGCAAACTTGACAATAAAGAAGCCATCATGCTGGCACAAATTTTAGAGGAGGGTTTTGTAAAGGGGCTATTTGATATCAAGGATATCAGAAAAACGGCTCAGATCCTGCAATTTGCTATAAAAGGTTTGGAGGTACCTTATATAAGGGATAATACCCGAAAACGCAAGGATCAGAATCAGCAAATCTATGACTTCCTGTTTTTTGGACTCAAAGGAAAAAAAGGTTGATTAAAAGGATTTAATCCTAATTCTACATTTAATAAATTGAATATATGAAACTATTAGAAGGAAAGACCGCTTTGGTTACCGGTGCTGCACGGGGTATTGGCAAGGCCATTGCCATTAAGTTTGCTCAGGAAGGAGCCAATATAGCTTTCACTGATTTAGCCATCGATGACAATGCTAAAGCAACCGAAGCTGAAATCGCGTCTTATGGCGTTAAAGTAAAAGGATATGCTTCCAATGCTGCAAATTTTGAAGATACACACAGAGTCGTAGGAGAAATTCACAAAGATTTTGGTCGCATAGATATATTGGTAAACAATGCAGGTATTACCCGTGACGGACTCATGCTCCGAATGACCGAACAGCAATGGGATATGGTCATTAATGTCAATTTGAAATCTGCTTTCAATTTTGTCAATGCCATTACACCTATCATGATGAAACAAAGAGGTGGTAGCATCATCAATATGAGTTCTGTAGTTGGTGTTTCCGGAAATGCCGGCCAATGCAACTATTCAGCGTCAAAAGCAGGTCTGATTGGTTTGGCTAAATCAATTGCCGATGAAATGGGTTCACGTGGTATTCGTGCCAACGCTGTAGCTCCCGGTTTTATCATTACCGAAATGACAGGTCAATTGTCTGATGAAGTACGTGCTGAGTGGGCAAAGCAAATTCCATTACGTCGTGGTGGTACGCCTGAAGATGTTGCAAATGTTTGTACCTTCCTTGCATCAGACCTCTCTTCTTATGTGAGTGGTCAGGTTATTCACTGTGATGGCGGTATGAATAGATGACCGTACTTTACGAAGACAACCATCTTTTGATCGTCAACAAAGATTGCGGCGAGCTAGTTCAGGTAGACAAAACTGGAGATCCCTCACTGGAAGATACGCTCAAAGAATGGATTAAACAAAAATACAATAAACCGGGTAACGTCTTTTTAGGCGTTACCCATCGTTTAGACCGTCCCGTAACTGGAAATGTAATCTTTGCTAAGACAAGTAAAGCGTTAATCCGCTTAAATGAAATGTTTAAGAACGGAGAAATACATAAAACCTATTGGGCTTTAGTCAAAACTCCCCCCAAACAAGAAGAAGGTATTCTAGAACATTATATCGTTCGCAACGAAAAACAAAACAAAAGTTATGCGTACGAAGCGGAAAAGCCCAACTCTAAAAAAGCCATTTTACACTACAAGCTTATTGGGAAATCCGATACGTTCTATTTATTGGAAATTGACTTAAAAACAGGACGTCATCATCAGATACGCTGTCAGTTGGCCAAAATTGGAAGTCCCATTAAAGGTGATTTAAAATATGGCTTCCCCCGTTCTAACCCGGATGGTGGGATTTCGCTCCATTCCAGAAAAGTTGAATTTATCCATCCTGTCAGTGGGCTGATTATCAGCGTAACAGCACCTACACCCATCCACGAAAATATTTGGCGATTGTTTGACAGATGTTGATTTAGTTTTAATCATATTTCCTTATGGAAAATTTGTTTGATAGAAATTTAATCTCTATTTTTGTGCATACAATTTAAAGACGATGGATGATATTTGTGTATTAAAGGATATTTATCGCCTGCTGTATCAATTCGAAAAAGATTTTCAGGAACAAAACAAGATTAGCATCAACGATGCAATGGTTCTGTGTTGTCTGAAATCAGGTAAAGAAAAATCAGCCGGTGATATCTGTGAATTTGTTGGCCTCTCTAACTCTAGAGTTTCCAAGGTTTTATGCACAGTGGAAGAGATGGGCTATATCCAACGTAGGCTAGGCTCCAGAGATAAACGCCAAATGATTTTTTCTTTGACCGACACGGGAAAAGAGAAAGTTAAACTAATGAGCGGTCAGACACTTCACTTAAAAGATTTTATCAATAAAGTTTCGGATCGATGTGATTCCTGATTTTAAATGGATATTTAATTCATTTAAATCTTTTACGTATATGTTTCGTACTAAACAAATTTTACATATTAAAATATAATATAATGAAAGTCCTGATAATCGGTGGCGTAGCCGGTGGAGCTACTGTGGCAGCTCGCTTAAGAAGATTGGATGAACATGCTGAAATCATTCTTTTTGAAAGAGGTTCTTACGTGTCTTATGCCAATTGTGGCTTACCTTACTATATTGGCACAACTATAAAAGATAGAGATAAACTTTTTGTACAAACGGCACAGGGTTTTAAAGCCAGGTTCAATATTGATATCCGTGTCAACTCAAACGTTGAAAAAATAAATCCCACAGAAAAGACTATACAAGTTCTCAATTTGAAAACGGGTGAGATTTATACGGAAACATATGATCGTCTGGTACTTTCTCCGGGTGCTGAACCAATCAGGCCGAAAATTAAAGGGATTGATGATAAAAGAGTGTTTACTCTGAGAAATATACCCGATACGGATCAAATTAAAAACTATTTACGCGACCATAAGCCTAAACGTGCATTGGTAGTTGGTGGCGGTTTTATTGGCCTGGAAATGGCAGAGAACCTTACAGATGATGGTTTAGATGTTTGTGTGGTGGAAATGGCCAATCAAGTTATGACTCCGTTGGATTTTTCTATGGCAAGCATTGTCCACCAACATCTGAAATCAAAGAATATCGGGTTGCTACTGGAAGAAGCTGTTGATGGTTTCTCCTCGACTGAAAGCGGGCTCAATGTGGAACTTAGAAGTGGAAAGATCATTGAAACAGATATGGTCATCTGGAGCATAGGTGTACGTCCTGAAACAAAATTGGTCAAAGAGGCGGGACTGGAACTAGGAAAGACCGGTGGTATAGCTGTAAATGATTATCTTCAAACATCAGATTCAGCTATTTACGCTTTGGGTGATGCTGTGGAAGTCATGAGTCCTATTACGGGGAAACTTGTTTTAATTCCGTTGGCTGGTCCGGCCAATAAGCAGGGCAGAATTGTAGCTGATAATATTGTTTTGGGAAATAACCATAAGTATACAGGAACAATAGGCACTTCTATTGCCAAGATTTTTGATTTGACAGTAGCCACAGCCGGTGTGTCCGGAAAAGTGCTGGAAAAAGAACAGATTCCTTATAGTTCATCCTTTACCCATTCTGCATCACATGCTGGATATTATCCGGATGCTTTACCACTAACCATAAAAATACTTTTTGCACCTGTTACCGGACGTTTGTTGGGTGCGCAAGTGGTTGGTTTTGATGGGGTGGATAAACGTATTGATTTGCTGGCTCAAGTTATTCGTAACAATGGAAGTGTAAATGACCTGACACAAATAGAACATGCTTATGCCCCACCATTCTCATCAGCCAAGGATCCGGTGAACATGGCTGGATTTGTTGCACAAAACATTTTACAGGGCAAGGTGAGCATTATACATTGGCGTGATATTAAGAACCTCGATTTAGAAAAATCAATTATACTTGATGTTCGCACGGTGGAAGAGTTTTCGTTGTCACATATAAAAGGTGCTTTGAATATACCTGTAGACAATCTTCGAGTGCGGATAAATGAACTGCCCAGAGACAAAAATATTATCATTTATTGTGCGGTTGGTTTGCGAGGTTACCTGGCGAGTCGAATCCTTACACAAAACGATTTTAAAGAAGTTAAAAATCTCTCCGGCGGTTACAAGACATACGCATCGGCTACGGATGAACAAAACAACTATCAGTTCTTTCTGAACATTCACATCGATTCAAACGATGAATTGAATGATACCAATATCAGTAAATTCTGTGTGGATGCTTGCGGGATGCAATGCCCCGGGCCTATTATACAGACAAAAAAATACTACGATGAACTTAAGGCTGGGCAACGTATGGATGTCAAGGCTACCGATCAGGCTTTTGCTACCGATGTCAAGGCCTGGAGCAATATTGTCGGTGCCAAATTGCTAGGTGTTGAAAATAAGGCAGGCATTGTGACCGCTCACATTGAGAAAGTAGAACCCCAAAAAGGATCTATTTTGACATCAGGAGGTGACAACAAAACTTTTGTTGTTTTCAGTGATGATCTGGATAAGGCCCTGGCCTCCTTTGTTATAGCGAATGGAGCCATAGCCATGGGTAAAAAGGTGACCATGTTTTTTACTTTCTGGGGTTTAAATGTCATTAAGAAGAAGCAGATGCCGAAGGTGAAAAAAGATATTTTCGGAAAAATGTTTGGACTGATGTTACCATCAAATAGTACGCAACTTAAACTCTCAAAACTAAATATGTTTGGGATGGGTTCTAAAATGATGCGTCAAATTATGAAACAAAAGCAGATCGATAGTTTGGAGAGCCTGATGATGCAAGCCGTTGAAAGTGGTCAACTTGAGATGATAGCTTGTACCATGTCTATGGACGTAATGGGTGTTAAGCGCGAAGAATTGCTTGATAACGTTACACTAGGTGGTGTGGCAAGTTATCTGGAGCACTCTGAACATGCCAATTTAAATTTATTTATCTAATTTATTAAAGGTTAAACCTAAAACAATAAAAATAATGGGAACAATGCATTTGACAAAAGAAGAATTTCTTCTAAAAGTGGATAACTACCAAGCCAATCCTCAGGAATGGAAATATTTGGGAGACAAACCTTGTCTGATTGACTTTTATGCAGACTGGTGTGGACCATGTAAAGCAGTGGCTCCAATTTTGGAAGAATTAGCCAAAGAGTTTGATGAGCAACTCTATATTTATAAGATTGATACAGAAGCAGAACAGGAATTAGCTGCTGCTTTTGGTATCCGCAGCATACCCAGTTTGCTTTTCGTCCCGATGGAAGGTAAACCCCAGATGAGTATGGGTGCTATGCCAAAGAATCAATTAGTGGAATCAATCAATGAATTGTTGTTGATGAAGAAGTAACTTTTTCATATACGAGAAAAAGAAATTTGCTTAATATATATCAAAAAAATACGGGTGTTACTATGATGTAACACCCGTATACTTTTTTAGTTAATTCTATTAATAGAATTTTATTTGTTCACGACTTTCACTACTTCAGTAGCTGATTTTACAATGTAAACGCCTTGAGGAAGTGTCAGGTCTTTTGTTGATTGAACATTAAATTCAGCTACAAAAGCTCCAGCAATATCATACACTTTTACAAGTGTAGGTGTCATCGTATTGATCGTTAAGATACCTGCATTAGAAGTTACCTTCATTTTTGCAGCAGGAGCAACTGAAATTCCTGTAGCAATATTTGGAGCAAAAGCGCCTGTATTGTTTACTGCAACATATTGAATTTCTACATCCGTGTCTTCAGTACCTTGTGATTTACCAAAGAACAGGTAAGATTCACCGTTTGCTTCGTAAGGAACATAGGTACTTTCTTCATAGAGAGCTAAATCATCCAAATAGAAGTTAAACCAACCACCAAATTCAGTGTACATATTCAATGTGTGATTGGCAGCTGTTGTACTGAATGTAACAACTTCACGTGTCCAGTTGATATTGCGCGTATTAAGCACATCACTCCACACTTTAATATTACCATTTGAAACATTCAAACGTCCTGCATCACCATAATTTGCAGCTTTAACCCAGAATACAAAGGTGTATGTTTTATTTGGTTCAAGTTCTTTCTTGAAGTTCATATTTAAACGGAAAGCACTAGGAAGCGAATCGATGGTAATACCTTCAAACGCTTTGGCTGCACCTCGGTCATCAAGGAATGAGAAACGAAGACTCTTGGTACCACTGTTTGCATATTGAATACCTGTGTCAGCATTTTTTTGTCTGTCCTGAAGTTGTACATAAGAACCCCACATATCGTTCATTTTCACAGGGTAGTTGTTGTTAACATCTGTATTTGTAGATGCCAACGCCCAATTGTATGCAGTTCCATCGTTGTTAAGAGCGGCATCTTCAAAGCTGCCATTTGCAATCATATTTGTTTTGCCAGCAAATAAGTTAGGATCGGTTACGGCTGTTACTTCATACAAAACCATATCATCCAGGTAAAGATTCCACCAGTCACCATGTAAGTTGCTGTTCGTGTACAAGTGTAATTTTGTATTCGTTGCATCCGTTGTGAAAACGATATCGCAGTTTGTCCAAACATTATTTCTACCTTTCAATTCCTGACCCCAAATGGCAGTATTGTCATCGCCTTCGCCAAGTTTTACGCGAAGCCAGCCAAAATCATCCCATTTCGGACTTTTATGCCAGAAGCTTAAACGATATTTTGTGTCTGGTTTCAATTGTTTCGTAAAATCAAAGTTATTAGCTTTATTTCCCTTCGTTGAGAAACGAAGACAGGCTGTTCCGCTATGTGCCCATTTTTGAGCACCGTATCCTTCAGAAAGACCATCATTTGATTGATCATGACGTTGAATACGTACTTCTCCATTCCAAAGAGGAGAGGGTAAAGTTGGATTGTTATCGCTCCCAGAAGCAAGATCACTCAAAGCCCATGTATATGCATCACCAGCATTATCGAGAGTAAAGTCCTCGAATCCACCATTTTGTATCAGATTGGTGAAAGTTGCAGGAAGAGTGTTGGGGGTATAAACTGCAGGAGCAGTAGTAACACCAACTGCTAATGTTGGTTGTTCGCGGAATACAAAATCATCAAACGAATTAATCGCAGTAGTATTGCCGTCACGACCCCACGCTGGAAATTCAAAACGTATTGATTTTACATCGGCTGGAGTAGTTATGGTTTGGTTGTGTATTTGCCAGAAGTCGTCGTTAGCACCACCCCAAAAAGCATTTGTATTGCGAGCATCGGTCCCTTTTTCAGTTCCTACTTGAGTGTTGTAGAAAGCACCCATATCACGCCAACACCATGCGTTGTCTATAGCAATACGACGACGAGTTATGGAAATGTCGTATTTGGTATTTGGTTTTACGGCAATTTCGCGGGTTCTTGCATCCTCTTGCGTGTCAATATTATAATTACCACCGGTTTTCTCTGTTTTTCCATTGCTATTCATAACCAAAGCATAGTTACCGGTTCTTCTTGCGGTAAGTGCAGTCGATTTATAAAGTAAGCCTCTGCTTAAGAAATCGGGGAAAGTTGAACCATCGTTTACATCTGTTCCATCTTCAAAACCACCATTTACGATGATATTGTCGAAATAGAAAGCTGAAAGAGGAAAAGTTCCTATTTCTACCTTGTCGCGATAAACGGTTACTAATCCGGTTGGATGAACGGCCAAACGGAATGTGTGAAAATCTGTAGAGTTGTCGAGTGCTGAGGCTACTGTAGTTGTTGCGCCCAAAGGATTGGTTTGGTTGGCCAGGAACGTTTTGTAAATACCAAAACGGAAACCCTTTCCCTGATTATCATAACCTTGAAGATTAAATGCTCCGTTTTTAGTAGCATTATTCACTTTAGCTTTGATTTCAATCGTGTAACCGGTACTTAGGTTTAAACCCAAACCTGTTTTGTACCATCCGAGTTTCGAATCTTTTTTGTTTGCATTAACAGTTTTGAGTTTCAAAACTCCTCCCTGAAGTTCCTGAGTAATGACGGCGGCTGAATCACTGATTGTTTTATCCAGGATTAATTCATTCCATAAGGCCGCTGCCGGCAACTGACTTTTTGCGTTATAAAGAGTGTCCAGTACTTGCGCACTTACTGTGAATCCTGCAAACAGGAAGCTCACGAGGAAAAAGGTAGATTTTTTCATTTGCAATTAATTTAAGGTTGACTGTGTGTTTGTTTATTTGATTGTATAAAATAAATGAAAAAGAAGAAGAATACTGAGTATATTCTGACCAAAAACAAACAAAAATTAACCAATGGTAGAATCAAACAACGAAATACTACTGTTAAAGAATGAATCCTTTACTTGATTGTGACTTGTAAAAAAAAAGGGAAGCAACTTGCTCCCCTTTTTTATAGATTCATCTGTGTTGTTATTTTTTAACAATTCTGATTGCCTGTCCATTTATTTTAACGATGTATAGGCCATTGCTCAGGTCAGATACATTGATTGTACCATCGGTTAAGCCAATAGATTTTACAAGGATACCAGCAATGTTGTAGATTTCAACTTTTGTACCAACGGCAACGCCTGTAATGTTGAGTACCTTAACAACTGGATTGGGATATACGCTAACACCTGTTATACCTACGAGTTCAGTAGCCGTAATCTCACCTACTTGTCCTGATATAGTAACAGTTGTTGTGTCAGATAGACCAGAAAGATCATTTGCTGTTGCTTTTACAATTAGGACTCCATTACCGGTAGTTAGACCATTTGCAGTTACTTTACCTGTTGCAGCATCAATGGTTGCGCCAAGATCAGTGCCTACAATGCTCCATGTAACAGTTTTGTTGTTTGCTGCTTCTGGAAGAATAATCAATGCAGGTGTAACGTTTCCGCCATCTTCTGTGATCGTTGCTGGATCAATTTTTACAGAATCAACAAGCGTCATTTGGTTTGTGATAACAACATTCAAAGTGTCTGTTGCGCCAAATTCGTCTGCAGCTGTAGCTACAATCTTAACTGTACCGTTACCGGCACCAGTACCACTAGATGTAATAATACCAGTATTTGCATCGATAGTTGCACCCAAAGCTTCACCGTCTATTTTCCATAAAAGAGCTTTGATTGAAGCATTTGCAGGAGTTACAGTTGCAGTAAGTGTGCTTTTTCCGCCATGTGTAGTTATTGCAGCATCTGGAGCAGTAACCTGTTCAACTGGAACAGCGAAAGTAACACCTTCGAAATCAAAACCACCAGTGTTGCACAATGCTTTCAAAACGTGTACACCTTTAGTCATGTTTACTTTGTAGGATGCTTTGGTTTTTTTATAAATATCCCAATTGTTGCTTGAAGGTACAGGAAGCTGATCAACAAGTAAAACTCCATCAAGATAGAAAGTTACTTTTGCATCATTTTTGTTTGCACCACTTGAATAACAGAACAATACAGAATAATCATTGGTTTCTTTCACGTCAACCGTGTAAAGTTGCCATTCGTTTCCGTCGTTCCAACCAATCGTTTTTAAGGCAGGAGTATTTCTGTTTCCATCTGCAAATGTAGCACCGATATCAACACCTTCGTCTGCTCTGAATCTTGGATTATTACCATCGTTGTGGCCCATGTTGTTGTCCCAATAGGCAACATCTTGTCCACCCAAGTCGTATAATTCAGATTCAACCTTACCAGGGATAGTAGCCATTACACCCATATATGGGCTATTGGTACGATCAAATACGAAAGATTTCAGTTTTGCACTACCGCTCACAAGAACGAATTTTACAATATGTTCCCCTTCGGTAAAGTAGATTTTGTCTGTTTTTTTCAATGTGCTGTCACCAACAAGCAATCCGTTTACAGGTAAAGCAATTGAGTCTACCGAAACTCCATCCACCAGAATAGCCAATTTGCTGGCCACGCTAGCTGCGTAATTAATGGTCGGTTTGTAGGCGCCAACAAAATTCGCTTTTACAGTATAGCTCAACCATTCTTCGGCAACGGCATCAACAACTTTCTCCGTTTTGACCAATTTGATATCAACACCTTCCGTTATTCTGAAAGCGGCATCACCATCATTGGTTGCTGTTTTGTCTGAGTAACCTTCGCCTTCGCCACCTTTGTTGAAGTTGGCTGCTGTGATGGTACCTGGAAGTCCAATCATACCGTCATATGGGCCAGGTAGTACTCTGGTCATATTGATGTCGTTCGTTGAAAAAGCAGTAACAGGTACATACGTTTTAGCCTGGCCTTCATAAGCCCAAGATAATCTCAATGCTTGACCGCCACCTTCTTCAAAGAATTCCATATGAACTTTATACGTAGTGTCAGCTTTCATGGTGAAGGGTTTACCTACGATATCTTTTTCCCAGTCGCGAGCCCAATGGTTTATTACCAAGGAGTCATTTACCCAAAGTCTGTAACCGTTGTCACCCCAAAAGGTGAAAGTGACGTCGCCGGCTTTTGGGGATTTGATGAAACCATCGTATTTTGCTGAGAAATAATCTCCACCAAGTGATGTAAGGTTCACGTCAAAAACTTTACCGAAATCTACCTGGAAGTCAGTTCCTGTGCATTTGCTTGTTGGAAGATTGCCAATATATTGACCATTAAATAGGTCTAGTCTCTCACCAAGGTATTCAGTTGCCACATTTTTGTCGTGAGGTTGATTTGCTTTTAATGAATCAATATTTGGTTGAGACATTTTGAAATAGGAGCCATTCAAAGCGTTTGCCAATGGGATTTGTGTGAACAAGTCTTCTTTTGGTATAGCCACTTCTGCAGCGCCTGGCACCTTCCAGAATAAGTTTAAATTTTGTCCACCAACATATTCAGCGAATTCAATTTTAATTTTGTTGTAAGAACCACCGGCCAATTTGATTGCGGTGCCCGAAACTTTGTTGTCCCAGTCGCCAATCCAATGGTCTAATACCAAAACATCGTTGATATAAACTCGGAATCCATTGTCACCTTTACCGCTTAGAATGTAATCACCAGATTTAGGAGCACGAATGAAGCCTTCAAAACGGGCTGAGAACCAATCATCACTTTTATTTAGAAAGAAGGGTCTAAAAGCTGTAACGGCATCATCAAAATTGTATTCAAACGTTTTACCGGATGGTGTGATCATCGTTCCTACCATGGTACTGTCAAATACGTTGACATTAATTTGGTCCATTTTGCCAAGTGCTTGCCATGCTTTCAATGTGGAGGATTTGCACCTGTAGTAGGATCCCATTAAGCCATTGCCCTTGAAGGATTGGGCATCTACACCCTGTGGCGCCATTAAGAGGATGGTGCCTGCCAGTAGAAATAATTTAGTAATTTTTTTCATGTGTTTTTTGGTTAAATTAAAAATCAATGAACTTCTATTAAGATATCTATTGTTTATTGTGCCTTTCATTTAAAGGTCATCTTGCTCTTCTTATTGGGACATAGTATGACTAAATTTTAATGAAGCAAAACAAATTTATCTTTTATATCCATAGATTTTAGCTAAAAGTTGGTCATTAAACACCAATATTATCCCATATTTTAATGAAAATTAACCCATTAAAATAGTTATAATGCTGGATAGTAAGTAAATGGCATTTCTTATGCATAGTCAAGGGTATCTAAAACTATTGGGGCGAATCAACGTTTTTTATCGATTGATATGCGTCTGATTTCATACAAACTGAGCGGTTTTCAGTCTATAAAAGAAATCATTTTAAGGACGAATTTGTTCCTCAATTTAAAAAGAAGAACTATTTCCAGAATGTTTTTTAATTAATTTAGAAATAACAATGGGCTCGAAAAGAGTGTTCGTCTTTTCGAGCCCATTTTTTAATAAAAACCAATCAAGTAGTCTACTTATTTCTTTGTAAATGGTTCAATATATGTTGAACCATCGTATTGACCAATCGTTGCCTGGCCTCAGCTGATGCCCACGCGATGTGAGGCGACAGGAGTAGTTTTTCCTGTACGTCAGGGCTTAACAATGAGCAATCCAGTGAGGTTGGCTCTTGTTCGTATACATCCAGAGCTGCCCCGGCAAGGCGATTTTCACGAAGTGCTCGTGCCAGATCTGTTTCTCTGACAATGCCTCCGCGCCCAACATTGATGAGAAATGCAGTTGATTTCATTAAACACAGCTTATCAATGTCAATTAGAAACTGTGTCTGTTCATTAAGTGGTGCATGAATGGATATAATATCGCATTTTTCCATTAAATCGTTTAAACTTAAACAGGGAAATCCAGCATTCAGGTTTTTTCCTGAAGTAGAGTAATATGCGATTTCTGCTCCAAAGGCTGTAGCTATTTCTGCTACCCGTTGTCCAATATGTCCCATTCCGATGATGCCCCATTTTTTGCCTTTAAGTTCAAAAAAAGGTTTGGCGTGATGGGTAAAAAGTCCACTTTTGCTGTAAGCTCCTGTTTTGACATACTGATCGTAATACTGGGTATGATGCATCAGGCCTAGTACCATAGCAAAAGTATGTTCAGCCACACTATCTGTGGAATAATCTGCTACGTTTTTCACAAGAACGCCTTTTTCGGCAGCGATTTTAAGGTCAACATTGTTCATGCCTGTTGCTGCTATGCAGATGAGTTTCAGACTGGGGAGATTTTCCAGTTCTGTCTGCATTAGTTTCACTTTATTTGTAATAACGACATCTGCACCTTCGCAACGGGATAAAACCTGTTCTGAAGAAGTGTATTCATATCGTTTGTATTCACCCAGCTCATTCAAGGCTGAATCATCAGCATTTCCTATGGAGTAGGCGTCCAGAAATATAATTTTCATACTTATTAGGTATTTAGTTTCCTGTCATTGGAAATTCTGCAATTCTCAGTTTAGTACAACCATAGGGTATTAGTGTGATGGAATCTTTTTCGCCGACAAACATTTGATAGGCCATGCTGCTTGGAAGAGGGCCTGCGCTTTGGTTGTACAACTGCCAGTTTGGAATCTTTTTGGCTACTGTACTAATTTGAATGGGTGCATTGGTGGTATTCCATGGAAATTGAACAGTTTCTTTTGAGACGAGGACCTTATAATTCGCATTCAATTCTTCCTTTGACCAATTTATAAGCGCAAAATTCCAAGGATCTTCTGAGGTTATTTCCGTATAATTTTTGCCATATTCTTTGATCTCATTTCCACTAAATGACTTCAGTGCTTTTTTCTCAGTCATTTTCAAGGCGTAAACCAAGGGGCCTCTTTCTACTGAGCCAGATTTCTCATACCATCTTGAAATAGAGATGTTCATGGGAAAGTCAATCAATACTTCGTCCTTTTTACTCCAGGTACGGTTAATGCATACCAAACCATTTTTGGTTTCCATTTTTACGGGTTCTGAATTGATGGTTATCGTTGGGCTTTTACACCAGGACGGGATTCTCAGGTAAAGGGGAAAAGTGACATTTTTTGTCGATGAAATGGCTAATTTAATTGCTCCAGAAAATGGATAATTGGTTATTTCACGGATGTATACTTCTGTGCCATTTCCAACTTTAGCTTTTACAGAAGATGGAGAATACAAAGCAGCAGCCAGCCCATTGTCAGAAGTGGCATACCACAAGTTCTGTACGAATTTGGGAAAACCCTGATGCATGTTTGAGGTGCAACATGGGTACCCGTTCAGTAATCCGAATAGAATATCGGTACCATGGTGTTCGGTATCAAAGTTTCGTGGGTTTCTGGTTACACAAACCTGGTTGCACTGTTGAAAATACTGACGATTCATGTATTCATCGTCGTTTTGGGCCGGCAGTGCATTAAATGCCAGCCGTTCAATCTGATCGGCGTAATCCATATCTCCTGATATCTGGAACATTTTTTCCAACGAAAACATATATTCAACGATGGTGCAAAGCTCTGTCCCTTGTGTTGGATTGTTACCATGTAGGTTTTCGTCTCCGCCAAAACCGCCGTGTGGGTAACCCAGGAAAGTCGTGATTTCATTGAATCCTTTTTTCACATTGGGAAGGATTTTTTCCTTGTTCTTGTATTGACTGTAAACAACCGGCGACTTGATGCCCTGGGCCAGATTGACACAATGCATTCCAGTGTTGTTCCACCAGTTTTGAGTGTTAAAAGCACCGATGAAATCGTAGGTTTGGCTATAAATGAGGTCGGAAAGTTTCAAAAGATCCTGATCGCCCGTGATGTTGTAAAGCCACAAGACCACCATCAGATTGTCACCACCTCTGAGCTTGGCCCAGAATGTCCGGAAATCAAGTGGATGAGCGGGCAGCTGTTCCAACTGATAGTGAAAATAGTTCGTCATGAATGAAATAACGCGTTGATCGCCTGTGGCTGAGTAATGTTGTTGCAAAATTTTCAACGCAACCATTCTGGGCCACCAGTCGTCGCAGTTGTCGCGCTGAATTCCGGGAATATTATTTGGATAATCTTTGGCAGGGCCAAAAAAACCGTCCTCTCTTTGACTGGCCAGACTCCATTCCACCCATTTGTTGGCTTTTGCCTTCAGGGTTTCATCGTTCAGGATGTAGGCCAATGGAAGCAGACCGTCAATCCAGTAGGGACCGCGCTCCCATTGATCACCTTCTCCTCCAAGCCAGCCGTTGTCTGAACCCATGACCAGCGGATATATTTCATCCAGATGTCCGGTCAGTCCGTTTTTTTGCCGGATGAGGTTTTCTTTTAACCAACCTTCTGCCTGAATGGATCCGAGGGGTAATTCTATGAAAGCATTCTTAGAAAGCGGAGCCCGGTTGCCGGTGTAAAGGCTTTTGGTTTGTGCGTGAATGGTAGAAATGAAATATACGGATAAAAGTAGGAGACAGATTTTTTTCATAAGTTTGAGTTTAGTATTCTAATGGCATTGTTAAAACTTCTTCATAAGTAAAAACAGGCCCGTCCTTGCAAACATACGTTTTTCCAACGGTGCAGTGGCCGCATTTGCCGACACCACATTTCATCCTGTTTTCCAGGGTGGTAAAGATCTTGTCGTTTGGAAATCCGCATTTTGACAAGATGGGCATACCCATTTTGATGAGGATGGGTGGTCCGGCTATGATGGCTATGGCGTTTTCGCTTTTGGGCAAGTTTTGTTCCAGGATGGTTGGTACAAAACCAATTAGTCCGTCCCATTCCGGTGTTTCACCTCCTGGATCGACCGTGACAAAAAGGTTGACGTCGTCACGTTCTTTCCAGGCTTTCAATTCTTCTTTGTATGTCAGATCTTCCACCGTTTTTGCTCCGTAATAAATGGAGATTTCGCCGAATTTTTCGCGTTGGTCTAGTAAAGTCTGAATGACACAGCGAAGTGGAGGCAAGGCAATACCACCTGTTACGAATACCACATTTTTACCATACCAGTCTTCAATGGGGAATGTGTTCCCGAAAGGCCCACGCAATGTAATGAGGTCATTTTCTTCGCAGTTGGCCAAAGCTTTGGTCACACGGCCAGTACTTCTAAATGTACATTCTATGTAGCCTTTGCGTAAATGGGACGATGCGATGCAAAAAGTACTTTCGCCTTCGCCCAAAACACCATATTCTGCAAATTGCCCGGCCTTGAAGGTAAAGAATTCTGCCTCTGCCGGGTCTGAAAATTCCAGGCGATATGTCTGAATATTCGGTGCCTCAACGATCTTTTTGGCTATCCGCATTTTATAGGGTAGGTATTGATTCTCTTTATCCATGACTTATGCTTTTGTGACGTTTAAAATGTTCTCGAAAATATTCAGGTGAGCAGGGCAAACCCGGATGCAGCGCCCGCAACCCACACAGCTGATAATGCCAAGGTTTTCTACAGAGTATTTGAATTTGTGCATTAACCTTTGACGACGACGTGCTGTTTGGTTGGGTCTCGGATTGTGTCCCGAAGCATGTTTGGTAAATTGGCCTAATCCACAGGCATCCCAGCATCGTAAACGTTTTCCACTTTCTGTGTTTCCTTCATCCTGGATGTCAAAACAGGTGCAGGTAGGACAGGAGAATGCGCAGGCTCCACAACCGAAGCAGCCCATCGATTCGTGTTTCCACTCCGTGCTTTCATAAGCGTTCTCAATGCGTTCTTTTATCTGGTCCATAGAAAACTTTGTTTCTACTTTTGCCAGGTATTCATCTTTGCTCTTTTCAGGGCTGTCGATAAATAATGTTGGATCCAGGATGGCTTTGCCTTTTTCCGTACTGATTTCAGCATAGTAAATGTCGCCCATGACTGTAAGTAGGATATCACAGCCTGTAGTGCTTCCTGGATTCAGACCAACGGATGTGCAGAAACAGGCTGCATCTGCTTTTGCACAGCTAACAGCTATAAGGGTAGTACGTTCTTTGCGGGTTTTGTAATAGGCATCCGGATTTTCTTTCAGAAAAAAATCGGTGAGATAGTTGAATGCGGAGCTGTCACAGGGACGAAGACCCCAGATGATCGTTTCGGGTACCTCAGTCAGGTGGCTGGTAATGGTGAAATCACCTTCTTTTCTAACATAGGAAAATAATTCTTCTACCTTGGGGAAAACGACCGATTTGGCTGAAAAGGCAGTCTGTATATAATCCGTGGACACTTGGTCATACGATTGTACAGGTTCAAAAAAGACCTTTCCACTTTGTTTTAAGACGGGAGCCACAACGACTTTACCCGATTTGACAAGATTGTTGAAGAAGGTCGGTATATTTTCTGATGTGATGGTTGTTATTTCCATGGAAAATTGATTAGTGCCGTTTCCGGATACGTTATTTGATAAAACCTTCTTTGTCGTCTGGCTTGAAGTTGTTCAGCGCATAATCCCCTTTGAGGGCATAACCCGATCGGGTGCCGAATTCCTTGAAAAGATCCTGATTCATCCTGACGGTGAGCAGATGGACCGGTATGCCAACAGGACAAATTCGACCACATTCGCCACAGTTGATGCATCGTCCGGCCAGGTGCATGGCGCGCATGGTGTGCCATTCCAGGTTACCGGTGGTCTGGGCGGAAAGCTTTATCCACTGGGGTTGATTGCATTCCACCGTACATTGAGGACAATAGCACATGGGGCACACTGCCCGGCAGGCATAACACTTAATGCAGTTGGCAAACTGGTCGGTCCAGTATTTCCAACGTTCTTCGCGGGAGAGGGATTCCAGATAGCCCAACAGCTTGATTTCTTCTTCCGTATAATTGGGAAAGTTGGCCTGAACATAGGCTTCCACTGCTTCCAAAGTGTCAAAGAGAAGAACTTCGCCAAGGTCATTTACAGTGAGTACTGTCAGCTCGATGTCCCAGAACTGGTTTTCGGAAATCAGCTGTACCAGTGCCCGGAGGGTGGAGATATTGGCTAAAATACCTATTTTTTTGGCTTGCCTGACTTCTGGTTTATGGAGGTAGACCGAAAGGTTGTTTTTACAATCTTCGGTGTAGATCAGTTGTTCAACATCTGAGGCCTTTTCGATAAAACAGGGCACAGGCTGCTTTGTCAACGCTTCTTTGAACCCAATCATCAGATGGATGGTTCCGTTTTCGAACAGTTCGGCGACTTTATTTTGTAATTGCTTCATCGTATTGTTCTTTTAATTGGATGAAATCCAGTTTGTCGAGATCGGTAAACGGACCTTTTGCTTGTATGTGTTCAGTGACTTCATTTACCAGTGTTGCCCATTTTTTTCCTTCGGCTGCCGATACCCAGGAAAAGGTGATGCGGTCGGTGTCAAATCCGATGAAATCCAGAAGAGAGCGAAAGACTATCCAGCGGCGTCGGGCGTGAAAATTGCCTGAAGTGTAGTGACAGTCATTGGGGTGGCAACCCGAAACGATGATCCCATCCGCTCCGTTTTCAAACGCTTTCATCAGAAGCATGAAATCGATGCGGCCGGTACAGGGAAATCGAACGATCCGTACACTTGGTGCGTACTGGGTTCTGCTGGTTCCGGCCAGGTCGGCTCCGGCATAGGTACACCAGTTGCAGACAAAAGCCACTATTTTTGGTTCAAAATCAGACATAGATTGCATTTAAAAAGGTTTGTTTAAAAGGGCCATAACTTCAGACATCATCTGTAGGTTGGTATAGCCTTGTAAATCGATGGATTTGTTGCGGCAGAATGCGACACAGGTTCCACAACCCTGACAAAGTCCGGCATTTACTTTTGCCGCAATTTTCAGTACGTTGCCAGCACGGTCTAAGATTTCTTCCCGTTCGATGGCATGGTACGGGCACACTTCCATACACAATAAACATCCTGTACAGGTCGTAAACATTGGAGGCATGCTGCGGTTGACAACGGCGACGACCGGTTCGCGGGTCATGACATCCGTCGAGAATAGTCCGATGATTTTACTGGCTGCTGCCGAAGCCTGAGAAACAGCATCGGGTATGTCTTTTGCTGACTGGCAGGCACCTGCCAACATAATTCCGGCTGTATTTGTTTCAACAGGTTTCAATTTGGGGTGTGCTTCTGCAAAGAAATGGTGTTTGTCGTAACTGATGTGCATCTTTTGTGCCACCGATTCTGCGTCGGGATTGGCAACTACAGCTGTAGCCAGAACGACCATATCCGCTTCAATCTCGACCGGCTCTGAATTCATCAGGGTATCAACGCCTTTGACAATGAGTTTGCCATTCTTTTCATAGATTCTGGAAACACGTCCGCGGATGTAACGAACGTCGTCTTCTTCGACTGCCCGACGAACGAATTCATCGTAGTTTTTACCAGATGACCGAATATCCATATAGAAAATGTAGGCATTGCCCTGATGGTGTTTGTGCTTGTACAGCATGGCGTGTTTAGCCGTATACATGCAACATATTTTGGAACAGTACTCGATGCCCTTTGCCTTATCACGAGAACCGGAGCAGGCTAGGAATACAATTTTTTCGGGAATCTGACCATCAGAAGGCCGTCTAATTTCCCCATTTGTAGGTCCGGAAGCAGAAGCCAGACGTTCAAACTGGAGACCATCGATGACGTCCTTAAATTCTCCATACCCGTATTCCGGAAAAAAATCGGTGTGTTTGATGTCAAAACCGGTGGCAGTGACAATGGCTCCGATCTTGAGGTCTATAAATTCATCTTCTGTATCGTAATTGATGGCTCCGACCGGACAAACTTTTTTACAGAGACCGCATTTTTGTTTCTGGAACCAGGTGCAGTTGGCGCGATCGATGACTGGCTTGTTGGGAACTGCTTGTGGGAACGGAGAATAAATGGCTGTTCGAAAACTTAAACCGGCATTAAATTCGTCAGGGATTTTCTTGCTTGGACATTTTTGCCAGCAGGCTCCGCAACCCGTACAGATAGACAAATCTACGCTTCTGGCTTTCAGGCGAACTTTGACATCAAAATTTCCGACAAAACCGGAAACGCTTTCCACTTCTGCAAAGGTGTGCAGGGTGATATTGGGATGTTGAGCCACTTCCACCATACGTGGAGTCAGGATGCATTGCGAACAGTCCAGGGTAGGGAAGGTCTCGGAAAGCTGAGACATATGACCACCGATGGACGGCGATTTTTCGATCATGATGACCTGATGACCTGCGTTGGCGATATCCAATGCCGCTTGTATACCAGCTATACCTCCACCTATAACAAGTGCAGTTTTTGTTACAGGTACTTTGATGGGATAAAGTGGTGTGTCTTGTCTGACCTTATTGACGATGGTTCGGACGATGTCGATGGCTTTAATCGTGGTAGCTTCACTGCGTGGATGAACCCATGAAATGTGTTCGCGAAGGTTTGCAATTTCACACAAAAAGGGGTTAATTCCCCCCTTTTCGGCTGCTTTACGAAAAGTGGCCTCGTGCATGCGTGGGGAACAGGCGCCTACAACAATGCCGGTGAGCTTGTACTCCTTGATTGCCTCGATAATTTTAGTCTGTCCAGGATCGGAACACATATATTTATAATCCAAAGCGTATACAACGCCTGGCATTTTTAAAGCCTCTTCGGCAACTCTTGCTACATCGACGGTTGATGAAATGTTTTCGCCGCAATGACAGATAAATACTCCAATTCTTGCCATATATTATGCTTCCTTTTTAACGATACACGATACTGTTTTGTCGGTGGGTACGAAGTGGTTGTTTAGTCCAAGGTCCTTAGCCGGTATGCCCATACTCAGGCCCAAAGCCTGGGTGATGAAAAGTACAGGAATGTTGATGTCTTTCTTTAATTGTTTCTTGATTTCTGGTCTTCTCAAATCCAGATTAGACTGACACATGGGGCAAGCTACGATGATGGATTCGGCTCCACGTTCGGCAGCGTCTTCGAGAATTTTACCTGAAAGTTTGGCTACAAGGTCGGTACGGGACATGGAAAAACCAGCACCGCAACATTCCGTTTTAAATGCCCACTCAATAGGTGTTGCACCGGCTTTTTCCATTACTTTTTCCATTTCCATGGGGTTTTCCGGGCGTTCCAATTTTGTCAGATCCTTGGGTCTGGCTAGCAGGCATCCGTAGTAACAAGCTGTTTTCTGATTGAGTTTGTTGACGATGAATTGGTCGGAAACCGGAAAAATGTATTTTTGCAGGAACTCAAAAACAGTCAGAAGTTGGACGTTACCGTCGAACTTCATATCTATGAAACCTTGCGTTTTTTTCAGGACTGACTGGTCTTCCAGCAAAGACTTCTGTGAACTTGCCAGTCGGCTATAACATGCCGCACACGGGATTACGATTTCAGTCATTTCCTGTTTTTCGGCCAAAGCCAGATTGCGGGCTGGTAGGGCAATGGATAAATCGTGGTTTAAACTGTGTGCGGCAGAAGCGCCACAGCAACTCCAGTCCTTAATTTCCTCGAGTGTGATTCCGCATTTTTCCGAAACGGCATATAGTGATTGGCTGTACTCCTTACTTGATCCTTCCAGTGAACAGCCTGGATAAAAACCTACTTTCATTTTTCTCCTCCTTCGTTATCACTGATTCTTTTAAAGATCTGTTCAATTTCCCGGACGTTTTGAACCTTGTTTGGGATTGGGTTCAACTTTCCTTTGAGAAACATCGATGGTGCTTTCTGGATATCCTGTATCAAATTCAGCGTTTTTAACTTGTAATTAAGTGTCAACCAAACTTCATTCAGTTTCCCGTTTTTTTCAATTGTTTCCAGAAAAGCTTTGTGGAAACTTAAGATATCTTTTGCCTTGGGGTTTACTTTGTTTTGTCTGACAGATTCCTGACGTAAGAAGTCCATGACTAGCGAAAGTTTGACTTCCTGAGGACATCTGGAGTAGCAAGTGTCGCACGCCAGGCAAAGCCAGATGGAGAGTGAGCTTAGCAGCTTATCTTCGTATCCCGGTTGTTCTGCCTGCAACATTCGCAAAACCTGACTGGGTTTGATGTCCATATCCTCATTCAACGGACAACCAGCAGTACATTTACCACATTGGTAGCAATGGGAAGGGATGACCCCGACTTTTTCTTCCAGTTGTGATTTAAGGTTTTTATTCTGTTTTATAGTAGTTGATTCGTGCACAATAAAGGTATTAGTAAGGTTAATTTAATAAATACGCTTAAATGACATATAATCAGTGTTATATGTTTTGTGTTTTTCGAATGGTGTTCCTTTTTCTGCTTTGACTCTGCACAAATATAACAAAAATGTGTAAAGTTTGATAGGCACAAATATAGTAAAATGCAATACGGATATAGCAAAATGTGCTAAAAAATTTAAACAAAAAGAGACCATCTTCTATTTCTGAAGATGGTCTCTCTGATTACCTTTCGGTAATTACCTTAAAACGAATATCTTGATGATTTATTAATCAAAAGTGGTGTATGCTGTTTCACCATGCTCGGATTCGTCCAGACCAAACGCCTCGTTTTTATCGGATGCACGTACGCCAACTACTTTCTCCGTGAGCTTAAACAATAGGTATGTACCAAAACCAGAAAAGGCCATTGTTGCAACTACACCGATCAACTGAACCCACAACTGCTGCATATTTCCATAAGCTGAACCGCTGTATGCTGATTGTATCAGGGGTGTTGCCAGTACGCCTGTCAAAATGGTACCAATAATTCCGGCTACTCCATGTATCCCAAAAACATCCAATGAATCATCATACCCCAGTTTTGGTTTTATGTAAGCAACGGCAATAAAACAAAGACCTGCAGCGACTGCGCCAATAATCAGGGCACCGGTCACACCTACAAAACCGGCTGCCGGAGTGATGGCAACCATGCCGGCTACTGCACCGGTACATACGCCAACAATGGTTGGTCTTTTTCCTTCTATCCATTCCAACAATCCCCAGATCAGGGCTGCAACTGCTGCGGCAAGATGCGTTACCAGTAATGCGTTACCGGCAAGACCATCGGCAGCAAGTCCACTACCGGCATTGAATCCAAACCAGCCAAACCAAAGCAGGGCTGCACCAATTACCACCAAAGGAATGCTGTGCGGAGGAATGGCGTGCCCCTTGTAGTCGCGGCGCTTGCCCAACATGACGGCTGTAACCAGGGCAGCAATACCGGCATTTATTTCTACAACGGTTCCTCCGGCAAAATCCAAAATACCTAATTTATACAACCATCCATCGGCTGACCATACCCAGTGCGCAATAGGGTTGTAAATGAAAAGAGCCCAAAGAACAGTGAACATCAGAAAGCCCTTGAATTTTATGCGTTCCGCAAAAGCCCCAATAAGAAGAGCTGGCGTAATCACGGCAAACATACATTGGAACATAATAAAGACCAGGTGAGGGATAGTGCCTACTGTACCTCCATCAAGTGTAGCCTGCGAATGAGAAATAAAGTATGGGCTTAAATCGTTTATGCCAATCCCTTTTAAAAAGGCCCAGTCAAAACCACCGATAAAAGGAGCAAGAATACCATCTGAACTGCCAAAAGACATACTGTATCCACAAGCTACCCACTCAATACTTACGACTGCGGTGGTGATAAAGCATTGCATCAGAACGCTTAATACATTTTTTCTGCGAACAAGACCACCATAAAAAATAGCTAATCCTGGAATGGTCATTAATAAAACAAGAGCAGTAGAAAACATCATCCATGCTGTATCTCCTGTGTCTATTTTTGGTGCAACTGCTGTTATGGTTGTGCCCTGTGCAAAAACTCCAGAGCTAAATAATGTCCAAAGAGCTGTCAGGGCAAAAATATTTTTTTTCATCAAATACTATTTTATTTATTATATAATGCTTCCGGGCCTGTTTCTCCTGTACGGATTCGGAATGTTTGTTCAATATCTGAAACAAATATTTTACCATCCCCTGTATCCCCTGTTCGTGCAGAACTAATAATAGCATTGACCGTTTTTTCCACATTGATGTCACGAACAACAACGGAAAGCATCCGGCTTTGAATGTAGTTGGATTGGAATACCTGGCCTCTTACGACTTGCTCTTCAGTTGATTTACCAAGTCCAGTTATATCCCAGTAGGAAAACCATTCAATCCCAGCATTATACAAAGCTTCTTTTACATCTTCAAATCTTGACTTACGGATGATTGCTTCAATCTTTTTCATATTCTTAATCAATTTAACTTTTAAGTGGTATTGTTTTTTCGTTTCTTCAATAGCTTTTCTAAAAACGGATGCAAAAGTAGATATAATATTTACATGCACAATACAAAAAGACGTAAAAAGTGATTTAAAAGTGTGAAATAGACATTGTAATAAATCTATAAATGACACAATGTCTAGTAAAATCAACAAAATGCTAACATAAAAATAGATGCCGCCTCTGATTTCAGAAGCGGCATCCCAAAAGAAAACCTAATAAAAAATAGAATCTAATCCAACCTAATTTAATCGAAAGTGGTGTAAGCTGTTTCACCATGTTGAGATTCATCCAGACCTACAGCTTCTTGCTTGTCAGTAACGCGAAGGCCAACCAGTTTATCAGTAATTTTGAACAATATGTATGTTCCAACACCTGAATAAACAATAGAAACTCCAACAGCTATGAGCTGTACACCCAATTGGTGCCAGTTTCCGTAAGCTGCACCGCTATAAGCGGATTGAATAGCCGGAGTAGCAAGGACACCTGTCAGGATAGCACCAATAATACCACCAATACCGTGTACACCAAATGCATCCAGTGAATCGTCGTAACCCAATTTTGGTTTCACATAAGCTACCATGATGAAACAGAGTACGGAAACAACAACTCCGATGACAAGAGCACCCGTCACTCCTACAAAACCAGCTGCGGGAGTAATGGCAACCAAACCAGCAACTGCACCTGTACAAACACCTACAATAGTCGGTTTTTTTCCTTCAAACCAGTCTAAAAGGGCCCAGGTAAATGCGGCAGTAGCTGCAGCTAGATGTGTTACAAGGAATGCGTTTCCGGCAAGTCCATCTGCTGCCAAACCGCTACCGGCGTTAAATCCGAACCAACCAAACCATAAAAGTGCAGCACCAATTACTACCAGTGTGATGTTGTGAGGGGGTATGGCATGTCCTTTGTAGTCACGGCGTTTGCCCAACATGACTGCTGTAACGATGGCTGCGATACCGGCATTGATATGTACCACTGTACCACCAGCAAAATCCAATGCACCCAATTTATACAACCAACCGTCTGCTGACCATACCCAATGTGCAACTGGGTTGTAAATAAAGAAAGCCCAAAGAATAGTGAATACAAGGAAACCCTTAAAATTAATACGTTCAGCAAATGCTCCGATAATTAAAGCAGGAGTAATGACCGCAAACATGCCTTGAAACATAATGAAAACAATGTGAGGGATCGTTCCGATTGTACCACCATCAGCAGTGGCTTGTGAGTGTGAAATAAAGTAGGGACTCAAATCACCAATACCTATTCCGTTTAAAAAGGCCCAGTCAAAGCTACCAATGAATGGAGCTAGAAAACCGGTCGAGCTTCCAAAAGCCAGACCATAGCCACAAACCACCCATTCAATGCTGATGACTGCTGTGATGATAAAACACTGCATCAAAACGTTCAAAACGTTTTTTCTACGTACCAAGCCTCCATAAAAGAGAGCCAGACCAGGAATGGTCATTAATAGCACCAAGGCAGTGGCAACAATCATCCACGCTGTATCACCTGAGTCTACTGTGGGCGCTGCAACCGCAACTGCCGCTGTACTTTGAGCAAAAGCTCCTGTGCTAAACAGCGCCAATAGGGCTGTTGTTGCTATGATAATTTTCTTCATATATTTTTACTTCCTAAATAAATACCTTCTATGATTATTTCTCCGTTTTTCCGTTTTCCTTGTTGTATAATGCTTCAGGACCTGTTTCACCAGTACGGATGCGATACGTCTGTTCGATATCCGAAACGAATATCTTTCCATCACCAGTATCTCCTGTTCTGGCAGAATTAATGATGGCATTTATCGTTTTTTCAACGTTGAGATCTCTCACTACAATGGAAAGCATCCTGCGTTGGATATAGCTTGATTGAAAAACCTGACCTCTTACAACCTGGTCTTCGGTGGATTTGCCAAGTCCGGTGATATCCCAGTAGGAAAACCACTCGATGCCAGCATCGTACAAAGCTTGTTTTACTTCTTCGAATTTAGACTTGCGGATAATTGCTTCAATTTTTTTCATAATTTATAGGTGTTAAATTAGAGTGTGATACCTGCTACTAAAAATGCACTTTTTGCATTTGGGTTAAAACCTGCAACACCATAAACCGGTAGGCTGAAGGTCTCTGAAAACACAATGGCTTTAGTGACTTTTAAGCTTACGTTGGTTACTGAAAAGCCGGTGTTTGCGTAAACTGCAGGGCTGTCAAACAGGGATGCTCCCACGGATAATTTTGCATTGGTAGCTACTGGATAACCCAGTTCCAAATAAGTGGAGTAAGCATTATCCCCGTTTGCCTTTTTATCTGCTCCATAAAACATGGTGTTTATAGAGGCGCTCAATGGGCAACATTCTACCCCTGCATATGAAAGCGTACCTTCAAAAAGATGGTCGGTAACATCCTTTCCATATTTAAAATAGCTTTTTGTAAAGGCCCAGTTGTAATCGGTTATTGTAATTGATAAAGCACTGCTAAAGGCATATGTTGCATAAAGATCAAATTCCTTAAGACTTCCGGAGAAATTACCTGAACCCCATGCTCCAATACTGAGTCCTCCATACGTATATGAAACAGTTGGCTGGATGTTTGGTTCATTAGAACCCTGAGATACACCACGCCAAACATACGAACTAACAACGTCTGCGTTTACATTAAAACTACCTTTTGATTCCTGAGCAGCTGCGATAACTGTCGTTGAAAAGAATACCATGCCTAAAAGGCCTTTTGAAATCGTTTTTAGAGAATCTTTCATAATTCATTTTTTTAAGTTGTTTAACCTGTTCGTCTAATTCACGATGCAAACATATGAATTATATTTTAAACAGCAAAACAAAAAGATACCAAAACAGCAAAAAAAGTAGAAAAAAGATTATTAGGAATAATAAACGATGTCAAAATGATTCAAAAACAACAAATAAGCTGACATTAAAGAATATTGACAAACAGGTGAATAATGTTACATATTTTAACAAAATGAGTCCTTTTAATAAGAAGTTGTTTGATTATTGGCTTCGATAATCTTATTCAGACTGGTATTTAAGAACAGAAAATCTTTTACATTTGTAAAAAAAATAATTCCCGTGGAAAAAGAAAAAGTAGCGATACTCGCTCAGTTGTTTGAAAAGTGGTGTGGCAGAGAACCTCAGCAAATCAGTTTTCTCCCCCAAAGTGGTTCATATCGCAGTTATTGTCGCATGCAAGCCGGATCGTTTTCAGCACTTGGTGCCTGGAATGCCGATGCCCGTGAGAATGATGCCTTTTTGTCTTTTTCCCGAAGTTTTAAGAAGGAGGGGCTTCCAGTGCCTGAAATTTACTTGGAAGATCCTCTTGAAAGTGTCTATTTGCTTGAAGATTTTGGATCGGATACACTTTTTGACAAAGAGAAAGACCCTCCCTTCGACGATAAGCTGAAACAACTTTATAAAAAGAGTCTGACCGGACTGGTCAATCTACAGCTGAAAGGAAAAGATTGCATCGATTACAAGAAATGCTACCCGCGTGATGCTTTTGACAGGGATTCTATGATGTGGGATTTGAATTATTTCAAGTACTATTTTTTGAAGCTGGTGCGGATTCCTTTTGATGAGCAGGCTTTGGAAGAGGATTTCCGAAATTTCACCGATTACCTGCTTCAGGAACGCAGCGACTATTTTCTATTTCGGGATTTTCAATCGGCCAACATCATGATTTTAAACGATGAGCCATTCTTTATCGATTACCAAGGAGGTCGCCGTGGTGCCTTGCAATACGATCCGGCTAGTTTGCTTTTTGATGCCAAGGCTAGGATACCAAAGGCTGCGCGTCAGGAGCTCATTGAGTTTTACGTCGAGGAGCTTTCCAAAAAAATCGAAGTTGATACGTTTGCTTTCATGGGTTACTATCAGGGTTTCGTTCTGATTCGGCTGATGCAGGCCATGGGTGCTTTTGGATTCAGGGGTATTGTTGAGAAAAAACCGGGTTTTATGGAAAGCATTCCACCGGCACTCGAAATGTTTGCCGATCTTTTGGAAAACTGGACTTTACCCGTTGAGGTTCCGGAACTGAAGGCCTGTTTCAAACGGATGCTGGAATCGGATTATTTGACTAATTTGTTGAAAAAACACATACAGGGATGAGAGCAGTAATTTTTGCAGCAGGTCTTGGTACGAGACTGTATCCCTATACAAAAGATAAACCCAAAGCTTTGGTCGAAGTGAAAGGTTTGGCCATGCTTGGTCATACGTTACAGAAAATGAAGGCAGCCGGTATAAAAGAGGTCGTTGTGAATGTACATGCTTTTGCCGATAAGGTGGAAAGTTATATTCACGAGTTTTCCCTGGCCAATTCGGAAATGCAGATTCAGGTTTCCGATGAAAGGGCGTTGCTACTTGAAACGGGTGGGGGGTTGAAAAAAATGCAATCTATGCTGGAAGATGATGCGTTTATCGTGCACAATGTGGATGTGCTTTCAACCATTGACCTGAATGCCCTGGAAGAAGCCGATCTGCGTTTCAGTTTAGAGAATCCGTTGCATTTAGCCACTTTGGCTGTTCAGAAGATTGAAAGCGACCGTTATTTGCTGTTTAATGAATCGGGCTTTCTTTGTGGTTGGGAAAATGTTAAGACTGGCGGTCAAAGGGTGACCAGACCCTCGGGAAAAAACGTTCAACGTTATGGGTTTACAGGAATACATCTGATACATCCCGAACTTTTCCCGTTGATGACAGAGCATGGGGTTTTTTCCATTATGGATGCTTATTTGCGATTGTCGCGAGATTATGAAATCAGGATGTTTGATGTCAGCGATGCTGAATGGTTCGATATCGGAAGTCCCGAACAGCTCCTTTTGGCTGAAGAAAAGGCCGCTTGGATTTAACCCATTAAACTTGCTCCATAAAGAATGGAGATAACAGATCTTCAAACACATAGAAACCATTAACTTTGTCTTTTAGGTTTGTTGCGGCGAAAATGGCTCCGTTTCCAAAGGCTTCCCTCGAAATAGATTCGTGAATGAGTCTGACAGTCTGATAGGGGAAGCCAAAGATTACCTCATGTTTACCGACAATGCCTCCTGCTCTGACGGAGCTGATTTTATTGCTTCGGATGTTTAGCTTGTCCGCTATTTTTAGTGCCGTTCCTGAAATGCCTTTTTTTTCTTTAAAATGTTCCTCAATGATTTCAATATCAACCAAAGGTGCAATTTTTTTCAGTATTTTACTTGCCAAAAGAAGATAGTTGACCCCCAATGTTATGTTTGGTGACCAGAAAACAGTGGTGTCCTTGGACAATAATTTCAGGAATCGAATGGTTTTTTTATTGTAATGTGATATAGCGGATATGATTTTAATTTGTCGCTTACTGGCTTCTTCCCCATATAGATAAATACCCTCATCCGAAGAAAAATCAAAGATAAAATCCACCGGATGGTTATCCAATAATTCAGGAATGTTTGTGTGAGCTATTGAATAGATGAGCCCCGTGTCATTTGTTTCAACTCCAATAAAGTCTCTAACGAACTGATGTTCCTGTCTTTCGCTTTTTCTTAGGGCCCATTCAAGTGTGAAATCTGCATGCAAAAGTATAACATTGGCGACAGCCTTCCCTGCTTTTCCAAATCCGATGAGTCCAATCTTCATATAAATAGTATTTAGTACGTGAGATATAGTGAACATATATTGTTCACGGGCTTTTTTGATGGGGAATGGATAATGAAAGGACCAGATCGGAGGTTTTTTTTATATCGATATTGAAAAGGGGGTTTCAATACAGATAGTTAGCCTAGACCTTTTTGATGCGAAGCCAAGATAATAAAAAATGTTGTAAAAGTATATTCTTTACTGTTTTTTGTAAAAAGAAGATAGAAATATGGTCTTAAAACTGCTTTAAATGATAAATGCTAAACAATAGAATATTATATAAATGCAAAACAATAGCTTTATAATAAAAACAATAAAATTTTTTTCAAATAAGCTATATAAATTTTAAACTTTGATAAATGATACTATCAGTCAACTGTATATAGTTTGTTTTAAAATTAAATGTAAAAGAATAAAATATAGAATTAAGTACTTATAATAAATACATGGTCTATATTCGCGTCGCTTGTTTTAAGCTTATTTGTGATTATATCTTTGTTTTTTGATACACTGCTTTGTATATTTGCTTTGTTGACTGAGGTTGTAATTAGAATGTGCAGATTCTCTATAATTCTTTTATTTGAACAATTTTTTTAATTTATTAAATTAAACGTTTAATCTGTATTTCAATAGATTTTATGATGGTCTTACAGGTAGTTGTTACTTTAGTTTTTTTTTGAATTTCAATTATAGCTATTTTTTTTGATTTAATCTTTTTACTTTTTTAAAACTCATTATTATGAAGAAAATTTTTACTTTTATTGCATCTGCTTGTTTTAGCGTGATGCTTGCAAATGCAGCAGCACCTGCAAGCGGACTTGTCTTTGATGGTCAGTTTATTGACTGTGGTGATGTAACCTTAGATGCAGCCTATTCAGCTCCTGCTGCTTTAACGGTTGAGGCTTGGGTTAGTTATTCAGCTTTAGGTGGTGGCTATATCCTATCTAATGAAGCTGACGGAAATGGTGGATGGAAATTATGTACTGAAGGTGACAAGCTGGATTTCACCATCGGTGATGGCACAGCTTGGGTTCACACAACAAGTTCAGTTATACCTGAAATAGGTAAATGGTATCACATTGTTGGAGTTTATGATGGAACATCAACTAAACTTTATCTTGATGGTGTTATGGTTGTGGAAAATGCAGCTCTCGCTAACCCTATTGCGGCTTCAGCTAACAAGTTGACTATGGGTGATGGTACACCATGGCCAGGAAGATTCTTACGTGGTTCATTATCAGATGTACGTATTTGGAGTGTTGCCAGAACAGCAGAACAAATTGCTGCTGATATGAATAACACACTTACAGGTACCGAAGAAGGTCTTTTGGTTAACTGGAAAATGAATGAAGCTCAAGGTGTTGTAGTTGCAGATGCTGCAGGTCATATAGCTCTTGATGTAACAGATGGTATAGTTTGGTTTGGTACTCCTTCTGGTATCGAAAATGCAGCTACTGCAAATGTTGATGTTACTACTAAAGGTCAAACATTAAACATCGTAAACGGTAGCGAATCTGCTATCAATTTCACTTTGGTTAATCTTGCTGGTGTTAAAGTTCTTGATGCAGCTGTTAAAGCTGGTGCAACTTTTGCAAAAGCAACTGGCCTGAATGGTGTTTTCATCTTGAAAGGTGTAGCTGAAGATGGTTCAACCATAATCAGTAAAGTAGTTCTTAACTAAAAGAACAATACTAAATAAAGGAAGCCGTCTCGATCTGATCGAGGCGGCTTTTTTTATGCACTCATATTTGCAGTTTATTCAGGATTTTCTGTAGACTACCGTTGCTGCTGCCTGATTGGTCGGCATCAATAATACTTCAGCAATTTGAATGTGAGCAGGAGCAGATGCTGCATAGTATACGGTTTCGGCTACGTCTTCTCCACTTAACGGTCTGATGCCTTTGTAGAAATTATCAGCTGCTTCTTTGTCGCCCCTAAATCGTACCACTGTGAAATTGGTTTCCACCATTCCAGGCTTGATGTTTGTCACTCTGAGAGGTGTATCCACCAAGTCGATTCTCAAACCATCTGAAAGAGCCTTGACTGCTGCCTTCGTAGCACAATAGATGCTACCTCCGGCATACGCTGCGTCTCCTGCAATGGAGCCGATATTTATAATGTGGCCTTTCCCTCTTTCCACCATGCCTGGTGTTACAATACGTGTAACGGATAGCAGACCCTTGATGTTGGTGTCTATCATAATGTCCCATTCGTCCATATTTCCTTCCTGTTGTTTATCCACTCCAATAACCAAACCGGCATTATTGATCAGGACATCGATGTTTTTCCACTTTCCGGAAAGGGAGTTGATGGCAGTACGCGCAGCTTCACGGTCACGCACGTCAAAAGGTAACAGGCAAACTTCAATGCCGAATTTTTTTTCCAATTCTGTTTTGAGTGAATTTAATTTTTCCGGATTTCTGGCATTTAGTATGAGATCAGATCCCTCCGATGCAAATTTTCTGGCACAACCTTCGCCAATGCCGCTAGTGGCACCGGTAATGAATATTATTTTTTCCTTCATAATAGGTACGTTTTTATAATTGTCGAAAGATAACGATGAATTCTTGTAAAATCAAGAAAGAACATGCTTAGAAATTTTCTGATTTTGTATTGATTCAATCGAAGTGGATGTATTAAACGAATAAAAACAATTAAAAACAATCAAATAACTTATATATCGTAACATTTTTTATTAAAAATAGTCGAATCTATTGCAGATATTAAAAAATGCCCTATCTTTGTATTATCAAAACTCAAGATTATTTATGACAAACAATATTCTACATCTAATTTCTCTAATTGGTATTATTCTTCTAGAATAGTAGCAAGGTAGTGAGATTGTTTGTAAGTCTATAAAACGAATACAGAAGCCCTTCTTGCTACCAAAGCACGAAGGGCTTTTTTGGTTCTGATGATTGGATTCATAAAAGAAGTAACGAAACAATTAAAAAATAAGCATTTAAAAAATAAGCAACATGTCTGACAAAGTATTTATTTTTGATACGACCTTGCGCGATGGCGAACAAGTGCCTGGATGTCAATTGAACACTGTTGAGAAAATTCAGGTAGCGAAAGCACTGGAATCTCTTGGAGTGGATGTTATTGAAGCCGGTTTCCCTATTTCCAGCCCAGGTGATTTTAAATCGGTCGTGGAAATTTCTAAAGCAGTGACCTGGCCTACCATCTGTGCGCTGACCCGCTCTGTCGAAAAAGACATAGATGTAGCTGCTGAAGCGTTGAAGTATGCCAAACGCGGACGTATCCATACCGGAATCGGTACATCGGATTACCACATCAAATACAAATTTAATTCGACACAGGATGACATTCTGGAGCGAGCCATTGCTTGCGTGAAGTATGCCAAAAAATATGTAGAAGATGTCGAGTTCTATGCAGAAGATGCAGGCCGCACCGACAATGTCTATTTGGCCAGAGTCGTTGAGGCTGTTATCAAGGCTGGTGCAACGGTGGTGAATATCCCCGATACCACTGGGTATTGTTTGCCAAATGTCTATGGTGAAAAAATAAAGTTCCTGATGGAAAATGTATCCAATATACATAAAGCGATTCTTTCTACCCATTGCCACAATGATCTTGGGATGGCCACTGCCAATACTATGGCTGGTATCCTGAATGGCGCCCGTCAGGTAGAAGTGACCATCAACGGTATCGGTGAACGTGCAGGAAATACAGCGTTGGAAGAAATTGCCATGATACTCAAGAGTCATAAGGACTTGCCTTTTATGACCAACATCAATACCCAACTGATTTCACAGACGAGCCGAATGGTTTCGAATCTGATGAATATGCCAATACAACCTAATAAAGCTATTGTAGGTAGAAATGCCTTTGCACATTCTTCAGGAATTCATCAGGATGGTGTTTTGAAAAACAGAGAAAGCTATGAAATCATCGATCCCAAAGATGTTGGAATTGACGAAAATTCCATTGTACTTACAGCCAGAAGTGGGCGGGCAGCTTTAAAACATCGCCTGCAGATACTTGGTGTTGAAATTGATGGTGAGCGTTTGCAGGAAGTTTATCAGGATTTTCTTAAATTAGCAGATAGTAAAAAGAATTTCAACGACGATGATATCTTGTTACTGTTAGGTATGGAAAAATCCGAGAATGAACATATTAAGTTGGATCATTTGCAAGTAGTATCCGGTAAAGGTGTTCAATCTGTTGCAAGTATATGTCTGGATATTGCCGGTGAAAAATTTGAGGCTGCTGCCAGTGGAAACGGTCCTGTCGATGCTGCTATCAAGGCTTTGAAATGCATCATCAAAAGAGACATGACCTTACAGGAGTTCCTTATCCAGGCCATCACCAAAGGCAGTGACGATACCGGTAAGGTACACATGCAGGTGGAACATGCAGGTGTGGTTTATTACGGTTTCTCAGGTAATACGGATATTGTTCTTGCTTCTGTGGAAGCCTATATCGATGCAATAAACAAGTTCGTGAAAAAATAAATAAAACAATTTCACTAGGTTTACGGTTTAGAAGATAATTGAAGATAAAAAAGATAAATATGGGAAAGACATTATTTGACAAAATTTGGGATAGACACGTGGTCACAACCGTGGATGACGGACCTACCCAATTGTATATTGACAGGCTATACTGTCACGAGGTGACTAGTCCGCAAGCTTTTCAAGGTATGCGTGACCGGAACCTGAAGTTTCTTCGTCCTGAAAAAACAATCTGTATACCAGATCATAACATTCCGACCCTCAATCAGGACCAACCCATAGAGGAACCCATTTCTCGCAAGCAGGTGGAAACTCTGACTCAAAATGCCAATGATTTTGGTGTAACACTTTATGGACTTGGACACATTAAGAATGGTGTCATCCATGTGGTTGGACCGGAAACGGGTCTGACATTACCGGGTATGACCATTGTTTGCGGTGATTCTCATACTTCTACACACGGTGCTATGGGTGCTGTTGCATTTGGTATCGGTACTTCGGAAGTGGAAATGGTGATGGCATCGCAATGTGTCTTACAGTCCAAACCTAAAAGTATGCGCATCACCCTCAACGGAGAACTGGGTGCTGGTGTTTCTGCCAAGGATATGGCTCTGTATGTAATTGCCAGAGTGACTACTGGAGGTGCAACCGGCTATTTCGTGGAATATGCTGGAGAAGCTATCACTTCCTTAAGCATGGAAGGACGTCTGACTCTTTGCAATCTTTCCATTGAAATGGGAGCCCGTGGAGGTATGATAGCACCTGACGAAACAACCATTAATTATGTAAAAGGTCTTGAATTTGCACCACAAGGAAAAGCTTGGGTTGAAGCAGTCGAAAGTTGGAAATTGCTGAAAACAGACGATGATGCTGTTTTTGATAAAGAAATAGAACTAAATGCAGCTGATATCGAACCTATGATTACCTACGGAACCAATCCTGGTATGGGTATGGGTATTTCTCAAACCATTCCAACGATGGATTTTGTAGATGAAGCCAGCAAGATTTCGTATAAAAAGTCATTGGATTATATGGGTTTTCAACCTGGTGAAAAAATGTTGGGCAAGAAAATTGACTACGTATTCCTGGGAAGTTGTACCAATGGACGAATTGAAGATTTTCGTGTATTTGCAGACTATGTAAAAGGCAAAAAGAAAGCCGACGATGTGGTAGCCTGGCTGGTTCCAGGATCTTGGGCAGTAGAAGCTCAATGCCGCGAAGAAGGTCTGGTAGAAATATTAGAAACTGCCGGTTTCAAATTGCGTCAACCGGGATGTTCAGCTTGTCTGGCTATGAACGAAGATAAGATACCTGCAGGAAAATATGCTGTATCCACTTCAAATCGTAATTTTGAAGGCCGTCAGGGACCTGGTTCCCGCACTATTCTGGCAGGACCGCTTGTAGCTGCTGCTGCTGCTGTTACTGGGTATATAACCGATCCCAGAAACGAATAGTATGGAACCAATCTACAGATATCTCGTACCCATTCAAGTTCGCTTCAACGATGTGGACATCATGGGGCATGTATCCAACACGGTTTACCAAAATTATTACGATGCAGGTAAAATGGACTATTTTGACCATGTTATGCCTGATCTGGATTATATGATTTTGGGAATAGTTGGAGCATCCATCAAGATAGATTATCTGAAACCCATTTACATGAAAAATCAGATTTATGTAGAAACCCGCATATCCATACTGGGTACTAAAAGTCTCACGATGGATCATCGCTTGATCAATCGTGAAAATGGAGATGTCCTTTCCACCTGTAGTGCTGTACTTGTTTGCTACGATGTCAAGAATATGAAAAGTATCAAAATTCCCGAACATTGGCGTAAAAGTATTATCGCACACGAAGGAGCCCAGTTAATAATTAAATAAATAGTACGTAGAGAGGTGTGAACACCTCATGATATACAATACAAATGGAAAAGTTTACAACCCTTACCTCCAGCATTGTTCCACTGCCCATTGAGAATGTGGATACCGACCAAATCATTCCTGCTCGTTTCCTTAAAGCGACATCAAAGGATGGTTTCGGTGACAACTTATTTCGTGATTGGCGCTACGATAGCAACAATCAACCTATCAAGGATTTTGTCCTGAACAACCCAACTTATAGCGGTTCCATTCTGGTAGCCGGTAAAAATTTTGGTAGCGGTTCCAGTCGTGAACATGCAGCATGGGCAGTAGCCGGTTACGGTTTCAAAGTGGTGGTTTCGAGCTTTTTTGCCGATATATTCAAGAATAACTCTTTGAATAATGGTGTTTTACCCGTTGTAGTAAGTGAAGACTTCCTTGCCGGAATCTTTGCTTCCGTGAAGATCAATCCTTTAACCACACTGACAGTGAATCTGGAAGAACAGTCTATCACCAACGATGCAAACGGAACTTTTGAGAATTTCCAGATCAACACCTATAAGAGGAATTGCTTGCTGAATGGATATGATGATATTGATTTTCTGCTTAGTAATAAGGATAAAATCGAAAACTGGGAAAAAAGCTCCTCTGTAGCGGAGTAAATCCAAAAAGCAATATAGATGAAAGTAGAAATAATGGATACGACTTTACGGGACGGGGAGCAAACCTCTGGTGTCTCGTTTGGCGTACAGGAAAAACTCAGTATCGTCCGGTTATTGCTGGAGGAGCTGAAAGTAGACAGGGTGGAGGTTGCCTCAGCCCGCGTATCCGAAGGTGAATTTGAAGCTGTCAAGCGTATCGCTGTCTGGGCTTCACTTCACGGTCTACTTGACCGGATTGAGATTCTGGGATTCATTGACAAAGGAGTGTCCCTCAGATGGGTGCAACAAGCCGGTTGTCATGTGATAAACCTGCTTTCAAAAGGTTCACTAAAGCATGTTACTGAACAACTTCGAAAAACCCCGGAAGAACATCTAAAAGATATCAAGGATGAAATAGCACTGGCTCAGGAAGAAGGAGTGGATGTCAATCTCTATCTGGAAGATTGGTCCAATGGAATGATTAGTTCACCGGATTACGTGATGTTTTTGATGGACGGCCTAAAGGATGAGCCGGTTAAACGGTTTATGTTGCCCGATACCCTTGGGATTCTGAATCCAAACCAAACGTCCGATTTTTGCGGACAAATGGTGAAACGTTATCCCAATCTTCATTTTGATTTTCATGCACACAACGATTATGACCTGGCTGTAGCGAATGTTTATGCCGCTGTACTTGCCGGAATCCAGGGCATTCATACGACCGTAAACGGTTTGGGTGAACGTGCAGGCAATGCTCCACTTACCAGTGTCATAGCTGTATTACACGATCACCTCAAATACAAGACCAATGTTCGTGAAGAAAAACTGACCACTGTCAGCAAGATTGTTGAAACTTATTCAGGTGTTCGTATCCCATCCAATAAGCCTGTTATTGGTGAAAATGTTTTCACTCAATGTGCTGGAATTCATGCAGATGGTGATGCTAAAAATAACCTGTATTTCAACGACTTGCTTCCCGAACGTTTTGGAAGAACCCGTGAATATGCCTTGGGCAAAACCTCTGGAAAGGCCAGCATCCGTAAAAATCTGGATGCATTGGGTATAGAGCTGGATGAAGATGCCATGCGCCTGGTGACCGAACGAATCATCCAATTGGGTGACAAAAAAGAACTGGTTACACAGGAAGATTTGCCATACATCATTTCGGACGTGCTTAAGCAAACCAACGGTGAAGATCCCGTACGTATCCTGAATTATTCGCTTTCATTGGCACAGGGTCTAAAACCCGTAGCAACGGTTATGTTGGAAATCCATGGCGTTGTTTATCAGGAAACCTCCCCGGGGGATGGCCAATACGATGCTTTTATGAAAGCCTTACACGAGATTTATAGAAGACAAGGCCGTACTTTCCCAGTGTTGACCAATTACGAAGTGACCATTCCGCCAGGCGGACGCACCGATGCTTTTGTACAGACCGTCATTTTTTGGTCGTATGAAAATAAAAATTTCCGAACCAGCGGTTTGGATGGTGACCAGACTGAGGCTGCCATCAAAGCAACGGTGAAAATGTTGAATATAATAGAACCCAAATAAAATAATTTGCCCAATGAAATTGAATATAGCAGTACTTCCAGGTGACGGAATAGGTCCTGAGATTGTAGAACAAGCTTTGAATGTAACCAAGGCTATTTGTGAAAAATTCGGTCACACGTTGACTTACGAAACAGCTTTGGTCGGTGCATGCGCCATTGACGCCTGTGGTGATCCATATCCTGAAAGTACCCACGAATTGTGTATGAAAGCCGATGCTGTCCTTTTTGGTGCAGTAGGTTCTCCCAAATACGACAACGATCCTTCGGCCAAAGTTCGTCCTGAACAAGGACTGCTGGCCATGCGTAAAAAATTGGGCCTTTACGGAAATATCCGGCCTGTCACTGTTTTTCCATCCCTGATCAGCCGTTCGCCCTTGCGTACGGATCTTGTAGAGAATGCAGATTTCATTTGTATCCGGGAGTTAACCGGCGGACTTTATTTTGGTCGTCCACAAGGAAGAAGCGAAGATGGAAACAGCGCTGTTGACACGTGTGCTTATAACCGTGAAGAAATTGAACGTGTCCTGAAACTGGCTTATGACTATGCAGGCAGACGTCGCAAGAAACTGACTGTCATTGATAAAGCCAATGTACTGGAAACTTCTCGTCTTTGGCGTCAGATAGCTCAGGAAATGGCTCCAGGCTATCCCGATATTGAAACAGAATACATGTTTGTGGACAATGCTGCTATGCGATTGATTCAATGGCCTGCCAGTTTTGATGTCATGGTGACTGAAAACATGTTTGGTGACATCCTCACCGATGAGGCTTCTGTCATTACAGGATCTATGGGTATGTTGCCCTCCGCATCAGTGGGTCTTCACACTTCTGTGTTTGAACCTATTCATGGTTCCTATCCGCAAGCAGCAGGCAAAAATATTGCCAATCCGTTGGCCACTGTGCTTTCTGCAGCGATGATGTTTGAAGATGCCTTTGGAATGAAGGAAGAAGGTGCATTGATTCGTGAGGCTGTCACAGCCAGCATGGATGCCTGTTTTGTAACAGAAGACATCACTACGGAACCAGGTCAGGTAGCTCGCTCTACGAGTGAGGTGGGTGAGTGGTTGGTAGGCTATATTAAGGGTTAAATAGATTTTTCAAAAGGGCTTTAAGGTCAAGTTGTTGATTATTCGGCATACTTCAGCGTACTTTTCGTACGTGAGGATTGCCGAATGAGCAGCAATCCTGAGATTAGCGCCCTTTTGAGACATCTTCCTATTTTTCCATTTTGTATTCTACAAAAGCTTCCATAGCTTCATACGAAGCCAACCCCAGTTTATTGTAAAGTTCAGCTGTCGTTTGATTTCGACTTTCTGCACGCTGCCAGAATAATCGCTCGTCATTGCCCAGGAAAGGGGCACTTTCCATTTGTGACTGATGCTTTAAGATGGCATTTCGTTTACTGCGCAATTGTTCCGGACTCATTGGTACAGCCATCTCGATACGGTCAATTTCCCATTCTGCCCACGCTCCCCGGTACATCCAAATGCGGCATTCTTTCATCCAGGATTCGTTTTTATGTTCATCTATGGCAGCCAAAGCGGCATCCAGACAAACCTTGTGCGTACCATGCGGATCAGCCAGGTCTCCTGCCACAAAAATCTGATGAGGTTGAATTTTTTTCAAGAGTTTACTAACAATATCGACGTCGGACTGACCCAGCTTACCTTTTTGCACAGTTCCCGTTTCGTAGAAAGGCAAATCCAGAAAGTGACAGTTTTCCGGTTTAACACCCATAAACCGACAGGCGGAACGGGCTTCTTCCCGACGTAACTGAGCTTTTACAAAAAGAATATCGGAAGTATCCAAATCTCCGGGTTTTTTAACAACCTGAAGAAATTGAAGCATTTCCGAATATTTCAGTCTTAATGCCGTGTTTTTTTTGTCGTATTTCTCCAGAATGTTCTGCATCAAGGAAATATATCGGATCACTTCCTCATCACCAACTGCGATATTTCCTGAAGTTTCGTAGGCCACATGAACGTCGTGCTGTTGGTCCACAAGCCGTTGGAAGGTCCCTCCCATAGAGATAACGTCATCATCGGGATGCGGGCTGAAAATCAATACGCGTTTTGGATAGGGTTTTGCCCTTTCCGGGCGATCGCTGTCATCGGTGTTGGGTTTTCCTCCCGGCCAACCTGTTATAGTGTGTTGTAAGTCGTTGAATATCTTAATGTTTACGTTATAGGCAGAGCCAAAGAGTGCCAACATCTCATCCAGGCCGTGTTGGTTGTAGTCTTTGTTCGTGAGTTTAAGGATGGGCTTTCCCGTTTCCGAACACAACCAGACAATGGCTCTGCGTATCAACATGTCTGTCCACTCGCAGGAACCTACCAGCCAGGGATGACTAAGGCGGGTGAGCTGTTGGGCTGCGTTCAGATCAATAGCGGCAATGGCGTTTTTGTGCAGCTGAAGAAAGGATGCAGGCATAGTGTCATTCATTTTACCTTCAATGATTTCTTTAAGCATGGACGCTTTCTGTTCACCCCAGGAAACCAGTATGACCTGTTTGGCATTCAGGATAGTGGAAATTCCCATCGTAATGGCGCTGTTGGGAACATCGGATGCTGAATTGTAATATTTTTTCAGATCGCTTTGAGATTCATCGTCCAGCAACATCAAGCGTGTTAGTGTGCTGGTTTGAGAACCGGGTTCATTGTAGGCAATATTTCCGACCAAACCTACACTGGATAAAACCAGATCCATACCGCCAAACTGATCGATCAATTCTTCGTATTGATGACAGAAAGAGGCTATATTCGAACGGTTTATACTGGAATTTGGTGTAAAGAAATTTTCAGTCTTGATGTCTGTTTTGTCCAACAACCAGGTATGGAGCAGTAAAGTGTTAGAATGCCTTTCACCGTCATAGATGGGATAAAATTCGGTCACATTGAAAACGACAACATGGCTAAAGCTTAGTCCTTCTTCGCGATGAATTCGTACCAATTCTTCATACACACCCAATGTGGAAAAACCGCCTGACAATCCCAGAATGCACTGCTCATCTTTGTTTGCTTTATCACGAATAAGGGTTGCAATGACTTGAGCTACGTCTTTTGATCCCTCATCTGAATCTTTGTAGATGTTTGTACGTAGTTTTTCGAAGCGCGTTTGTCGCAGACTTTCAATCATGTCGGTTGGTCTGTAGTAACGCTCTGGTATGCGTTCAATTGTAATTTTGGAGCTTAAATCAAAAGACATAGATGGAATTGTTACGTAGTGTTTTGCTCCGCAATTTACAAATAATGCAAACAAAGTAAAAGGGATATTCAATTTAATGAATACCCCTTTTACTTTTTTCTAACCAGTACTTAGAAAGAAACTATTTTATCGTCAGACTTTTTATTAAATCCACTTCTTCTTGTTTGTAAGGCGTGCCGTCTGTACGGAAAACTTCGTGAAACCATAGCTTTGGTTCTCCTCCGTCAGGAAGTGGTTCGTCCCAGGCATATTTCGTATTTGATTTGCCCGAAACCAGACCCCAGTTGATGGCGCCAATATTTTCCTTTTTCAATAAAGGCATGATGTTCTGAAAAAGGCTGTTGTTGCGGCGAGCCATATATTCTGTGCATAACAGTGGACGTCCGAAATGTCTCAACGTGTCGATGGCAGCCTGATGTTTGGCTGGATCTTCGTAATTGTGATAGGTGATGATGTCGGAGTTTTTCAGTTGAAATTGATTGAGCTCTGTCAGTGAACTATTCCACACACCAGCCGACATTGGTTGTGAAGGCCGTATGGTCCAACCCCACTCAAAGACCTTTTTTAGAAGGGGCATTGATTTGTTTCCCTGATCGTTGTTGCCGGGTTCGTTGTATAAGTCCCAAAGCGCAATACGCTTGTCATCCTTGAAAGTGGTCAGAATGTCCTTAACGTAGGCTTCGAGTTTGTTCACCAATTGGGGTTGTTGAAAGAGCAAATCTCCCGGGTCACGTACCCAACCTGAATTGTGAACACCTGGTTTTGGATCTGGTTGTTTGCCGGCCTTGTAGGTGGCATTCCAGCAATCATCGAAAAATACAAAAATGGTTTTGATGCCATGACTGTTGGCTATTTCCAGGTATTTGTCCATGCGTTTTTTGAAACCTTGCTTGTCCACTTCCCATGCCAGATGATGCAGATAAACACGCATGCAATTCATTCCGATGCTTTCTGCCCAGCCGAGTTCACGATCTATCGTTTTAGTGTCGAAGGATTCGGCTTGCCAGGTTTCCAATTGGTTGATGGCTGTGCTTGGATTGAAATTACTTCCACGCAACCAACCATTTTCTTTTTGCCAGGCCTCGGCTTGTTTAACAGTCCAGATGTTGGGTGCTGTTGCTTTTTCTCCTGATGGTCGGTTTAGCTCTTGTCCTGCTGGTATGGGTTTACCAAAGTTTGGCGTTCCGTCAACGTTCCAGGTAAAAGGTTGCATGCGGACATCCCGATTCCAGCCCGGGATAGTATCTTTTTTGGAATGATAGACTATCCAGTCTTCTGTTCCGTCCGGGGATTTTACAAAGGAACAATGTCCCACACCGAGCACTTTATCATCGCCTTCAAATACCGGACCTTTTTTGATCCAGTTCGACTTATTCAGCAGGCTTTTTTTAGGATTTTTCAATTGAAGCATCCCTTGACGATATTCCGGCATCCAGGATTCGCGACAGGAATAAACGATAAATACATTCCCATCGTGTTGAAGTACTTCAGGACCCTCGTTCAGATTCAATGAACCACCTGTTTCCCAACTTTCTTCGGGAGTAGAAAGCAATACGCGCTTTCCTTTTAGGGTGTATGGGTTTATCATTTCCTGGATATAGAGTTGCTGAGGAGTAGCATCTGTGTCCATTTGTTTTTCCCAACCGGACCAAATGGCATACAACTTTCCATTGTGGTTAAAAACGGTCATATCAATGGCCCAGATGTTACTGTTTTGATCCTTCGAATTGTTGCCGGTATAAATCATCCCCATGTCTTCATACGCACTGTAAATATCTTCGGTTTTGGAGCGGAGTACACCTGTGCGCTGATGGATGAATGGACCACCTGACAAACCGGCTGCATAATAGACATACCAACGTCCGTCAATGAAATGAATTTCCGGAGCCCAGATACAGCTGCGGTTCCAGCCTTCAGCCGGTGCTTTCCAGATTTGTTTCTTGACACCCACACTGGTTAGGTTGGGTGATTGAGAAACAAAAATACCATTGTGCTCAGAAGCGCAATAATAGTAGTTATCACCCTGTTTGACCATCCAAGGGTCTGCTCCATCCCAGACTGGGTTGGTAAATGTGCCTTCAGCAAAAGCGATGGACACAAATAAAGAAATTAGGAATAAGCTTGTCAGTTTTCTCATTATCATATAGTGTTTAGTTATTTAGCAACGATTTTTCCTTCCAGATACTGAATTTCTCCTTTTGTTCTGGTAGTCCCGTCGTATTCTGAATGGGTTATCATCAGCCATACCGTTTCATTATCTTTCAGAAAAAGAGAATTGTAATAGGCCCCTTGATTGGCAGGTAGATTGGGTAATGGGGTCATGATGTTGGTAAAGTTTTTACCGTTTACATCACCAATGGCAAGTCTGGGATAGCTCGTTTGCCATACGGCACGTCCATTAACATGTGCCATCACCAGAATTTCTCCGGTAGGTAATTGCAGGATATAGGGTGCACCACCATGTGCGCTCAGATTTACATGCCAGCGGTTATTGGTATCCACGTTATTCCAGGGAGTAGTAAGCCATTCATCTTTTAGTGCTCTTCTAACCAACGATGGGGAACCCCAACCACCATCATTCACGATTTCAATGGAAAGAAGAATACCTCTATTTCCCTGCATTACAATGGCACAAGGCATACCGTCCCGTCGTTCCGGAGAGTAACTGGCGCGTTTGAAAGCGGTCCAGGTTTGTCCATTGTCGGTGGAACGTGAGAACAGGATTTCCTGATATCCCAGATTGGAAGATTGCCACCATTGGGCTTCGCTCGACACAAAAAGTTCCAGTTCATCGTTTGGAAGTTGAACAATCATAGGTTCCCAGGTACGTCCACGTCCTACAATGACTGGATCACCCCATGTTTCACCGTTGTCTTTTGATGTAACAACCATCACATGACAGTTCTCATTGGTTTCCGGATTTCCATTTGCTGTAAAAGACAAGAGAATCCAACCGTTGCGCAATTTTACCAGCTCAGGATTGGTGAACCGCCAGTAATTTTTGCCTAAAGTGGAATTTTCTCTATCCATTAGCTTGATAGGGGAGGTCCAGGTTTGACCATTATCAAAGCTTTTTTGAATGTAAATGTTTACCCAATAATCAGTGCCACTTCCACCATGATAACAACAAATGAGGGTGTCTTTACTCACGCGGATCATCCTTGGATATTCGGTTTGAAGGCCTTCGGGTGAAATTTGGTGCAATGTTTTTGTGACATCCCATTTAATCGTGTGACTAATAGGTAGGACTGTCTGGTTTACTGGTGCTGAGCTATAATCGGGTAGTGTCTTGACTTGTTTGGTTATAGTCTGCGTTTCGCCATTAATGACTGCTTCCAGCTGTGCCAGGTAAGTGGTATTCGGGGACAGTCCTGATATTAGATTGGATACACATTTGTAACTTGCTATGTTGTTCCAGGTTCTCTCAGTCAGGTTATTCGCATCGGTACCAAATCTGAATTTCAGATTTGGGTTGCCCATCGTGGCGGAATACCCTTTTATTTCAAATCTGGCAGCTAAAGAGGTCTTGCTTATTTGCCAATCTTCACTGGTCCACACTAATCCGGGTAAAGTGGTGGCAATCTTACTCGGACCGAAAAGTAGCGAACCATCTGCTGTTTTAAAATATGTTCGAACCATATATGACGTACTTGGAATCAGATCTTTACAAGCCAAAGTAAATGAATTTCCCAATGGGAGCGGCTCTTTAATACTGACACGTTGCATTTCTGTATAGTTGCGTGTATTTAATGTCGACAGGTTGTAACAAAATCCATATTCCACAATTTTAGCATCCTTGAAATCTACATTGGTGAGGTCAAATTCGATGGAAGTTGAAGAGACTGTAGAAATATCGACAGTAAAGTTTACTGCCTTAATATCTTTGACTAGAAATAGTGGGTCACAGTTTTCCTGTGCATCAACTCTGGCCCGATAAAGTGCGTCTGTTGATAGGACAAATACATAAGATGGACTTGTGGCTCCGGCAATATCGGCCCAGGTAACACCATTGTCCGTTGATTTTTGCCATTGAATTGTTCCGTAATTATTTGCAGTCCAGCCAATTTCCAAATTCACTTTCATGCCTGTTTTGCCATACCCGGTGGTGGTCTGAGATCGAATACCTGTGCTGAAAAGAAGTAATAGCAACAAGGTTGAGGCAAAGGAATTGGTCCTTTTTGTTTGTTTGAGTTTTCTCATCTCAATATAATGGCGTTTGTTCGTATTTTCGTGTCAAAATGAAGTGAAATGAAATAGTGCCCTTTAGGCAGATTTTTCAAATCAAGAGAAATCTGATTGTCTTTGTAGGAATAGTCCCCTTGTAAAAAAGTAGCAATTGTTCGACCATCGGGAGTAAGAACCGTAATTTTTTCTAAACCATCTGATTTTTTTAATTGGATATTGACAATTCCTTCTGTCGGATTTGGAAAGACGATCATCTTTAATTCTGTTGTATTTTCTAGCCCTGAACTACCATTTGTTACATAATACATAATGCTGGATTTACATCCATGGCCGTCATTCACTTCCAGGCAGTAGTTGCCTGTTTTGTCAACTGTTAAAGTATTTGCGGTGCCAAGCTCTCTTCCTTCCGTTGTCCAAAGATAGTCGTAGTTTCCTGAACCTCCTGATATGAATGCATCTTCACCCAATTTAATACTCCCGGTTTCTGGCAAAGTGGTTTGTTTTGTCTGAGGAGTGACTGTAAATACCGCCGGTTGAATAAAAGGTATTTTTATCAATGCCTGAGCGGAAACACCCAGATAAAAAAGAGAAAAAAATAATGCAAGATAAATGTTCAGATTTCTCATAATCTATTTTAGTTGAAAGAGCATGCCTCAAAAGATAGCCACTTTTGCTGGAAATTTGTTGACTCAAAGATAGAATAGAAGCTAGAAACAACGTAAAACATTCATCTCAATAAATGTAATTATTGTATCAAGACTCAGTTGATTGCAAAAATACAGGCCGTCTTTTAAGATAGCCTAAAATAGTGGATATTATTTACTTGATTCAGCTGCGAAATCCTTAGGAAGGATATCAAACTGTTTTTGAAAACATTTTGAAAAATAGGAGGGTGAATTAAAACCGACCATATAACAAATTTCATTTACCAGATAATGGCCTTCCTTTAATAATTCGGCCGCTTTTTTAAGCCTTTCCAACCGCAGATATTCATTCGGACTCAGGTCTAAAATTTCCTTGATTTTACGATAAAAACTAGAGCGACTCATGTTGAGCTTTTCAGCCATATCATCCATGGAGAAGTCAGAATTCGCAATGTTTTTATGAATAATCTCGTTGATATTTTTAAGAAATTCTTCATCTGCTTTTGTCATGGCTAGCGTATTCGAGTCAACGAAGGGCAATCTGGTGAATGCCTCCCTAAGCGTCTCTCGACTACGAATGAGATTGGCAACGCAGGCTTGCAGGAAATCGACAGAAAAGGGCTTTTCAATATAAGCATCAGCCCCAATATCCATACCTTCAATCTTGGACTGAAGATTGGTTTTTGCGGTAAGCAAAATGACCGGTATGTGGCTGTATGCAAGAGTGGTTTTAACTTTAATGCAAAACTCAAAGCCATCCATTTGCGGCATCATCACATCACTGATGATTAGGTTTACATAATTTCCATCAAGTATTTCAAGTGCCTTAAAACCATTTGTTGCAGTCATTATTGTAAATCTGGCAGATAGTTCTTTTTTTACAAAAGCAAGCATTTCCTGATTGTCATCCACCAGAAGTACCACTGGTTTTGTTCTGTCTGTAACAGTTTTATTGATTATTGGTGAAAATTCAGGCTCAATATCCATATTGTCTGATGACAAGATAATGGCATTTTCCTGATAGACAGGCAAGGACAAGCAGAAACTATTGCAATCAGGAACCTTTTCCATAGACAGTTTCCCATGATGAAGTTCTGCCAATGAGCGAGAAAGGGCCAACCCAATGCCAGTACCGGCTGTCAGCTGTCTGGCGTCATTTTCGTTAAAGCGGACAAATGGCTGGAAAATGGTCTCTTTGATGTCATCCGGTATAATCACACCATCATTAATCACCTGAATTGTAAACATAGACTGAGCACCTGAATCATCCCTCTGAAGTTTAACATGGATATACGATGCTGAATATTTCACCGCATTGCTGAATAAATTGCTGATGATTTTAATGAAAGCCTCTTTGTCTACATCAGCGAAAACGTCTGAATTGGGAACATCCATCGAAAATTCAAGCTTTTTTTGTCTGGCCAGAGAGGAAAAATTCTGATACGAGTCACGTAGTAGATCTGTAATATTGTTTTCAATGAAATTTAGTTGGAATCCCTGACTTTCCGTTCTTCTGAAATCCAGCAACTGATTGGTCAGATTCAACAAACGGTTTGTATTTTTACTCATAATAGTCAAGTCTTCTTTCATCTCAGGGGTAATCTCCTGTTTTTGTATGATGCTGTCCAATGGTCCTTTAATCAAGGTCAAAGGTGTACGGATTTCATGAGATACGTTTGTGAAAAAGTCAATTTTTGCTTTGTAAACCTCTTTTTCCTTTTCATTTTCAAATTTCTCCATCTGAACCTGATGTTTACGGGCTTCCCGCCTTTTCAGATAAAGTATGGTGTAGGCAATGGTCGAAATAAAAAGAAGGAAATACAGGATATAAGCTACAATAGTCAGGTAGAAAGGAGGTTTAATCACAATTTCTAGTTCGTAACCCTGCTCATTCATAACCCCATCATTGTTGGAAGCCCTGACTTGAAAAACGTATTTACCATATCTCAGGTTGGAGTAGTTGATCAGTGGACTTTCAGTCACTGAATACCATTCTTTGTCAAAACCTTCCAGCTTATACATCAGGTGATTCATTCCAAGTGCCTGATAACTCAATGCGGCCAAACGAAAAGAGAATGAATTCTGATTGGATGTCAGTACCAGTTTTTTTGAAAAGGTTATACTTTGTTTTAGAGGAGAATGCTTTTCACCAACCGGGACCGATTTATTGAAAAGCAAAAATTCCGTAATAACAACCGGAGGTATATACTTGTTTTCCGAAAAAGTGGACGGATTAAAAGAAATGAATCCATCAATGCTCCCAAAATAGATGGTTCCGTTATCCGTCTTCAGGCTGGAACGATAATTGAATTGATTGCTAAGCAAGCCATTAGAGGTAGTGAAAATCTTGATTTTTTTGGTGTTTGGATTAAATCGGATCAATCCATTGTTTGTTGTGATCCAGAAAAGCCCTTGATTGTCTTCCGCTATTTGATAAACCACGTCGCTGGGAAATCCATTGTAAGAACTGTACCTGACAAAAGACTTACTCTCAGCTATAAATTTGCAAAAGCCACCACCTTGCGTTGTCAGCCAAACTTGACCGCGACTATCCTCAAACAGGCTCAATACTTTATTGTTTGGAATGCTCTTTTCATTTTTGCTGTCATAGCTAAAATTGGTCCAGGTATTCTTTTTAACATCCAGACAATAAGCTCCATTGGCATAAGTTGCCAACCAAATATTGCCTCTGGAATCTTCCTTAATATCGTACACAAATTTACCGCTTAATGCTTCAATCCTTGTGAAATCATCCGTCTCCCTGTTGTAGGAAACCAATCCGAACAAAGTAGCAAAATAGAGCTTCCCGGTTGACGTCTTGCAAATAGAAAAGACACTGTTGTCGTACAAAGAGTTTTTGGAATCCGATTTAAGATAGGTCTTGACGATGACTCCCGTTTTTTTATTGATAACTTTTAGCCCCTTCGAAAAAGTCCCTACCCACAAATTGTCACCATCAATGCACAGTCCATGAATATTGGTGAAAGCCTTGCTCGGTTCAAAAAAAACCGACTTACCACTTAAAGGGTCGAAATGGTTTAACCCTCCGTCTTCGGTACCAATCCATATTGACCCGTCTTTATCCTGACAAAGTTCTCTGACCCGTTTGCCATGAATGCTATTTTCGTGGTTGGTGGCGTAATACTTCTCAAAATAAGTGTTTTGTCTGGGAAGATAATTGACACCTCCAAAATAGGAACCAACCCAAACACCCTGTTCTTTGTCTTTGCAAAGGGAATAGACGGCATTGTCTGAAAGCGCATAGGGATCATTTCCTAGATTTTTGAGATGAACGTAATTTCTTTTATTCAGGTTATAGACGTAAACGCCCGATTCGGTACCTATCCAGAATTCGGAATTGGAAAAAGGCAGTATATCCCTCACATAAATTGGTTCCTTATTTTCATCGGTGAGCAACAGATTCCGGATTTGCCCTGAATTCAGATTGAGCTCATTCAATCCACCTTTCACGGAGCCAATGTACAAGCAATTAAAGTGGCTGTAAACAACCTTAGAAATGACATCATTTTTGAAAATTATTTTCCCGTCAGGGGAGGTGAAAGGTTTTATCGTTTTCAGATTATCCTTGGAGTAGTACAAGCCGTTGCCAAAAAAACCGATCCACATTTTTCCACTATTATCTATATTGAACGTTGTAACATTGGAAGATATAGTGCTAAACAGGTGGTTTTTCACCTTCCCGATTTTTGAATCATAACAATACAGACCATTTGATTCGACAGCGATCCATATACGTCCGTCCTTGTCACCGCTGATCATTGAAACAGGTTTTTGGATGGTTAAACCCTGCCTGTCGTGCAGGTCAAAAAGCTTAAACGCTTCCATTTCCGGATCATAGATATACAAACCGGCATCCGTTCCAACCCACATTTTGCCAGTGGCATCCTCGTATAAAGCGGTGATGAAATTGCTGCCCAGGCTTTTTGGATCTTCCTTTTTTGACCTGAAAGTACGAAAGGACAACCCATCAAAACGATTCAGCCCATCTTTTGTTCCAAACCACATAAATCCCAATCGATCTTGAAGAATGGCATTAACGGTGTTCTGAGAGAGGCCGTTTTTTAAATCCAAGTTCTTGAAATAATATCGGGGGGCTGCATGCGTCGGTAAGCTGTAACTGGAATAAATCAATCCAATTAAAAGAGAAAGGATTAGCAATCTATCTTTGATGTATTTCATTTAAAGGTCGAAGTTTGTAGGTTTAGTATGAAAACCTGGGTCAACTTTATTCGTGTCAGATTTAGGTGGCAAATATATCTTTTTATCTCAGTATCTGGAAACTTGAATTTGTATTAGGGTTTAAACAATAAAAAAGTTTAATTTTGACGAATTATTTGTACAAACAAAACTTAAGATTTCACCCAACAATGAAATTCAACTTCGCCGTCATTGTCCCAATGGCTAATGAACAGACAGAATTCGACCCCTTTGTAGATTCCCTGAAGACGGTTTTGGACAGGCTGGAATGCGGAACAGTCTATTTCGTTGTGGATACTGTATCTAAGGATAATACGCTGGAATTGTGCAATCAGCTTTCTGCGACCGATCCACGTTTTTTTACCGTTTGGGCGCCTGAAAACAGAAATGTTGTTGATGCCTATATTCGTGGATACAAAGAAGCACTGAAAAATAAACACGATTACCTGATAGAAATGGATGCTGGTCTGTCACACGACCCGGAAGCATTGCCTATGTTTCTCAGAGTACTGAACGAAGGCAATGAATGTGCCTTCGGCAGCCGTTTTATAAACGGTGGTTCTATTTGTGATTCCAACTGGAAACGGACTTTTCTATCCAAATTTGGCACCATTTTTTCAAACATCATGCTGGGAACAAAAATGTATGACATGACTTCAGGTTATCAAGGGTTTCATGCCACTATCGCGGAAAAATTCGTTGCATACCATTTATTATCCAAGGCCCATTTCTATCAAACCGAATTGCGTTATCTACTCCGAAAGACCCGTTTTGCAGAAATACCTATACATTATAGGGCACCATCACCCAGTGTGTCCAATAAAGCGATTTACAATTCATTCAGTGTCTTGTTTCATTACTTTTTCCTTCGATTTAGACTCAATGCACCCGAAATTCGGTAAAAAGAAATAAAACGATGAAAAACACCTTTTTAATAGTCACTTCCATTGCCGGACAGGATCATCCCATTCTGAATCAACTTGCAAAAGAAGCTTTGGACCACGATGTTTCTTTTATTATGGTGGGTGATACTAAAAGTCCTCAGACATTTTATATTGACGGTTGTGATTATTATTCTACAGGTCGTCAGCAAACATTACCCTTTGAGCTGGTCAAAGATCTTCCTTTCAGGCATTATGCCAGGAAAAATCTGGGTTATCTGATAGCGATGTCAAGTGGTGCTGAGATTATTATCGAGACCGACGACGACAACAGACCCTTAGCCGGATTTTGGGACGACCGTTTCAGACAGACCAAAGCGCATGCTCTGAGCAAAAAAGGTTGGGTAAATATTTACCGTTTTTTTACGGATTTGACCATTTGGCCTAGAGGCTTTGCCTTGGAGCATCTTCAGGAAAAGTTACCTGAAATAGGTGTATTATCTTTGGTCGATTGTCCCATTCAGCAAGGTCTGGCAGACGAGAATCCAGATGTGGATGCTATTTACAGGTTGGTCTTGCCTTTGCCTGTCTTCTTTAATAAGGGCCAGGATATTGCATTGGGAAACGAATCCATTTGTCCTTTCAATAGCCAGAACACGACCTGGTTTACCGATGCTTTTCCTCTACTGTACCTGCCTTCTTATTGCAGTTTTAGAATGACAGATATTTGGCGCTCATTCGTGGCTCAGCGAATTGCCTGGAGTTGTGGATGGTCCGTCCTTTTTCATGAAAGCACAGTGCAACAAGAGCGAAACGATCACAACCTGATGAACGATTTTCGAGATGAAATCTGCGGTTACGATCAGAATCAGCAGATTTGTGAACGTTTAAAAGCACTAACACTGAAGTTGGGCGTTGAAAATATACCGGAAAATATGCTCGTGTGTTATCAGCAATTGATTGACCTGGGTGTTGTAGGGATGGCAGAAATGGATTTACTCCAGTGTTGGTTGAAGGATGTTCAAAAGATCAAGGTCGGTAAAGCGCCACAGGTAGGATGAAAAGAGTTTATGAAGTTGCGGTCGTAACCGTTTTTTTTCTCCTGATTTGCCTGATTTATAAAGGGCAGCCCATTATTAGCTATCACGATGGATTTAGCTGGGATGGTGAATATTACAAAGGTATAACTGAACAGTTTTATCAAGGATCGGATCAGATTTCAGGTACAGACCCCTTTATTAAAAGACCTGGAACACCCTTTTTAATAGCTGCTTATTCCCGGTTGTCAGGAACAGACATGCTGCACAGTGCTGTGATTGTCAATTTGTCCGGCATGTACCTGGCAACGATATTTCTTTTCTTATGGTTGGGATTTTTTTTCAAAGAGTTCTGGCTTAAAGGGACGCTGACCTTCCTGTTTATGATAGCCTGGTATCTACCCCTGAGGGTGACTTTGTATGACCCTATGGCTACCGATGCCTGGGGAGCAGCCTGGTTTATGGGCGGGATGCTGTTTTTACCGGCAATCCGGCAATCCTTTGAAAGGAAAAATAATTGGGCTATACTGGCCTCTATTCTCCCTTTTTCACTTGTTGTAGCCATAGGAAGCCTGTTCAGAGAATCGAACGCTGTTCTTTTTTTAGCACTTTTTTTTATTGTCAATCCACTCCATGGGTTAAAAGGTTTGACGCTAAAATACGTTTCTTTTTCTGATGTAGGCAAGTCTTTGCTTAAAATCTGGAAGAGGTACCTCATCCCTCAAATAGGATTTCTGTTCATTCCACTCATCGTTCTTATTCTGGCTAAAGGTTACCTTTCCAGTCACACCACCGTGGAACCCAGTGAATACTCCTACGTCAAGACCCTGTTCAAGTGGTTTTACACCAAATCTCTGCCCGAATATCTACTAGGTTTATTCCAGGCTTGTGGCCCATTGGTTGTGCTTTTGCCATTTTATTTTAAGGAAATCAAGAGCTTGTTGTGGGGAAGACAGGAGCTCCTTTTTTTGTTGATACTGGCTTTTATTTTTGGATTGGTGGGAGGTTCAGACACGGAACGGATTTTCTTTGAGTCTGCTTTTCCTGTTCTGCTCATCTGGCTGGGCTACGCCATCAAGGCGATTTATGTTTCTTCCAGGAGATGGTGGTTCTATATCTTGTGTCTTTTACAGGTTATATCTTTCAGACTTTTCTGGAATTTGCCGGATTACCCAAGCAACAACTGGAGCATACCATTTCCCTTCTTCGGTTTTTTCGGAGATGATTTTCAATACCTGTTTTTATATTCCCACCACGGTCAATATATATTGAATACCATTCTTTTTTCGGAATATGTTTTTCTGTTTTTGGCAACGTGGTATGTATTGTCCAGAAAATCTGTACCCAAAATTCAGAAACAAGTTCTGGATTAATTGAATTTAACCCCCTGATTCAGGAAATAATTCGCTGCAACCTTTGTTTATCTTGAAAAAATGGTGTACTTTTGCAGGCCGATTATTATCAATAATGTGTAAGAATTTAATTCTAAGCAGATTAAGGTTCATAGTGTGTCCGAACCGAGGTTTGTGAGGAGTTAGTAGTTTTTTTAATCAATTAAAATTTAAGCAGTGGATACTTTGAGTTACAAGACCATTTCTGCGAACAAAGCAACGGCGCAAAAAGAATGGGTTGTAGTAGATGCAACCGATCAAGTGCTGGGACGTTTGGCTTCGAAAGTCGCCAAATTGCTGAGAGGCAAATACAAGACCAGCTTTACTCCGCATGTTGACTGTGGTGATAATGTTATCATCCTTAACGCAGATAAAGTAAAATTAACGGGCAACAAATGGAATGACCGTATTTATTTGAGCCATACCGGTTACCCCGGTGGACAACGCGAAATGACGCCTGCCCAAATGATGGCTAAAGATCCTATCAGACTTTACCGCAAAGTGGTAAAAGGAATGCTCCCTAAAAACCGTTTGGGTGAAGCAATTATCGGAAACATGCACGTGTATACAGGAGATGTACATCCACACGAAGCACAAAGCCCGAAAGTTATTGATATAAATTCTCTTAAATAAGAAGTATGGAAGCAGTAAATGCAATAGGAAGAAGAAAAGCTGCGGTTGCTCGTGTCTTCGTAAGTGAAGGAACTGGAGCAATCACCATCAATAAACGTGATTTGAGTCTGTATTTTCCATCCAGTATTCTACAATACGTCGTTAAACAACCTCTGAATAAAATCGGTGTAGTTGAAAAATACGATATTCGTGTGAATCTTGATGGTGGCGGTTTCAAAGGTCAGGCAGAAGCCTTACGTTTAGCGATAGCACGTGCTTTGGTTAAAATTAATCCAGAAGACAAGCCCGCTTTGCGTGCAGAAGGATTTATGACTCGTGATTCCCGCGTTGTAGAACGTAAGAAACCAGGTCGTCCAAAAGCAAGAAAGAGATTCCAATTCAGCAAACGTTAATCGTTTTGATACCACTGCTCTTAAATATAAGACGCGTTTAGTATCTAAATGGCTGGGACTTCAGGTTGCTTGATGCAATCGAAAACTACCCGGCGATTGAATGAATCCAAAAAGAAAGTAAACGAATTTAAACAAACAAAAATGTCAAGAACTAATTTTGATCAATTGTTGGAAGCCGGTGTACATTTCGGACACCTAAAAAGAAAATGGAACCCTGCTATGGCACCGTACATTTTCATGGAACGCAACGGCATTCACATCATAGACTTACACAAGACGGTTGCTAAAGTAGACGAAGCTTCAGAAGCTTTGAAAGTAATAGCAAAAGGTGGCAAGAAAATTCTTTTCGTAGCTACCAAAAAACAAGCAAAACAAGCTGTTGCCGATTTGGCGACTTCAATCAATATGCCTTACGTTATTGAACGTTGGCCAGGTGGTATGTTAACCAACTTCCCAACCATCCGTAAAGCAGTAAAAAAAATGTCAACCATCGACAAAATGATTGTTGACGGTACATTTACCAACCTTTCAAAAAGAGAACGTTTACAGGTGACACGTCAACGTGCCAAACTGGAAAAGAACTTAGGAAGTATCGCTGACCTGAACCGTTTGCCTTCAGCATTGTTCGTTATCGACGTGATGAAAGAACAAATCGCAGTGAAGGAAGCTCAACGCTTAGGTATCCCTGTTTTTGCAATGGTTGATACCAACTCAAACCCTGAAGCTATTGACTTCGTAATTCCTTCAAACGACGATGCAACAAAATCCATCGAAGTTATTTTAGGTGCCATTTGTGCAGCTATCACTGAAGGTCTGGAAGAACGTAAAGCAGAAAAAGTAGATATGTCTGCTGCTGAAGGTGATGATAACGCAGAAGCTCCTATTAAAAGAGAACGTCGCGGAAAAGCTAAAAAAGAACTGATTCAAAAAGATGATGTTGAAGCTTTAAAAGCAAATGTTGCCGCTAAGTTCATCAAGAAAGAAGACGAAGAATAAGTTACCAGATAACCATTAATAATGTGCTGATGTGCTTGTTTTAGAACGAAGGCATGTTGGCACATTGTTGTTTATTAGAAGATTACTAACAAAAATAAAATATAGAAATTATGGCAGTTACTATGGCAGAGATCTCAAAGCTTCGCACAATGACCGGAGCCGGGATGATGGATTGCAAAAACGCATTGACAGAAGCAAACAATGACTTCGATGCAGCTATCAAGATTATTCGTGAAAAAGGACAGGCTGTTGCTGCAAAACGCAGTGATCGTCAAGCTTCTGAAGGTTGTGTATTGGCAGGTCTTAATGGTGGTTTTGCCGCTGTTATGGCTCTAAAATGCGAAACCGATTTCGTTGCTAAAAATGCCGATTTCATTGCATTGACACAATCTATCTTAGATGTGGTTTTGGCTACTCAGCCTGCAGATTTGGATGCTTTGAAAAACCAAATTATTGATGGTCGTACCATTCAGGAATTGGTGACAGAGCGCAGCGGTATAACCGGTGAAAAGATGGAATTGGACTTTTATGAATTCGTAAATGATGCCTATTCAACCTTCTATATTCATCCGGGCAACAAATTGGCTACCCTTGTTTCTTTCAACAAAGCGACTGATTTTCAGGTTGGTCACGATGTTGCAATGCAAGCAGCAGCTATGAATCCTATTGCTTTGGATCGTGAATCTGTTCCAGCTTCTGTTGTAGAAGGCGAATTGGAAGTAGCTCGTGAAAAAGCACGTCAGGAAGGCAAACCAGATAATATGTTGGATAAAATTGCTCAAGGTCGTTTGAATAAATTCTACCAGGAAGCTACTTTGCTTGAACAAGCATTCATTAAAGATGCTAAGATTAATATTGAGCAGTATGTGAAGAGTGCTGATAAGGATCTTCGAATCACCGCCTTTAAACGCGTAACCCTAAACCAGGAATAATTTTTTTATTTCTGAAGTGAATTACTGCGTTGCAAAATGCTCGTCAATCCTCACGTACGAAAAGTACGCTCCGGTGTGACTTGCACTTTGCGCCTTGTCCTTCGCTCCATAAATAACAAAATGGGTGCGTTGAACGACTTTTTTTAAGAAAGAAAAGGAAAAGAAAGAAAACGCGGAAAATAATAAAAAAAAAGGCTGGAACTTTGGGTTCTGGCCTTTTTTATGATTAGTGGGGGAGTAGAGTAGTGCTATTTTTTGAAGTCACCGCGAACGGAGTGGCCTTGTTTGCGAAGGAGGTCTGCTATTTTGGTACGGACATCACCCTGAATCAGGATTTCATCGTCTTTGGCTGAGCCGCCGACTCCGCAGTGTTTTTTTAATTTTGCTGCCAAATCTTTCAATTCCTGTTCTGATCCTTGAAAATTGCTTACAATGGTAGTTGGCTTACCGTTACGTTTTTCGAAACGAATAATGAAATTTTGGTGAACGCCCTTTACTTTTTCCAAGCTTATGGATTTTTCAATTTCAACAGGTGTTTCTTGTTCTAAATCAGGCAATTTTGATAATGTGGAGCCTAGGACGTCCTTCCAGTTTTTTTGAGACATGATGGTGACTATTATTATTTCAATGTCCAAAAGTAAATATGTTTTTGTTCTCTGACAATAATTAAATCACTCAATTGTTTTTTTTTAGTATTTTTGTACTACAGTACACATTTTAACCTGATGGAAATTAATAAAATAAACGATTTGCAAAATATTCCTGAGCCCACACTTAGAAGGCTCCCATGGTATTTGGCTTACTTAAAGTTAGAAGCCGACAAAGGTGAAGCTTTTGTATCTTCTACGCAGATTTCCCGTGCTATCAACGTTGGTGCATCACAAATAGCCAAAGATTTATCTTTGGTCAATGTGAGCGGTAAAACCCGTGTAGGCTATGATGTCAATGAATTGGTGGATGTGCTGGAAAATTTTCTTGGTTTTAGGAGCGCCCACAGAGCTTTTTTATTTGGAGTAGGAAGTCTGGGTGCTGCGCTTTTGCAGGACAGAGGTCTCTCTCAATACGGCATGGAAATAGTAGCTGGTTTTGATGTCAATTCAGAAACCATTGGAACAGAAATTAAAGGTTTGCCCGTGTTTCATGTCGATGAGTTTATTAAGAAACAGGCAGAGATGGGCGTATCTATAGGCATTCTGACTGTACCGGTAGATCAGGCTCAAGCTGCAACAGATCTGATGATAACAGGTGGCATTCGCGCAATCTGGAATTTTACACCTGTGCGCATACGTGTCCCTAAAAATATTGTTGTGCAAAATACTTCCATCTATGCACACCTGGCAGTTATGTTTAACCGCTTGGGAATCGAATAAAAAACAGAACTCTATGAAAATTTTAGCGGTCGGAATGAATTACCGCAAACATTTGCTTGAATTAAATAATCCCGAACCAACGGAACCAGTTTTGTTTATTAAGCCGGACTCATCCTTGTGTCATGCACCTGGAATAGTCTGTCCAACAAATAACCCCTTTTTTCTACCTGATTTTTCGGATGAGATTCACTACGAAACGGAAATTGTCGTAAAAATTAGCAAGCTGGGTAAAAATATTTCAGCCAAATACGCTCATCGGTATTACAACGAGATAACGGTAGGTTTGGATTTAACCGCCAGAGATTTACAGAAAAAACTCAGAAATGCCGGATTGCCTTGGGAAATTAGTAAAGGTTTTGATCAGTCCGCTGTGATTGGTCAATTTGAACCTATAAAGAAGTACAAGGATATTCAAAATCTGGATTTTCATTTAGATATAAATGGAAAGACTGTTCAACATGGTTGCACAGCCGATATGATATTTACTGTTGCTCAGGTCATCGAATATGCATCCCGTTTTTTTACATTGAAAATTGGAGACCTGCTTTTTACCGGAACGCCCGCAGGTGTAGGCCGTATCAACATGGATGACCATCTGGAAGGTTATCTGATGGAGGAAAAAATGCTGGATCTTCGTGTTAAGTAGATACTATTGCAGCACTTTTTCCGTTTTCTATAGACAATTCAAGAATCACAAAAAATCGAGTAAATGAGACGAATATATTGTTTGTTTTTTGCCTTATTGATGGGACTAAGTTTATCAGCCAGCAATAACCGTACTTTGGTGTGGTTTCTGCACGATTATTCCGGTCAAAAAGTGCCCGATTTTAAAGGTGCCCAACACCCTGGTGATAAAATAGTACCTACTTTTTCTGAATCACAGATTCCTGAATCTCCAGCAATATCCTATACTGCAAAACTCATATTTCCTCAGTTTGTAAAGCTGACCTCAAAAGAGGAACGTTCACTTAAACCTTATTTAAAGACTTTTGCCGATAGCATAGATGTTAAAATTTCTATCGGTATGCAACGTAAAAAGCAGGTCCTTGATTTGACATTTTGTCCATTTATAAAAAAAGGCAACGATTATTACAAATTGATATCCTTTGACTGGGACATTAAGCCAGTTGCCGGATTACTAACTACCACTACCGCTGCACCAACCTTACGAGCAGCAACCAGTACATCCTCCGTTTTATCTTCCGGAAAATGGACTAAAATATCTGTTACTGAAACTGGAATGTATAAATTGACTTTTAGTGACATCAAAGGCATGGGCTTAGATCCTGAGAAAGTACAGATTTACGGTTATGGAGGTGCACTGTTGGAAGAGAAATTCAGCGTAGCCGGTTATCAGGATGATCTTCCTGAGGTAGCCGTATGGAAAGAAATGGGGTCGGATGGCATTTTTAATGAAGGCGATTACATTTTATTTTATGCACAAGGACCAATATCCTGGAAATTCGAAAATGCTTCACTCTTGTTTAAAAGGGTGCGAAATCACTATTCGGATAAAGCGTATTATTTTGTAGGAGAGCGTTCTGTAGGTACCAAAATGCCCACGTTATCTACTTTTTCTGGAGTTCCAACAGTACAGATTAAGTCTTTTACAGATCGGCTGCTTCATGAAACTGAACGCATAAATATGGGTGAAGCAGTAGCCAACAGTGGTACCGGTCGGCAGCTATATGGGGAAGATTTTACGACAACAACATCCCAGACTTTTACTTTTGATGTAGCCAATTTGGATACGGTGCAGTATTCCAATGCACAGGTCGATTTTGTTGCAAAAAATACAGGCGTTTCAACTTGCAAAGTGTATGTAAACAGTATTCAGCTTGGTAGCATGTCTATTAATCAGGTGCTTGCATCGGATGACTACAAATATGGCTGTGCGGCTTCTAAAACGGTTACATTCAAACCTAAGAACAAAGCTATTTCGGTCAAAGTAGAATACTTCAAAAATGGGAATTCACCTACACATAGAGCATGTTTGGATTATATTGCCCTGAATGTGAACCGATATTTGAAAATGTCATCGTCGTACCTGCTTTTCAGAGATCCAAAAAGTGTTAGTGCCAATCAGGTTGGTCATTTTACCATACAAAATGCCACTAACAAAACACTCATTTTTGATGTAACCAATCCATTGGATATGGTACAAATGAATGGAGTTCTGTCAGGAACGGACTATGGTTTTGATGCATCCGTTTCTACTTTGCGAGAATACGTCTCTGTAGACCTGAATGGAACATACCTAAAACCAACACTGGAAGGGAGTGTGGTTAATCAGAATATTCACGGACATTCACAGGTGGACATGACCATCATCGTCCCTCAGGAATATATGACCTATGCCAATACACTGGCTCAGGCCCATGTTACCTATGATAATCTGAGCGTATTGGTTGTCACACCAGAACAAGTTTACAATGAATTCTCGTCTGGAACACCAGATGCAACCGCTTATAGAAGAATGATGAAACATTTCTTTGATAAGGCAGGTTCCAATGTAGACTTATTGCCCAAATTTTTACTCCTTTTCGGAGATGGCGTTTATGACAACAGACTGGTTTCATCTATGTTTGCCAATAATTCTTTCAAACCCAACAAACTATTAACTTATCAATCTGTAGAGAGCCTCGACAATACATCCTCCTTTGTGACCGATGATTATTTCGGTTTTCTGGATGATAGTGAAGGTGCAAATCTGGCAATGGATAAATTGGATATAGGTATTGGACGCTTCCCGGTATCATCATTGGAGCAAGCAAAACTGGCTGTAGATAAGACCATATCCTATATGACAAATGCCAAAAAGGGTGTATGGAAAAATCGTTTGCTTTATTTAGCAGATGATGGGAACGATTATATTCATGAAATACAAGCGGATGCTTTAGCCAGTGCTGTTGAATATGAAAATCCGGAGTTTATGATCAGTAAGATTTATGTAGATGGCTATCCAAAGGTGACCACTGTTTCGGGAGCCACAGTACCAGATGCCAATAAACGCTTTAAAGAATTATTGAATGCAGGCTTATTGATGGTCAATTATACCGGACATGGTTCAACGACTCAATGGGCTGAAGAGATGATATTGACTACAGGTGAAATAAAGGCTATGACCAATAAGTGTCTGCCGCTTTTTGTAACAGCTACGTGTGATTTTACCCGTTTTGACTCTCCGGAAGTGTCCGGTGGGGAAGAAATCTTTCTGAACCCCAATGGCGGTGGAATAGGTCTTTTCACGACCACGCGGTTGGTTTATTCATCCAGTAATTATCAGTTGAACCAAAGTTTTGGTGCAAATATTTTTTCACGAGAAAATGGTACTCGTTTATCTTTGGGTGAAATAATGAATAGATCCAAGGGAAGTAGCGGTTTGACAGGCGATTCCAATAAATTAAGTTTTACGCTCATCGGTGATCCTGCGCTTAAACTTGCCTATCCACAGTTGTCAGCTAAAGTAACACAGATAAATGGCAAGAATATCTCTTCAGAAAGAATTGATACCCTTCATGCATTAAGTACCGTAACCATTTCAGGAGAAATTTACAAAGAGGATAACACTTTTGCTGCAGACTTCAATGGTGTGGTTTGTCCAACTATTATGGACGCAAAAGATGTCTTGATGACCTGGAAGATAAATGCCAATTCTTCGTCAACGAGTTTCTATGACCGCAGTAAAGTATTATTTTCCGGAAAAGATAGTATCCGGAATGGCAAATTCACTTTTACGTTTGTAGTGCCAAAAGACATCAGCTACTCCAGTAAGACTGGTTCAATCAACTTGTATGCTTACGACAATAGCGGTTTAAACGAAGCACAGGGATTTTACCAGAATATTTTATTATCAGGAACCGACAATACAGCCATTATCAATAAAATAGGTCCGGAAATGGAGCTGTTTTTGAATGATTTTAACTACAAACCAGGCAAACTGGTCAATGAGACACCAACACTTTTGGCCAAAATTTCGGATGAAAATGGGTTGAATACGTCTGGGAATGGTATTGGTCATGATTTAATCCTGACAATTGATGACAATTCTTCCAATACTTTTAATTTGAATAGTTTCTATTCTTCCAATTCAGGTAGTTTTACTTCAGGTGTTGTAACCTATATTTTACCTGAACTAACCACAGGTAAGCATCATTTAACATTAAAAGCCTGGGATGTTCAGAATAATTCAAGTACGGATACACTTTGGTTTGATGTTTTGAAAGGTTTGGATCCCAATGTTTCGGATTTGAAATATGCTCAGATGAATGGCAGTTCCTACTTTTGGTTTACACACGACAGACCTGAAGTCTATGTGGGAGTAAAACTGACCGTTTTTGATCTATTAGGTCGATTGATCTGGACAGCTGACTGGAATATGCAAACGGAAGATAATCTAAGTGACAGGCTAGAATGGAATTTAACCGATACAAATGGTCGTCAAGTGTCAAATGGTATTTATATTTGCAGGGTCTTATTGACCGATTCTAGTGGTGCCCAAACTACTGGATCAGAGAAAATACAGATTTCAGGACAATAATTTAACCTGTTTACTGTTTTCTATAGAGGTATCACATTTTTAAAGTAATTTATTTAAAACATATATGAAGACAACTCATAAATTAGTTAGTGCAGCTTTGTTTTTGAGCATAGCCATCTCTGCCAATGCTGAAAACAAGTACAATCCAATTGTCAATTCAGTTTATTCATTGAGCATTTCTCCGGATGCCGTTGCCAGTGGTATGGGTGATCTGGGTGCTGCCACAGATCCGGATGTGAATTCTCAATACTGGAATCCTGCTAAATATGCTCAAATAGAAAGTAATGCAGGCGTTTCTTTGTCTTTTACACCCTGGTTGTCCAAATTGGCTCCGGATATCAATTTAACTTATTTGGCCGGATATTACAAGCTTGGTGAAAACCAGTCTCTAAGTAGCTCGTTACGCTATTTTTCACTTGGAGAAGTACTGTTGAGAACTTCTGTTGATGATAAAGGTTATTCTGTTCAACCTTATGAGTGGGCTTTTGATGTTGCTTATTCCCGATTGCTTTCAGAAAGATTATCCATGGCAGTGGCTATGCGCTATATGAGGTCTGACCTGATTAGCGGTGATGATCCAGCTGGTTCTGCTTTTGCAGCAGATATTGCTGCCTATTACAAACAACCTATCTATTTCGGTCGCGAACGTGGTACGCTGGCTTTTGGTGCAAACATTTCAAATATCGGTACCAAGATTTCTTACGATGGAGGTAACACCTACTATTTTATACCGACCAATCTTCGTATAGGAACTTCCGTTCACTATCCCATGGATGATTTCAATGCTTTGAATTTCTCCATGGATATCAACAAAATGCTCGTTCCGACACCAGCTGACACGATGGAGGTAACAACGAATGTATCTTCCATTGAAGGCATCTTCAAATCATTTAATGATGCGCCCGGTAGTATGGCGGAAGAACTGCAGGAAATTTACGGCTCAATAGGTGCCGAATATGCATACAACAATCAATTCTTTGTACGCGGTGGTTACTACTATGAAAATCAGTACAAAGGCAATCGTAAATATTTTACTTTTGGTGCTGGTTTTAAGATGAGTATGTTTCGCTTGGATGCCTCCTACCTGATCTCCCAATCACAAAGTAATCCTTTGGATGAAACATTGCGATTCTCCCTGGCATTCGATATGGAAGGTCTTAATATGCTGTTAGGCCGATAAATTGAGAATTTTTTTATATGGATATACGCGTTGGTTATGGTTTTGATGTGCACCGTCTGGTAAGTGACCGGTCATTGTGGCTTGGTGGTATACAGATTCCACACGAAAAGGGCTTACTTGGTCATTCAGATGCCGATGTGTTGATTCATGCCATTTGTGATGCCCTATTGGGTGCCGCCAACTTACGGGACATCGGATTTCATTTCCCCGATACATCCGATGATTTTGAAGGAATAGACAGTAAAATATTACTCCAAAAAACGATGGCACTTTTGGGCGAAAAGTCCTGGAAGGTCAACAATATAGATGCAACCATTTGTGCAGAACGTCCTAAAATAAATCCATTTATAACCGAAATGCAAGCCTGCTTGGCACCTTTGATGGGAGTCGGGCCCGATGCAGTTTCCATCAAGGCAACAACATCCGAAAAGTTAGGTTATACTGGTCGGGAAGAAGGTATCTCTGCTTCTGCAGTGGTACTGATTACCCGTTAATCAAATCTATAAAATAGTTATAGATGAGAAAGACAACTGTTCTATATCTCCTTTTGTTTTTTTTTACTTGCTCAGTGCAGGCAATCAATGATGCCTTGCGGTTTCGTGTTTACCTGACTGATAAAGTGGATGAATTGGTTGGTAAACAAATAGTTGAGCTTTCTGCTAAATCACTTTCCCGACGTGAAAATCAAGGCATAGCTTTGGATTCTACGGATAGGCCTCTATCTAAAAATTATATAAATGCTATTCAGTCAAAGGGGTATACTATAGTCTGTAAATCCCGTTGGCTCAATACCGTTGTAATTTCGGCTACAGACTCCTCTTGCATCGATAGTCTTAAAATGTTGCCTTTTGTCAAAGACATTCGCTTGGTCTGGATGAATCCCAAAACCCAAAAAGCCGACCCAATCAAGGTTTCCAAAAATAAGGATAAGTATCTGTTGGATTCCTCCAATTTCTATGGTAAGGCAGCTATTCAGGTAGAAATGTTGGGATTAAAGCCCTTACATGATATGGGATACAAAGGCGCAGGAAAGACAATAGCAGTTGTTGATGCAGGTTTCTATGGTGTAGATACTATGGCTTGGTTTAAGCATTTGCCCATAACAGTTTCTAAAGATTTTATTTATCCACCATCGTCCATTTTTACCGGTCATGCCCATGGCACTGCTGTTTTATCATTGATGGCGTCCAATGAAGCGTATTCCCTGGTTGGTTCGGCACCCGAAGCCAACTATTGTCTTTTAAGGTCTGAGGATGTACTCAGTGAATTTCCCATTGAAGAAGACTATTGGGTGGAAGCGGTAGAATTTGCGGACAGCCTTGGTGCAGACATTGTAACTAGTTCGCTCGGTTACACTGTTTTTGATGTACCTGAATTGATGGATGGAAAGAATAAACTGGATGGTAAAACAGCTTTTATAAGTAGAGGAGCCTCCATTGCAGCGCAAAAAGGAATGTTAATTGTTTCCAGCGCCGGTAATGATGGGAATGGTGAGTGGAAGAAAATTGATTTTCCAGCTGATGTAGAAGGCGTTCTAACGGTCGGTTCTGTTCAATCGGATCAGATGAAAAGTGATTTTACCTCTATTGGACCTACTACAGATGGAAGAATTAAGCCCGATGTTATGGCGATGGGTACGAGTAATACCATTGTCACAGGAAGTGGAACGCTTGCTACCGGCAGTGGCACTTCTTATTCCGCACCTTTGGTGGCTGGAATGGCCGCAAGCATCTGGAGCGCATTTCCACAAATGAAGGCTACAGAATTGTTTCGATTAATAAAGGAAAGTGGCAACAGAGCGACTATGCCAGACACTATTAATGGCTATGGTATACCCAATGCCCAGAAAATATGGATATCTTTAAAGGAGTCACTTCCTCAATCCGATTTTTCTAATTTTTATTGCTATCCCAATCCTGTAAGAGATTATATACATTTTGCCGATTTCTCTATGATGTCGATGCCGGTCAAAATATGTATCTACAATGCTTTTGGAGAAAAAGTTTTGGAGAAAGCTTTATCGGGAAATGACACGATGGTAGATCTTTCCCATTTTCCGGATTCTATCTACTTTGTAGAATTTCTGGTATCTGGAGAAAGAAAAGTTTTTCAAAAAATGATTAAACGCAGATGATAGAACCCCTTACTCTTCTGGATTTGAATTTAATGGTCAGGAATCAGTTACGGAAATCCTTTTCCGATACACTGTGGGTTCAGGCCGAAATTAGCGAATGCAAGGAGCATTTTTCCGGTCATTGCTATCTGGAGCTTATTCAAAAAAGGAAGGAGTCAGATGCCATTTGTGCAAAAGCCAGAGCTACCATTTGGGGCAATGTCTGGACTGGGTTGAAGCCTTTTTTTGAAGAACAGACTGGTTCAAAATTGCAAGCTGGGCAAAAAATTCTGATAGAGGTCTCTGTTGAATTTCATGAACTGTATGGTTACAATCTGGTTATCCGCACTATTGACCCTGCCTATACGGTGGGAGATCTGGCTTTACGCCGAAATGAAGTCATTCGCCAGTTGACTCAGGATGGGGTCATCGATTTGAACAAGGAATTACCCTGGCCCTTGCTGCCACAGCGTCTGGCCATTGTTTCATCACCTTCTGCTGCTGGTTATGAGGATTTTATGGATCAGTTACACCACAACGATTACGGATTTGTATTTTATACTGCCTTTTTTCAAGCTATTATGCAGGGAGAACCAGCAGAACAATCAATCATTTCAGCACTGGATTTGATTCAAGAAACAGGCATAGATTTTGATGCCGTAATTATAATCAGAGGGGGTGGGGCTTCCGCTGACTTAAGTTGTTTTGACAGATATGGACTTTGCTATTATTGCGCACAGTATCCTATACCCATTCTTTCCGGAATTGGTCACGACAGAGATTTATCTGTACTGGATCGTGTTTCCAACGTTTCCGTTAAAACGCCTACTGCGGCCGCTGAATATTTGCTCAGTAACCTTTCACAAGAGGCTTATAGACTGGATACAAACAGCAACAGATTTCATCAGTCGGTGAAAACCTTGATGGAAACCTATAAACAGCAGCTGAGCGTAAATTCAGACCATTTGCGGCTTCATGCGCGTGAAAGGATACATTCCGCTGACCTATTGATTGAAAGGCGTGAGGCTGAGTTAAAAAACCAAACTCGTCACTTACTGCTTCAGAAGAAACAATTGGTGGAAATACACTATTCCAATCTGCTACAACGAACAAAATCCAGCCTGGAACAGTTTAAACATCAGAGAGAAGTGATGGAAAAAACATTGGCCGGATTTTCGCCGGAAATATTGATTAAAAGAGGTTTTTCACTTACATTGCATAACGGAATAATAGTTAAATCCGTTCAGGATTTATCGAATGGTGAAGAAATCTGCACCTTCTTGCGTGATGGCATGGTTTATAGTACAATAAATAAAAAAGAATTAAATAATGACTGACAAAAAGTTTTCATACAACGCAGCCATGCAAGAGATAGAGCAAATTCTCGCTTTATTGGAAAAGAACAGTTTGGATGTGGATGAAATGAGCCAGAAAGTAAAACGAGCCACCGAATTGCTGCAGGCTTGCAAGAAAAAGTTATACGAAACGGACGCTGAGATTCAGGCCGTTTTTGAACAAACGAAGATATAATACGCCAAAAATGGAACAGAAAATAGTAAAAAGATACGCTATCGTTGTCGCAGGCGGCAAAGGTATCAGGATGGGGACAGCCGTTCCCAAACAATTTCTGTTGTTGTCGGGTAAACCACTTTTGATGCATACATTAGAAGTTTTTTACAATACTGATCCGGAAATCGAGTTGATTTTGGTTTTACCGGAAGATCAGCAAGAATATTGGAAAGTGCTTTGTACTCAGTATCATTTTAATCTACCACATCTAATCGTAAATGGGGGCGATACCCGTTTTGAATCTGTCGCCAATGGCTTGGCTTTAATTCAAAATGAAGGCTTGGTTGCTGTACATGATGGTGTCAGACCATTTATCAATACGGCTTTTATACAAGAATGTTATCAAGCTGCAGAAGAATTTGGTACTGCAATACCTGTAACCGAACTGACGGAAAGTATCCGCAGATTGGAAGGTGAAACCAGTTTTTCCATGCATCGTGAAACTTTTCGTTCTGTACAGACACCCCAGACTTTTCGAACTGAGATTCTAAAAAAATCGTATAATACGCCCTATCAGGAAAGCTTTACAGATGATGCATCTGTGGTGGAGGCTTCCGGTTTTAAGGTGAATTTGATTAAAGGTTTGATGGAGAACATCAAAATCACGAATACTATTGACCTGTTGCTAGCCGAACAGATGATTAAGTCTAACCCTGGATTGTAGAAAACGTGTTGGACCTGACAAGTAGAGAACTGACCTATATTCCTGGTGTAGGTACAGCTAGGGCTGAAATCCTGAAGAAAGAGCTACAAATCTTTAATCAGGAAGAAATGCTCTATTATTTCCCCTATAAATATGTTGATAGATCCAAATTTTACAAAATCAATGAGCTGACATCCAATCTTCCATATATCCAGGTTATCGGACGTTTTCAGTCCTTTCAGCTGGTTGGAGAAGGCAGAGCCAAACGGCTTTCTGCCAATTTTACTGATGGTACCGGCATTCTGGAATTGGTTTGGTTCAAAGGACTGAAATTTATTCTTGATAAATATAAGCTGGATGTAGATTACCTGGTTTTTGGAAAGCCCTCCCTGTATGGACATCAACTGTCCATTGCTCATCCCGATGTGGATATTCTGAGTGACGCAAAAGCACCCATGACAACTACTCTGCAACCTTTGTATAATACGACTGAAAAAATGAAGTCGCATTATATCAATTCCAAGGCCATCCAGACCATCCAATTCAATCTGATTCGAAATATACACGAAGCCATTCCGGAAACACTTCCACCTGACATCATACAACGGTATCGGCTCATGCGTTTGCAGGATGCTTTGGTGCAGATGCACATACCTACCGATGCCCTGACTTTAAAACAGGCACGATACCGCCTCACATTTGAAGAACTTTTTTATTTTCAGTTAAATATATTAAGGTATGCACTGGCTCGTGAGCGAAAATACAGAGGATACCCATTTGAAAGGATTGGTGAAAACTTCAATACCTTTTATCATAAATATCTTCCTTTTGAATTGACAGGAGCCCAGAAAAGGGTATTGCGTGAGATTCGCAACGATATGGCAAGACCCAGGCAAATGAATCGGTTATTGCAAGGTGATGTTGGCAGCGGTAAGACGCTGGTGGCATTGATGTCAATGCTCATGGCTATCGATAATGGTTTTCAGGCATGCATTATGGCTCCAACCGAAATTCTGGCCAATCAGCATTTTGTTACCCTATCCACGCTTTTAGAGGACATGGACATCAAAGTCGCTTTGCTTACAGGCTCAACAAAGGCCAAAGAAAGGGTTCTATTGCATGAAGGTCTTCGCTCGGGAGAAATAAATTTCCTCATTGGAACCCATGCGCTAATTCAGGACACCGTTCAATTTCAAAATCTGGGACTGGTCGTTATCGATGAGCAGCACCGTTTCGGGGTGGAACAGCGCTCCAAAATGTGGCTCAAAAATGAGAACCCCCCTCATGTATTGGTTATGACTGCCACTCCTATACCCAGAACCCTGGCCATGACTCTTTATGGCGATTTGGATGTTTCTGTTATAGATGAATTGCCACCTGGTCGCAAGCCCATACAAACAGTACACCGTTTTGACAGCAAGCGTGGTCCACTCTATGACTTTATGCGTGAACAGCTAAAAGCCGGACGTCAGATCTATATTGTTTATCCGCTCATCTCTGAATCGGAGAAGTCTGATTATAAAAATCTGGAGGATGGCTTTAAGCATATCAGTGAAGTTTTTCCAGAAGTGAAAGTAAGCATGGTCCATGGCAAAATGAAACCAGCCGAGAAAGAGGCTCATATGCAGGATTTTGTAAAAGGATCATCACGTATACTGGTAGCAACTACTGTTATTGAAGTAGGCGTTAATGTACCAAATGCCTCCGTCATGATGGTGGAAAGTGCTGAACGATTTGGACTTTCTCAGCTTCATCAGTTGCGTGGTCGCGTAGGTCGCGGCGCAGACCAATCCTATTGCATACTGGTCACAGCGTATAAACTGTCTGAAGACAGTCGAAAACGAATTGATATACTGACTTCTAGCAATGATGGCTTTGAAATTGCAGAGGCAGATTTGAAACTTCGGGGCCCTGGAGATATGGAAGGAACGCAACAAAGTGGCATTGGCATTGACTTAAAAATTGCGAATTTGGCAAAAGATGGTCAACTAATAGAATACGTTCGCACAATAGCCAGATCTATTTTGGAAAATGACCCTGATTTAGCTATGCCAGAGCATCTTGTTCTTAAAATGCAATTGAAAAAAATATTCTCTAAATCGATAAATTGGGGTGTTATCAGCTGATTCCATATGAAAAAAAACCTTAAAAGGTCAGGTTATTCCATTTATAATTATTATATTTGAGAAGTTGATAAGCCTAAAGGGCTTTTTTTTTGATCACCCAAATTTATAAATATGCATTTTTACAAAACCTTAATTCTTCTAATATCCTTAAGCATTTCTAGTGTATACGGACAGAACAACTATTCTGTCAATATCAGGTACGACAAAAAACATGCCGCACTTGACTCTGTAATCACTCGTCAGCTCATGGAAGAAGAAGAAGAAACAGGTGACTTGTACGAAGGACTTTATGAGCATTGGAGCGATTCACGCGTCAATCCTTATGGAATGGGTCTAAGCAACATGAAAGATAGCTTCTATGTAAATGTTTCAGAATATTATCCCCCCTGTCTTGGGCATGTAACTTCACCTTTTGGACCTAGAAGTCGTCGCTTTCACAATGGTACAGATTTAAAAGTTAATATAGGTGATACCATACGTGCTGCATTCAGTGGAAGAGTTCGTATTCGTCGTTTTAATCGCGGTGGTTATGGCTATTATGTAGTACTTCGTCACAATCAGGGTTTGGAAACAATTTACGGACATTTATCCAAATTTCTTATTGCGCCAAATCAAGAAGTAAAAGCTGGTGAGCCTATCGGATTGGGTGGCAGTACCGGTCATTCTACCGGACCACACCTTCATTTTGAAACCCGTTTATATGGCAATCCCATCAATCCAGCTAAATTGTTTAGTTTTGAGGATTATGTACCCTTGCACAATAAGTACTATGTTGTTAAGTCTAGAACATTTGAAGAAAGAATTGCCTATTCAGGTGGATCTTATGAAGGTGTAAGAAGTAGCGAAGGTACAGGGAAATATACCAAAGGATCTTATTCAAACGTTCAATACTACACTGTTCGCAAAGGCGATGTAATTTCAAAGATTGCTTCAAGAAGCGGAGTCTCTGTTAAGTCAATTTGCAAATTGAATAATATCACACAACGCTCAACAATTCGTCCAGGACAACGCTTGCGTTTATCTTGATAATTCGTTCCTTTTTTACTACTTTTGTGGCCTATTAAATGCAAAATTCTGCAATATGGCCGATACAAATAATCAATTTGATGCCGTCGTTTCACAGTGTCGCATAGTTTTCAATAAAAAACTACACGACTATGGAGCTGCATGGCGTATTTTACGTCCGCGATCTGTTACGGATCAGATTTTTATTAAAGCTAACCGAATACGTAGTCTGGAAATAAAAGGCATTTCGAAGGTGGAAGAAGGTATACGCCCGGAATTTATCGCCATTGTCAATTACGGTATTATAGGTTTGATCCAATTGGAAAGAGGTTATTCAGAACACGTCGATATGACACCGGATGAAGCCTTGAAGATTTACGATGAGAAAATCACCATTGCCAAGAATCTGATGTTGGACAAAAACCACGATTACGATGAAGCATGGAGAAGTATGAGAATTTCCTCTTATACCGATTTAATACTACAAAAATTGCATAGGACCAAGCAAATTGAAGATTTGAGTGGCCAAACTTTTATTTCAGAAGGTATTGATGCCAATTACCTGGATATGATGAATTATGCAATTTTCGGATTGATCCGAATGGATTTTGATGATGTTGAATGTTGATATCCGAAAGGAATAAACTGTATGGAAAAATCCAAAGCACTATTGATTAACATTGCCCGATTAATACTGGGTGGATGTTTTGTTTTTTCTGGTTTTGTAAAAGCTGTTGACCCTCTTGGGTCGGCTTACAAATTTGCTGACTATTTTGAAGCTTTTAACTGGACTTTCCTTACTGATTTGACACTTCTGATGGCTATAAGTCTTGCTGCAGTTGAATTCTTTCTAGGTACAGCACTTTTACTTGGCATCTGGAAAAAATCGATCAGCTTGCTTTCTCTTTTTTTTATGCTTTTTATGACACCTTTTACTCTTTATCTGGCCATCAAAAACCCGGTTTCTGATTGTGGTTGTTTTGGTGATGCCTTGATTTTGAGCAATTGGCAGACTTTCTACAAAAATATCATTTTACTGTCATTGGCTGTACCCGTTTATTTATGGCATGATTGGTCTTATTCTTTATTCGGGCAACGAACGAGTCGCTTCTCAGCCTTTTGGTGTCTGCTTTTTCCCTTATTGGTTTCTGGCTATTCCTACAGACATTTACCGCTATTGGATTTTCGCCCCTATAAAATAGGGAATAAACTGGCTGATTTGATGACTATACCTGAGGGAGCGGCTCGTGATTCATTTGATACCCGTTTTATCTATGAAAAAAATGGTGTAAAACAGGAATTCTCTGTTGATGAGGCTCCATTGAGCAAACCGGAATGGAAATATGTAGATAGGATAGATAAGCAAATTAAGAAAGGCTATACGCCACCCATTCATGATTTTGTCATTGAACATCCTACTATGGGGGTCATCACCGATGCTATCCTAAATGATACATCGTACACTTTCTTGTTGGTTAGTTCAAAGCTTGAAGAAGCAAACCGCGATAATATTTATTTAATTCAAAATGCAAATGCATACGCAAAAGTCCATAATTATGCAATTTATGGGCTTACAAATTCGGATAAAGCAGCCATTGATGAATGGAATTACGAATACGATTCAACTATTGAATTTTGTTCTGTTGATGACCGTACTTTAAAAACGATCATCCGTGCTAATCCGGGAATATTATTGCTTAAAGATGGCGTTGTACTTCAAAAATTTGCTTTCAGGGATATTCCGGATTTTTCCAAAATCAAAATGCCATTGAATGAAACACAATGGGGTGCTGTTAAAAAGGTTAGCACATTGGAAGTTCTCGGGAAAGTATTTTTTCTTTTCCTTATTCCACTGCTCTTTTTTTATGCATTGCACAAAGGGTATCGCTTTCATTTCAATTTCCAGAAAAAGAAAATAAGTTAGATAACATATAGGTTTATTAATTAGTAAAACATCGAAAAATGAGAAAAAACATTGTTGCAGGTAACTGGAAAATGAACAAGACCCTGCAGGAAGGCATTGCCTTGGCAACTGAATTGAATGATATCCTGTCAAAAAAGACTGTAAACTGCGATGTAATCATCGGTACTCCTTACATTCACCTGGCATCTGTTTGTGCTATCGTAGATAGCGCTAAATTGGGTGTTTCTGCTGAAAACTGTGCTGATCATGTATCTGGTGCTTACACCGGCGAAATCTCTGCAGAAATGGTTAAATCCACGGGTGCTCAATACGTCATTCTTGGCCATTCTGAACGTCGTGCTTATTACGGTGAAACCAGTGCTACACTGAAAACCAAAACTGAATTGGCTTTGGCTAATGGTTTGACTCCTATTTTCTGTATTGGTGAAGTGTTAGAAGAACGCGAAGCTGGCAAACAGTTCGAAGTTGTTGAAGCTCAAATCAAAGAATCTCTTTTTGATTTCTCAGCAGAAGATTTTTCCAAGATTGTTTTGGCTTACGAACCCGTTTGGGCTATCGGTACTGGCAAGACAGCTTCTTCTGAACAAGCTCAGGAAATCCACGCTTTCATCCGTAGCGTATTGGTAGCTAAATATGGTCAGGCTATCGCTGAAAACTGCTCTATTCTATATGGTGGTAGCTGCAAAGCATCCAATGCTAAAGAACTATTCGCAAACGTTGACGTTGACGGTGGTTTGATAGGTGGTGCTGCTTTGAATGCAGAAGACTTCATGGGTATCGTTGATGCTTTTTGATACGACTGAAAAAATAAATAAAATAGGCCTGCATCTTTTGGTGCGGGCCTTTTTTATGAGTATAAAAGAGATTGTCCTTCTGTGACAATCTCTTTTTTTTAGTCTTTGTGTAGTCTTAGTATTCAGACAGCCCAGCGTCAATAAATTGTCCACCGGTAGTCTGATGGCATTGAATTGCGATGGTGTTGATGCCTTTATGCAGCACTTCATTTACTTTCTTTTCCAATATTACACTGGCATATTTTCCTGTAAATCCCATCAATGTATCGATTAGTACACCATTGATGTAGATGACAGCATCTTCGTCGTGGAAGATGGTTAATGCCAGTTTTTTGCTGGAAACACTCTTCACGTCAAATGATTTGCGAATCCAGATATCACTGGTCTCCCAAACGGTTTTTGTGAATCGGATGCTGCGGCTACCAAAACCAGCAGTGCCGGTTTTCCATGAAGTATCCTGGAATTCATTAGCAAACCAATTCTCTGACGGTTTTTCTGTCGTATATTTCCATTCTGAGGGCAGAGTTGATGCATTTGGAAGGATTTCCTTACCCAATTTGAGAAACTTCAGTGGAGCCCATTTGCCGGAAGAAACATTGGTGCCTTTGTTTATCCATTTGGTCCAGACCTTTTTGTCGTCAAGCATTTTAATGAAGAAGCCACCAACAACAGATCTGGCCTGGAAACCAACCATGTAAGCATTGTCCGTATTGTACCAATCGCACAAAGGAACGCGTCTTGTCGTTTTGTTTGCGTAATCATAAATTGGGTCAAATAAGGTTTGGAAGTCTTGCTTCGTGTCAGCCATAGTTGCAGACCAGGTAATCCAGTCATTTTTAGTATAGCGTTCGCGACTATCAAGGGGTAAACCAAATGCACCTTGTTTTGTTTTATAGAATTCGATTTCCTTTTGGATAACTTCATTAGGGAACAGATTCAATCCAAGAAGCTTGTCCCAAACAAGGTTGTATTTTTGGCTCCAGGTATTTGGTTGGTCAAAGGCAAGTTTGGTATGATCGCCTTCGGTTGCCAGTTTAATCCATTCTTTAGCCATCACTTCTGCCTTTTGGCGTACTTCAATGGCTTTTTCTTTTCTTCCTGTCATTTCGCACAACATGGAATAACTGCCCAATGCGACAATGGCTTTTGCAGATAAATTGATGTTGTGAGCTAAATGGCCGGCAAAGTCGTCGGTACAAAGTTGATTTTCGGGATCGAAACCTTTTGAAAGCAAGAATTCACACCATTTTTCAAGTATGGGCCAGTTGGCTTCTGCGTAATTGGCATTTCCTTCCATTTTCGCCAGAACGGCTGTCATGATAACCATGTTACCGGTTTCTTCAACGGGCATTTGATCGGTCTCATCATCTTCACCGCCACCATAAACCTGACCCGTAGCATGAGGATAAGTACCAATATCATGAGGTGCAAAAGGAAATTTCCATTTAGCGGAGGCTGCATAATCGAAATTGGGCTGAAGCATAGCTTTAGTCAGTTCCGGACTTAAAAAGAAGAAGATTGGTGCGGCAGGATAGATAACATCCACCGTAGCGATACAGCCGTTACTGAAGTTTTCCTTGGAGAAAATCAAGGGCTTGCCATTGGCATCTGCTGTCAATTTGTGAGCAGCAAAGCATTGACGATATGCCAATGCGCATATTTCTGCATATTTTGGACCGCCAACAGTATTTAGATCAGCCATCAATTCCAAATCGAATTTCTCGCATTCAACAGACAGTTTAGCGTAATCGTTCAAAGCCAAAGGCAAAAGCTGCTCAATGGTCATTCCGTTGCGTTTCCACCATGCTTTTAATGGGGTATCAAAATATTGGATACTGCTAATATCATCGTAAGCCATCATGACCAAAGAAGAAACGGCAGTGTTACCTACTTTGCCCAAATTCCAGGATGTTCCCATAGTTACGTCTCCATCATTGACACGACGGGGTTGTGACAACTTTTCAGCGGATGTTATTTCACCTTTTGAAATAAAACTTCTTAGAAGATCACGACGTCTGGATACAGAGACCTGACCTTTTTGGCCTTCAGGAATAGCTAGATAAGCGAATCCCCAATCGATGCGGATGTCATCCCCTGCTTTTTTCAATACGGATTGTTCCTGGCTACCCAATTGGATTGCATTTAATCCCTGAATAGCAGGAGTACTCCATTGAACGTCCTGATCTGTTGTGTTTACCGCAATTTCTGCACCGCAATCAAAAAAGACCTGAATATCGTGTTCTTTGTTGTCCAACGCTTTTATTGACCAGTTGATGTATGTAACTGGTCTGGACAAAACATCCAGATTGGAAACCAAAGCTGGAGTCGTAAAGGTCAGTTCCAATGAAACGATGGCATTCTCAAACTGATAAACAGTTCTGGTCGGATAAACTTTAAGACTTTTTTGTCTCAGAGGTTCCATATTGCCAGGTTCATAGCCCATGATTTTATAGGTTTTCCCATCAACGCGAATCATACTGTGAAGTGGTTGAGGTTTACCAGTCCAATGATTGGTTTCGCTATCGTAAAGATGATCTGCCGGTGACCATACACTAAAGTATGGGTCGTGTGCGATCAGAGGTACTGAGGGCGGCCTGAGTTCTTGGGCCTGAGAAAACCCGACAAACAAAAGGAGTAGGGCTGACAGGAGAAAGTTTCTTTTCATGAGGTTGTTAATTGTGTATATTTAAAAAACTAGTAATTCATTTCTGGTAAATAAAAATCGAACGGTTTGTCACGGTCACAGATCAACGTTCCGTTTACAAACTCCAGCGATCCAACCTGAAGGGATGATCGGCGTTTGTTGTATGGTAAAACACCATTTTCATCGTTGGAACCTTCACTATGTGACGTTCGGCCGGGGTGCGTAAAATAGACGATATACGCTTTATCGCCCACTACCTGTACGTCGGCATGGGCACCGCTTGGTTTATCTTCCGGGCGGCTGCTGGGGCCATCCAGAATAAGACCTTGTTTTTCCCAGGTGTTCAGGTCCTTGGAACGATAAACACGCAATCCGTGCCACTCATCAGTCAACATCCAGTAATAGCTTTTGTATTCAAAAACGTTGGGGCCTTCATGAGCTTCGCCCCCAATGCTGGGCTTAGATTCCGGTTTCCAGTGGAATAAATCCCTGCTATCAGCCGACATGGTTATGGCCCCACGAGTTTCATCTTTATACCAAAGTCGAAAATTGCCGTCCTTCATCTGAAAAACAGTGGCATCAATCACTTTGTCGGATGTTCCTTTTAACGGACCCTGGTATTTCCAATCCCAAAGATTTTTGCTCGTATAATGGACTATATGGGCATTCCCGCCCCAATGATTGTAAACACCCCGGATATAGACCACAAACATATGGTATGTACCTTTGTTGTAGATAACGTCTGGGGCCCAGAATGTATTGGTCCCTTTTTCAAAGTTAAGGTCCAGATATCCACGAAATGCCCAGGTCTGTCCATGATCATCGGATGATGCAATACCGATATTGGTGCCATAACAAAACGCAACATCATTTGCTTCCTGGTTGGCACGCCTGGCAGTATATAGAATCCACCAGTTTTTTTCGAGTTTGTTCCATACAAAAACAGGATCTGCTGCTCCGTCGTAAATTGGGTCGCGAAAAAGCGGGGCTGGAGCCTTCTGAGCAAGGATTGGACCACAAATAAAAAGGAGAGAAATCAACAGTGAAAATGCTTTCATCATTTTGTCTAACGTCTTATCAATTACAAAAATAACAAAATTAAAACACCCTCAAAACGTCTATTTTTAAGTAATTGTTAGGTATTTTCAAAAGCTGTTTTACAATGCCTTAGAATGCCTTTTTTTTTGAAAATATTTTTTAATTTTTATTTTTCTGGCTTTGTACCCGAAACGGTTACACTGAATATACCGGTATCACTTGATTTGAAATCTAGTAGATCTTTCGGGGAAAGAATGGTATTCAGGATTTCTTCCGGTAGAGTTATTTCTTTCAGTTTATGCAGGATAATGGATTGGAATCCTTGTTTTTCCATAATTGCCAGATAATCATTCAATTCAATAGCACCAGATACGCAACCGGCATACATTTCTGCATTTTTCCGGATAGATTCCGGTAGATTTCCTTTTATTACTACATCTGAAACGCAGAAATGACCTCCGGGTTTTAACACCCTTCCTATTTCATACAATGCTTTATTTTTGTTGGGTACCAGATTTAATACACAATTAGAGACTACCACATCAAATAGATTATCGGGCAGAGGCATTTCCTCAATATCACCATGTATAAAGTCTACGTTTTTAAAGCCGAGTTTGGCGTTGTTGCGTTTTGCCTTTTCGAGCATGGCATCTGTGAAATCAATGCCTGTAACATGACCTGTTTCACCAACAATAGCGCGTGCGACAAAGCAATCGTTACCGGCGCCACTTCCCAGGTCAAGGACGGAATCACCTGAATGAATGTCAGCAAATTGTGTAGGTAGTCCACATCCCAATCCCAGATCGGCATTTGGGTCGTATCCGTTCAGTTGGTCATACTGTTCACTGAAAATAGAATAATCGACAGTGGAGCAACAGCCGCTTAAGTTGCAGCAGGATGTTTCCTTTTGAATTTTGGACTGTCTGGCGATTTCATCGTATTTATCTTTAACAATCAGTTTTAAATCATTTGAGTTCATAATTTCAATTTTTAGAATTAGTTTATATGTTTAATGACGCAAACATACGACATAAATACTTAAAACAAAAATATTGCTGGTTTTTTATTAAAAAAAAGACTTTATTTATTCAATATACCCATCAAAAGAAATAGGTGCTCTTTTGGGATCCGTTACACTTAGCTGAGCTGTGCCATTTTCAAAAACATTAAGTAATAGGGATATACTGCCACCTGTATCGGCTGTTTTTATAGAAACAACCCATTCTCCAGGACGCTTGCCAGTTACAACCTGATACTCAAAATCGGTACTTGTAAATTTTATCCCATTTTCTGTTGAGCCTATTGGAGCACTGTACATGCGACCGTAAAAGGGAAGGAAGGCTCTAACTGTATCTTTAGAGACCGTAAGGTTGTAGGAGTGATTCAGATGAATCGTTTTTCCCTCTGCTAATGCAATGTTCGCATTATACCTAAAACTAAAAGATTCCACTTTTCCTTTTATTACCAGGGCGTCTTGTTGCTTTTCTGCCAGTGTCTTAGCTGTACCACAACTCATAAACAAAGAACCTGAAAGTAGAATGGAAAAAAACAGTAGTATAAAACTTTTTTTCATGACTTAGGTTATTTTAAATGAATTTACCAAATATAACACTTTCTATTTACTTGTCCATCCATTCTTTGAATTCATGTGTTCTGGCGGAACTGACCAATATTTCTTCACTGGTTGTTGCTTTTAAGTGAAGCTTTATGCGGCTTTTAGAGAGCACAACCATTTTCTCGATGGCATTGGAAGAAACTAGATACTGACGGTTAATCCTGAAAAATTGATCCGGATCCAGACTTTCTTCCACTTTATCCAGTGACGGTTCGATGGCATACTGCATACCTTTGTAATCAACAATAAAGGTGGATTTTTCGACAGAGCAGAAGTAAGCAATATCTTTGGTGGTAACTGAAACCAGTTTATCTGCTATTGCTATCAGAAAGCGTTTCTTGTACGTTTTATTGTCCTTTCCCAAGAGAGGCAACAAGGCGCTGATGTCTGGTGAAATGGCCTGTTTCCGGAGCTTCTCAAATTTAAGGAGGCTTTTTTGTAAAAGCTCCTTGTTGATTGGTTTCAATAAATAATCTATGCTGTTCAATTCAAAGGCTTTCAGCACGTATTCATCATAGGCTGTAGTAAAGATCACCGGACAGTGTATTTCCACCTGCTTGAATATGTCAAAACTCAGACCGTCGCCCAATTGGATGTCCAGCATAATTAAATCGGGAAGTGGGGAGCTTTGCAGAAAACGGATAGCAGACGCAATGCTGTCACAATAACCTACCATTTCAGCCTCAGGCACTAATTCTTTCAGCATTCTGGACAACCTTTTTGCAGCCAGCGTCTCATCTTCTATAATCAGTATTTTCGTCGTCATCTTATTCTTCCATTGGTGTTTGAATTAAGGGTACCGAAACAGAGAAGGTGTCAGCTGCTTCGATCACTCTGACTTTTTCATCCGTAAAAAAGCGATAGCGCCCGATGATGTTTGATAAACCCAGGCCGGTTGATGTCGTTTCTGTTTTCTTCTGCAGGTTGTTGCTGACGGTTATCTGTTTGATATCTGCTTGAATTTGAATATGTAAGGGCATTTCCTGGGTAACGATATTGTGCTTAATGCAATTTTCCACCAAAATTTGCAACACCAATGGAGGAAGGCTCAAGTTTAAAGCTTCCGGTTTGATCGTTTGTGAAACGGTCAGATTTTCACCCAGACGGATGGTCATTAGCCAGATGTATTTATCCAGATTTTCAAGTTCCTCCTTCAATGTCACGGTTTCCCTTTCAGAACTTGTTAAAGCAAAACGCATAAATTCCGAAAGATCCTGGACAAATTTTTCTGCTTTGGAATTTTCATCCACTAAGCTAGCCAGACTGTTTAGACTATTGAATAAAAAATGTGGATTGACCTGGGCTTTTAAAGAGCTGTACTGAGCTTGAATGTTTTGCTTTTCCAATTGAACCGATTTTGAAAAGTTTTCCTGCCACTGTAGGTAAAAGTAGTAGGCTTCATGAATGGCTGTGATGAGAAAGGTGATGAGAATGGTATTCAGGATACTCATTCCATCTGTTCCGGCTACTTTTTTCCACGATGCGAGATTAAAACCTTCCATAAGGACAAGTATTAAAACGAATAACAGAAAAAGATAGATCAAAATAAAAAGAACTTCAAAAATCAAATGCTTCTTTGGATGATGTTCCCAGGAAAATTTTTCCCACAAAATCCGCACAATGCTCATACAGCCTATCCAGATGACACACGTACTGATCATTCCTTGAATCATATTTTTAAATGAGTCGCTCTGAAATTCGGCGGGAGTGATCAGGTAATATAGGAGTGAGATGATTAGACCCACCAAGGGAATAATCAACATACCACGTTTACTTTCGTACATGGAAAATGCACCTTTTTGTTTCATATCTGATTAAAAATTGATCCGGTACAACATCATTGGCATAAATCCCTGTTGGTAAGTCATGGCGATCTGTTTGCTGTATGGATTGTATGTTTTTGAATAAATATTCTGGTTGTTGCTGATGTTTTGTAAATCGAGTGCCCATTCCTGAGTCATTCTTTTTCCATTTAATTTGTATCCAATCCGAAAGTCCGTCCTCAAATAATCCTTGAACTTCTTTTCGAATGCGTGTGTTTCATCGTACATGGTTGTGCCTTCGTATCTGGAAGATTCCAGGTCTATCGGAGATGTTCTTAGCCCGCCGGACCAAACTGTTTTCAGGTCAAATGTAAGAAAATTATTCTTCCCAAGTTTCCATTCGTAACCTCCCAATAGGTTGAAAACATAATTGGTATTGAACGCTGTGTTTCGCCATAGTTTATCATAACCCTGATATTTTGAATCAAAGATGGATGCGGTAATTAAAAAGTAATAACCATGATCCAGTATCTTTTCCAATGTGAGCTCAACGCCAACGTTCCGTCCTTTTCCACTGTTGGTTAAACTGTCCACAGAGGCGATATAATACTCAGCACCTTGATTGAGCATGGAAAATTGTTGATCAACTTTAGAAACCGGAACATCATAAAGCTGTTGATAGTAGGTTTCTGCCTTCATCTTAAAGCCATTGTCCATCCGTTTTTCGTAACCCAGGATATAATGCCTGGCTTTACTGGAGTGTAAGTCGTGATTGTTTTCCGAATAGGTATTGGTCAGTTCATCGTAGTGTTTTCCGTAATAAATCGTTCTGGACTGGATTTGACTGTGTTGGCCAAAACCAATATTCAGTGTCTGTTCTTCATTCAGCTTCCAGTTCAGCGAAAGTCTGGGTTCAATGGAACCTTCTTCACTCAGGGAATAATACTGAAAATTCAACCCGGCATTGATCAATAATTGATCCGTGAATTTGTGCTGATAGCTGGTATAGGCTTTCAATAGATTGCTGTATCGGTTGTGAATCTCTCTGACAGAAATCCGTTTGTTGTATTTTCTGACCCAGGTGGAATCTGAATAGTTTGTGCTGAATACATCAAAAACGAGGCCGCCTGTTAAAAAGTCTTTGTTGGAGAAACGGTGTTTTAACTGGCTGGAGATGGACATTTTTTGTTCTCCCAGAGTACCGTCATAAACGGTATAGAAGCTTTTATTCACATAATTTACTGTATCAAAGACGGTACTGGAGGACGTTGAATTGTAAGAGATTGATGTTTTAAGGCCTGTGTTTTCCGAAAAAAAGTATTGATGGGTTAGAGCTGTGAAAACGAGATTGGCACCAAAGTCGGTGGCTGTTCCAAAATCACTGTGAGCGACACCTGTGGTGGTATTGAAATCTCTGCCCAGGCGAATCATGCTTTTACCCAACATAGTAACCAGTTTAAAACGACCTGCCCCACGGGTGGGTAAATCCACAAGCATGGTGAAGTCCTGGTATTCCGGAATAGCTGTTCCAGTACCCATATCCATACCCATTTTATGAACCAGGTCCAGTGTGGAATAACGGTAGTCTGCTATAAATGAGCCTTTCAAAGTATTCTTGCCAAGTTTTATTGGTCCTTCCGCAGCAGCTTCGAATCCGTTGAATCCGATTTGTCCTGTAAATTCATTGCAACTATTGTTGCCTGACCGAAGATTCAGGTCGAATACACCGGAGATAGCATTGCCGTATTCCGCAGGAAAAGCACCGGTCAGAAAGTCTGAATTGGAAAGGAGGTTGCTGTTAAGCATGCTTACAGCTCCACCTGTAGTGCCTTGTGCACCAAAATGGTTTGGATTTGGTATCTCAACACCTTCCAGTCTCCAAAGTACGCCCAGAGGTGAATTTCCGCGTATGACAATGTCGTTTCTGGAATCGTTTCCAGCCATCACCCCTGCATAATTCGCTACCATTCTGGCTGGATCACCCAGACTTCCCGCAAACCGCTCCGTCTGTTCCACTGCAAAAGATCTGGCGCTGATGGTTGCCAGTTCGTTCAACGCATTGCCTCCGGTGTTTTTATTTTTGACAACGACTTCTTTTAGTTGAGTTATTTTCTCTGTCAAATGGACGTCCACCACCGCTTCTTTTCCTGAATTGAGCATCAGGTTTGCCACTTCCGCCTGATTGTATCCCATCAGACTAATTTTAAGAGTCCGACGACCCAGAGGAATTCCATTGATTTCATAGGAGCCGTTTTCATCCGTCATTGCGGACTTCATGGTTCTAATTTCTGTGACAACGGCTCCATACAAAGGTTGTCCTGTAAATTCATCGGTGATGGTTCCACGAATGGTCTGAGTACCGTTTTGAGCCGTTGCGCCAAGTGAAAAGAAAATTGCCAGTAAGAAGGTGATTCGTTTCATTTTTCTACAAGTATTTGGTTATGCCACAAAAGTAGAACGGCTATTAGCCTCTCTAAAATGAAATTTGATGAACGAGAATTTTCAGGGATGAATGGAAAGGGTGTTGCTCTCGAAAAAGTAGACACTGAAGTGTAGAAAAATGAAGATGATGTGTATCTTTATATGATGATGTTGATCCCTGAATGAGGGGCGTAGCTCCGAGTGAAGGGATCAACATCATCGGCGGCC